>Ga0247842_10004420_pt1 | contig 17627 bp, 18 predicted proteins | sample LaCruzMarch2015__3_FD_192411 | JGI IMG/M metagenome (GOLD analysis project Ga0247842, IMG submission 192411) | Freshwater microbial communities from meromictic Lake La Cruz, Castile-La Mancha, Spain - LaCruzMarch2015_19m | ecosystem: Environmental > Aquatic > Freshwater > Lake | place: Spain...
TTGCAGAAGCAAGACAAGACTATAAACACATCACTAAACAATGTCAACGCATTTATAACAAGTAATACAACCAGAATAAATAAGATAGAAGCCAGAGAAACCAATCTTTATAAGTTGTTTTCAGAACGCTACACTACAACGGGAATTGCTTATTATATGAATAAATTTATAAGCGAACAATAAAAAAGAGAGGATAATTAAATCCTCTTTTTATTTGTATTATTTAGTTGTAGTTAACTTATTAACTTCCTCTATTATCTCTGTTTGTTTTCTGCATTCAGTTGCTAAAATATCATTTTGAGTAGACAAGTCGCTATTCTCTTTTTTAAGTGTGACAATTTCCTTGTCTAGTTCTACAATCTCTTTTTTCAACTCTGCATTTTCCCTTATTAGTCGTTCAAGTTCATTTTCTTGTCTAGGCATAAGTATAACCCAATTTTGATTATATGCTAACCACAAGTTTGTTTCTACTTGATACCAAGTATATAAAAGTGTCTTGCTAATACCTAGCACATTATAAACACCCTTTTTTACATAGCCAATTACTTTGCCATTTGCATTGTCACGAGCATTTAAATCATCTATAATAACTTCTAATTGGTCTACTTTGTCGTTAATAGGTACATTTGTCCCCTTAACATATTTAGTTATGTACTTCTTGCTACCCTCTAATACAACTTGGTCATCATAGCAATACTCAATTGACAATGGGTCTACTGCATACTTTCTTCTGTTAGCATTTAAAGTTGTTAGTGAGAATACTATATCATCTGGAACATTTTTCCATACTTCGTGATGAAGATGAACATAAGTCGTTCCTGTGTTTCCCATTACTGCAATGTTTTGTCCTTGTACTACTTTATCGTTTTTGTTTATTAAAGTTTTAGCAAGGTGTCCATACAAAGTCAATGTTTTAGTTTCCTTGTGGTGTACTGCTATTACTATTTCCTCTTTGGTTAGATAGCCTTCGAATAGTATTGTACCTTTATCGGTACAATAGATGTTTAAGTTGTCTTTGTCCACCCACCCAAAATCAACTCCCGGATGTTTTGAGTGATAGTTTTGTGTAATTGCTATCTTTTTAACAGGTATTTTTAGCATAAATGCCTCCTTTTAACCTTTGTTATATTCAGATGTAGATATTCCTAGTATTGCTCCTAAAAACAAGTCTATTGCTGTTATAGTACCTACTATTGCTTCGCCATAAGGTAAACCCCATATTGTTGCTAGTGCAAAATATAAAGTTGCAATTGCCGGTAATAGTATTTGTGCTATAAATTTTAAAGTATCATATAGTTTATTAGATATTTTCATTTCTTCCTCCTATTTGGTTTTGTTTTCTTCTATTGGTGGTAATTGATTTGTAGAAGTTATCAACTCCTGTATTCCGTGGTTGCCTCCTAGACTACAATAATTAGTACCCAATTCGTTTATTGTGTATCTTGCATAATCGGGTAGATACCCCAACTTGCTGTATTGTTCGCAATTAGTAACTATTTGGCTTCTCAATAAAGCCACTATGCTACATTTTAGGGACTTGCTTTGTTTAATTTGCGTCCCCAAAAATGTAATCAATGCCCCAATAACCCCTACTATTATATAATTTAATATTGTTTCAATCATAACGCTGTTTTCCTTTTCTTATTTATCATAGGTTTCTTTTGCTATTTTTTGACTTGCTTTATAAAAACTTTCTATTGCTTTAATCTTAGCCTCATCATTCATTTGTTTATAAACATTACTATTGAAAAGGTTAGATAGTTTTTTAAAGGATTCTTGTCCATCTATCGAACTGAATTTTGTATATTCTTCTGGAGTTAAATATATTTTTTGTCCATCTTTAGTAAAATATTTTGCAGATGAAGTAGGCAATATGCTTGTTTCTCCAGTTTTATCATATAATTTTTGTATCTCACTATAAACTTTATCAGTTTTAGCTGTTTTAATGTAAGCAGGAGATAAGAAGTTTTCAAATGCTCTTTGTGCTATTGAGTTCGTAATTTGTTTGTTTCCAAACTGATCCACATAAGGTTCTAAAGTATTCACTACAATTGGCAGTTTAGCTTTAACTTTATTAGCAAAAGTATTGAACTTCTTTTCTATTCCAGTTCCAGCACCAGTTGTTGATTTTCTTTCCGGTGTTAAGGTTCTTGCTAGTTGTCCGCTCACCGTTGGAATATATTGTAAAGCATAGTTTTGTAATGCGTTTATTACTACTCCACCCAATGCACTTTCATCATAAGATTTAAGTGTTGAGTTTATTCCTTGTAACATAGACATTTCAGTTAATGGGTCGACTATTGTGCTTATTCCGCTTGCTATGTTGAGTAGTTTATTGGTGTCCATTCCGTTCTTCTTCATTTCACTTATTTCGGCACCCATAAAGAACGGCATAGCACTTGGAGATAACCAATCTAATGTTATGTTTGTTCCACCAATTTGTATTGAATAAGGTTGTTTGCCTGTTAATTGTTGAAAATAGTTTTCTTTATCTTCATCGCTACCACTTGCAGTCAATAGTCCAGCCTCTGCCAAAGCATAGCCCAATGCTGTTATTGCTGTTCCGGTTAAGCCCTTTGATATATTATCTATAAACTTTGCCGGTTTAATATTGCCATTTTTTAAGTCTATTGCATTTTTGGTTAATGTTTTTGCTAGACCTATTGGAGAATATTCTATTCCAGCCTTTGCTATGTTTATTGGTGTTGTCTTAAATGGAAGAACTGCGTCTGTTGCAAGTTTTACTAATTTGTTTTTATTGCCAAATCTACTAATACTTTCAGCCAATTTACTGAATTGTCTAAATGTTTGTTCCTGTGCTTGGTCTATTGCATATTGTCTTGCACTCTCTAATTGTTGTGGCGTTGCATTATTTACATCTATTTTATTTGATGTTATATAATTGCTTAATGCATCTTTATAAGCACCACCTGAGAACTTCCAGTCTTCCCACTCTAGTAAAGCAGAGTTTAATGCACTCAATTTGCTAGGTGTTGGTTTTATTCCTAATTTATTTTGATCGTACTTGTCTGTTCCTTGTATTCTTGCTTTTTGTTCTTCTACATCTTGGTTTACAAAGTCTTTTGTTTGTTGACTTGGCTTTTCTAAAGTTCTTGTTCTTTCCATAGGCTTCACTGTATCTTCTATAAAAGCCGACAGAGTATTTTTAACTTTAGAAGTTCCTTTCATAGCAAGGTTAGATACTATATTTCTTATATGAGTTTTAGGATTGCCAAGCATTGCTAGGTATCTCCACTCATTTAACCTATTAGCTAATGTGTTTGGCATTTGTTTTGACACTTTGACTATTGCGTTATTTATTGCCGTGTCCAAGTCTTTTTTATTTTGTGAGTTTTTAATATTGGTTATATCTTGCTCATCAAGTTTTATATTATTATAACCTTTTTTGTTTTTATATTGTTCATTTATTTTATTGACTTGTTTTTGTAGTGCCAATAATCTACCATCAGGAGTTGCTCGTTGCAATATAGAAGTTGCTTGTGATACTTGTCCGCTTTCAGTTCCCGCAACTGCTATTGAGGTTAATATATCTAATGCTTTTTGAGTGTCCCCTTTTGCAAAAGCATCATTGTATAAAAGTGTTGCTTCTGCTATATCGTATTTGGACAATTTTTCATTGTTATTAAATTTGGTTTCTAGTGTTGTTAAAGATTTATCATAGCCATTGTCAGTAATTCTTTGTTGTGCATTTGTTAGTGCATCATTATCGGTTATTACGATATAATCTTTGTTTGCACCTTTTATACCGCTTTTAATGTCCGCTGGTATGTTTTGGTTTTCTAATGCTGTTGTAAATACTCCTCTTTGTCTTGTTCCTGCTTCAGGTTGTATTGCTTCTTGTGTTGTAACCTGTGGAGTTATATTAGGTTGAGTTATTATCTGTGTACTTGCCACTTGCCCCTGTGGTTGTATTTGAGCCACGCCTTGCGTTGTTTGTGGTGTAGTTGGTGTAATTGTATTGGGTTGAGTAGTTGTTTGTATAATGGGCTTGTTTTGCTTATTTATTGCACTTTGTTCTTGTACTCCACTTCTTACATTTGATATTGAACTTGGAGCATTTAATAATCCGCCCACGATAGCACCTTGTACTGCACTATCTACAACATTCTTCCAATCTACTTTTTCGCCATTTGAATAAGAAGCGTTTTTAATTATAGGGTTCATTATCTCTGCTAGTGCTTCTTCAAAACTCTCTCCCACTATCTTATAGCCTGCATCTATTAAAGACCTTGTTACTGCATTTGATACTTTTCCTATTCCCTTTGAAGCAAGAGTATCTAATCCACTTAAGAACCCCGTTTCAACTCCCGGTACTCCACCTGTTATAAACTCGGTAGCAGTTTCTACCGCAGCATTTAGTCCACCATATAAATTGGCTTGTTTTCTATTAGCCCCTGCTTGATATGCTTGTTCTATTCCACCACCATAAGAGGTTAATGCAGTAGGTAGTATAGAAGCCGCGGTCTTGGCTGCTGTTCCACTACCTAAATTACCTAATACTATGTTAGGTAGTTGTTCGCCTATGCTTTCTAGTATTTGTCCGCCTTTTCCGGTTGATTTAATTGCCGATTTCGCATCTAATTCTTGTTGATAAGTCATTCCGCTCGGTCTAACTTTATCATAGCCCACTTTATTTAGTAATTCTTGACTGCTGTCATCTCTTACAATGTTTTGTGCAGTCAATTGATTTTCTTTCCAGTTCTTTCCTTTAAAGGGATTGTATTTAGATGTTCCGGCTTGTAGAATAGCGTCAAATGCTCTTTCACCCGCATTTAAAACCCCTTTACCTATTTGAGTTGTAGCACCTAATATTGTTCCACCAATAGTAGGTTTTGCCTTTATAGGTGTTACTGCCTTTGGTATTAAGTATTCAGGATTTGCTGTTTGTATAACTTTTAAAGCCATAGTTTACCTCCTATCTTATTCCTCCGCCTTTAGTATAACCGGCTGAACTAGTGCCGCCTATTGGTTTAATATTGCTATTTGATATTTTAAGAACCCTTTTATCTGATTCGGTTAATTTTTGATATTTGTTAGTTGTGCTGTCCCAATAGAAATGATCCGCTGTTCCATCTCCAACTTGTCCAGTTGTCCATACTTTTACATTTTCACCATTTTTAGGATTTTGTACTACTGCACCACTCATTGCTAAAGGTTTACTATCGACATTGTTTGGCTGATAACCATTGTCCCAAGTTTTTAATACCTTTACTTGATTACCATTAACGTCTTGTTCATAACCAATTGCATCTTTATTTAAAGTTCCGGTGTAAGGATTAGTACCTAATTTAAACTTAATTGTACTACCATTTGATAGGTTATATATAACATTGTCGCCATCTATAACTGCATTAGTTATTGGCTTGTTTTTATCGGTAGTGTAAGGTATTACTATATTACTATAATTGCCTGCTTTAGTTAGTGGTGTTTTACTCGTGCTTGATTTATCTGCATTGCTTACACTCAGGTTATATTTTGCCACTGCTAATTGATTTTCGAACGCTTGTTGAGCCGCTTTTGTTGCTGCTTCTTGTTGAGCCACTCTATCTTGATACAAGTTGCTAGTTAGTTCTTGGTCTACTTGATTACTAAAATTAGTAAATTGGTTTTGGTATTCAGTTCCCACAGTATCTCTTGCTTGATTAAATGATTGTTGTTGAGCCATTTCAGCCTGTCCTATGCCTTGTAAAGTGTTACCTAGTACATTGCCCCTAGACAACTCTGATTGTGCTGATATACCCGCATTTGTTTGCCCTCTATTAGCCCAATACTCTGCTAGATTTTTAGCACCTAATTGTGATTGAACATTTGCTTGTTGTTTCTTAGCAGTAAAAGTAGGCATAGTAGTTGCTTCTTGTTGCCCAATAGTCTTTAATGCTTCTGCCTTTGCTTGTTCTAATTCAATTTGCTTATTCTTCTTTTCTGCATCGGCTAATTGTTTTAGGTATTCTGTGTTATCCATAATTTACCTCCTATCTATAACAAATAAATGTTATTGTCATTGTTCCGGCTGATGGAGTTCCAAATTTAGTCCAAGTTAATGTGAATCCATCTGCATCATAAGACTTGACTACCGCATATTGTGACCAATTGCTTATATCTGTATATTTTATCAATTGTTGTTGTGTAAAAAACTTTCCATCCGCCGGTGTACATACGCAATAAGTGCTTTTTGCACTATCTCCATATCCGTTTGATGAATATGCTGTATCATTTACTGACATTATTGCTTGTATGCTAGTAGGTTGAAAGCCAACTCCTGTATAAGATACATCTCCACTCGCAGCAGTTCCATCTCTTGAACCTGCTAAAACTTTGCTTTTGCCCATCGAATTGAATTGTGTCTGTATATTGCTCGTTACTCCATCTAAATAACTAAATTCCGTTGCAGATACATTTCCGTGATATGTGTCTAATTCTGCTGTTAGTGTATCATTCATAGTTTTATTCCTTTCTTGATGTTATATATTAAAATGGATAAACTGCTGAATAAATTATACTATATCCATTTACTAGCATTGTTGCACCATCATATTTAAAATAGTATAAATAATTTACTTCAACTAATGCTTGTACTGTCACACCCGTTGAGGCATTTTCTCTACCAGCACCTACTGTTGATATTGCATTATTTACAGGTAAAGTAATTCTTAAAGTATTCGTTCCAGTTCCTTTATCGGTTAAAGTAGTTGTTCCTGCTATTGCTATACTTCCACCTATTACTGAAAATTTAGATGATGCAGTAGCCGTTGTTATTGTTCCACTGGTCGCACTTACTGTTGGTGTATAATTAAAACTAACAGGGAAGCCAACTGGACTTGCTCCGTGTGAGTAGTACATATCAGTTATAGTCGCATCTGCTACTGTGTAATCACTTCCACCTGTCACAGTTAATAAAGTATCAGCAACTGCTATAATTGAATAATATTTGTATTCAGCACCTTGTTTTAATCTTAACTTATCACCTTTTGTATATTTACTCGCTCCACCACTTGCTATTGTTATTGTATTTGCACTTGCATAAGTGCCTGTCGTTGCTGTCCAACCATCTACTGATATTTTGCCCGTGAATTGCGTTTGAATTGCACTTGTTACACCCTTTGAATAACTTAATTCAGTTGCAGATACATTTCCGTGATATGTGTCTAATTCTGCTGTTAGTGTATCATTAATATATGTTTTTAAATCTGCACCTGTTTTATCAAATTTTGCTTGTAATTGTGCTGCGGTTAATCCCTCTGTTGCATTAGGTGTACTTGATAAATCTGCTATGTTTGTTACCGTTGTCGTGTTCTTAGTTAATGCCATATTATATCATTCCTTTCTTATTTTGCTTCACTGCCATACTCTGTTTGTAGAGTTAAACTCAACATTGCAAAAGTACTAGTGAGCGAATTATTATCTATTCTTAACTTAAGATATTTAAACTTTTTAGCTTTTAATCTTAAATAAAAGACTTGTGGGTTGTAGTTTGTATAAAATGTAAAGTTACCAAAATCTACATTGTTAAAAGTGATTAAATCATAAGTTACCTCATAAGGTGTTGAATATGCGTTTTTATCTGTTATATATTGTATGCTTACATACACGCTAGGTTGTGAAGCCAAAGTTATCCAAGATTTGTTCAATGTCTTTAATAAATACTCTGCTCCAAAGTCGTGCATATTCATTTCCCAGTAACTTTCTATTGCTACTCCGTTATATGTTAAATACGCATCACTAATTTTCATTATCTTTCCAGTCGTTGTGCCAAAGTATAAATAACCATCTAAATATAACCAACAAGTAGGTTCATCATTGTATAGCAACCTTGAAAAAGCACCATACCTTGTCTTGCCATTATTATCTGCATATTTTAAATCATATTTATAAATCCACACTTTCTTACCATTAGATATAAACATCTCACTTGAGTTTTGCTTATCTATTGTTAGCGTGTTTGCAATAGTAAGCAAGTCCAAGTCCTTTTGTATTCTCTCGCCCATATCCTGCATATTTCGTTCATCTTTAGTTTGAGTAGGCGACCATTTGATGAGTTGCGTGTCAATAGTAAACGGATCATTATTCAATACTTGTCCTTGACCTATAGGAATATTTCCTCTACTATCATTTATTATTGGTGTAGGGAACGTTACAGTTGTAACTCCATCTAAATCTACACTATCATAATATGAATAGTAGGTTTCGTTAGTTTTATGTACTAGCATTATACTTTGTTGTCTTTCCATACTTGTAATTGGATATGCCGAACTTCCTATTGCATCTATATTGGTTGAAGTGAAGTATTCTGCACTTGGTACTCCATCAGCCAAACTTGAGTTAATTCTCACATTTTGACTTGCTGGATTGCCATACATAAATACTCTTGTATCACTTGCTGTTCCAAAAAGGAAAGCATATTTATTCTTTAATACTGTATCTCTTGTACCTGTTCCTTTAGTATAGTATATTTCAACATTATCAAGTCCTACTGCTGGTAGATTACCACTTGTAAATGTTAATACTCCTGTTGCTAGAACCACTGTATAATGCGTTGTAGCGGTCTTTAGAGTGCCATTTACATAGACATAATCTACACTGCCTATTGATATTTCAGGTAATTGATAGGTTGCTGTGCCATCTGCATCATAAGTTAATCTCTTTTTACCGGTTAATAAGTTTAATCCCTCAAACTCTGTACCTGTTCCGGTTGACGGTGTTGTTCCTATATAAATCTTTGGTACATAACCAGCAACATCTCCAAATGTAGTTCCGTTCCAATACTTGTATTCAGTTCCATTTATCATATAAACATTTCCGCCGAATCCAAAGAATTGAGTTTTTGCATCTGTTAATGTTCCTAAATCGGTTGTTACATCACTCCATGTTTCTGTTCCTACAAAATTGTTCCAATGTCCATTGTCTAATTGATATATGTGTCCGTTAATAGCAAATAAGAAATATTCTGTGCCTCCTACATTGCCGTACCACATACCTTGTATTGATTTATTTGTTACTGCGGTCATTAGTTGTAAATAACCTGCTGCTTTTTGTATATCAAAGTCTTTTGTTACATAGCAGTTTTGTAAATCTCCACTCTCGCCTTTTACAAGTTGAGTGTCGCCTACTTTTGCTATGTTAAGCCCATAGAAGTTATCTATTGTATATGTTTTAGGAGTAACTCCTCCACTTAATTGTGCCATATTTTACCTCCTTTTATTGTAAATAACCTATTATATTTATTATTGCTTTTGCATAGCCGGTCTTTATACCTAAATTAGCAGCATTTGTTGCAAATGTAGCATTGTATGCCGGTACTGCATCTCCACTTTTTACTACTATCTTGTTATTTCCTGCAATTAAAGAACTCTTTATATCAATTGAGGTTGTAATTTCAGTTATATGTGAACTTGCGGATGGAGTAGATGGTGTATAACCGCTTGCTCCAAAAGCATTTGATATCTCTGTTAGTGTATAACCACCCGATACATTTGGAGTGGAAGCATAAGCGCTGGAAACTACTATGTCGCTTGTATTTGTTACTTTATATGCTTTTACATTTCTACAATAACCCCATACATCATATACGCCAGATTCCACCCAATTTGTAGGTGTATGTGTAAATACAATTTTTGCTTCTGTTATTGTAAAATTGCTAGGTATATAGGCGTTTAGTTCTATAAAACTACCCCAGTTAGCAGCCGAAAAATCGGAGTTATATCCAAGAAAGAAGTAATCAAACACTGTATAAGCATTTGGAACCGCAAATCCTACATTTACTGAATAATATTGAAAGTTTGTTAAAACTCCACTACCGCCTATTATCTCAGCCCCGTTAGATAATGTTATTCCCTCTTTGTCCATATTTACGAATAGTGTATCTGTATCATCATATAGTTTTAATTGTCCATTTCCGTTGTTCTTGCCACCTAGTTGTATGTTTTTTGCGGTTACACTATCATACACTACTGCCTTAGATGTTAAATATCTTTTGCCACCCGTTGAGGTTGACCTTTCTACTTGTGCCATATCAACACCCCCTTAATAACTCATTGATGAATCGTGTTTGTCCTTTATTGTTTCGGCATAAGCAAGTTTTCTCATTTTTGGTCTGTTTCTTGCTTCTTCGTATAATTGATTGAAGAAACTAGCTAATGTTTTATTTTCGTTTGTTAATAGCCTACTTGCTAGTCCATAAGTTAGTATAGTAGTACAAACTATGTTGTCTACCACCATAGTATCGGTTAAAGCAGTTAATACTGCCGGTATTGGTGTATATATTACCTTAATCGTTCCTATAAATGTGTCAGGTATCAATAGTACACTATCGCCCTCCCATTTAAAGTCTGTTGCATTGCCATATACTCCATCTGTTTCAATAGATACTATTTGAGTTTCGTTGTAAAAGTCTGCCGGCATTGTGTGTGCTATCCAGCCACCAGCAGTAGGTACTGCACTTGCAACCGTTATAGTTTCGGTCTTTGTATAACCACTATCTGCTATTACTTCGTTTTGCAATATAGTTAGCAAAAATGGTGTATTCTTCTTAAATATTGCAGTGCTAGTTGCGTCTACTAGTCCACTTTCTAGTCTTTCATCAATTAAACTCATTGTGTGTTCAAATATATCATTTACTGTCATTTTGTTTCCTCCATTCTTTCTTTATTGTTTTTCTTATGTCCTACTTGCCAATTATATAAAGGCTTTCCTACATAAGCAAAAGTCTTTATTAAAGCCTCTAATCTCATACACCAATCCACATCACATATTGCTAAATGCTCTATTTCAAATAAATCATTATCTAATATGAATTGTCTTTTAACAACATGCATTGGTTCTCCATAACACATTATCTTGCTAAAATTAGGTGTATTATTCTCGCTAGGTATTACTAATAGTCTAACAAACTTTGCTTCTGGTTGTGGCTTATACCACCCTCTTAATCCTATTAAAATTAGATCCTGTCCTGTATTTACTTTTTCTATTTCTTCTATTGAAGTAGGAACAAACCAATCATCTGCATTACAGAATATTAAGTAGTCGCCTTTTGCTTCTTTTATTCCTCTATTTCTAGCACCCCCACACCCCAAATTTTCTTCATTATATAAATACTTGTAGCCATACTCTTTTACTATCTTTTCAAAGTCTTTATTGCCACAATCATTTATTACTATTACTTCGTATGGTTGTATTGTCTGCTTTTTAATTGCTTCTAAACACATTCTAAAATCTTCTTCTAGTTCTTCAAAACAAGGTATTATTACACTATATTTCATATCTATTTCTCCCAAACTCTTTTATTTATTATTTGTGTATAACTCTCTATTATATTTACAACTTTATCACTAACATTATTGTCATTGTATGCTTCTACTATTTCACATTTTCTTGATGTAGCAATTTTAATAGCCCTTGCTAAATCATCAGCTAAGAGCATATTACCTTTTTCAAATGCTTCCGGTCTTTCTTGTGCTTGTCTTAATGAAACAGCAGGAAAATTTAATATACTTGCTTCTTCACTTATCGTTCCACTATCGCTTATTACACAAAAAGCATTCTTTTGTAATGCTAGGTATTCTTTAAATCCAAATGCATCTCTACATTGTATTAAAGGATTTAATTTTATTCCGTTTAGTTTATTTTTAGTTCGTGGGTGTATAGTAAATATAATAGGCATATTAAAGTATTCTGCTACTTTATTCACTCTATTCATTAATTCCTCTAGTTTATTATCTACGTTTTCTTCTCTATGTAGACTTAACACCATATAAGGTTCTGTATTCATATACTTAACATCTATTTTAGATATTACTTCTTTCATAGGGCTTCCTATTACAAACACATAATCGTTTTTCATACCCTCGTTTATTAGATATTGTCTAGCATTTTCGCTATAACACATATTTATATCACTTGTATGGTCTATTATTTTTCTATTTATCTCTTCTGGTGTATTTAAATCGAAACATCTATTTCCAGCTTCTAAATGAAATATAGGTATCTTCAATCGTTTAGCACTTATTACTGATAGTCCTGAATTGGTGTCCCCTAAAACTAATAAAGCATCTGGTTTTTCTTTTAGCATTATTTCGTATGTTTTTTCTAATATATTGCCCATTGTTTTGCCTAGATTATCAGTTGCTACATTCAAGTAGTAGTCTGGTTGTCTTAATTCTAGTTCATTAAAAAATATATCACTCAAGTTAGGGCTATAATTTTGTCCTGTATGTACTAAAACAACATCATAAAACTTATCCAACTTTTTTATTATTTCACTTAACTTGATTATCTCAGGTCTAGTTCCTAATATTACCATTATTTTCATCGTACATCTCCTTAATCATTTCCTCATAAGTAGGGATTCCAAAGTCGTATGTCTTTTCTAAAGACTTGTTAGATACTATATTATCATTTGGAATTATATTTATATCTAGGTTATATACTTTGTTAATTAAACTAAGCAAATTGTACTTTGATATTGGTTCTCCGTTAGTTACATTATATATGCCATCTAAACTCAATTTAAAGCACTTCTCAATGGTTTTTGCGAGTTCTAATGTCGTTACACCGCCCCAATAGTTTCTCGTGTATCCTTGGCACTCTTTTTGGTTTAAGAACCAATTTAGTAAACCCGTTCCATTTTTATTCTTATCGTGTCCTATTATTGAGGTTCTTAATGTTAAGTTTTTGCTATCTCTTAACTCTCCTAGCCATTTGCTATGCCCATAAGGTGTATTATCTAAATAACAATCAGTTGAAATATGTATCAATTTGAAATTGTATATTAAAGATAACTCATCTAGTCTATGTGGGAATAGTGCATTTATCAATATTAGTTTACTGACATCTGTTTCGTGGTTTAGTAATCCTATGCAATTTATAACATAGTCAAACTCATTTAAGTCAACTTTGAACTCTAAAGAATCGCTTAATACATCAAATGTATCTCTATCTATTCCACATACTTCATATTTATCATTCAAGTACTTATATACCATTTGTCCTAGCATTCCATCTTTGCCTAATACTAATATTTTCATTTTAACACCCCATCAACTAATGCTTGTAGTTCTTCTTTTGTAAACCTCATAGCATTATCACTTCTAAATGGTTCTGTATAATCACATAATATTCTATTTATGTTCTTATTTACTCTATAATAGTTACCTACTAACTCACTATTGCTTAATTCATCAAGAGTTAATAGTTCTTCGTTAGTCTTTTCAGTACATCTTTTGCCCGTTACAACTTGATTATCGCTTATACAATCTGCTAATTGTTTAATAGTACAAGCTTTATTATTGTAAACAAACAAATCTCCGTTAGTTCCATTTTCTAATGCATATAGTACTAAATCAACCGCTTGGTCTATTGTCATAAAAAATCTAGTCATATCTGGATCAGTTATTGTTAAAGGTTTATTATCATCTCTTTGACTTTTAAACAAAGGTATTACGCTTCCGTTACTTGCTAATACATTTCCATATCTAGTCAATATAATATCAGTTTCCTTATTATTTATGTTTTTACAAGTAAGTTCCATTTGTTGTTTACTATTGCCATATACAGTCGTTGGGTTTACTGCTTTATCGGTTGACAAGCACACCAATTTTTTAACTTGATTATTTATACTTGCCTTTATTACATTTAAAGAACCCTCTATGTTGGTCTTTCTGCACTCTTCTGGGTTCTCTTCGCATATATCAATGTATTTCATTGCTGCACTATGCATTACATAATCTACCCCATTTATTGCCTCATACAGAGCATTGTAATCTCTTATATCTCCAATAATAAATTTAACTCTATTATCATTTAGTTTTATCTTGTTATCGTGTTGAGGTTTTTCGCTATGGCTAAATATAATTATCTTTTTAATATCGGTAGTTAATAGTCTTTTTGTCATTGCAGTAGCAAATGAACCATTACCAGTTATAAGCATCGTTTTATCTTTGAACATAATTTTCCTTTCTTACTATCAAGTTATGATCTAGTAAAAGTCTTAATCTAGTTGAATCATCTATTATAACTTCTTCTCCCAAATATTTAACACCCTCATCATCTTTAACTCTAGCAAGTGCTATCCACCTAACATCTATTGCTTTAAGTGTTTCTTCTTCGTTATATACGTATATATCTTTGATATCTTTGCCTAATATTGTTTCCCACTTATCAATGTCCATTGGTGGTTTATAATTTTTAATTACAGGTTTATCTCTGTATATTTTCTCAACATCTAAATTATTCATATCAAAGTTTAGTATGTATCCGTGTATTTTATCTTTTACTCCTAATTCTTTTAACACAGGTATGTCCATAACTATTACGGGAGTATCTAACATTAGACTTTCTACTATTGAATAGCCATAACTCTCATCTAAAGAAGTTTGTACTAAATAATCGGCATCTACTATATATGGTGTTATATCTAAATTTGGTCGCATAAATGTATAGTTCCCTATCATTTCCTTTTCTGGCTTATCGCTAAAGCATAACCATTGATAAGGAACTCCGTGTGCTTTTAATTCTGCTACTATTTGTTCCATATAATCAAAGCCTTTAATTGCGTCTCTTAATCTACTTGCAGTTATTAGTTTTAATACACCACTATTGTTTGGTTTCTTTTCTAACTTATCTATATCAAGTATATTATAAAATACTTCCGTATCTATTCCATATACCGCCTTATAGCCATCTTTTGTTATCTCACTTACACTATATCTTTTTGTTATCTGTGGCGGAGATATCATTTCCATTTGAGGATATAGTTTCTTAACCGCTTCTATATTCCCGTGTATGAAGTGATAATATTCTTTCGCTTCTATGTTATTTAGAATATCAAAGTGATAACAGAATACCGCCGTATCACATTTCACTTTCTCATCATTGTACATTTGTATTCTACAATGTTCTGCTAATCTTAATAATTGTTTTTTGTCGCCATCTCTATATAAAACAATAAAGTCTTTTCTTTTACCAAACATTTTAGCAATGTAATACATCCATTGTTCTACACCACCAATTATATTTATACTTCTAATATAAAATATTGTTTTTGCCTCTATCATATATATCTCCTTTTTACTAACTGATAGGAACGAGTTTCCTCATTCCCATTGTGTTAATAAGCGACTATGCACTTATTTCAGCTGTTGCGTGTACATATATTGCATCTACTTTAGTATTTAAAACAAATGCATCATATCTTACTCTACCTTCAATTAAAGCACCACTTATTCCTGGAGCCTTTGTATTGATTTTGTATTCAGTTAATTTTTCAGCTGCTACAGTTGCTACTGGATGTGTTAATATGAATGCTACGTTAGCTGGTAAATAAGAACTTGGAACTGGTACTAATTTAACACCGTCTACCATTCCTACCATACCATTAATTCTTTCATTCATTGCAACTTCACTTGCTAACATAAATGTTGAATCTTGTTTGATTTTTCCTAAGAAGTCGAAAGATATAAATGCAACTCTACCTTTTACTGGTACTTTTGCATCTCCTAATACTTCTTGTCCATCTAAGAATATTTTGTAAGCGTTGCTAGTTGTAACTGCTGCAACTTCTACTTGTCCATTTCCTATTGCTGCATCTTGCATTACATTTAATCTGTAAGCATCAATTTCAGGGATTATTTGTTCATCTATTTCTAATTTTAAATACTCTCCTACTTTTGTTGCTCCGTTTGTATCATCTAAAGTTGCTTGGTCAATAGTTGTTGAGAAACTTCTGTCTTTAGTTAAAAGCATAGTTTGAACTTCATTTGCTAATTCTGTTGGAGTTCCATAACGATTAGTTCCTGTTTTTGTATAATTTCCTAATGCTTGAGTAGTTAATGAAAATACGTTTATAGTATTAACACCTGACCAAGTATAGTTTTTATTTACTGCTGCTTCTGTTAAAGAACCAAGAGTGAATTTCTTTTGTATTGCACCCTCGTATTTACTTGCATAATTTGTCATTGTAATCATTCCTTTTGTTTTGCACTAAGTTGTTATCCCTCGAATCCTATTAAGAAGTCATCTTGTTTTTCTATAACAACTCCTCCGTGCTCTGTAGTTCCCTTTATAGGCGAACTATCTTCGTTTTTCTTGTTTTGTTTTAATAGTTCTATTTCTTTTAGTAATTGTTGATTTTGATGTTTGGTGTAGGCGGTTAAGAGATTACTCTTTTCTGCTTCCTTGAATACCTCTGCCGGTATTGCCTTGATGTCCACATTTGGATAAGCATTTAAGAACTCCTCGTTCTCTGCTTCTTTCTTCTTTGCATCTTCAACAATTTTCTTTTCTTCTGCTATTCTTGCTTTCTCTTGTTGTAGTTCTTTTGCTATTTTATTGGTTTCAATAACCTTTCTAGCAATGTGTTCGGCTACTCCGTTGTCAATCATTTCTTGTAGTTCGGTTGCCTCTTGCTTTTCGGCTTGTTGCACCTCATAATCCTTGATAGCCTTGATGTAGTCTTTGGTAGTCATTCCTGACTCTTTGGCTTTTTCTTTTAAATAGGTCAACTCTTCGCTATTCTCTATCTCGTTGATTTTTTCTACTTTCCTATCATAGTCTAAGCCTTTTTGTACATTTTTAATCAAGTCATCTACATTTTCAATTTTGATTTCTTGATCCATATACTTAATCTTGCCAGATAATTGTTCTAGCAACTTTGAATAGTCCTCTACACTTGTTTCGGCTGGTGTACTTACTTCCTCGGTAGCAGGTTCAGTAGTGTCTTCTACTGCTTCAATATCTTCTTCACTTGCCTCTTCGGCTTTGAAGTCTTCCATACTGAATAATGCTCCATCTTCAACTGGTGTGTCTTTGATTTCTGCTTCGTTCATATAAATTCCTTTCCCGATTTGGTTGTCGGTATGTCTTCTTTAATGTCTGGACTTGAAAGACATAATTTTTATTTATAAAAAGCATTACTGCTAATTACTATTGTTTATTGCCTCTAATATTTCAGTTAGGTCTTTAACGTTCGTGTTGTATTGCTCAAACATTGCATCTCTTTCATTTGTGTAAGATACAATTACTTCTTCTAGTTTTGTCTTGTCGTATTCTTTTGAATCAACTTTAACTTCAACTTTGTCTCCGTTAATAGTTTCCATTTCCTTAATTCCTGTTACTAAGTATTTATCTTCTTTCTTTTCTGCTATATATCTCATTTCAATTTCCTTTCTTTTATGCCGTTCTTCTATATCTATATACTACTATGTATGGTTGTAGATTATTGTGTGCTTGTCCTCCACCTTTATTTAATATAATAGAGGCATTGTTTCCATTTGTATTAGAGAAACGATAACCAGTACCATCTCCATCTACTGTATCTCCATAGTTTGCGTTGTGGTCGTGTGATGGCATTTCATCTATTGATAATGTATGTGTCTTTGCTCCACCAGTTTCTCCTATGGTATCAAAGTCCGTTGTTGCATCTTTACATACTAATACTGATCCTGCTCCGTATACTTCCCAAGTGCCACCAAATTGTGTTGCCATCTTTGTTGTGGTTGTTGAGCCATTAGTTGTTCAACTGCTACTTCTAATTCTTCATCAGTAAGTTTCTTTAATTCGTTTTGTGTTTCAATAGGTAGTGTTTCTATAAATGCTACCATTTGTTCATATTTCTT
>Ga0247842_10004422_pt1 | contig 17615 bp, 13 predicted proteins | sample LaCruzMarch2015__3_FD_192411 | JGI IMG/M metagenome (GOLD analysis project Ga0247842, IMG submission 192411) | Freshwater microbial communities from meromictic Lake La Cruz, Castile-La Mancha, Spain - LaCruzMarch2015_19m | ecosystem: Environmental > Aquatic > Freshwater > Lake | place: Spain...
AGGCAGGAGCCCGACCTCTGCCTCGAGGACATCGCCCACCGCTGCAAAGTCACTTTGTCCACGGCCTGTGAGCATGTTCGACGTCTGCACGAGGTGGGTATGGTCAAAAAGAAATCGAAAGGCCGACGCGTTTTGCTCAGCGCCACAAAACGCGCCAGCGCCTTGCTCCGCAGCATTGATCTGCTGTGGGATGCCACGGCGGGCTAACAATACGACAATTTGCCAATTGTCGTATTGTTGTGCCGCTTTATGATTAGCGGGTCACGAATAGCTGGCCGCTTTGGCCGCGCGTAGGTCGTTCAGGGTGCCGGGCCACTGGGGCAGGGCAAATGGGCTTGTCGGTGCTGACGGGGCAGGCCGTCTGGTTGCTGTCTCCGCTTAACGGCGGGCGGTGGATTGGTTTTCCACGAACCAGCGGTAGGCGTCGGCGATGCCTTCGCGGAGCGGAATCTTGGGGGTCCAGCCGAGGGATTTGATCTTTTGGATGTCGAGGAGTTTGCGGGGGGTGCCGTCGGGTTTGGTGGGGTCGAATTCCAGAGTGCCCTCGTAGCCCAGGACATCGCAGACGGTTTCGGCGAGTTCTCGGATGGTGACATCTTCCCCGCACCCGACATTGATGAGGTCGGGTTGGTCGTAGTGATCGAGGAGAAAAAGGCAGGCGTCGGCGAGATCGCTGGTGTGCAAGAACTCGCGGCGGGGTGTGCCACTACCCCAGACGGAAATGCTTTTGGCGCCGGCTTCTTTCGCTTCGTGGACTTTGCGGATGAGGGCGGGGAGGACGTGGGAGTTGCGCAGATCGTAGTTGTCATGCGGACCGTAAAGGTTGGTCGGCATGGCACTGATAAAATTTTTGCCGTTTTGGCGGGCGTAGGATTGGCAGAGTTTGATCCCGGCGATTTTGGCGATGGCGTAAGCGTCGTTGGTCGGCTCGAGGGGTCCGGTGAGGAGGGACTCCTCCGCAATGGGCTGAGGGGCCAGCTTGGGATAAATGCAGGAGCTGCCGAGAAAGAGGAGCTTGCGCACACCGAAGTCGGCGGCGGCTTCGATGAGGTTGTTTTGGATGGTGAGATTGTGCAGGAGGAATTCGACGGGTTGTTCGTTGTTGGCGAGAATGCCACCGACCTTGGCGGCCGAGTCGATCACCACGCTCGGGCTTTCCTTGGCGAAAAATTCCCGCACGGCCCGACGGTCGAGGAGGTTGAGTTCGGCCCGAGAGCGCCCGATGACCTGGTTGAAGCCGCCTTCGAGGAGCCGCCGGTGAATGGCGCTGCCGACCATGCCGCGGTGTCCGGCGACAAATATTATCTCGTCCTTCTGCAGTTTCATCCCGTAGTTCTGACGGTATGGCAAAAACCCCCGTGGCGGCAAGAAGCGGACGCCTTCAGGTCCTCAAGACCTACAAAATGTATGTCGGCGGCTCTTTCAACCGCTCCGAAAGCGGCAAGGTGGTGCCCGCGTTCGCTGCAGATGGAAAAACGATCTTGGCGCAGGTCTGCCGGGGCTCAAGGAAGGATTTTCGGGATGCGGTCGTGGCGGCGCGAAAGGCTTTTGGAAAATGGAGCGGCGCTGGTGCGTATTTGAAGGGGCAGATTCTTTATCGTGCAGCTGAGATGCTCGAGATGCGGGCCGAGGAAATGGAGCGGGAGATCATGCGTAGCACAGGGGTCAGTGCAGCGATGGCGCAACGTGAAGTGGCAGCCGCGGTCGAGTTGCTGGTGCACTATGCCGGGTGGTCGGACAAGTTCACTGCCGTTTTTGGTTCGGTTAATCCGGTGTCCTCACCGCACTTCAATTTCACCTATCCCGAAGGCACTGGTGTGGTGGTCATTTTCTGTCCGGACAAACCGTCCTTTGTTTCGCTCGTTCACCTTGTGGCGGCAACGATCGTCACCGGCAATACGTGTATTGTCATTCCCTCGGAGACCGCGCCTCTGCCGGCTCTGACTTTCGGCGAGATTCTGGCCACGAGCGATCTGCCGGGTGGCGTGGTCAATATTTTGTCCGGCCTGCGTTCCGATATCGCCCCGACCGCGGCCACGCACATGGATGTGAACGCCATCGTCAATGGTTGTGACGATGATGATTTGGACAAAGTCCTCCATGCGGGCACGGCGACGAACCTGAAGCGCTACGCGCGGCATACGGTGCCGGTGGGCGATTGGCGGTTGGCCGGCCGGCCGCAGTGGATGCTCGACACCATCGAGTTCAAGACGGTGTGGCATCCGATCGGGTGGTGACCCCTTGTCCGGGGCAATGCACATTCCGACTCTCATCGAAAAGAAGCGCGACGGCGGCAATCTTTCCGCAGACGAGATTTCCGCGCTGGTCGCGGGCTACGTGCGCGGCGACGTCCCTGCTTACCAGATGGCGGCGCTGGCCATGGCGGTCTTTTTCCGTGGAATGAATGATGACGAAACGACGGCGCTCACTATGGGAATGCGCGATTCTGGCGAGGTATTCAATTGGCCCGCAGGGACGCCGCCGAAGGTCGACAAGCATTCCACGGGTGGAGTGGGTGACAAGGTTTCGTTGATCCTTGCGCCTCTGCTCGCTTGCGAGGGCGTGTGGGTGCCGATGGTTTCCGGCCGCGGCCTGGGCTTTACCGGAGGGACGCTCGACAAGCTCGAGAGCATTCCGGGATTCCGGGTGGACCTCGCCTGGCCCGAAATGTTGGCGCAGTTGGAGCGCGTGGGCTGCTTCATTGCGGGGCAGACGGAGAACCTTTGCCCGGCCGACAAAAAGCTTTATGCCTTGAGGGATGTCACCGGGACCGTGGCATCGCTCCCACTGATCGTGGCGAGCATCATGTCGAAGAAGTTGGCGGAGACACTCGACCGATTGGTCCTCGACGTTAAATTCGGCCGCGGTGCCTTCATGCAAAATCGTGAGGATGCGCAAAAGTTAGCCGATGCCATGGTTGCGGTAGGGCGCGGCGCCGGGGTGGAAACGTGTGCTCTACTCAACCCGATGGACGAACCGCTGGGGCGGATGGTCGGAAATGCGCTCGAGGTGGCGGAGTGTGTTGAGGTGCTGCAGGGCGGCGGACCGCGGGAGTTGATCGAGTTGACTTTGGAACTGGCCGGAAAATTGGTTCCGGCAACGAAAGACCATTTGCGTGCCCGGTTGAAGGATGGGAGTGCGTGGGAAAAGTTTATCACTATGGTGGAAGCACAAGGTGGTGATGCTTCGGCTTTGTCGAGGATGGGCGAAATTCACCGCGCTCCGGTCGTGACCGAGGTGGTGGCGCCGCGTGACGGCACCTTGACCAGGCTCGACGCCTTGGAGATCGGACGTTTGTGCGGGGAACTGGGCGCGGGGCGCGGGAAAGCGGACGACAGAATCGATTTTGCGGTCGGCGTTGAATGTTTGCGCAAGCAAGGGGCAGAAGTGTCCGCCGGAGATCCGGTCCTGCGGGTTCACAGCCGGATGCCAGTCGATGGTGTGAGGATTGCAAGCCGTACAATCACCGTGAGTTGACCGGACCCGCCTTGTGACTTGTCGGATGCCCGGGGATTCTGTTTCGCTGGGGTTTGTGTCCGCCAACAGCGCTTTGACCCTCGAGGCTCCCCTTCCTGGCGGGTGGCAGACATGTCATGCCTGCGACGCGACTTACCGGAACCGGGAACTCTCGCGGGGCGAAAAGCTCTATTGCTCCCGCTGCGGTGCTTTGCTCGCTGCGCCGCGGGTCGGATCCGCGCGGCAGCATGCCTTGGCTCTCGGGCTGACCGGTCTGGTCTGCCTTATTCTGGCGAATATTTTCCCTATTATGACCTTCGATGTGCTCGGGGCAAAGGCCTCGAATCACCTGATCACCGGCGTGCTGGGTTTGTTCGCGCAGGACTACAGCCCGTTGGCCGCCTTGGTCTTTTTCAGCGCGATTCTCGCGCCGGCGCTTTACTTGTTGCTCGGTCTTTATGCCCTCTCGGCCCGCTGCTTGGACCGCAACTGGCCGTGGGACTATCAAGCCTATCGTGTCGTTGAACTTTTGGCGCCTTGGAATCTGGTCCCTGTTTTTCTCGTGGCCTGCCTAGTGGCCGTGGTGCGTCTCGACCTGCTCGGGACGGTCACCTGGCATCGCGGTGTGGTCTTTGTTATTCTTCTCTCGGTGTGTTGTTTGTTGCTGGAACAGATCAGGGAGAGCGCCGGCCAGGAGTCGGATGCGCGGTTGCGTCCGCGTTTCGACCCGCGCGTGAAGCGCCAGCGAGCGGTGGCCCTGATCGTCAGCGGCGCCATCTTGTACCCTTTTGCCAACCTTTTGCCGGTCATGACCATGACGGTGCCCGGGGACCGGGCGGCGCTGACCGTGTGGGGTGGGGTGCTGGAACTTTTTCACGTGGGACTTTGGCCGGCCGCTGTGGTTGTCTTTCTGGCCAGCATGTGTGTTCCCTTCCTCAAGATTGCGGCTCTCGGTTGGTTGCTTTGGATGGATGGAAAACCCGACTTCCGGCTTGGACGCACCAAATTGTTCCGCGTGGTCGAAACGGTCGGGACGTGGTCGATGGTCGATATCTTTTTGCTTTCCGTGCTGGTGGCGGTCGGTCAACTCGGGACTTTGGCCAGCGTGACCGCGGAACCCGGAGCGCTCTTTTTTGCGGCCGTCTTGGTCTGTACGATCTTTGCCGCGGCCAACTACAATGAGCGGATGATCTGGCGACAGGCAAAAGTATGAGCACAACGGCATCCGATCCCCAAGACCACGGGCAGGTTGTCCGAGGGCGGCGCCGCGTTTCATGGGCCTGGTTTTTCCCGTTGGTCGCCTTGGCCGCTTCCGGCTGGATGTATTTCGAGTACGTCAATTCGATCGGCCCCGAGATCACCATCCGCTTCGCGGAAGCACCCGGGATGGAAGCGGGAAAGACGCGGTTGGTTTTCCGTGGTGTCACGGCCGGCACCGTAACCAAGGTGCATCTCAACCGGGATCTCAACGAGGCCATCATCCACGTCAGACTGGAAAAGTTTGCCGCCGGTCTGGCCGTGGAGACCACCCAGTTCTGGATTGAGCAACCGGAACTCACCCTGCAGGGCGCGACCGGTCTGACCTCGCTGATCGAGGGCAACTCGATCCGCGTGCAGAAAGGCGAAGGCCAGCGCCGTGTGCAGTTCACCGGCCTCGCGGTCACCCCGTTGTTGTTTGGCGACGAATCCGGAGTCCACATCCGGCTGGAGTCCGAACAAACCCAGCCTCTCTCGCGCGGTGCCTTGGTCGTTCACCGCGGCGTTTCCGTCGGGCGCGTGCGCGAACAATCGCTTTCTCCTTCCGGCGTGCCCTACATCGACATCGAAGTCGAGAACGCGAAACGCTCGTTGCTCAAGACCAGTTCGCGCTTTTGGACTGTGCCGGCATCCTCCGTGACCATGGGTCCGGGCGGGATCCGGGTCGACTTGACGAGTTTGGATACGCTCCTGCAGGGGGCGGTGGCCTTTGATGATTTCGGGGTCAGCGGGACTCCGCTGGAGGATGGCGCGACGGTGGCTTTGGTCGAGAACGAGGCTCTGGCCAAGGCCTGCGGGGTGCCGGTCAATATCACGTTCCAGAACGGACGCGGTCTGCGCGCGGGGCAGACGCGCCTGACGTATCTCGGCATCCCGGTGGGAATGGTCACGGATCTGAAAACGGCCGACGGGCGCGTCCAAGTCACCGCGCGTTTCAATCCGGGCTTCGATTTTCTGCGCTTGGCGGGCGCTGTATTTACTTTGGTCGAACCGGAGATTTCGCTCAAAGGCGTGAGCGGACTGGAAACCCTCCTTACGGGTGTGGTCATCGAATGCGAACCGGGCCGCGGGACATCCCTCAAGACGAGCTTCGCGGGGCGCGTGCCTAAAGATGACAATGACATGGTGGAGCAGAGTGAAGCCGGGCGGAAGTTCCGGCTCCTTTCGCGGGCCACCGCCACGGGGGAAGGTGCGCCCGTGCTTTACCGCGACCTGCAAGTCGGCGTGGTCCTGGAAAAGAAACTGACCAAAGACGGACAGAGCGTTGAATTGGTCGTCGGCATCGAAGCCGAATACATGCATCTCGTACGGCAGAATTCCGTCTTTTGGAACGAGCGTGGTTTGCGCGGCTCGATCGGTTTTTTCAACATCAACTTGCGGGCAGCGATGCCTCTGCCGGTCGAAGGTGGCGGTGGTACCATTGCCTTTGGCACTCCGGACAAAGCCGGGCCGCCGGCTTCGGCCAACGCGTCCTTCACTCTCTACGACAAGCCGCAGCGCGAGTGGCGCAAGTGGAACGACCCGGCGCTCCGTTGATCCGGACGGACGGGGTCGGTCAGACGTAGGGTAAGAAAGCGGTGTGCACTTCCGGCGGCACGTCGATCATTTTGTAGTCGGCCGACGAGACGAAAAGGAGGCTTTGCCGGCCTTTGCCGAGGAGGTGGTTCTGCGAGTCGCTGATTTCGTGCTCAAGGGTGACGAACTTGCGGTTGTAGCCGGAGATGCGGATGCGGACGACGACAGTTTCGAACTCTTTGGTTTCGCGGACGAACTTGTGCTCGAACGAGCGGGTCAGGATATAGAAAGGCGTATTCTTGAGGTTGAACTTCGGCATGACGCGGTTGAAGAACAGTTCGCGTGTTTTGCCCACCCACATGGCATACATGCCGAAGTAGACGTTGCCGACCGAGTTGGTGTCCGCATAGGTGGCGACGAACGAATGGATGAACCACTTGCCCTCGAAGTGTCCGCCGAGCGGATGCTGGACGGCGCCGACGAGTGACTTGGCCACGTCGCCAATGGCGGCGGCCGTTTCGGCCATGGTCTCGACAAGATTCGAGCGTGTCGTGGCGACCGCGGGAGCGGCCTGCATTGTATGAGAGGCCATCGGTGCCATTTCGTCCGCCGGCGCGTCGAGTTGGTCGGCATCGCTGACGAAGTCTTCCGAGGCCGTCGGCTTGGCCAAGGTCCAAATCACGTAGCCCAGCGGCAGGAGCGATCCGATGATCATGAAGGCGGGGTAGGCAAGGAGGTAGCCGAAGGCGAAAATGACCACGGCCAGGCTGCCGAGGCAGAACATTTTGATTTGCGGGATGCGGTTGGCCGGGGTGTTGACATAGCAGCGCGCCACCCCGAGAGCCGAGTAGCCGACAAAAAAGGTCGCGAAGAAAATCATGAAGTATTCCAACTCGAGGCCGACGGCCGCGCCGACAAGAGCAACGACACCGCAGAAGAGGAAGATCGGAATGGGTGACGTGACCAACGAGGTCGGGATGAGGGCAAAGATGGCATTGACGCTGGTCCGCACATTGCTTTGCAGGAACCACCGCAGCGCGATGTAGCCGCTATCGAGGGTGGTCAGCACGCAGGCGCAAAGGAAGACGCAGTAGGCGCCGAAGATCCACGGGTGTTCGCCGGCTTTCTCGAAGAGCAGACGCATGATCGAATCGTGGCCGTAGATGTGACCGCCCAAGCCGGTGTGCAGATATTGCGCGGCGCCGGCGCCCAGCGCCCAGAAGGCGAGGAAGCCGTGGAACAGGAGCAGGAGGAAAAATTGCACCGCCCCGAGGATGTAAGCCGCGGCGATGGAGACCCGCTCGCGGTGCATCTGGATGGCGCGTTGCCATTGCTGCAGGTCGAGCCACGGTCCGAGCAGGAATCCGATGAAGATGGGCACCATGTAACCCCAGTAGTTGAAATCGCCGGTCGGCAGTTTTTCCACGGTGATGGGCGGCAGGACCGGTGAAATATGGGATGGCGCGGTCAGCAAAATGCCGACGGCCCCGGCGATGATGAGAAAAATAGCACCGTGGCTCCACTTGATGCGGCGGATATTGAATTCTTCGCCGAAGAGGATGCCCGCCGCGAGGATGACGAGCAGGATGAGGGGCAGGAAAAGAATTTGCGGCTCCAGGCCGAGCGGCATCCAACCGTAGCGGATGAGCGCAAAAATGGTCAGGGTGATGGCGATCAGTTGGTAGAGGAAAAAAATCAGCCGGAACGGTCGCGACCAAGCGATGAAGAAGCGCCCGAGCGATTCCGATCCGCCGTCTTGCCGCCGCGCAAGATGGTGCGTGATCAAGCCGAAGCCGATCAGCCCGAGACAGTTCGGGATGGCGAAGCTGAGCAACCCCGCGAGACCGAACTGCGTGGTGAATTGCACCGAGAAAAACAACCCGAGGCCCCACATCCACGAGAGGGTGACGGTGTTGCCCCAGAGCAGGGTGTTGAACCAGCGGTAAGGTGTGAGTTCGTTGGAGGAGGCCATCAGGTGCAGAAGTTTGTTCGACGAAAACCCTACCATACCGCCCGGGCGAGCCCAACCCATTGCTGGAGGCCCCTTTCAGAGCGCTTGTCCTAATCCGGCGGCGGGTTAGATTCGGAGGCTCTTTTCCGCCATGGGCACCACCATTCCGACCAGCCACGAAATCCGACAAAGCTTCCTCGACTTCTTCCGGGAGAAGGCCCACACGGTCGTTCCCTCGTCGAGCCTCATGCCGGATTCGCCGAACCTGCTTTTTACCAACGCGGGGATGAACCAGTTTGTCCCCATCTTCCTCGGCCAGGCCAAGCCCGAGGTCTCGCGGTGGCCGGGCGCGGTGGCCGGCAATGACACGCGCGCGGCCGACACACAGAAGTGCATCCGGGCCGGCGGGAAGCACAATGACCTCGAAGATGTCGGACTCGACACCTACCACCACACCTTTTTCGAGATGCTCGGCAACTGGAGTTTCGGCGACTACTTCAAAAAAGAGGCGATTGACTGGGCTTGGGAGCTTCTCATTGATCGTTGGAAATTTCCCGCCTCACGTCTTTACGCCACGGTCTATGCGCCGTCACCGGGCGACCCGAGCGAGTTTGACCAGGAAGCCTGGGATTATTGGGCCCTGCATTTCCGCGCTGCCGGACTCGACCCGCAGATCCACATCGTTCCGGGCAACAAGAAGGACAATTTCTGGATGATGGGTGAGACGGGCCCGTGCGGTCCGTGCTCCGAGTTGCACGTCGATCTCACCCCGCAGGGCGACACCCGCGGGGCACTGGTCAACCAGGGCAGCGCCGAGTGCATCGAGATCTGGAACCTTGTCTTCATCCAGTTCAACGCCAACCCCGACGGCACTTTCACCCCGCTGCCCGCGCGCCACGTCGATACCGGCATGGGCTTCGAGCGCGTCTGCTCGGTCATCCAAGGCACCAAAGGCTTCACCGATTTTTCCGGCGCCCGTATTTCGAATTACGAAACCGATGTCTTCCTTCCGCTCTTCGCCGAGATCGAAAGACTCAGCGGCAAGCGTTACGCCTCCACTCTCCCCGAGGCCGGCTCGACCGGTCATTCGGAGCAGGAAAAAATCGACATCGCCTTCCGGGTCATTGCCGACCATGCGCGGACGCTTTCCTTCGCCGTGGCCGATGGCATCAATCCCGGAAACAACGACCGCAATTACGTCCTGCGCCGCATCCTGCGCCGGGCCGTGCGTTACGGACGCACGCTTGGGTTTGATCAGCCGTTTTTCCACAAACTCGTCGACGTGCTGGCCCGCACCATGGGCGGGGTGTTTCCCGAACTGCCGGCCAAGCAGGCACACATTGCCGCGGTGCTCAAAGGCGAGGAGGAAGCGTTCAACCGCACCCTCGACAAAGGCCTCGCGCTATTCGAGGCCGAGGCGGCACGCCTCGGAAGCAGCGGGAAAATTTCCGGCGCCTTTGCCTTCAAGCTTTACGACGAACAAGGTTTTCCCCTCGATCTGACCGAGTTGATGGCGCGTGAACGAGGGCTGGCGGTCGACACCGCGGCATTCGAAGCACTCATGGAGGAGCAGCGGACCCGCGCCCGCGCGGCCCAGAAAAAACAGGTCATCACGGTCTCCGAAGTGACGACCAAGACGCCGACCCGCTTTCTCGGCTATGACCAATCGTCGGTGCGGACCAAGGTTCTCGAAGTCGTCGACCTTCAGGGCCAGTTGGCGGTCATTTTGGAGGCCAGCAGCTGCTACGCGGAAATGGGCGGGCAGGTCGGAGACTCCGGCGAGCTGCACCTCGGACCTGATCTTTGGACGGTGGCCGGAACACAAAAAGCGGGCGATGTCTGGCTTCACGTTATAGCAGGCGACGGGGCTCCTCCGGTTGGTGCCGAGGTCGAGCTTCGCTTTGATCCCGCCCGTCGTGCGGCCATCGAAAGACACCACACCGTCACCCATCTTCTCCACTGGGCGCTGCATGAAGCGGTCAGCCGTGAAGCCGTGCAAAAAGGCAGCTACGTGGGACCGGACAAATTGACCTTCGACTTCAGCAGTGCCGCCCTCACGCCGGAACAGGTGTCCTCGGTCGAGCGCTTGGTCAATGCCAAGATCCTCGAAAACGCGCCCGTCACCTGGAGCGATGTCGCTTACAGCGATGTGCGCGGACGCGAGAACGTCATGCAATTTTTCGGCGACAAATACGGCGACCGCGTCCGGGTTGTCCAGATCGGTGGACAAGCCGGGGCGATGGACGGCTATAGCATGGAACTTTGCGGCGGCACCCACGTGCGAGGCACGGGAGAAATCGGGCTCTTCCGCATCAGCAGCGAAGGTGCGGTGGCGGCCGGGGTGCGGCGTATCGAAGCGATCGCCGGCGCCGAAGCGCAGCGTGCGGCTGAATCGGATCGGGAACGGCTCAAAACGGTCGCCGCCAAATTGGGATCACCTCTGGCCGATCTCGAGAAGAAGTTGGAGAGCCTCCTCACGGAGCAGAAAGAACTCGAAAAATCCCTCAAGTCCGCGCGCCAGCGCGAAGCAGCCGGCCGCGCCGCCGGGCTTCTCGGGCGGACGGAAACCATCGCCGGCTTCCCGGCCATCATTGCCGACCTCGGCGAGGCGGATGGCGACACCTTGCAAGCAGCCGCCGAGGTGCTCAAAGCCAAGTTCGACGGTGTCATCGTGCTCGGGGGTTGTGCCGGTGGCTCGGTGTCCTTGGTCGCCGTAGTCGGTCCCGGGCACACCGCCAAAATCGCCGCCGGAAAGATCATCCAGGCGATCGCCCCGCAGATCGGAGGCAAAGGCGGGGGCCGGCCCGAGGCCGCCCGTGGCGCCGGTAAAAGTCCGTCAGGCCTCGCCGCGGCACTCGCCGCCGCGCGCGAACTGCTCGCCTCTGCGCCTGCCTGAGGCTCCCCTCCGCTGCTTGGCAGCTCACCTTTTTCGCCCGGCTAAACGGCCAACATTCTTGGGTGTATCGGCACAATGCGGGCTGTCGGGTGCCAGTGGTAAGAAGGTGGCGGGCTGGAGACAACCAAGCGCGTTAACCTGCCGGCCAGGCGCGCTCTCACCGAACGCGAACGGGCCCGGCACACCATCGAGTTACTCGATGCCATGGTGAGAACTTCACCACGACAGAAGGGGCGAATGTCATGAGGTTTGCGTGCACTATGCGGAGCCCTGACCTCAGGTGTTGCCAATTCACTTGGAAGGAACTTTTGTCCGGGAAAAGCTCAGTTTGGACGGAAGCCAGTCGGGTTTAGGTTTGTCGGGCTCCGGTCTTGCGCTTAGGAACGCTCTGTGTCCCCCGAGCTGTTTGTCATCGTTCCCTGCTTTGAGGAAGAGCAGTGTCTTGACTCTGTCTTGCAGGAGTGGAGCGACGAGCTTGACCGAACGGGCGTCGATTACAAAGTGCTGCTGCTGGACGATGGCTCGACCGATGGAACTGCCGCTCTCATCAGCCGCTGGGTGCAAAATCGTTTGGATGGACGGCTTACCTCGATCCGGCATGCAAACATGGGACACGGCCAGACCTGCCTGGCTGGCTACCGGCAGGCCTGTCTCAGCGGTGCGGCGTGGGTCTTCCAAATTGATTCGGACGGGCAATGTGATCCTGCGTATTTTCGCGAGGTGTGGGAAAGGCGCGAAGGACACGACGTGGTTTACGGTCACCGGTTGGAGCGGCTCGACGGTTGGCAACGTGTGTTGGCCAGCCGGTTGGTCCGCGCGGTGGTGCGGATGGCAACGGGCGCCCGGTGCTTCGATGCCAACGTGCCTTACCGCCTCATGACCACCCACGGGCTTCTCCCGCTGGTTGACTCGGTGCCCTCAAGCTTTGCTCTGGCCAATATTGCCCTGGCCGTCCAGCTGCAGCGAGCTGGCTGGAGAGAAGCCCAAGTGCCCATCGTTTTTCGTCCCCGCGCGGGCGGCGAACCGACCGTACCCCTGACCCGGTTTGCGGGGAAAGCCCTCGAGTTGATCTACCAACTTCTGCTTTTGCCGCGCCCGGTGTTGCTAGTCAGAAGATAAAGTCGGCGGTAAGGCAGCGGTGAAGAAAACAGCGGCACCGCAGGCAAAGAGAGCGCAACAGCAGCCAATTTATTCTCCGAGGAGCGGGCACCGCTTCGGCCGGCATCTCGCGGTAACCAGAGGTTGACCACCCCACATTCCTCCGCGTGAAAGGGGGTCAAAGTTTCCCACATTCTTAGAAATACTGAGATACGATCGGGACGCTCGGAGGCCGGAAATTACGGCCAGAGTGCGCCGCCCTGAGCAGCTAAAAAAGGCCGCACGTAGACCCTGCGCGGCAATGGTAACGATGCAACTTATTGCCAAATGTCGATAGGTGAAACAGAGAGCGGGAGCGGGGAGATTTTCACAAAGGGTAAGATCGCCGCGGCGACCAAACTACGGGAGCGAGGGAGAAAATAAGAGGAGTGCGGAGGTCAGAGATCTGAAACTTGAGTGGGAGGCGGGGTCGTTAGCGGACGTGGCAGGGCCGACAATGGGTTGCGGCTTGGCTTTAAACAGGAGGAGCTGCATTGTTTGGGTCGATGGAATGGTGGCTCAAGTCGCTCTTGATGCGCTGGGGTTTTGTCCTCAAGCGGCGGAGGCAAGTCATGGTGCGGAAACCGTCCGTTGGCCGGACTCTGGCTCCGGAGGACTTGATGGAAGCCATCCACGGAACCGACGTTTACAAAGACTTCGATTTCGGCAGCTTTCCTTGTCACCTCCAAGGCTGGGGTGGCGACTCGCTGGCCTTTGCCGAGCTGATCAAAGAGGTGAGGCCGGCGCTGGTTATCGAAGTCGGAACTTGGAAAGGGGCCTCCGCCGTGTCCATGGCGGAGGCATCGTTGCGCGAGGGACTATCCACGAGGATTGTTTGTGTCGACACGTGGCTCGGCGCTTTGGAGTTCCGTATGGATCAGGCTGATGCCGAGCGTTTCCAAGCCTTGGAGTGCCGCCATGGTTATCCCCAAGTATATTATCGTTTTCTTGCCAACGTTTGTCATCGCGGCCACCAGCACAGCATTGTGCCCTTTCCCTTAGACTCTGCTTCCGCTGCTCTGTGGTTCATGTCGCATGGGGTCAAAGCCGGACTGATCTACGTGGACGCAAGCCACGAAGAGGAGGCCGTCTATCAGGATCTGGTCGACTACCGTCAATTGCTGGCGGCCGGCGGCAGGATGTTCGGCGACGACTGGGACTGGGCCGGCGTCCGCGCTGCAGTCTCCACGTTTGCTCGCAATTACGGACTGGCCATCACCCATTGCCATGACAAGTGGGTGCTGTCCTCCACACGTTGATCATCCCGGCAGGCGGGTCGCCAAATTCGCAAGCTTGGCGGTTGATTGTTTCGCGATGAGGAGAGAAAGATTTTAACAGAAGGCAACTAAGGTAGCGGAGGTCGGAAGATGGGAGCCGAAGCGGAGCGAGACAGCGTGAGGGTCGCCGCGGCGACTAAACTACCGAGGGCAAAGTGCGAAGGTGGCAAAATAGGTGGCGGCGAAATAAAAACGCTGGGCGTGGGGCACGGCGCGGAGGGGAAAAACACATGGACATTTTGGCAACTGTCCTTGTGTCAGGTTGGGGGAGTGGGGGCTTCGGAGGAGGGGAAGGCTGGTAAAGTGCGGGGTGCGGGGTTAATTCCAATGAAAAAGGGCAGGGTATGAGGTTTTCTATAGTTACACCGAGTTTCAATCAGCTTGATTGGCTGGAGCTGTGTGTCGCCAGCGTGAGGGATCAGGTGGCGCAAGCGGGTGACGAGTGCCGTGTGCCGCGTGCCGAGGCTAAGGAGGAGGGGGCGGCTGTGCCGCTAATGGTCGAGCACCTCGTTTGCGACGGGGGGTCAGAGGGGATCGAAGAGTTCGCGCGCCGCATGGGGGCAGACTTTTACCGGGACGGTAAGAAAGTTTTCGGTTTTCAGTGTTCAGTGGGGGGGCAGTTACCGGAGGCTTACTCGCTGGCGATCCACTGCGAGAAGGATGCGGGCATGTATGACGCAATCAACAAGGGTTTGCGCCGGGCCACGGGTGATGTCTGCTCCTACCTCAATTGCGACGAGCAGTTGCTGCCGGGAGCGTTGGCGCTTGTCGGGGAGTTCCTCGGGAAGTATGCCGATACCGATGTGGTGTTCGGTGACACGATTGTGGTTGGTCGGCACGGAGAACCGCTTTGTTATTGGCGGCCGTATGTGCCATCGCCCCGGCATCTGGCCGGCGCGACTTTGAACACCTTGTCCTGCAGCACATTTTTCCGTCGGAGGGTGGTGGAGGCGGGACATCTGTTTGAGCCGCAATGGAAGACGGTGGGTGACTTGCAGTGGATTCGTGGTCTGCTGGAGAAGAAATGCCGGATGGCTTGCCTGCCCGAACCGCTTTCGACGTTCACCTTTCTCGGCGACAATCTCGGGGCCAGTGCCAAGGCGCGGGAAGAGTTTGAAACCTCGCGCGTGGCCAAGGATGGCCCGGGACGGATTTTTCGCCGCGGCCTGCATGGTCTGAGGAAACTTTTCTCCGGCGCGTATGTGCGCCGAAATGTGTCGTATGATCTTTTCCTCTTGTCTGATCCGGCGCAGCGCCGACGCTTCAAGAGCACCAGCCTGGGTTGGAGATGGCCTGGATTGGCGAAAACCTGATGATTCCGGAGCAAGACAACCAAAGCGAAGCGTTCTACGTGGAAGTGCTCAAGGCGGCACTGGCCGACGGCGCTCTGGGCCCTGATGACCGGGTGCTGGTGGTCTGCGGCAGCGTGAGGGACGAGGCTTCCTTGCGGGAGGCCGGGGTGAAGAACTTTGAGATGTCCAACATCGGCGGTGATGCGGAGGTTGATGTGGAGAATTTGTCTTATCCGGATGCCGCGTTTGATGCCGTAATCGTCCATTCCGGCTTGCATCATTGTGCATCCCCGCACCGCGGGCTGCTCGAGATGTATCGGGTGGCCAGGCGATGTATCATTCTCTTTGAACCAGCAGACAATCTGGTGACGCGTCTCGGTCAAAAGTTCGGCATCGGTCAGACTTACGAATTCGCTGCGGTGCAGGGCAACCGGCTTGAATGTGGTGGTTGGCGAAATACCTCTGTGCCGAATTGGGTCTATCGTTTCACCGCTTCTGAGATCCGGCAGACCATCAACTGTGCGGCGCCCTTCGGACCGCATCGCTTCACTTTTCACTACCGCACGCGCATTCCGTGGCGGCAGTTGCGTGCGCGGCGGAACAAGCTTCCGCTCATCATGGCCGCAATGGCAGCTCCCGTTCTGCGTTTGCTCGATGTGCTTGGCCCGGTGGCGAGCAATAATCTTGCCGCGGTTATCGTGAAGCCGGATTTGCCCGCGGAGAAATTTCCGTGGGTGGAGAAGAAGGACGAGGCATGGGTGGCTGATCGTGGCTGGTTCCGCGCTGAAGGGGAGGGGGATTTTAACAAAAGCTAACGAAGATAGCGAAGGGAGGTAGTGAAACGAATTGGAGGGCCCTCACGGCAGCACGGAGAGAGGTCACTGCGCGACTAAATTACGGGGGCATCGTGCGTATGGTGCGCAAGGAGATAAGCGCGGAGGGTGAGAAAATATGCCAACACTCCCAGGAATGTTGGCATGTCGGCGGGGGATTTAAGGGCACAGATAGTGCGCGCGGGAGTACACTCGAGATGACCGTTTTTCCGTCCGTTGCGGTTGCGGGACACAAGGTCGTGCGCGCCGTTTTGAATTTGGGCGGCTGCCAAAAAGTGCCGGTGGAGAACCGGCGTGGGTGTGGGTAACGTTACGACCTATTGCCAATGGTCAATATGTGCTGCAATGAGGGGAATCCGTCTCCGTGTGGCTCACGCCTTCATTTCTTTACGGCCAGGCAAGATGGCGCGAGAAGGGGCTGGAGGTATTTAGCCACGGAGGGAAGATGATTAGGAAGGATGGCGTCTGGTTGCGCTGATCCTGCAAATGGGCTGGGCTCATTTCGGCGGGAGTTGGACTGCGGGCGCAAAAAACGTCCGTTGTTTGGGCTCAGTGTGGGGTGGGTAACAATGCGACAATTTGCCAATTGTCGAAGTATGCGTCGACTAAACTGGGGAGGGTGGGGTTTTTTAGCCACGGATGGGGCCTCGTTTTGCTGACGAGCGAACAGGCAGGGTACTTGCCGATGGGGGGTGAGCGGAGCCGGTGGGTACAGGTGGATAGGAGCGCGTTGCCACGGAGTGCTGGGTGTGGTCTTATCGCGGGGAATGGAACGCCGGCTGCGAATATTGCAGATTTTTAATCGTTACCTTGAATACGGTGGGGAGCAGGGGAGCGTGGGGCGGATCGGGGATACGTTGCAACAGGTTGCGGATGTCGAATATTTCCTCACGTCAAGTGACCAACTGCTCGGCCGGCGGACGCCGGAGGCCATGGTCAAGGCCGGAGCCTATGCGTTCCACAATCCGGAGGTGGTGCGGCGTCTGGAGCGCTATCAGAAGATTGGCCGCTTCGACCTCTGGCAGATTCACAATGTGTTTCCGGCCATGTCGCCTTCGGTCTACGGGCTGGCTTTCCAGCTGGGTATTCCGGTCGTGCAATATTTGCACAACTACCGGATGTCGTGTGTGAATGGTTTTTTTCTCAATCATGGGGAGACCTGCACGTCTTGTATCAACGGCAATTTCACCAAGGCGGCGCTGACCGGTTGTTGGCACAACAGCCGGGTGGTCAGCGGCTGGATGGGGGCAGTGATGATGCGGGTTCGTGCCATGGGAGTGTTCCGCAAGGTGGCGGCATGGATTGCGATCAGCCGGGCGCAGAAGGACCTGCATGTGCAGATGGGTATTCCGGCGGAGCGCATTCATGTGTTGCCGCATTTTTACGAGGTGGATCCCGAGCGGTTCATCGCGGAACCGGGACGCGATGTGCTGTTCGTGGGCCGTCTTTCCAAAGAAAAAGGCGTCGAGCAATTGCTCGACGCCTGGAAGCGGACGGATCGCGGTGAGGCGAGGTTGCTATTAGCCGGGGATGGTCCGGAAAGAGCCGCCCTGGAAAACAAAATCGCCGCCGAAAAGATTGGCGGCGTGGAGTTTCTCGGCTTTGTGGCGAAGGAGGATCAGGAAGCTATGTGGAAACGCGCAGCATTCTCAGTCGTCCCGTCCATCTGGCAGGAACCGCTGGGCCTGGTGGTGTTCGAGGCGTGGGAGCGAGGGCGGGGCGTGGTAGTGTCCGACGCGGGCGGCTTGGCCGATTCGGTGGACGATAGCGTTAGCGGTTTCAAGGTGCCGATGCGTGATGCGGAGGCTTGGGCGGCGGCGATGGGCAAGTTGTTGCGCGAGCCGGCGCGCAGTGTGGAAATGGCGCGGGCGGGTGTGGCGAAGCTGGAGCGGGATTTCACGAAGGAAAAGTGGCTTGAGCGGATTGGAGCGATTTATGATGGGGTCTTGGGGAAATGATGAATGCAGAATGCGGAATGATGAATTACGGAGGGGGCTCTGA
>Ga0247842_10004426_pt1 | contig 17594 bp, 15 predicted proteins | sample LaCruzMarch2015__3_FD_192411 | JGI IMG/M metagenome (GOLD analysis project Ga0247842, IMG submission 192411) | Freshwater microbial communities from meromictic Lake La Cruz, Castile-La Mancha, Spain - LaCruzMarch2015_19m | ecosystem: Environmental > Aquatic > Freshwater > Lake | place: Spain...
ACTTTTTTAAATAATTACGATTATAAGAATTAACAATAACAGGTTTAGTAATATTTTTAGCAATTTTCATAGGAACACCTAATTCTCGAATAGAAATATTTGAATCGGCAGTAATAACAGATCTTGCGCTATAATCAACACGTTTTGCCATTAAGTTTCCTCTCATTCTTCCTCCTTTTCCATTTAATCTTTCTTTAATAGATTTTAAAGGTCTCCCTGAACGCTGTGCGACAGCAGCAACACCAGGTATTTTATTATCTACAAGAGTTGCTATATAATATTGTAAAACAGTAGTCCAATCATCAATAATATTAGCAGGAGCATTATTATTTATTTTTTCTTGTAATGTTTTATTTGATTTAAATATATTTATTAAAATATGTGTTAAGTCATCTTCACTTTTTTGTTGTGAATCATGTTTTACTGAAGGTCTTACAGCTGGTGGCGGGACAGCCATTACTTGACATATCAGCCAGTCAGGTCTTGACCAAACAGGACTAAATCCCATAAATGTAACATCTTCATCTGATATTCTTTTAAATATTTTCACAAACATTTCAGGTGTAACCTTAACAACAATATTTTCTGGACTTTCCACTTCATCATCTTCTTCGGAATCATTTTTCCAATGTGCAAATATAGTTGCAAGTCCTTCTTTTTTAATTTTAAAAGGTTGTAAACAACCACAACCATTTTCATTATCTTCTCCACATCTTTTTATTCCACTTGATATTTCTAAAACATATTTCCATCTTGCATCAGAACTCCAGTTCAATATATGTTTATATTTTTCTTTGCTTATTTTTAATTTACTACATTTAAAACAAATACATTTTAATATGTTAATTGATGTGTTTAAATATTGAATATAAAATACTGGTCTTGCAAGTTCAATATGTCCAAAATATCCTGGTGTTTGAATATTATTTAATCCATCAGTTGGGCATACCATTCCTCTATCTAATACACCCATTCTCGGATCAAACATTCCACCTATAACAGGTTTAGTTTCTCTTGATGTTATTTTTGCAACTGAACCATTTATTATTTCTTCCGGAGATAATATACTAAATTGCAAAGCAATGATTTTTGATACATTTGTTTCAAGAATTGAGTTATTTAAAAACGACATTATATATATATTTATATTTATATTTATATCTTAATTTTTTATTTCATTTTTATTTTATATTAAAAAATAAAAATGAATTAAAAATATTCATTATAAATACAGTATATAAATAATGTCAAAAGAAATTAAAACGCTTAATAATAAACAAAAGTTTAATAATAAAAACACAATGAATAAAAACACAACAAATAAAAACACAACAAATAAAAACATAATAAATAAAAAAAAATATATTGATTCAGATAATGAAGAAGATGATATTACTACAAGCAGTAGTGAATACATAACAACTGACGACGAAGACGTGTATGACGAGGATGATGAGGATGAGGATGATGATGATGACGAAGATGAAGATGATGAGGATGATGAAGACGAGGATGATGAGGATGACGAAGATGAAGATGATGAGGATGATGAAGACGAAGATTATGATGATGAAGATGATGATGGTGAAGAAAAAATAGATGCATTAGAATATAGAAAATTATTAAAAGATTTATTCCCGTCTAAATATATCGATAAAAAAATATTAGAAACTGAAAATATTAAACAAATATTAAGTGAAGCATTAAAAAAAGAAGACAAAAAACAAAAATCAAAAAAAGAAGATAAAACACAAAACTTAAAAAAAGATAAAAAAGAGGATAAAAAAGAAGATAAAACACAAAACTTAAAAAAAGATAAAAAAGATGATAAAAAAGAAGATAAAACACAAAACTTAAAAAAAAATAAAAAAGAGGATAAAAGTAATAATTCTTCACTTTTGAAAGAAAATGAAAAAATTAATATAATATTAAACATAAACAATGATCGTAATGATGATGACGATTATGACAGTGAATGGGAAAGTAGTTCTTATGATGATACAAGTAGTGATGACAGTAAAATAGAAAATGAAGATGATGAAATATTAACATCAAGTAGTGAAGATAGTTATGATGAAAGTATAAACAGTGATAACTCAAGTAAAAATAGTAATACAAAAAATAGTAAAACAAAAAATAAAAATATAAAAAAAGATCTAAGTATAAAAACAATACATGATAAAAATAATAATGAAGATTTAAAAATAAATAACATGATTGATTTATTGAATAAAATTAAAAATAAAAAAATAATGGTTCAAGAAAATAATAAAGATAATTTGAAAGAAAGTAGTAGTATTAATAAAGATAAAGAGATACTTGAAAAAAGTGATAAAAATACATTAAATGAATGTATAGTTATTTGTAAAGAAGAAATAAATAAAATAAATAAAATAAATAAAAAGAATGAAAGAAAATTAAAAAAAGAAAAAGAAAGAAATATTCGTATATTTAAAAAATTAAATAAAGGTGAAAAAACATTAAATGATCGTTCATATTTCAAAAAACTAGACATAGATAATCAAAAAAAAATAATAAAGGAAATAAGAAAAATAAACGATATTATAAAAGTAGAAAAACCATATAAAATATTAATATTAGAATCACAAATACCTTATGTTTTTAAAAGTCATGCAATTAAAAAAATAAATTTACTAAAATATATGGAACCAGGAACAAGTGAATATTATAAAATAAAAAATTGGGTTGATACTTTTATGTCTATTCCTTTTGGTATATATAAAAATATGGACATAAGTATAAATGACGGAATTGAAAAATGCCATAATTTTATGGAAAATGCGAAAGTAACTCTGGATAGTGCAGTTTATGGTCTTAATGATGCTAAATTACAAATTATGCAATATTTAGGACAGTTAATAACAAATCCTTCTTCAATAGGGACTTCAATAGCTATTCATGGAGTTCCGGGTTCAGGTAAAACAACCCTTTTGAAAGAAGGAGTAAGTAAGATATTAAATAGACCATTTGCTTTTATAGCTTTGGGAGGAGCCACTGATAGTTCATTTCTTGAAGGACATAGTTATACTTATGAAGGAAGTATATGGGGAAAAATAGTTCAAATATTGATAGATAGTAAATGTATGAATCCAGTTATATATTTTGACGAACTTGATAAAATAAGTGAAACACCAAAAGGTGAAGAAATATTAAATATTTTAGTTCATTTAACTGATACAAGTCAAAATAATGAGTTTCATGATAAATATTTTACAGAAGTTAATTTTGATTTAAGTAGATGTTTATTTATATTTAGTTATAATGATGAAAGTAAAATAAGTCCAATTTTATTAGATAGAATGTATAAAATAAAAACAGATGGTTATTCAAATAAAGAAAAAATAGTAATATCAAATAATTATCTTCTTCCAAAAATAAGAGAACAAATAAAATTTGATATGAATGAAATAATAATTGATAATGAAGTTTTATCTTATATTATTGAAAAATATACATCAGGAGAAAAAGGTGTTAGAAATATTAAAAGATGTTTAGAAATTATTTATTCTAAATTAAATCTTTTTAGACTAATGAAACCAAATACAAACTTATTTATAAATGAAATAAAGTTAGACATAAAGTTTCCTTGTAACATTACAAAAAATATGATCGATAATTTATTAAAACTAGATAATTCAAATAATATACATCAACATATGTATATTTAATAAAATCTGTAATATTATATATCTTTGTTCATATTACAAATAGAACAATAAATAATTGTTTTTGAAATATCTAAATCAATATCAATTAAATCAACTATAAAATTATGTTTATTACAACATTTATAAAATTCTTTATCAAATAATTTTATAATATTATTTATTTTTTTTTCATCTTCATTCAAAATATTAATAATATCATTTTTCATTAATTTTAATTCTTTTAAACCTATTTTTTCTTCTTCTTTAAATGATAATAATAATTTTACAATTAATTTAATTTTATCGTAGTTTGTCATATTTTTTTTATGTTCAATATAAACTTCGTTAATGTCTTCATTTAAGATATTAGCAATATTTAATTTTAAATTTGTGAAATCATTAAAGGTAATATTTTTTTCCATTTTATTTACATAATAAGAATAAATATATTTATATCCTTATTAATAATATGTTAAATAGTTGAACCTTGAACTAACGGAATATTATTTCCCCCTCTTTGCCATAAATATTTTGCACTATCAACATTTAAACAAGCGCATCCCATAGAATTAGAGTAACTTGAACCATAGTTACAACATTCAGGTTTAAAATCAGTTTTAGAAAACATCAACATATTTCCACCAGTTAAAGGAAGAGGTGTATTTTTATATGAGTTCATTTTTTTATATCCAATAGAACCTGGAGTTAAAGTAGGACTACCCCAATTATTCGTATTTAAATTAATACTAGGATAGGAAGCGTAAGTTTCACCTGTGTTCATGAATTTTTTATTCATACCCGCAAAATTTTCTTTTTTATTTATTTCAAACTTTATTTTTGTTCCTTTTGTTCCTTTTGTTCCTTTTGTATTTTCAAATGGTTCTAAAAAACTCATTTTAGAACAACCATAAAATAAATGTGTAACTAAAACAAATATAACAATAATAGAAAGAATAAAAATTATTGGGTTAAGTTTACGAAATAACTTATACATTATACATATTTAATAGATAATAATTTAAAATATCATTAAATAATTTAAATTATTATTTGTAAATAATAAAACAAATAAATAAAATATATAAAAAATAAAACGAAATAATAAATCTAAGAAATAAAAAAAATCTAAGAAATAAAAAAAATCTAAGAAATAAAAAAAATCAAAGAAATAAAAGAAATCAAAGAAATATAAGAATATAATAAATCAAAGAAATCAAAGAAATCAAAGAAATAAAAGAATCAAATGAATCTAAGAAATCTAAGAAATCAAAGATATTTAAGAAATTAAAAAAATAAAATAAATCAAAAAATAACAATAAATTAAACTAAGAATAATAGTTATAAACTAATACAACTATTATAGTCATCAATAATTTCATTATTTATTTTAAATGTTCCTTTATCTGTTAATAAACTATACAAACAATTTATATTTTCTTCTAAACAAAAAATATTTTTTAATTTAACAATTCCATAAACAACTTCACCATTTATCAATTTATCATTTATTTGTATATCTATAATTTTCTTAGAAGAACCATCAAAAAGTTCTACCGGTTGATCTTGTATAAATCCTTTATCTAAATATAAGTGAATATCATTAAAACTATTAAATGTATAAAAATTATTATTTTTTTTTATTTTTAAAATAAAATCTTTAATATTATTTAAATTACTATATATTTCATCCCAATCACTAAAAATTGTATGATTTACTTCTATTAATTTATTATTTGTATTAATACAATAAATATAAGGTTTATCATAATTTTTTATTATTTTACTTCTTGGATGTTCTTTTATTAAAATCCATTTATTGTTATATAATACAGGATGTTCCCCACTAACAATAATATTATTTAAACTATACATAGTTTCATTTTTTGTATCTAAGATAATAGTAGTTGTAACAATAGATTTATTTATTAAAACATCATAAAGTTGTAAATCTTTTATTTTTTTAGTTTCACCATTAAGTAAAATGAATTCAGTATTTTCATCAAAACATTTAGGTTTATGACCTTTGGGTATTTTTGGAACAGATTTTGTATGTATTTTTAACATCATAGTCATAAAAACAACAATAAGAACTAAAGGTATAGATATTGAAATAAATACAGCAGTCATAGTAACTGCAAAAGGCCAAGTAAAAAATCCTAACCATAAAGCCAAAATCATAATAGATAAAGAAACTAATATTATAACAATAAACTCAATAATTGAACCAACTAATGATTGTAATGTATAATAAGTAGCAAGTACTGTCATTAAACAACTCGTTAATATTCCTTGAAATTTTCCAAATATATCATAAACTGTAATCATTAATTGTTGGATTGGAATAGTAAAATTTAATAGTCTTTCCATTATTTCTTTAACTTTTTCCCGAATACTTGACCTTATGGATGTCATAAGTTGTCTTATCATGTTTATGTCTACATTAATATTTGATAAAACAGATATAATTTCATTATATAAATAATAAAAAGGTTGAAATGCATAACCAACAATTGAATTTGTAATATTTTGATTACAATATTCAAAATTTTCAGTTGTGTAATCAAATATACTTTTATCTTTTGGTTTATTAATTAAACCTGCAAATAAAATATTTTGAGGCTTACATCTTTCAAGATTCCAATTTTTTTTAATTTCATTCGCATTGGTCATAACATTAAAATAAAAATATAAAATAATTATAAATAATGTAAATAAAACAAATAATATTAAAGAAGTAGAATAAATATCATAATATGTTAAATTATTATATAAATTTTCAATATTTTTTATAGATTTTTGTTCCATATATTATGCTAATACATTTAATTTATAAACCTAACTATAAAATTAAATGTCAGTTAAATCGTCATCTTCCCAATCCCAAAATATATTTTCACCAATTGTTATAAGGTTTGTATCAGTTGTTAGATTATAAAGAATATTACTGTATTTTTTTTTATTTATTTTAATATTTTCATTCGTATTTTTATTTTTTACATAATTTTTAACCTTTATAAATTGTTTTTCTTTATTATTTATAGATACAGTTTCATTTTTTTGAAACTTTATATAATGTTCTCCTGTTACATATATATTTGTATTTTCTTCGCCTTGATTAGTAAATTCATAAAAATCTTCAAAAGAACGATTGCTTAATTTAATTATTCCGGTAATGATAGAACCATCTTTTAAAATATCACCTAATTTTAATTTTTTTATTTCAACTAATTCATCTTTATTCATCAATTTAATTTTTGTTTTAGGATGGAAACAACCACCTTTCATTTTCATTTTTCCCATTTTACCTAGGTTTTTTACTAACTGACCTGGTGGTCCATTCCATAAACTTTCCATAGTATTAATACTTCCTGATAAAACAAAAAGTAAAACTGTAATTGTTCCAATTAATTTCCCAACCATATCTTTTAAACCTATTGTCATTTTTTGTATTTCTATAACTAAGTTCATAAAAACACCAAATATACTTTGAACAATATTTTTTACAAAATCTCTTATTACACTTATTATTCCTCTTATTCCATTTATATCTGTATTCAAATTATCACCAACATCAATTATAAAAGATGTTAAATAATTTAATGGTTGTAACAAAAAACTCATATAATTGCTTTGACTACTTTGAATACAATAGTTAAAGTTTTCTTCAATATTATCAGCAAATAACATAAACATAGGATTACATTTATACATATTCCAATTTTTTTTTATATCTGACATCATAAACCAGTAATATATCATAGCAATTTGACCCATAAATAATAAGTTAATTAAAATAAAATTTGTGTAGTCATTTATTTTAGGCATATTAATTTTTCTATTATAATATTATATTATTATTATTAAATCAATAATTTTATAAATAATTAAATATTATTTCTTTAAAAAGTTTCGCTTCTTATAAGTATTTTTTTTATTTTTATGTTTCGCTCTTTTTGTATTTTTATGATTCGCTCTTTTTGTATTTTTTTCCAATAAAAAGCGAACACTTTTTATAACTTTATTATTGCATCTTTTAATATTTTTTCTATTTTTATAAGTATTCTTTCCTCCACTCATACAACCCCAATTCCATTTCGTTAAATAACCACCTTTTATAGTACCAAGTTTTCCATCATTTAAAGAATTATTTATATTGTTAACATAAAGTTGAGTTAATTTTGTTGTATTTGATTGTGTTGATGTATTAGGAACCAATGGAGTTACAGGAGATGAAACAGTTGGTACAACAATATCTGCACCTCCATTAAATATTTTATTTTTATGATTCGTATTCTTCGCATGCTTCGCTATTCTTTTTTTTCCGCCAACTTTATTAACTAAATTATTTTGTGCAATAGCATTATTTTGAGTTTGTTGAAATGCTGAAAGACGAGGATTACCAGCACTTGCAGGTAAAACAAAAGGTTTTGGTTGAAAATTAATTGTTGAACTTGTTGGAGTTGTTGAACTCATTATATAATAATAAATATATTATATTAAAAAAATAATTATAAATATACTTAAATGAATTTGAATGAAAGATTAGAACTACAAAAAATGATTTCTGTAAATGGAACTACAGATCAAACCGAACTAATTAGAAGATTAAAACATAGTGATGTTTTGCGTGATGAAATAAATAAAATGATCGATTTAAAAGCAAAAAATATTGATAATTTTGATAACTTAAACTTTGAAGCTATGAATGAATGTTGTTTTTTAAATACTTATTATACTGATATTTATAATCGTTTATTAAAAGATGAACTAAATATTGAAATACTTTATAACTTCTTAGATATATTGAAAGAAATTGAAAATGGTATGTTAGATCAACATGAAGCATCTTATAAAGTTGGTAAGGTGTTGAAAGAAATATATGTTGATAGTGCTTTAAAAAAGGCTGAAAAATTAAATAAACAATATCCAGAAGAAAAAAAAGAAGATTTTAATAAAGGAATATCTTTAAATTGGAATGATTTTAAGAAATCTTTAAAGAAAAATACCTAAGAAATAAAAAGTTTTTTACCTTTAAAATAAATCTTTTTTTCTTAGATTATAAAAAAAAAATGATATGATAATAAATAAATATAATTAGTATAATAAGTATAATAAGTATAATTAGTATAATAATAAATGGAAATATATAATCAAGAAAAAATGACATTAAATGAAATGAAATTAATAATACAATTTGATTTTACAAATGAAAAAATGTTTAAACTAATAAACTGTTTATATTATTTAGATTGGAAAACTTTAATTGAATTAAAAAAATATATTTCAAGTAAAATAACTGAATTGATAGAAAATATTATTTTTAATAATGTTAATAATAATATCTCAAAAATTAATCTTGAAAAATATTGTAAAATTGAAGAGTCAATAATAAATATCATTAAAAATTATATAATTTCAAAAAATCTATAATGTTAATGTAAATAATATAAATGAATATAAATATAAATAACTTTATTTTTTAATAATATGTTAGTCATTGTTGAAAGTCCAAGTAAATGCAAAAAAATAGAAGAATATTTAGGATATGGATATAAAGTTGTTGCTTCTTTCGGTCATATTCGTGAATTAAAAACAATAAAAAATATAAATATTGAAGACAATTTCAAAACCAATTATGAAATAATTCAAGAAAAAATAAAACATGTTGATTTCTTAGAAAAAGAAATAAAAAAATATGGAAATGATGTTATATTAGCAACAGATAATGATAATGAAGGGGAAGCAATAGCATGGCATATTTGTCAAGTTTTTAATTTATCTGTAGAAAAAACAAAACGAATTATTTTTAATGAGATTACACAAACAGCATTACAAAAAGCAATAAATAATCCTATTTTCATAAACATGAACATCGTAAATTCTCAACAAACAAGACAAATTATAGATATGCTAATAGGTTTTACAATTTCACCTATGTTGTGGAAACATATAACAGCAAAATCAAAAATACCGTTAAGTGCTGGTAGATGTCAAAGTTCAGTATTAAAACTTGTTTATGAAAATTATCTAGAAATAAAAGAGGAAGAAAAAAAGAAAGAAAATAAATATTTCAAAACAATAGGATATTTTACAAAATTATGTATTCCTTTTGAACTTGAAAAACGATATGAAGATAAAGATGAAGTCTCATTTTTCTTAGAACAATCAGTTAATCATAAACATATTTTTTATATTAATCATCCTAATATTATAATAAAACAACCACCTAAACCTTTTATAACTTCAACAATACAACAAAAAGTAAGTAATGATTTAAATTATTCACCAAAAGATACTATGAAAATATGTCAGGAATTATATGAAAAAGGATTTATAACATATATGCGAACAGATACAAAAAAATATTCTAATGAGTTTATAATTAAATTAAATAATTATTTAAATCAAGAATGGGGATTAAAAACTATGATTGAAGAAAAATTAAAAGATATAAACTTAAATAATAATAGTGATATATCTAGTCATGAAGCAATAAGACCAACAAATGTATATTTTAATGAATATACATTAAAAGAAGATAAAGTATCATTAGAATTTAAAAGTTTAGGAACTAAGTTAATGAAAGTATATAATATTATTTGGAAAAATACAATAGAAAGTTGTATGGAAGATGCTTATTATAATTCAATAACTTGTAAAATAACGGGTTATGATAATAATATATTCAAATATACAACTGAAAAAATAATACAAGAAAAGGAAGGTTGGAAATATTTTGATTCTAAGTTTAATAAAAATATTCAAGATAATGAAAGCGAAAAAAGTGATGAAGACAACAATAAAAAACAAACTCTAAAAATAAAAAATAGTCAATATGATTATTTATTTAATCTTTTACAAATGAACCAATCTAAGAAAAATATAAAAGAAAATGACGATTTGTTTAACGAATTTAAAATGGGTAATAAAATGGGTAATAAAATAGGAGATGAAATAGATTATATAAAAATAATATCAGAAGAAAAGATAAAAAAAATAAAATTACATTATAGTGAATCATCATTGATTAAAAAATTAGAAGGATTAGGTATAGGAAGACCATCAACTTATTCTTTTTTAATAAATAAAATTCAAGAAAGAAATTATGTATCAAAACAAAATGTTATAGGAGAAAATATTGAATGTGTTCATTATTGTTTAAATGATAATGAATTAGAAGAAAAAAAAATAATTAAAACATTTGGTAATGAAAAAAATAAATTAGTTATTACCTCATTAGGATTAATAGTTATTAATTTTTTAATAAAATATTATGATGATATTTTTAATTATGAATATACAAAAGATATGGAATATTTCTTAGATGAAATTGAAAAAGGATTGAAACAAAAAGAAGATGTTTGTTTATTGTGTTATAACAATTTAATGAAAAATATGGATAATTTAAATGATCAAGAAAAAAATTGTAAATATTCACAAACTAAATTAGATGATAAAAATACATTTATTGTGGGTAAAAATGGACCTGTAATAAAAAATACAGATGAAGAAGGAAAAATAATATTTTTATCAGTTCGTGATGGAATAGATGTAACAAAATTAGAAAATTATAAAATAGAAGAAATAATTGAAAAAAAAGAGTTAACTACAAAAAATTTAGGTATTTATAAAGGAGAAGAAATAATAATAAAAAAAGGCAAATATGGAATATATTTTATTTATGGAAATATAAAAAAATCTCTTAGTTGTTTAGAAAAAACAAAAATAGAAAATATAAAATATGAAGAAGTTGTAAATATAATTGATAATGATTCTGATGTGGATGCTGATGCTTTGCTTAACGGAGTTAATGAAAATAATATAAAAGAAAAAAATTTTATTCGTAAAGTAAGTGAAAATATAAGTATAAGAAATGGAAAATATGGTAATTATATATTTTTTAAAATGAAAAATATGAAAACTCCAAAGTTTTTTAAACTAAATGGATTTAATGAAAATATACTTGCATGTGATTTAGATATTTTACAGAGATGGATAAAACAAAAATATAATATAAGTTAATTTAAATTAGTTTAAATATTTTACACATTCAGGTACATCAATATGGGTTTCAAGTTTATTTTGAGGTGTTAAAATACCAAATTCAAGCGTAAAACTAAAATCATTATTACCAAATAAAACAGGTTCTCCGTTATGATATTTAATTGAAATATTTAATCGTCTTATTCTTTCAGCAGGAGGGTTGAAATATTTATGTGCATATTGTATATTTTTAAAATCTTGTTCAAAAGAAAAAGGTGAAATATAAATTTTAGCAAAAGAACTATTAACAATACCATTTGTTTCATTTGTTGTTTTAGTAAAATTAGAAATATTAAAAGGAGAAGTAGTATCTATATTATTTAGTCCAACAATTTCCATATAAATATTATTTTGTATATTTATATTTATTTTTTCTGGTGCTTCAAGATAATAAACATTTGCACCTGGTAATGTTGGAATAAGCCAATATCCATCATCACCTGTTTTAACATCACCATAATATATTCTTGGAAGAAAAAATTGAATTACATTATTATTCTCATCATAAATATAATTGATGGGACTTGTTGATTCTATATCACAATAAGTAAAACCTAAAAACCAAGGAAGACCCCAATTAATATATTGTTTACCGCTTCTTCTATTTATACAGTCATCATCTTTACAAATTTTTAGATTTGAATAAACTGAAGAACTGTTATTTAGTTTAAAACCACTATTTTTATTACCAAATAATAATTTAATTGAAACAGAATTATAAATAACAACAAAATCACTATAACCACCTGTATCTATATATAATTGTAATAAATTAGGAAAATATTCACTTAAATATGATATTAAATATTCATTTACTGATTCATTCATTTTATTTGTGAGTTCAGTACTAATTTGTGTTGGAGTATATGTTCCGTCTTGAATAGAACAAGTAAAAGGATCATTTATACGATTATTTAAACCTGAAAAAATAGCTTGTTGTAGTGGGTCATTATTATTATTAGTATAAGGATCATAAGGTTCTATAATAGAAAAAACAAATATAGTATTATATTGTTCTTTGGAAAATACATAATAATTAGAAGGAAAACTCCAATCACTAAGTTTAACAGACTGAACATTTAAATAATCCTGAGGTAATTGAATTTCAAATGAAGAAGAAACTGGATATTTTAATATATCTCTATCTTGTGATTGAATTGAAACATATTTTTTTTGGTAAACATATTGTTGAGAATTATTTATTAATGGATGTGAAGTTGAAATATTTAAATTACTCATATAATATAATTTATAATAATATTTAAATAAAAAAAATACAAATACAAATAAAAAATACAAATAAAAAATACAAATAAAAAAACATTAATATATAATAATGAATAACGAAACAAATGTTGTAATATCTTTATTAATAACAGGAATAGTTATTTTACATGTTTATCCTTTTAATAATAGTTTACAAATATTATGGACTTCTTTTTCTTTTTTATTATTAGGATTAATAATGTGTTTTATTATATTTTTCAATAAAAATAAAGAAATATTAATTTCTTGTTTTTTAATTATTTTTACTATTGTTTTTAATATATATATTACTGCAATATACCAAGACAACATAACTCAAAATAAACTTCCTGGTAGTTTTTATTCTTTATTTATGTCAAACATAACACTATTGTCTGTAGAAATAATGTTTGTTACCAAAAGTATTATATATCAAGATAATTTTGACAAAACAAAACTATCAATTGTATCATTTTTAGTGGTATTAAGTGTAATTTTACTAATAACACAAATGGTTATTTTACAAAATTTTACTACTGATGGTTAAAATAACTAGTTATAACTTATATATAATTAAACTTATATGATAGTCCATAATTATTTTCTGAAATCCATATCCCAGATATTTTAAGTATTATTTTTGTTGTAGATAAACAAGTATCATTCATACTATATTCTGTATTTTTAAAAATTTTAATTTCTCCATTTTTTAATGTTTCAAATAATTTATAAGAAGGTGTTTTTTTAAAAGATAAATCATTTATCTTTTTTAAAATATTTAACTCAACTTGTTTAAGTTTTTCTATTATTTTTTCATTTAATTTTGTATCTATTACATATATTATTTTATTTATATTTATTATTTTTTTTAACTTTAAAAAAGGAATATCAATTAATATAATATTTAAACAGTAATATGACATTGAATAAATAGTTTTAATAAAAAATCCATCTAAGATTATATTATTTTTTATTTTTTCAAGTAAAAAAACATTTTTTTCATTAAAGTCATATAGTGGTATAACTATATTCATAATGTAAAAATATATGTATATCTTTTTATATTTAAATATATATTTTCTATTCGAACTATTCTTCTTGTTTTATTTTTATTATTTTATTATTTTGATAATTTTGTTTATTAGAATATAAATAAATAGATATAATTATAATTATGATTAAATTTTATGAAACACATTACGATGATTACATTGTTTCAAATGAAAAAGTATCCTTACAACCTAAAATTATGAATATAATAAATAATATATTGCCTAATGATTTTAACGATTTTAAAAATATTATATTTTATGGTTTATCAGGTTCAGGAAAATATACTTGTGCTTTATCATTAGTTAAAAAATATAGTCTAAGTAATTTAAAATACGAAAAAAAAATAAATATTCAATTTTCTAAACAAGAATATTGTTTTAAAATAAGTGATATACATTATGAAATTGATATGTCTTTGTTAGGTTGTAATTCAAAATTATTGTGGCATGAAATATATTCTCAAATAGTTGATATAATTTCTTTAAAAACTGATAAAAAAGGAATTATAATGTGTAAAAACTTTAATGAAATACAAATAGAACTTCTTGATAATTTTTATAGTTATATGCAATCCAACATATACTCTAATGTAAATATAAAATTTTTGTTAATTACTGAAAGTATAAGTTTTATACCTGAAAATATTATTAAATGTTCTAATATAATAAACTTTTCAAGACCAACTAAGAAATTATATACTTTAATATATAACAATAATATTATTCATAATTCTGCTAATAATTCTCTTCATAATTCTGTTAATCTTTTAAATAATTCAGATGTTAAAAATGAATGTTTAAAAAAAACAGATATAAAAAAAGAACATTCATCATTAGGACAAAAAACAGAAGATTTTTTAAGTCAAGATAATTTAAAAAAAATAAATAATATAAAAAATTTATTTTGTTCTATAGAAAATCCAATTAAACATTATCAATATATATCAAACAAAATAGTAAATGAATATATTTGTAATAATTCTAAAAAAATAAACTTTTTAAAATTAAGAGAATTAATTTATGATATTTTTGTTTATAATTTAAATGTAAATGAAATTATCTTTAATATTTTATTTTTATTAACAGAAAAATATGATTTTGATAATATACAATTTACTGAAATATTAACTAAAACATATAAATTTTTAAAATATTATAATAATAATTACCGTCCTATTTACCACGCTGAACTATATATATATCATTTAATAAATATTATAAAAACAAAATATAAAAATGGATTATAAAGAATATTTATATGAATAAATATAAATATTCAATTGAAGTTCTTGAATTAGAAAATGTAAAAAATATCAATTTAAATGTCATAAAAAAACAATACCACAAAATGGCTTTAAAATATCATCCTGATAAAAATAAATCAAATGATAGTTCTAAGATATTTCCAATCATTCAAGAAGCTTATGAATATTTAACAAATATATATAAACTTAATAAAAATGTTGAAAACAATCAAAATCTTGAAAATAATCAAAATAATCAAAATAATGAATATGTTAATATGTTAAATGATTTTGTTACTATAATGTTAGATAATATAAACTTATCGTTAATTAAAGAAATTGTAAACATAGTTATTAATAGTTATACAAATATTTCTTTACAAGTATTTGAAAAAATTGATAAAAAAACCATTATATCTATTTATACATTTTTATTTGAATATAAAAACTTATTATTTTTAAATGAAGATATTTTAAATAAAATACTTATTATTATACAAAACAACTATTGTAATATTTTATATATTTTAAATCCGACTTTGAAAGATTTATTAAATGATAATATTTATAAATTAGATATTGATAATGTTATTTATTATGTTCCTTTATGGTGTAAAGAAGTTATTTTTGAAAAAGAGGAATTAAAAAACACTAATTCTTTTTATAATAAACAAAAAGAATTAATAATCATTGAAACGAACGAAAAAGAAACGAATGAAAAAGAAACGAATGAAATTATCGTAAACTGTATTCCATTATTAAATAATAATATGTCAATAGATGATGAAAATAATTTATTTATTACAATAAACATAGAATTTACAAAAGATTTATTATTAAATAATAACCAAGATGATTTTATTGATGTAAATATTACTGACAATTTAGTATTTAAAATACCTATTAATAGTTTATATATAAAAAAAAAACAACAAATTATATTTAAAAATAAAGGAATATTAAAAAATAATACTGACTTTTTTGATATTCATCAAAAAAATAGAAGTGATATAATTGTTATTATTTTATTTACATAAATAATTATAAAAAAAATATAATTATTTATATTTATTCATTTATATTTATTCATTTATATTTATTCATTTATATTTATTCATTTATATTTATTCATTTATATTTATTCATTTATATTTATCATTTATATTTATCATTTATATTTATCATTTATATTTATCATTTATATTTATCATTTATACTTTTTTTTTAACAATTCTCTTCTTTTTACTTTCATCAGTTTGTGATGATGGTTGGACTTCAATAACTGTTTCAGATTTTAAATCTTCTTGTATACTTTTTTTTTCTGTTTCTTGTGAAACAATTGTATCTTCTTCACCATCACTATCTTCAGTAGTATTAACATTTGTTTTTGTGTTTTCCATATCTTCATTTAAATCTTCACCTTCTTCTTCAACTTGTTTTTTTAATGTTTCTTTTTGAGATGGTTTTAATTTAATGAGACATTTTCTTTGTCCCAATAAACTTTCTCTAGGTTTTTGGGTAACGGCTTGCGCTAGTTCCCAAGTTACTGTAAACTTTCCATTTGTAAACCAAATACCACCACATACTAATACAGTAGCAATGTTACACTTCTTTTTAGCAGGAAATATTTGAAGAGGTGTTAAATTAATATTATTATCATCAGGAAATAATACATCACCTTCTTCACTATATATTTCACACTTCCATTTTCCATCATAAACAGGAACTTTTCCTCTAATGTAAGGTGGTGATGAATTATTTTTACTATATTTTAACATAGAAGTCCATAATGCTTCAATAACATCAACACTTTTGTGAGTTTTCCCAAACCATACTGCTGAGTTTTTTAAAGCATCATTTATAATTTTATTTTCTAACTTTTTAATATTTTCTAAAAATAATGTTGTTTCTTCATCAGCATAGTCTTTGTTTGGAAATAATAAAGATATTTCATATTTACCATTACCAACACCTGTTTGTGGGTCAACATAATCACCAATACCAAAAGACAACATTAGTGGTGTTGAAATCATCAACCACTGATTTGTTAATGGGTCAAGGATTTTTACATTTTTTCCACCAAGATTATTAATTTTTGGTTGTCCGTATTTGATAGTTTCAAAATCAAATGTTGTTGCATCTCTAACGGAATTACTATTACTGTTACTCATATTGTATTGTATTTATGATATATATTTATAGTTTATCTTTAAATCATTTTTTTTTTTAATTAATAAATAAAATAAAATACATAATAAAGTATACACTTTATCCAGTTAAAACATATAATATTTATTATTTCTTTTTTTTCTTAGATTTGAAAGAATTATAAAATAGAAAAA
>Ga0247842_10004427_pt1 | contig 17593 bp, 8 predicted proteins | sample LaCruzMarch2015__3_FD_192411 | JGI IMG/M metagenome (GOLD analysis project Ga0247842, IMG submission 192411) | Freshwater microbial communities from meromictic Lake La Cruz, Castile-La Mancha, Spain - LaCruzMarch2015_19m | ecosystem: Environmental > Aquatic > Freshwater > Lake | place: Spain...
GGGATGTTCCTGGAACCACGCCTCGAGTTCCTCTCGAGTCAGGACTTGGCATGCGCCGGTTTTGCACCAAACATGCCAGTTCGTTTCTGATCCTCGCTCAGGGGCATGTTGCCCCTCAGTGTATAGCCGATGCATATGCTACACTCCTCCTGGGAGATCTGCTGAGAGTATATTATCACTTAATTACTTTTTTGTCAATAAGAATTAAAAGAAAAAGACCATCTTGCGATGATCCATTTCTTTTGGCTCCCCGGGTCCGACTCGAACGGACAACCTTTTCGTTAACAGCGAATTGCTCTGCCATTGAGCTACCGGGGAATAAATTGTTTCAAGAACTCGCGGCCACAGCCAGATTTTAGATATTTTTCTCTGTTGCGGGCGCCAGATCTCGATAAAAGCTTTTCTTGATATACCAATTTAAAAGGAATTCTGGACTTGGTTGACCTAGTTAGCCCTGAATTATGCTCAAATAATCTTCTTGTGAGATTATTTGTCATCCCGACATATAGTTGGTTGTCTTTCAGGGAAACTAAAACGTAAACGTAATAACTCATGATTTCATTGAGCCCTGCCTGCTGGCAGGCAGGTACCGGGGAATATTTAGTTTTTACATGAAAATAGTATCAAAAAATGGCTTAACTGTAAAGCCGGCAGTTACATCATTGGTAGAAAATTTGTGCTACAATATAGTTGTAAAAATTTAGTACTAAATTAGTGAGGGGAAGATGAAAAAATTTCTTGCAAAATGCATGTTAGTTGCGGGGTTTTTGTTTTTGTTATCGCCATTAGTTTCGGTGAAAGCCAGTGATACACCAGTGGCCGATCAAGTTGTAATGCCAGACTATTATGTCCAGGGAGGTTGGAAATACTATACAGCTGCGGCGGGTTATGATATTTGCCAACTATTTTATCCGACCAAAACTCAATTTGCCTATTTCGACCTTGCACTAACCAATACAAATCCAGATGCTGGATCAACTTGGGCAGAAGTTCGTACTAATGGAACGATGCACCTACCGGCAACAGTTCTAAATACTTACTCTCAGACTAATTACCTGAATTTTGAAGAATCGCGCACCATGGCTCATATGAATCCTCGTAATGGTCAAGAAATTACTCTTGATACAAGCAAGGGATATTGGATTTGCATTACGCACTTACCGCAAAATGCAAAAATATATTACAATGACCCAACTGACTATGCTGGCAGCTTAATAACAGGTTATTCAGGTGCAACAGCATTTCACAGCACCCAATCATTTGGTTTTAGGACCTATGGTTACAACCCAACTGTCGATACTCCAGCTGTAAACACTCCTTCTGGCACAACTGATTCCGGTAATACTGGCAGCGCACCTTCTAGTAATACTTCTGCATCAATTTCGGCTCCGACTGCAGTGGCCGCGGCCTATGAACCAGCAAACCAGGGGGTCAGCGTTACATGGGCGGCATCGAAAACAGCTGATATTACTGGTTATCATATTTATCGTTCAACAACTTCAGGTAAAGGGTATACTAAAGTTGGAACAGTGGCGAAAAATCTTTTACAATATGTTGATGGCACGGCAGCTAAATCCACAACCTACTATTATATGGTTAGAACATATAAAGATAGCAGTGAGTCGGTTAATTCTAACGAAGCGAAAGTTGATGTCCCAGCTGATGCAGTAATAGTTTCTGCTGAAGCTAAAAAAGTTAAAGTGCTTCCACGCCCGGATTGGTATGGCGGCACACTAGATATGAATATTTGGACTTGGTGCGGTTTGGGACTCGCGGGACTTCTGCTTATAACGCTGATTATTGTAATAATTCTTCGCGATAGGAAAAATAAAAAGGCTGGCAAAAAAGAAGAGCTAGCGAAAGAATAGTAGATAACTTAGATTAAAAAAGTCCGGATTTATCCGGACTTTTTTAATCGGAGAGAATTTTGAGTTGACATTTTTTGGTTATGATTCCCTGGATAAAATCTGATAAAATGTTGTCAACGGTTATTAAAGATATTTTGTCACATCTTTATAAAAGAAAGGTTTAATGAAAACTTCAATTAGGAAAGGTCTTGGTTTTGGGTTAACCTCAGGAATTATTGCAACACTAGGTATGATGATAGGTCTAGATCAGGGGACTCACTCTACCACAGTTGTGCTAGCTGGTATTGGAGTAATCGCGATTACCGACGCGCTTTCCGATTCAGTGGCAGTTTTCATGGCAGATGAGACCGAACTTAAACCAGAAGTATCAATATGGCAGGAGAGTTTATCAACATTTTTCTCCAAATTTCTCATTGGAGCATCTTTTGCTTTACCGGTAATATTTATGGAATTGTCTGATGCAATAACATTTTCAATTATTTATGGTCTTGTTCTGATAACAATTTTGAGCTATTTCGTTGCTAAGAGCGAAAAGAGACCGGTGGTAAAAATTGTATTAGGACATTTGGCTGCGACGGTAGCTGTTATTATTGTCAGCGCGTTAGTTGGAGGTTGGATCGAAGGAATAAAAAGTCACCAAATAATATAATTTTCCCGAATTAATCTAATCAAAAAATGCCCGGTGCTCGGGCATTTTTTGATTAGATAGGATGCGGCTATTTTTTCTCTTTATAATGTCTGGAAGTATTTATTGCCAAAATCAAGAGTAGAACAAGAACGACAAGACCAGCTATTGTTCTGGTTGTGTCCATAAAACGCTCTAGCGCTTCGGGTAATTGAGTAAAGCCAAAGGTGACTGCTGGGGCTGATGTCAAACCATTGGAGCTCTTGGCAACTAATTCAATTTTGTAAAGCGTTCCAGCATCAAGATTTAAAAATGAATAGTCTCGGACAGTTGCTGGGATTTCAGCAGTTCGAATTTTATCTCCGCCACGGTACAAATTTAGGGTGTAGCCAGATATATTTGGATCGGTACTTTTTCTCCACATAACTTCTATCGAGTTGAAGGTTTTGTCAACAACTTTAAAGTTAACTGGTTTTGCTGGCGCGGCATCAGCAGGAACTGTAGCAGTTGCAATATTGGAGCTTACTGATTGAGTGTCTGCCTTGTAAGCGCGAATCTGGTAAGAATAGGTTTTACCCGCGACAACATCGGTGTCAAGGTATTCTAATTTATCTTTTGCAGTTGAGGCAATTTTTACTGGTGTTTTAACGTCGCCTTCATATCTGAAAACTTTGTAACCATCGATATCCGTTGTTGTCGAGGCTTTCCAAGTAAGTTTTATTCCTCGGTCAGTATCGGAGTAAGCTACCGTTAGAGTTGTTGGCTTAACGATTGATGTAGTGGTTGTGCCAAGAGTCTCAGATGTTGTTGCGGTTGTTGTGACGGCGTCACCAGTCTCTGTTTGGCTGGTTCCGCCAGTAGAATCTACGACATTATACCCCAGGGTTTTATAGTTCCAGTCCCAAGTCATACGATTACTATCACGAAAAGCGTAGGTTCTATTTTTTCCGTCGCAATTTTGATCTCCTTCTCCATAATACCAATAGACACTGCCGGGACCGGTTGTTGATAACACTAATTTATAAGTGGTGCCAGGAGTTACTGTTACTGGGCTGCTAAAGACCCAACTTCTGTATGATGGTGTGTCCATCGTTGGCAGTATTGTTTTATTTGCCATTTCTGGCCCATCGAAGCCTGGGCCGTAGAGCTTAAGAGTTATTGGGGTTCCGCCAGTTAAATTAAGCCCACCAATTTTTATGTAAACCTCTGTGAGTCTGTTTAGAGATGGCTCGAATGTTTGGGATCTAACAATTCCTCCGGCTCCGAGCATGTCGTAGCTAGTTTCTACACCGGGCGCACAATACTGATCTTGAGTAGAAGTTTCAGCCTTGGAGTGCGGAACAAAAAATAATCCACTACATGCTACAAGTAACGCGGACAGAATCATTAGCACTTTTTTCATTTTTTCTTATCCGATGTTGTTCGGACCCCTCAAATTATTTATCTTATAGTAGCATTATAGATCATATAATTTAGTCTAGCAATATTGTTCTGCTAAGGGCCATACTGTATAATTGTTATATAGTTTTCACAATTGGAGGGAGATGAGTCATAGTAAGAGTAAGAATATTAATATAGTTCTGATAGTTTTGATAGTAGCCACATCAATTCTTTTTTCGAATTTAAATCAAAGATCTAGCATAAATAAACAAACGGCCAAAGCTGCCGATTGGCTTGATATTGGCTATGACTATCGCCAGGCGATTACCATTGATAATTCAGCCAGTTCGAACGAACTAACTAACTACCCGGTAAAGCTATCTGAAGGCCTTTTAGGCAATTTTAAATTTGATGAAAACACCGGGACAACAACAGCCGATAGTTCTTCTCGTAGTGGGCTTGGAACATTATATCCAGCAGCTAGTGGAGGTACTGGGCCATCTTGGAGTTCGGGTGGAAAATACAATAAAGCACTGCTGTTTGACGGCACGGAGGATTATGTCTCGACGAACTACGCTCTCGTAAGCGGCCAGAGGGATTTCACAATTTCCGTTTGGATAAAAACTGCGCAAACTGCTCAAGGTGGAGCCAGAAATCTCGACCCAGCAATTTTGGGCATCCAGCAGGGAGACGGCGATACAAACGACTTTGTTTTAACCAACAATAATGGCTATCTAGGCTGGTACGATGAATTGACCTCTGGTACTAACACCTATACTTCAAATACAGCAATTAACGATAACGCCTGGCATAATGTTATCGTATCCAGGGCAAATACCGCTCTGAACTTTTATGTTGATGGAACAAATATCGGCAGTGATACAACGGGTTCTGACCCAGTTGGACGCACCGAAATTCAATGGACATCGACTGGTTATTACATTGAGCTTGGTCGAGCCTTGGCGACAAATTCACTTTATTACAATGGGTCGATCGATGCTTTTAGGCTATACGACCACGCTTTGAATCAAACAGAGGTAACTTCATTAGCAACAAACAACACGCTAAGCAGGTTCGGAGCAATTTATGACAATACTCAGGCCGATGGAGATGATATTCGTTTTACCACTAGCAACGGCACAACTCAATTAGATTTTTGGACTGAAGCCTTTTCACAAACGGCCGAGGAATATGTCGGCTGGGTTGAAATTCCGACAATTGCTTCAAACAGCACTGTTAGCATTTACATGTACTATAAAAATGCCAGCGCAGTCTCGGCTTCAAATGGCAGTAACACTTTTTCTTTTTTTGATGATTTTAATGATGGCTCAATTGATGGTGCAAAGTGGACAACAGAAGGTTCAGCAAATACAGAAACTGGTGGATATTATAAAAGCGCCGGAGCCTGGGAAGATCCAAGAAATAATTTAATTTCGGTTAACACTTTTGCTAATAGCTCGATAATTGATTTTCGCTGGAAGCAAACTAACCAGTACGCCAATATGGGTCAGCAAATGACTTATGGTACAGGATCAACTTATTATGGTGTCGGAATGTTCGAAGGCGATATGTACAAATTTCAGCGAAACGATCCCTATGGAATTATTGCCGCTTATGCAAAGTACGATTCCAACAAATATGGTGTTGCGAACTTAACAATCAAGTCTACCGGAGCCATTGCCTGTGCCGATTATACTCGTGGTTGTACAACTAACAACGATGCGTCTTTGAATAATAAAAATATTGAGTTTCGTGGTTGGGTTACTGATATGTACGTCGATTGGGTCAAGGTTCGCCCATATACCACCATTGAACCAACTTTTTCTTTGGTTGGTGATCGTGAACAGGCCGATGCGGTTGCTCCAACCAATCCAAATGTTTTTGCAGCGTATTCAACTTCTGGTAAAACCATCTCGTTGACGACTGATAGTTGGTACAACTATACAAACCCATACTTTGAGTGGTCAGGAGCAACAGACGACAATAGTGGTGTAAAAGGTTATTGGACCTATTTTGGCACAACATCAAATGCGACTCCAGCGACAGATGGTAGTTATCAGGCGGGGGCAACTTTTACTTCGGCGGCTTCATTGGTGTCTGGCAGCACTTATTATTTTCGTATCCAAACTGAAGATAATATGGGCAATAAATCTAGTGCTGAGACAAAGTTCATATATAAATTTGATAGTACCTCCCCGACAGCTCCTGAGTATATCAATGTTTCCCCAGTTGGATGTTCAACGGCAATTAACTTTACATTTACTTGGCCGGCCGGCGCTGATACCGGTGGTTCAAATATTGCAGGGTATGATTATAAACGAGGGTCCACAGGAACAGTTTTGCAGACTTCAGACTTAAGCATTGCGGTCAACTCATACCAGGAGGGTGATAATGTTTTCTATCTTCGCTCTCGCGATACGGCGGGCAACGTTTCGACTTGGCAAACTGCCGTTTTTTGCTCCACTGCTGCAGTTCAGTTAATAGATGGGCCAACTGTTGCAGCTGGGCCCTCTTCAATTACCACAACTTGGGTTTCTAGCAAGGCAACAACAGGCTATATTAAAGTTTATGATGGCAATCTCTATATTTCTGAACAAGGACTAACCAATTATTCTCTGACTCACGTAGTAAAAGTTATCGGCCTTGAACCGGAAAAAGCTTACCGCTATCAGATAACTTGGAGTGATCAATCAGGCAACATTGGCGAGAGCACCTGGTATGAAACAAACACTGCAACTGCGCCTCAAATAAACAATTTAAAAATTGAAGTTTTGTCCCCGTCGGCAGTCAATGCCTCGTGGAGTTCGACTGTGCCAGCTAAGTTCAATTTGGAATACGGCATAGGAAGTTATGGCACCAATATTAACAACGTTGATTTTTTAACCGGGTCATCACTGAAACTCTCGAGTCTTGCAGCTGGCTCCAATTATCAGCTTCGAGTAAACGCTACTTCTGACGACGGAACCAAGTTCTTTGCTGGTGAATCTTTTACAATGCCACCGCTACCAACTATTGGTGGGCTAAAATTTGAACCAATTCCTGACAGGCCTGACACTGCAATCAAAGTTTCTTGGACCACAAATACAGAAACAACATCGTCGGTATTCTACGGTTTGGAAGGTGGCGCAAAAACAGAAATTTCGAAGTCTGACAGGTCCAAAGATCACGAAGTTGAAATTGGTAATTTGAATGATAACTCCGAATATGAGATTTATGCTTCAGGTATTGATGCTTTTGGCAATTTAGCCAGGAGCGGAGTTTCAACTCTAAAGACCGATTTTGATACCAGGCCGCCAAAAATTGACAATATTTCGACCGAGTCATCAAATATTGGCAGTGGCCAAAATGATAAATCAAAAATTAATGTTGGCTTTAGTACCGACGAAGCGGCAAAGTGTTTTATTGAATACGGAGAAGGAATATCAGGTACTTCATATTCCGGCAGAACAACGGATGAGGATACTCACTCAACAAGTCACCTAGCTGTTGTTTCCGATCTAAAACCGCAAGCCCCATATCATTTGCGTATTAACTGTTCGGATAAAGCCGGCAACAAAACTACGAGTTCGGACCAAACAGTAATTTCTGGAGAAATAACTGCATCGGTATTCTCCATTATTATCAAAACCTTAAATAATCTCTTTGGTTGGTTGGGTACGAAATTATAAACTATTTTTGTTTTTTGGCATATCAACTGTGATATAATAGGGTTCTAGGGATTAGCGGATATCTCATGAATAGAGGGGTGAAATATTTCATCAAAAAACCGATTATTTTAACTGTTATCGGGTTAACAGTTGCTTCTTTAGTTCTCGTTCAAGTTTTACCGCTTTTTTACAACAACTCAAAAGCAGCAGCTTCTTTTCAGGCAAATTACAATGGGGGATCAACAAACGCTGATTTCTCACTTGGATCATCGGCTGCATCAACTGACACGTCTTTGCCATCCTTGGCAACAGGCTACAATAGCACAAACTCTCTTTCTTATTCTTACGATGGCACCAGCACTCTCAAATACGCCACCGCTTCCAACCTTCCAGCTGACAAGGGCTCGATTGAGATGAAATTCCAAAAAAGTGCGTATGGAGACGCCACGGACCAGGATAAGGGGAGCTTGAATAGCCCAAGGGGCATATACTATGACTCCGCGAGCGAATATATCTTTATAGTTGATACATCTAATAATAGGATTGTTAAGACTAAAATCGATGGCACTGGTTGGCAGGCCTATGGCCATTATGGAACTGGAATAGGGCAATTCAATGCTCCGGCAGCGATCACTTATAATCCAAATACCTCAGAGATATATGTCGCAGATGCTGGTAATTCAAGAATAGTAATTACAAAAATTGATGGCTCAGGATGGCGCACGATTGCTGATGCACCCAGCGGTAATGCATCCTTTGGTAATGCAAGGTCAATCACACTGGATGTTGCTAACAATTTTCTATATTTAGGTGTGCTATTTAATGTTTATAAAATAAATTTGACAAATAACGCCATAACGCTTAGCCAGGAATGGGCTTATATGCACGGTTCAGCATATGACCCAACAACAGAGTTTCATTACAGAGTGACGAGCAATAATACGACCTGCAGACTTACTAAATCTAAGTTTGATGGTTCGGAATCTTCGTATGTGGATTTAAGCCAAGATTGTGGCTGGTGGTATTTTTACGACACGACCCAGGGAGACTTGTATGTTGATAGTGTTAATCAAAAAGTCTATTTTGAATCAGGACAAGGTATAGTTAGATTAAATACAGATCTTACGGGAACTGAGAGCCTTACTGGATCAGCTTGGGGAGGTATCCACTACGATGCAGCTTCGAATTATATATATGTAGCGGACAAAAATAATAACAGAATAATCAAAACCCAAATAGATGCTACTGGTCGCACATATTATGGCAGTTATTACAACAATTCATTAAAGTTCAATGGTCCAACTGGAAGTTATTACGACGCTACTTCCGGTTACTATTATATTGCTGATTCGGAAAACAATCGCATTGTTAAAACTAAAATAGATGGCACTGGTTGGCAAACATTTGGAACATTAGGAGGAGGAACCAATCAGTTCAGCTATCCGACAGATGTATATTACGAATCTAGTACACAATATTTATATATTGCAGATAATAGTAATTTAAGAATTGTTAAAACTAAAATTGATGGCACCGGTTGGCAAACAATTGCTACTGGCAGCGGAAAGTATCCTCGGTCAATAAGTAAGGACGGGGAAAGTGATTATGTCTTTGTAGCTTTTAGGGATGCTTCTTGCGGCAACATTTTAAAGATTAAGAAAGATTTTACTGAAACTTTAAGTTTCGGGAGTGACTATTGCTACGCAGCAGCTACATATGATGCTGAGACCAATTATGTTTATTCTGTCGGGCCTTATACTGCCGGGATTAAAAGAATGCGCCCAGACGGAACTGGGGCGGAAACCTATGGTTCTGCTGGTTCTGGGGTAGACCAGTTCAATGCTAGTGCTGTCTGGTATGATTCGGCCAGCGAATATTTATATGTCGCGGACACTAATAACTATCGCATTGTTAAAACTAAGTGGGGCGGCTCTGGCTGGACTACCTATGGCTCCAATGGTTCTGGCTCAGGCCAGTTTGCTGCAGGATACAAATCAATAATGTATGATTCTACCTCAGCCAATATTATTGTTAGTGACCCCTCAAATGGCCGCGTTGTTCGCACTCAAATTGATGGTACAGGTTGGCAAACTACCAAAGACTTTGTTCTCAAAGAAAAAATCCTCTATGCAGCTCAAGCTACGGATGACTCGCGGCTAGTTTACGATGTTGTATCCCGTAAACTGCGGTTCTATCTCGCATACTCCAACAAAGCCCAATTTGTCGAAACACCAACATTAAATTTAACCGACGGTAATTGGTACACGGTCAAAGCCTCTTTTAACAAGGCAGCGCATACGTTAAGTATTGATCTAAACGGTACAAATCAGGCTACCGCCACTTACGATAGCGACTGGGGGTCGCTCTCTTATGGTACGTCATTCTACATCGGTGCCAGAAATGGTTCAACAACAGACCGCTGGGACGGGATGATAGATGATGTCAATGTAGACATTGAATCAGTAGATGCGGTTGCGCCAACTAATCCAACAGCAGGAAACACTCACTTCTATTCGGACGGTACAAAAGCGGTCTCATTTACCTCCGACAGTTGGGGTAACTCTGCTACTCCATATATCACTTGGTCTGGAGCATCTGATGCCGACTCGGGTCTCAAAGGATATTATCTCTACTTGGGTACTACTGCTGGAGCTGAACCTAACACCACTTCAGGGTTACTGACTCCAAACTCAGGGTCTAAACTTTTTCAAACCCATGTTGGCGCCAATGGGGCAGAGCAAAATGTAACAGTGCCGGCATCATCTTTAGTGTCCGGAGTGACTTACTACTTCATTCTTCGATCTCAAGACAACGACCTAAACTCTGCTGACAAAACAACATTATTTACCTACAAATATGATGGCGGAGCCCCAAATCCACCAGAGTTTATTAATGCTTCTCCAGCAGGTTGCTCTACATCATCGACATTCACCTTTACCTGGGGCGCAATTACTGATCCAACCTCTGGTATCGCCGGCTATGAATACAAAAACGGCTCAAGTGGAACAGCCACCAACGCAGGCAATGTTACTACATTGGAACTTGCCCCATACCAAGACGGCGACAACATTGTTTACATTCGGACCAAAGACAATGCTGGCAACACTTCTAGTTGGCAGACTGCAGTCTATTGCTCTACTGGTATCGCTCATGTTATCGATGGGCCAACAGTGGTTGCTGGGCCATCATCTATTACTGTTAGCTGGACATCAAACAAACAAACCACTTCATCCGTTCAGGTCTATGATGGTAATACTTACATCTCCGAACAAGGTCAAACTAGCTATGGTATTTCGCACTCAGTAAAAGTTATTGGCTTGAAGCCGGAGAAAGATTATCGATACAAATTAACTTGGGCGGATCAGAGTGGAAATATTTCAGAAAGTACCTGGTACACAACCAAAACTGACACCGTGCCGCAAGTTACTGATTTGAAAGCTGATATTCAGTCTCCATCGAAGGCTAATTTAACTTGGAAGACCAATTATCCATCAAGTGAAAGAATTGAATTTGGTTTGAGCAATTATGAAAATGCTCTAACTATCGGCGGTTCTGGCACAGATTTCTCTAAACTCTTGGAGAATTTACAAGGTGGAGCGAATTATTCAGTTCGAATAATTGCGACTACCAGCGATGGATCAGATTTTTCTGCTGGCATCACTTTCCAAACTCCACCTCTTCCCTCAGTCTCTGCTCTTCACTTTGAATCAATTTTAGGTCTTGCTCAACCGGCAATGAAAGCTACCTGGACAACAAATGTTGAAACTACGTCTACATTGTACTTTGGCATCCAAGGTGGCACAAAAACTGAAATCTCAAAATCAGACAAGGTCAAAGAACATGAAATTCAAATCGATAATCTCTCTGATAACACTACTTACGAGGCCTATGTAACTGGTACTGATAGTTTCGGCAACACTGCTAAATCTGACATAAATACCTTCAAAACCTCAGTTGATACTCGCGCCCCCGTAATCTCCAACATCTCTACTGAATCTTCTAATGTTGGCTCTGGACAAACTAGTACAGCTCAAGTAACTGTCGGCTATCGTACCGATGAATCAGCCATGTGTTCGGTTGACTATGGCGAAGGTATTTCTGGCACTAACTACATTGGTAAAGCTCCAAATGATGAATCATACTCCACCAATCATCTATCTGTCATCTCAGGATTAAAACCACAAAATCCTTATCACTTCAAAGTTAACTGTCAGGACAAAGCTGGCAATCCAGCCTCAAGTTCAGATCAAACTGTTATCTCTGGTGAGATTACCCAAAGTGTTTTCAACATCATCATTAAAACCCTAAACAACCTCTTTGGATGGTTGGGGAAGGTGATTTAACTACACTGACGAATACCACACTGAAAGAACACTGAATAAAAGGCTGTCATTCTGAGGGACCGAGTGAAGTCTTCCAAGGTAACGAGGTGAACCTGTGGCAATCCCTTACTCATTGTTCTTACTTCTTTATTCATATTCCATTTGATATAATTTAGTTACAAATGAGAAGAGGGGAAATACTTAAACAAGCAAAGCGTCCTGCTTTTTTGGCTGTAGTAGTTACAGTGTTGTTTTTGTTGATCTTTAACATTGTTCTTCCACTACTTAAAAAAGATTCTCATGCAGCTGCATCTTTTCAGGCTAACTACAATTCAGGTAGTTATGATGCTTCCTTCTCCTTAGGAAGTGGTACAGCATCTACTGATACCTCACTACCATCACTCAACGCAGCAGGCTACAACAGTACTAACTCACTGCAATACGCTTATGATGGCACCAGTACTCTAAAATACGCCACAGCTTCTAACCTACCAGCAGACAAAGGTTCTGTAGAGATGAAATTCCAGAAGAGTGCGTATGGGAATGGTGTGGATCAGGATAAGGGGAGTATGTATGCGCCGTATGGGATTACATACGACTCAGCAAGTGGTTACATGTATATTGTTGACGCATCCAATAACCGTATCATCAAAACCAAAATTGATGGGACAGGTTGGCAGACGTACGGCCATTATGGCACAGGTGGCGCTGGCCAATTCAATTTTAATGTAAGTTGTGATGGCTACGGATTAGGGAATCCGGGAATTAGATATGATTCAGCTACAGGGTTTTTATATATTTCCGATATTGGCAATAACCGAATAGTAAAAACAAAGATTGATGGCACTGGCTGGCAAACACTAGGGACAGCCGGCTCAGGTACAGGCCAGTTTACCTGCCCCAAAGGTCTAGATTATGACGTCTCCACTGATTACTTGTATATTACGGACTGGAACTCTGCCCGTGTCATAAAAACAAAGATTGATGGTACCGGTTGGGCTGCTGTTGCTAATTTACCAGCGACACGTTTTAACGGTCTAAAATACGATTCAGTTAATAACTGGATTTATTTAGTAGGCTCATGGTACGCATACGCATATCGGATTCATCCAGACGGCACCGGCGGCAGTGCCACTCCATCACTCGGTATTAGCCATGGTTTTGGAATTGATGTAGATCCAGCAAGTGGTTACATCTATGCTTCAGGCGGAGGAACAATCATCAAAGAGTTGTGGGATGGCAGCAACCAGACGACACTACCTGGACTAACTAGTTCAACAGATTTATTTTACGACGCGCCAACACAGTATCTCTATATTAGCAGTGCTAACAATCACAGGGTTATCAAGTCGCAGATGGATGCTTCAGGTTGGACGGCTTACGGGAGCTATTATAACAATTTGTTTAAATTTTCTAACCCATCAGGCGTGTATTATGACTCGATAACGAGTTACTATTACATCGCCGATTCTAGTAATAATAGAATAATTAAAACCAAAATCGACGGAACAGGTTGGAGAACTTTCGGCATGACTGGCAGTGGCACCGGGCAGTTTAGCAATCCAATAAATCTCACTTATGATTCTGTCAATGGCTATTTTTTCATAGTTGATTACAACAATAGTAGAATTGTAAAAACTAAATTAGATGGCAACTGGACTGGCTGGTCAACATTTACTACTGCATGTTGTTGGTCTGAAACAAAGTATATTCAATTCGATTCAGCGACAAACTGGTTGATCTACAATGTTGGTGGATCTCTAAAAAAGATGCGTCCCGATTTTACAGAACAAACCGCTATATCAAATCCTGGCAACTATTATCGGACTTTCTGGTATGACTCAACAAATGATTGGATTTACAGCATTGCCTCCTACGCAGGAGATAATAAAATTTACCGGTCACGTTTAGATGGTAGCAGCCAAACCAGCTTTGGAGGTTCGGGAAGTGGAGCGTGTCAATTCAGCAGTCCATTTGGTATGTCTGGAGATTCTTCTGGAAATATTTTTGTCTCCGACACAGGCAATAACCGGATAGTAAAGACTACAAACGATTGTGGAACATGGCAAACACTTGGTAGTACTGGGACGGGGCAAAACCAATTCCGTAGTCCCATACAAATGCAGTATGATTCTAGCAGTCAATATGCTTACGTTACTGACCAAACAAATGGTAGGGTAGTCCGCACCAAGATCGACGGTACCGGTTGGCAAACTACCAATGACTTCAATAGTAAAGAAAAGGTATTGTATTCCGCCCAATCCACCGACGACTCCCGCCTGGTCTATGACGTAGCCTCTAGAAAGCTCCGTTTCTATCTTGCATACTCTAACAAAGCTCAGTTTGCTGAGACTCCAACACTCTCACTCACCGATGGTAACTGGTATACAGTTAAAGCCTCATTCAACAAAGCAGCTCATACAGTAAGCATTGATCTAGATGGAGTCAATCAAGTAACCCAAACCTATGACACAGATTGGGGGAGTTTAAGCTACGGTACTAGCTTCTACATTGGTGCTAGAAATGGCTCAACTACAGATAGATGGGATGGTATGATAGATGACATTAACATTAACATTGAATCAGTTGATGCTGTAGTTCCTACTAATCCAACAGCAGGCAATACTCACTTCTACTATGACTCATCTAAAGCTGTCTCCTTTACCTCTGGCAACTGGGGTAACTCAGCTACTCCATACATCACCTGGTCTGGAGCCACTGACCCTGACTCAGGTCTCAAAGGTTACTATGCCTACTTTGGTACTGACCCAACCGCTGAACCTAACTCAACCTCAGGAGTACTAACTCCAAACCTAGGAGCCAGGTACTTCAAAACCCATGTTGGAGTAGATGGAGCAGAACAGAACATTACAGTACCAGCAAACACACTAACAAGTGGTGTTACATATTACCTAATACTAAGTACCCAAGACAATGATCTAAACACTGCTACCAAAACCAGTCTCTTCACCTACAAGTATGATGGTGGTGTTCCTGATCCTCCAGAGGTAGTCAATGTCTCTCCAGTCGGTTGTTCTACATCATCAACCTTCACCTTCACCTGGGATGCGATAACAGATCCAATCTCTGGTATAGCTGGCTATGAATACAAGAACGGCTCTAGTGGTACTATTCAAAACGCTGGTAACACCGGTACTCTAGAGAAAGCACCATACCAAGAAGGTGATAACATTATCTACATTAGAACCCGTGACAACGCTGGTAACACCTCAAACTGGCAGACAGCTGTTTACTGTTCTACCGGTATTGCCTACATCATAGATGGACCAACTGTAGTTGCTGGACCATCATCTATTACGGTTAACTGGGTATCCAGTAAAACTACAACAAGCTATGTTCAAGTCTATGAAGGCAACACTTACATCTCAGAACAGGGACACACTAGTTATGAGATTACCCACAATGTTAAGGTAGTCGGTCTTGAGCCAGAGAAAACCTACCGCTACAAACTTGTCTGGACTGATTCTTCTGGCAACTTAGGTGAGAGTACTTGGTATGAGACGACGACAAAACCGGCTCCATCGGTTAAGAATTTTAAAATTGAAGTTTTGAGCCCGAATCGAGCTTTAGCGACTTGGGAAACATCAGAAGATTCGACCGGTCAATTTACTTATGGTATTGGCACACCGTCCTCGAACCTAGATGTTTCCGGATCTGGTCGAACTTTTGCCCTAAATGTTGAAAACTTGACTGGTGGCAATATTTACTCGGCTCGAATTAAATCTGTTAATACTGATGGCTATGCTTTCTCATCTGACTACTACACCTTCGAAACTCCCCCCACCCCAATAGTCTCACTCCTTCGCTTTGAACCAGTCCCAGATTCACCACAACCAGCTGTTAATGTATCATGGATCACTAATGTAGAAACAACATCAACTCTCTACTACGGAGTTACTGGTGCTACTAAACAAGAAGTCTCTAAATCAGATAAGACTAAAGAACATACAATTAAAGTAGAAAACCTTTCTGACAACACAACCTATGAAGGCTATGTCGGTGGTATTGATAACTTCGGTAACGTTGCTAAATCAGATAATGTATCATTTAAAACTAAAGATGATACTAGAGCTCCTAAGATAGATAACATTATGGTAGAGACTTCAAACATTGGATCAGGCAGAGATGATTCAGCCAAAGCTACCATTGCTTTCTCTACAGATGAAGTAGCTAAGTGTTTTGTTGAATATGGTGAAGGTATATCTAGCATTAACTACAGTCAAAAGACCTCAAGTGATGATGCTTCAGCTAAAAACCATTTACTAACTATCTCTAATCTAAAACCTCAAACCCCATACCACTTTAAAATTACCTGTAGTGATAAAGCAGAGAACAAAACAGAATCTCCAGATCAAACAGTTATCTCCGGTGAGATTACTCAAAGTGTCTTTAACATCATCATTAAGACTCTAAACAACCTCTTTGGTTGGTTGGGGAAGGTGATGTAGCCAAATAGATATTTGTTTTGTTACAATAATAGTTAGAAAAATTTGTATTTTCATAATTAGTTTTGTATAGTAGTTACATATAGAAAAAATCTGGAGGGGAATGTCTGAAGACCTAAAGAAACATGAAGTAATTATCAGCGTCAAGGATGTCGATAAAAATTTTATTGTTGGAAAAAACGATATTGCTGCGCTAAAAAAAGTTAGTCTAGATGTTAGAGCAACTGATTTTATTATTCTCGGCTTAATATCAAATTCTAGGTGATTTTTTCGGTCTAATTCCCCAATATATGTTCAATAATTTTATCTCTTAAATTATCGGTATAACCTCTGTGAATACCGAGTTTTTGTTTTAGCCATGTAAAGCTTCCGTCCAGTGAATTGGTGGTGTTGGGGATGTTCAGTTCGGGGTATTTCAGGTAGGTGAAAAGGTAAGGAATATTGATTTTGATACTCCGTCTGGCTGATCTAACTCTTTTGTGGGTGTAGCACCACCTACCGGTAAATGGATCTGTCGTCCTCTCCCTTAAAAAGGTTTCCCACTTATCGCACCATGCCACAAAACTGACGGTAAATTCTTCCTCGGTTGCATATGTCAGCGTATCTGTGATGGCTTTCAATTCGATGCCGGCTTCCAGTTTTGGTCGCAATGTCAGGTATCGTTGAATAATTTGTTTTTGGTGGAAATGGCACATCTGGACTGGGACATCATTGAATAGATTTCTCACTCCAGGTCTACCATCCAAGGTAATTGCTCTGATTCCAAATCCTTGTTTTTGTATATCCACTCTGCCCAATTGATACTCGAATATTGATTCGTACATAATGGGAGCAAAGTAAACATTTTTCTGAATCTCGGGAATTCTGTAAATTAGAAACCCGGTTATTCTGTCAAAGAAAGTGGCATCAGCGACGAAGGTATATCCATCCGGTTTGATATCCTTTCTGATTGCTCTCGCGGCATTGATTTTTGATCTGACCCAATTGATACTTTTGCCATATTCTTCGGACAGGTCTTTTAAGGTTTGTCGTTTGTTAACGTATCGCTCAAAGATGATTTGCTCTAGTTTTTCAGGGCGATTTTTTGATTGAAATCTCTTACCACAAAGCATGCAACGATAACGGCGTTTGCCGGATTGATAACCATCTTTTACAACCCTGTTGGAACCACAAAATCTACACTTTTTTTGTTCATTTCTACAATCCTTTGTAAATTATTGATCAATTTGTAGCTCCAGCATAGCATAATTTACCACTTTCATCACCTAGATTTAGCTATTATGCC
>Ga0247842_10004430_pt1 | contig 17588 bp, 15 predicted proteins | sample LaCruzMarch2015__3_FD_192411 | JGI IMG/M metagenome (GOLD analysis project Ga0247842, IMG submission 192411) | Freshwater microbial communities from meromictic Lake La Cruz, Castile-La Mancha, Spain - LaCruzMarch2015_19m | ecosystem: Environmental > Aquatic > Freshwater > Lake | place: Spain...
CAGGTGATCCGGGAGGTGGTCGACTCCGGGCTCAAGACCGGGTCGGAGGCCGCGCTCAACCGCTCGCTCCTGCTGTTCCTGGTGGTGGTCCTGGCGATGGCCGGGGCCATCCTGATGCGCTCCTATCTGCTCGCCTGGATCGGCGAGCGGGTCATCGCCGATGTGCGCACGGCGGTCTTCAGCCGGGTGCTGGGCCTGGACGTGGGCTTCTTCGAGACCACCCGCACCGGTGAGATCATCTCGCGCCTGACCTCGGACACGACGCTGCTCCAGACGGTGGTGGGCTCGACCCTGGCGATGGCCCTGCGCACCTCGCTGCTGGTGCTCGGCGGCCTCGTCATGCTGGCCCTGACCAGTCCCCATTTGACCGGCCTGGTGCTGCTGGGCGTGCCGGTCGTGGTCCTGCCGCTGTGGCTGATCGGCTACCGGCTGCGGCGCCTGGCGCGCGCGAGTCAGGACCGCATCGCCGATGTCGGGGCCTATGTGGACGAGGTGCTGCACGCCATCCGCACCGTCCAGTCGTTCTGCCACGAGGCGATCGACCGGGCGCGCTACGGGGAGCGGGTGGAGGCCGCCTTCGAGACCGCGCGGCGCCGCGCCCGGCTGAGCGCGGCCCTGGGGTCCATCGCCACGGCCCTGACCTTCGGCGCCATCGGCGTGGTCCTGTGGGTCGGGGGCCGCGAGGTGCTGGCGGGGCGTCTGACCGGCGGGGAACTGTCTGCCTTTCTGTTCTATGCGGTGCTGGTCGCCAGCTCGGTGGGCAGTCTGAGCGAGATCGTCGGCGAACTGCTGCGCGGGGCCGGGGCCAGCGAGCGGCTGATGGAACTGCTCGCCACGCCGACCCTGATCAGCCCGCCCGCGCACCCGCTGCCCCTGCCCGAGCCGGTACGTGGTCAGATCCAATTCCAGGACCTGGGCTTCGCCTACCCCGCCCATCCCGAGATCCCGGTCCTCAGTGACCTGGCGCTGGTGATCGAACCGGGCGAGAAGGTCGCACTGGTCGGCCCCTCCGGTGCCGGCAAGACCACCCTGTTCCAACTGCTGTTGCGCTTCTATGACCCGCAACGGGGCGCCATCCGCTTCGACGGCATCGACCTGCGCGACCTGGACCCCCGGCAACTGCGCGGGAACATCGCCGTGGTCCCGCAAGACCCGGTGATCTTCGGCGCCGACGCCTGGGAGAACATCCGCTATGGCCTGACCGGGGTGACCGATGCACAGGTGTGCGACGCCGCGCAGGCCGCCCACGCCACCGAGTTCCTGGACCGCCTGCCGCAGGGGTTCGATACCTTCCTGGGCGAGCGCGGGGTACGGCTGTCGGGCGGCCAGCGCCAGCGCATCGCCATCGCCCGCGCCATCCTGCGCGACCCCGCCCTGCTGCTGCTCGACGAGGCGACCAGCGCCCTGGACGCCGAGAGCGAGCGGCTGGTGCAACTCGCCCTGGAGGAATTGATGAAGGGCCGCACCAGTATCGTCATCGCCCACCGCCTGGCCACGGTGCGCAAGGTCGACCGCATCCTGGTCCTGGAACACGGGCACCTGGTCGCGAGCGGCACCCACGAGGACCTGATGGGCCAGGGTGGGCTCTATGCGCGGCTCGCCTCGCTGCAATTTCGCGACCAGGCGGTCGCGGGGGACTGAGCCGCTGCCGTAAAGCCTCGCGCCGCGACGCTGTGGGAGCGGCTTCAGCCGCGACGGGCGTCCACGGCGCGCCCCGCGCGGCAGCCGATCACAGCATTCTCGCGCCGATGGCGTATGCTATCGGGTGTGGTCGGACGCCGGGGCATGGCACGCCCTCCCCGGTCCCGGCCGTATCCCAATGCCGTTGAGTCAAGCGCGAGGCGGTCCGGCGCCGGCGTCTCGTTCCCACGCTCCTGCGTGGGAATGCCGGGCGGGCGCTCCGCGTCCCGTCCGATCAATGGACGCGGAGCGCCCGCCCTTGCTCCCACGCAGGAGCGTGGGAGCCAGCGTGGCTTGACTTAACGGCATTGGGCCGTCTCCAAGGCCGTTCTTCATCGTTAGAGGTATCACGACATGATCAAGGTACAGACCTCAGCCGGTATCCGCACCAGCGCGGATCTGCGCGGTTTCCGCTCACTCAAGCACCCGGTAGGCCCCTGCCTGCACGCACTCGACTTGGGGCGGATCGCGCACAGCCGTGCCAAGCAGACCGCCCGCATGGACCATCGGGCCTGGTTCGTCGGCATGACCGGCTGAGCCCGCGCCGCTCGGGCCTCTTGCCGGAGTCCCAGGCTTACGCCCTGGAGCGGGCGCCAAGGCTGAAGCCTTGGACTCCGGCCGTTTGAAAACCCCCGTGGGAGCGGCTTCAGCCGCGACGAGTTCACGGCGGCTTGGCAGCTTGCGCGGTCCCACCAGCATTGATCCTGATCGCAACAAGCGTCGGGTCAACAGCGCCTGCATCTCCCGTCGGCCGTCGGCCACCAGATAGACATAGACCTCGTCACCCGACACGCGGTAGACGATCCGTCACAAAGACCTCGCGCGACATCAGTCGGCCCCGCGCAGCCTGGCAAAGACAGCGCGTGCCGGCTCGACCCGGCCCGCTTCGATGTGGCGGTTGCCGAGTGCGAGGATCTTGAGCAACGCCAGTGTCTCCTGCGTCTCCTCGTAGGAGCGAAGGTCCTGCATCACCACCTTGGCCTCGCCGTTCTGGGTGATGACCAACGGCTCGCGCTCGTCCATGAGTCGGCGGACCAACTCGGCGGTATGGGCCTTCAGGTGGCTGATGGGTTTGATGTTGGCGGAGAGTTTCATGATGCGGGGTCTGGCAGTGATGCTAACGTGGACGCGTCGCGGCTGAAGCCGCTCCCACAGCGTCGCTGCGCGACCGCAGGTCGGGGCTTGCACCGGACGGATGATCGAACCGCGGACGCGGGGTGAATGGACACCAGTTCGGTCCCGGGCACGGCAGTCGCGGGAGTCGGCGAGCGACCGGTTGCAGAAGTGAAACGGGGACTTTCGCGCGTGGGCTACTCACCCCCGTTTCCGCCGACCTTGGCACGCTGTTCGGCCCGGCGACCCTGCCGAACCGGGAACGGCGCTCATGATCACCCGTCCCCGCCCCCGCCATATCCGCGCTCCCTCGACTGAGACATGGCGGCCCTGGGACGCACGGGCGGGCTGGCGAGACGCAGACCGAGATTGTTGTTCCGGTTGTCCGGCGCGTTCCTGTTACGGACCGCGGCGCGCAAGTTACGGCCCTCGTTGTTCCAGGACCCGCCGCGCAACACCCGGGTGCGCTCAGGCGCCGCCCCCACGACTGAATACTAGCCTACCCAGCACGGCTTTGCGCAGCCCGAGCGTATCGGCCTGGCAGGCATGACCGATCCACGCATGGATGGAGGCGTCGATCGGCTCCCAGCCGATCCGCCCCGCGGCCAAGGCCGCGGCCAGACCCCGCAGGCGGCGCCCGCAGCGAATGGGGTTTTCGCTGCGCAGATAGGCGGGACAGCGCAGCACCTCCTTGATCCAGTGGTCGAAATCGTCCAGGTACAGGTTGGCGAAGAACTGGCTGGTGAGATTGCCGATCGGGATGCCGAGCGGGCGCTCCAATGGCGTCAGGAGATCATCGCCGGGAAAGGGCGCGGGCCGCTCGCGATACTCAGGTCCCGAATCGATGATCTGCTCGAGCAGGGCCAGGACCCGTCGATCCTTGATCCGGCGCGCCAAAGCGTCCCGCAGCAGCAGCCGGTCGATGGACGGAAAGTAGCGCCGGACATCGAGCTTCATCGCGTAGCGGTAGCGGCGCGCCCATTCCTGGTAGCGCGCCACCGCCCGATGGGTGCCCTTGCCGCGGCGGCAGGCATAGCTGTCGGAGATGAAGCGCGCGTCCAACTGCGGCTCGATGACGCCCATCACCGCGTGATGGACCACGCGGTCGCGGAAGGGCGCCGCCGCGATCAGCCGCGCCTTCCGCTCGTAGATGGTAAAGAGCCGAAAGGGACCCGGGGTCCAGGTGCCCTGCGTGAGTTCGCGCTGCAGCTCGACCAGGTTGTGCTCCAGTTCCAGTTCAAAGAGCGCGGTGCCCTGGGAGCGCGACTTGCCGCGGCGGGCGCGCCGCCAGGCGAACCAGAGGTTCTCGAAGGCCACGAGCCGCGGCCACAGGTCCCCGAGGCGCTTCATGCCGGTGCCGTCGGTGCGCCGCCGGTCGGGCCAGACTCCGCGGGCGGCGGCGGCGCGCTGCGCGCGCGCAGCCAGGCGCCGATCTCCCCGCCCAGCGCCAACATCAGCTTGGCCCCGTACTCGTAGCGCTTGAGCCCGATGACCTCCAGTTCGAGGCACAGGCGCCACAGGTGCCGCGTGACGGCCAGGCGCCGGTTGGCGCGGGCCAGGGCCTCGCGCTTGTCGCGGGAATAGGTCGCGTCCACCAGGTTTTCGAGCACGAACAGCAGGCCGCTCTCCAGCCGTTCACCCAGGGTGAAGCGGCGGCTGCGGGGAAACTGGTCCAAGAGCGGAATAAGCCAGGCGAGCAGTTCGTGGCAGCGCTGGACGGCGGACGGGAGGGCGTTGGTGGGCTGGGCCATGGGGGGCTCCTGCGCGGAACGCGCACCTCAGCGCACGAATCGGTGCGCGCACCTGTTAGCTTAGTCCATAGGCCAGACGAGCGGCGCCGGATGCCGCAATGACGGAGTCGTTTGACAACCTCGGGGCTGGAAACGAAAAAAAAATTTAGAAAGAAAAGAAAAGGGAAAAAGTCAAGAGAAAAAAGTCAAAGTGATCTGGCGAGACGCAGACCGAGATTGCTGTCCCGGTAGTCCGGCGCGAACCTGAGACGGACCGCGGCGCGCAAGTTACGGCCCCCGAGGTCCCAGGACCCGCCGCGCAACACCCGGGCGGCACATTTCTTGCTAGATATAGCGCTCTCCTCCGTCACTGGCGTACCCTCCGCGGGCGCATCCGCATACCCGTACTGGCAGTCGGCCACCCATTCCCAGACATTGCCCAGCATGTCGTCCAGACGCCAGGGGTTGGGCGGGAAGCTGCCGACCGGGGCGGTATTGACGAAATGGTCGTCGCAGTCGAAGGGTTTCCACGCGTCCTGACTCGCGTACATCTTCTTGACGCCCTCGGAAAAATAGCTCGAGCGATCGAGGCTCTGATCCTGCCCATTCATAAACCGGCACGGTACGGCATCCGCCCCCTCGCTCTCCTCATACCAGCGGGCCGTCGTGGTCCCGGCCCGGGCGGCATACTCCCACTCGGCCTCGCTCGGCAGCCGCCAGGGGCGGCCGGTGATCCTGGCGAGCCAGGCGGCATAGGCGCTCGCCTCCTCCCAGGAGACGTTGATCACCGGCCGTTGACCGCGGCCCCAGCCCTCGTCGCCCGGCCGGGGGCGGCCGGTGGCGGCGGCGAACAGGTCGTAGTCGTGGAAGGTGACCTCGGTGCGGCCGAGCTCGAAGGGGGCGATGGTGCGCTCGTGGACCGGCCGTTCGTCCTCGTAGCCGTCGCCGACACTGTCGCCCATCTGGAAGCGGCCCCCCGGGATGGCGACCAGGTCCGGCTCATGCAGCAGCCGCAGCGGCCCGGGCAGGCGCCCAAGTCCAAGTTCGACGGCCAGGCCCTTCGCCATCAGGACGGGCGGATAGCCGGTAGGCTGGTTGATGCGGTTCCAGACCCAGCCCACCAGGGCGAGCAGCATGAGCCCCATGGCCCCGAGCGCCCGGCCGCGCCAGACCCGCCGGCCGCAGGCGCGCAGATAGTCCGCGGCCAGGTCGGAGCGCGGCGGCGGGGCGGCCCGGTAGCGTTTGAGTAAGGGACCGACCCGCAGGGCGGCGGCGGGGCGGCCGGCGGCCTGCCACTCGGCGGCGGCGCGCTGGAGATCACGGCGGGCGCGCAGGGCCTCGGCGTGGTCCCGCACCCAGTCGGCGAGGCGCGGCCAGGCGCGCAGCAGGCTCTCGTGGGCGAGTTCCAGCGTCGGTGCCTCATCCGCGCCGTGACCGGCCGTGAGCAGGCGCGCCTTGGTCAGTTCAGCGGCCAGGGGCCGGGAGCCGGGCGGCAGGTCGGACCAGGCGGCGCGGCGGCGGGCGGCGACCTCTTGTTCATCGACCTCCACCAGGCGTTCGAAGAGATCGCCCAAGGCCGCGTCCGGGGACTGGCCCAGACCCGGGCCCAGGCGCCTGAGTGTCTCCTCCGCGCGCCGACAGACGGCGCCGTCGATGCCGCCGATGGCGCTGTAGTCGGCCAGGGTCAGGCGCCCGGCGGCCCCGCCCAGTCGATACAGCTCATTGAGTGCGAAGGCGGTCAGGGCCAGGGTCCCGGGACCGGCCGCGGACCCGCCGGCGTCCTCCAGGATGCGATCGCTTAAGCCCTCCTCCAGGTCGAGCCCGACCGCGCGGGCGGGGCCCGCGATCATCCGCGCCATGGCCGGGCGGCCCGGTGGGTCGAGCGGCAGGGTGCCGCGGTCGCGGCGCAGCAGGAAGGCCAGTCCGGGTTGCTCACAGGCGGCGGCGTAGAAGTCCCCGCGCAGGGTCGCCAGGCAGCGCACCCGCGGGGTGTCCGCGGCGCGGGCCAGGAGGGCGACGAACCCCGGGGTGAGTGCGGGGTCGGTCTGGACGAACAGCTCTTCCAACTGGTCGATATAAAGCAGCAGTTCGGCCCCCGCCGGGCGGCCCGCGAGCAGGGCGGCAGCGGCGGCGCCGAAGCGGTTCGGGTCGGTTTGCAGGTCGCGCGCCAGGTCGGCGACGGTGCCGCCGTCGCCCGGCAGCAGCCCCTTGAGCACGGTGGCGAGCGCGAGGAAGGGGTCGGGTCCGCGCTCCGCCGGGGTGCAGCGGCAGTCCAGCCAGGGCGCGCCGCCGATCAGCCCCTCGCGCAGCCGCGGGATCAGGCCCGCCGCGACCAGGGACGACTTGCCGGCCCCGGACAGCCCGACGACGGCGGCGAAGCGGGTACGCGGGTCCGTGAACAGGGCGAGGAGTTGGTCGATCTCCGGGCCGCGGCCGAAGTAGATGGGCGCCTGCTCCGGGGTGAAGGCGGCCAGGCCCGGGTAGGGGTCGCCGCGGTAGGCCGGTTGCGCGGGCGGTGCGGCCGGTGCGTCGGGGGCGGGCGGGTCCTCCCGGACGGCCGGCGCGGCCTGATCGAGCCTGATGACCAGGCGTTCCAGGTGCTCGCGCAGCAACCCTTCGAGTTGGACCCGAAAGTCGTCGGGGGCGCGGTACTGGTTGATGCCGCTGGCGATGGAGCCGTCCGGGTTGTCGCATTCCGCGGCAAGGAAGCGCTCGACCGCGCGCCACTGGTCCAGGTGCCGCTCCAGGTTGGGGTCGCCGAGTGGGACGCTCGGCTGCTCAGTCCGGCGGAACAGCCACACCGCGGGCCGACCGTTCGCGTGGAAGCCGTCCAGCGCGTTGCGGTACTCCCATTCGCTGCCGGAGGCATAGGGCGAACCGTCGGGTTTGTGATACTCGGGCGGCAGGGGCGTGCCCATCCGCCCCCAGAAGACGGCGATGACCAGGTCGCAGTCGCAGGGCCGCGGCAGCCCGCGGTCGATCGCCTCCTGCGGGGTCAGACCAGCCTGCATGGCGACGGCGGCGCCCGGCTGGTCCCAGCCGATCAATTCCAGGGCCAGCCGGCCGCGGAAGCGGCCATAGGCGCGCACCTGCTCGACGACCTCGCGCACGATCGTGCGCTCATGGCCTACGTCGCCGGGCGAGGCGAGGAAGATCCGGAACGGATGGGGCGGCGGCGGGTGGCCGACGGGCGCGGTGGTGGACGGCATATCCCTGATTCCCGGTGTTGCTTCGGTACAGGTTAACCGAAGACCGGCGGCGGCGGAAGCGGTCCCGGGCTTGTGCCTTGGATGGGGCAGGCCGCGGACTGCACTCGCCCGAACCGGAGGTCGAGACTAAAAGAGTCGCTCGATACGATCGAGAAACCGGTCGGCATTCTGCGGACTGTCCTGCGCGATATACCACCAGATGTCGTCGAGGTCGCCTTCGGCCGCCGACCGTTTCAGTACCAGCGCCATCGCTCGATCATCCCTGCCCGTCTTGGGCGGCAAGCCGCCGACGGCCGCGCGCCTTGATTTCCCGGATATCCAGGGGGGTTGCCGCACCGCTGTCGATTCCTTGCTGAATCTCGCGCTTCAGTTCCTCAAGCCGCAGGTCGCGCAACTGGTCGCGTTCCTCCAGGAGACGCAGCGCGTCGCGCATCACCTCGCTCGCGGAATTGTAGCGTCCGCTCTCGACCTTGCCCTTCACCAGGTTTTCGAGATGGGGGGTCAGGGAGATATTCATGGTCTTGGGGCCTCTGCAGCGGTTACTGGTAACAGATAGTAGCAAAGATTGTTATTTCTGATCAGTTTCGATCGCGCCCGGTGCGGGACCGGCTAACCCTCGAAAAGACAGTTCTCTCACAGAGACACAAAGATCACAAAGATTTTCAAAGCGATATGTCGGTCGCGGAGGTCACCTGGGCGCTGATCGGCCCAACGGCTTGAATGATCTGTTTTTCTTTGTGTCTTTGTGTCTTTGTGAGAGCAATTTTTTTGTGTCTCTGTGTCTTTGTGAGAGCAATTGCCGGATTTTGCTTCATAGCCGTCAGCCGCGACGAGGCCGGGGCGCCGGCGCGGCCTCGTCGCGGCTGAAGCCGCTCCCACAGCGTCGCCGCGCGACCGGGGGCAGCGGCTAGTGACCGCGCCGGGATCATCGCGCACAATGCGGGCTCGCTCCCGAACCCTGGTCGCCCATGAATCTGCTGCTGTGCGTCATCACGCCCTTCCTGGGCGCCGCCCTGGTCGCCTGGGCCCCGCGCCTGGGGACCCGGGCCTCGGCCTGGGCGGCGGGCGCGGTGACGCTCGCGGCCGGCGGCTGGCTGGCGCCGCTGGTCGGGGCGACCTTCGGCGGGGCGACGGCGATCGAGCGGCACGTCTGGATGCCGCATCAGGGGTTGGATCTGAGCTTCCGGCTGGACGGTCTGGGCCTGCTGTTCGCGCTGATGATCCTGGGGATCGGGCTCCTGGTCATCCTCTATGCCCGCTGGTATTTCTCCGAGCGCGACCCGCTGGGGCGTTTTTACACCTGCATGATGCTCTTCATGGGCTCGATGCTGGGGGTGGTGCTGTCGCAGAACCTGATCCAATTGCTGATCTTCTGGGAACTCACCAGCCTGTCGTCCTTTCTCCTGATCAGCTATTGGCAGCAGCGCGAGGAGGCGCGCCTGGGGGCGCGGATGGCCCTGACCGTGACCGGCATGGGGGGGCTGGCGCTGCTCGGGGGTATCCTGCTGCTCGGTGAGATCACCGGCAGTTATGACCTGAGTGTGGTCCTGGCCGCCGGGGATGCGATCCGCGCCCACCCGCTCTATCTGCCGACGCTGATCCTGATCCTGCTCGGGGCCTTCACCAAGTCGGCCCAGTTCCCCTTCCATTTCTGGCTGCCCAATGCCATGGCGGCACCCACCCCGGTGTCGGCCTATCTGCACTCGGCGACCATGGTGAAGGCCGGGGTCTTTCTCCTGGCGCGGCTCTTTCCGGCCCTGTCCGGGACCCCGGAGTGGTCCTGGCTGGTGGGCCTGACCGGGCTCACGACGCTCCTGATCGGCGCGGTCTTTGCGCTCTTCAAGCACGATCTCAAGGGCCTGCTGGCCTATTCGACCATCAGCCATCTGGGGCTGATCACGCTGCTGTTCGGCATCGGTACCCCCTTGGCCGCCCTGGCGGGGGTCTTCCATATCATCAATCACGCCACCTTCAAGGCCTCGCTCTTCATGGCCGCGGGCATCATCGACCACGAGACCGGCACCCGCGACATGCGCCGCATCAACGGGCTCTTCGGTGCCATGCCCTATACGGCCACGCTCGCCATGGTGGCGGCGGCGGCCATGGCGGGGGTGCCGCTGTTCAACGGCTTCCTGTCCAAGGAGCTGTTCTTTGCCGAGACGGTGGAACTGGTCACGCGCTATCGCTTCGGCTGGCTGGTGCCGTTCGCGGTCACGGTGGCGGGTGCCTTCGCGGTCGCCTATTCGATCCGCTTTATCCACGACGTCTTCTTCAACGGGGAAGCGGTCGACCTGCCGCGCACCCCGCACGAGCCGCCGCGCTGGATGAAGGTCCCGGTCGAGGTCCTGGTGGCCCTGTGCCTGCTGGTGGGGATGCTGCCGGCCCTGACGGTGGAGCCGCTGCTGGCCGCGGCGGCGACCGGGGTCCTGCAAGGGCCGCTGCCGGAACACAGTATCGCCATCTGGCACGGTGTCACCCCGGCCTTGTGGATGAGCCTGGGCGCGCTCACCGGGGGCGGGCTCATCTATCTGGGGCGGCGGCCGCTGTTCGCTCTGGCGGCGCGCTGGGAGGGCCGCTGGGAGGCGCGCCGGGTCTACGACCGGCTGGCGGCCATGGTCTTTGCCGCGGCGCGCTGGGTCACGGCGGGGCTGGATCGGGGCTCGCTCCAGCGGATGCTGGCGCTCTTCGTCCTCTGGACCCTGGTGCTTGGGGTGGCCGGGCTCTGGTCGGAGCAGGTGCCGCTGACCGGTCCGCGTGCCTTGCTGCCGGTGGACCCGATGAGCGGGCTGGCCGCGCTGGGGCTGATGGTCTGCGCGGTGTTCGTGGTCGTGATGCACCGCCATCGTCTCACCGCAGTGATGCTGCTGGGGGCGGTCGGGCTGATCGTCGCACTGATCTTCGTCAAGTTCTCCGCCCCGGATTTGGCGCTCACCCAGTTGTCGGTGGAGGTGGTGACCATCGTCCTGCTGCTCCTGGCGCTCTTTTTCCTGCCCCAGACGACCCCGGCCGAGTCGAGCCGCGGGCGCCAAATCCGGGATCTCAGCCTGGCGGCGGCGGCCGGCGGCGGGGTCGGGACCCTGGCCTGGGCGGTGCTGACCCGGCCCTATGAGTCCATCGCCGACTGGTTCCTGACCCAGAGCCTGCCGGGCGGCGGCGGGGCCAACGTGGTGAACGTGATCCTGGTGGATTTTCGCGGCTACGACACCCTGGGCGAGATCACGGTGCTGGCCCTGGCGGCCCTGGGCATCTACGCGATGCTCGAGGGGCTGCGCCTCTGCGCGCCCCGGGCGGAGGGGCGGGCCTGGGACCCGGACAGCCACCCGCTGATCATGGCCTCCCTGGTGCGGCTGCTGCTGCCGCTGGCCCTGCTGGTGGCGGTCTATCTGCTGCTGCGCGGTCATCAACTGCCCGGCGGCGGCTTCATCGCCGGGCTGGTCACGGCGGTCGCGCTCATCATGCAATACCTGGCCAACGGGGTCGCCTGGACCCAGGCGCGACTGCCCCGGGACCTGCACCCGCTGATCGGCGCGGGGCTGCTGATCGCCACCCTGACGGGCCTGGGCAGCCTGGCCTTCGGCTTCCCCTTCCTGACCTCCGCCTTCGGCCATTTCCATTGGCCGCTGGTGGGCGACATTGAACTGGCCTCGGCGATGGCCTTCGACCTGGGGGTCTATCTGGTGGTGGTGGGCGCGACACTCCTGATCCTGATCCACCTGGGATTGGTTCATGACGTGAGCGACGACGCCGAACCCACGCGCGAGCGGGGGCACAGTTGATGGAGGCCCTGCTGAGCCTGATCATCGGCCTGCTCACCGCCTGCGGTATCTATCTGCTGCTGCGCGCCCGGACCTTCCCGGTGGTGCTGGGCCTGAGCCTGCTGTCCTACGCGGTCAATCTCTTTCTGTTCGCCATGGGGCGGCTCGCGATCGGTCGCGCACCGATCATCACCCCGGGCGCGGCGGGCTATACCGATCCCCTGCCCCAGGCCCTGGTGCTCACCGCCATCGTCATCGGCTTCGCCATGACCGCGTTCGTCATCATGCTGGCGCTCAAGGCCAGGGCGGAGTTGGGGAACGACCATGTGGATGGTACCCATGAGCCCAAAAAGATTATTTAGCCGCAAATGAACGCAAATAAACGCAAAATGGGACAGTGGACTGTGGATGTTCGGCGGATGCGCGCAGTGCATTTGCCAGGTCATCTGCCGGTTTTGCCAGACCGGCGACGGCCGCTGCCATTTATTCGCGTTCATTTGCGTTCATTTGCGGCTGAATGTCTTTTCTAGCATGAATCACCTGGTGATTGCCCCGGTCCTGGTGCCCCTGCTGACGGGTATTGTCCTGCTCTTGTTGCGGGGCCTGGACCTGCGTTGGCGGCGGGGTCTGGCGCTGGTTTCGGTCATCGGACAGATCGTTCTCGCGCTATTACTAACCCGGGCGGTGGCGGACGGGACCATCCTGGTCTATGCGCTAGGCCACTGGCCGGCGCCCTTCGGCATCGTGCTGGCGGCGGACCGGCTGGCCGCCTGGATGCTGGTCACCACGGCCGTCCTGGCACTCTTCGCCCTTGCCTATGCCTGTCTGGGAACCGACCGCGAGGGGCGGCACTTTCATGTCCTCTTTCAACTGCAACTGTTCGGTCTCAGCGGGGCCTTCCTGACCGGTGACCTGTTCAACCTGTTCGTCTTCTTCGAGGTCCTGCTGATCGCCTCCTATGGCCTGCTGCTGCACGGCGGCGGGCGGCTGCGCACCCGTGCCGGGCTGCACTATGTGGTCATCAATCTGGCGGGCTCGGCGCTGTTCCTGATCGCGGCCGGCATCTTCTACGGCGTGCTCGGCACCCTCAACCTGGCGGACCTGGCGGTGAAGGTGGCGGCCGTCCGGCCCGAGAACCTCCCGCTGGTGCGCGCGGCGGGGCTGCTGCTGTTCGGCGTCTTCGCCCTGAAGGCGGCCCTGGTGCCGCTGTATCTCTGGCTGCCCGCGGCCTATGCCAACACCAGCGCACCGGTGGCGGCGCTCTTCGCCATCATGACCAAGGTCGGGGCCTACGCCATCCTGCGGGTATCGACCCTGGTGTTCGGGACCGGGGCCGGTCCGGCGGCGGACCTGATGGCGGACTGGCTCCTGCCGCTCGCCCTGCCGACGCTGGCCCTGGGGATGCTGGGGGCGGCGGGGAGCGACCGGCTGCGCATCCAGACCGCCTATCTGGTGCTGGCCTCGGTCGGTACCCTGCTCGCCGCCTTTGGACTGGGGACCGCCGCCGGGATCGGCGCCGGGCTCTGGTACCTGCCCCACAGTTGCTTTGCGGCGGCGGCCCTGTTCCTGCTCGCGGACCTGATCGCCCGGGGTCGCGGGGACCTGGCCGACCGGCTGGAACCGGGGCCGGTGATGGGGCGTCACTGGGTGCTGGGGGTGCTGTTCTTCCTGTGCGCCATCGCCATCAGCGGGCTGCCGCCGCTGTCGGGCTTCATCGGCAAGTTCCTCATCCTGCGGGCGGCCCTGGACCCGGGGCTCGCCGCCTGGGTGCCCCGGGCCGTTCTGGCGGTGGTGCTGGTCGGCGGGCTCCTGGCGCTGATGACGCTCGCGCGCGGCGGCAGCCTGCTGTTTTACCGGGCGACCGAACAGGAGTTCGACCCCGGTGCTCAGACACCGCCGCCCTCGGGGGCGGCCCTGGGACTGGTCGCCGGGTTGCTGGCTCTGGGTGTGGCCATGACGGTCTGGGCGGGGCCGCTCAGTGATTACACCACTGCCATGGCCAGGCAACTGCTGCAACCGTCTGACTATGTGCAGGCGGTCATGGGACCGAACCGCACCGATTAGCGTAACATCCACAGATGAACACAGATCAACACAGATGTTATTTGACTTTTCATGCGGTTATTGCTGATTTCGCGATCACCGGCAAGGTGAGCCCCCGACAAAGCGTAAGGCGATGAATTATATGTGATAATCTGTGTTCATCTGTGTTCATCTGTGTTCATCTGTGTTCATCTGTGTTCATCTGTGTTCATCTGTGGATAACTGCTCTTCTTAGGATTAGCACCCAGCTGCCGGTCGCGCCGAGGGATGTGGGACGCCTCTCCAGCGTACTGCAATGGTTGCGCAGCCTCTATACTCTCGCCATCGACATCACCGGAGGGACCAACCCATGGTCACGACTCCCGACGACGTATGGGCCTTGTTGCACGAACTGGTCGAGGCACAGAAGGAGGCACAAGAAGAAACCGGGCGAAGGTCTCAGGAGACCGCCCGCCTGTTTCAGGAGGCGGCCCGCGAGCGGCGCAAGACCGACAAGCAGATCAAGGAACTGGGCAAACAGATCGGCGGCCTGGGGGAGAAATTCGGCAGCTTCACCGAGGGGCTGGCGTTACCCTCGATGGAGCGCCTGCTGCACGAGCGGTTCGGCATGGAGGTCGTGAGCCCGAGTGTGCGTGTCACCAAAGAGGGCCGGCATCTGGAGCTCGACGTCCTGGCCTACGCCAACGGTCCCGTCAACGCCGCCTATGTGGTCGAGGTGAAGAGCCACCTGCGCGAGGAAGCGATCACGCAGTTGCGGGACCTGTTACGCCGGTTTCGCGAGTTCTTTCCCGAGCATCGCGACAAGCGGCTATACGGCATCCTGGCGGCGGTGGACCTGACGCCTGCGCTGCGGGAGCGGGTCCTGCGCGAGGGCTTCTATGTCGCGCGCATTCAGGATCAGGTCTTCACGCTGGATGTCCCCGATGGGTTTCAGCCGCGGGTCTATTGACGTGATGCCCCGACTCCTGCCCCACCCCATCCTGACCCTCACCCTGACCGCGGTCTGGCTCCTGCTGGTGAACGGCCTGGCGCCGGGTCAGGTCCTGCTGGGGCTCTTCCTGGGCCTTACGATACCGCTCTTCAGCCGGCGCTTCTGGCCGGAGCGCTCGCCGATGCGCCGCCCGCTGACCTTGCTGCGCTTCGGCGCCCTGGTGCTCTATGACATCCTCGCCGCCAACCTGGTGGTGGCCTGGCTGATCCTGCGCGGGCCGACGCGCTTGAGGCCCGGATTCGTCTCAATTCCACTCGATCTCGGCTCCGAGCTGGCCATCAGCCTGTTGGCCAACACCATCTGCTTGACCCCGGGTACGGTTTCCGCCCTGCTCAGCCCGGACCGGCGCACCCTGTTGGTCCACGCCTTGGACCTGGATGATCCGGCCGCCCTGATCGCCACCATCAAGACCCGTTACGAGACCCCGTTGCGACAGGTATTCGACCCATGCTGAGCATCGCCATCCCCATCGCCTTCGCCCTGGTCGGCGGTGCCTTCGCCCTCACCCTGTGGCGGCTGCTGGTCGGCCCCAGTGCCCCGGACCGGATTTTGGCACTCGATACCCTCGCCGTCACCGCCATCGCGATGCTCGTGCTGTTCGGCATCCAGCAGGGCAGCGCACTGTATTTCGAGGCCGCCATCCTGATTGCGCTGATGGGTTTCGTCGGGACCGTCGCCCTGTGCAAATACCTGCTGCGCGGCGACATCATCGAATAGGTGCGCAAGACATGATTGAACTCCTGGTGTCCATCCTGATCCTCGCCGGTGCACTCTTCACCTTCATCGGCGCCCTGGGGCTCTTGCGTCTCCCGGACTTCTATACGCGCCTGCACGCCCCCACCAAGGCCACCACCCTGGGTGTGGGCAGCCTGCTGCTGGCCTCCGCCCTCTGGTTCAGCACCCGTGGTACTGGACTGAGCCTGCACGAACCATTGGTCACCCTGTTCCTCTTTATCACCGCCCCGGTCAGTGCGCATCTGCTGGCGAAGGCGGCCCTGCACTTGCGCTTGAAGAGCCTGGCGGCGCTGCCGGATGAGCCCGACCGGCTCCGGGGTGACTCAGGCTGGGAACCACCGGCATAACCTTAGCCACTGACGCTGCTGCTCGTCGGAAAGGACTCCTTTACTCCTGCAGAAAGGTGCCGGCTGACCATCGCGATTGCGCTTGAGCGAGCGGAGGAAACGCGGTAGAGTCGGGGCCATGAGTTCGTCACGATCACGCGTGAAGATCGGCTATATGCTGATCGAGCGGCGCAAAGGAGAGAACATGGCCGACATTGGCATTTTGACCAGGAACTACAAAGTTCACTTGGATAACGCGATTCAATCGGGACGTTCTGTCACATTCTGCTCCAACAGTCGCTGGGTTGCGGCTACGGACGCGCTTACCGACGGCAAAAGCGTTGACTTGTATTTCGTTGTGGCTGGTGGCTCTGGTACAGTTGAATACCAGGGCACGCTCAACGATACACTGCTTACTCCTATTGAAGATACAGATGCAGCAGAAAAGTTGCTTGCCAATGCCCCTGATGGATCAGCCCGGGAAGGTTTGAATAGCGGCGCGGTAAAGACGCTATACTCGGTAACAGATCTCAGAAAGCTGCAAACAGCGTTCTCTCAAACCGAACTACTCAAGCTTTCTAACGGCAAACCAGTTAGCGATGCGTATGACCGCGGCTACTGCGTAGTATACCCATACGAATAATAGTCGGACAAGCAATCGAGGGGCACATGTTGGCGCTATGTGGAATTTTGGAGACACTATACTTAATTCTTCACGCCCTTTCCGTGTGCATGGCCTTGTGAAGTCATGGGGACTGGGAGCGCCGCACCCCAGTGCGGCGCGATCTCGCAAGCGACTGCGGCATTGTGTGTTGCAGATAGGCCGCGCCGCACTGGGGTGCGGCGCTCCCAGTGGCCGGAGTGATGATCAAGGCCCTGTGGGCGTGCCCGCGACACTCGGAATGAGTTGGTGCAGGTACTCGACGAAGGCCCGGGGCGCGCTCGGTGAGATCACGACGGTCCGGTCCGGGAACTGAAGCACGACCGTGCTGCGCAGGTCGGTGGCGAAGAGCCGATACCGGCCAAGGCGCTTGCTGAAAAACCAGCCGCAGAAGGAGTAAAGGCCGCCGTTGCCGGAGACCCGCACCGAGCCTTCTTCATCGCCGGTCCCACCGCCTGCCGGCCGGTCGCGGTGCGATCAGAACTGATGTGTTAACGCACATTTCATAGGGTACGCATCGCGTACCCGCCACGCTGCCACGACCGCCGGAGCCGGGTACGCGATGCGTACCCTACAGCGACAGCTACCGGACGTTCTCACGGACCGGGCGTCGTTGTCGTTGTCGTTGTCGTAATCGTGGTCGGATTATTCGATTACGACAACGATTACGACAACGACAACGACAACGACAACGACAGCGTACCCGGGATCTCGGTCACTACATCAGTTTCTGATCGCACCCGGCCGGTCGCGCCCCGGCTGGCCCAAATCTTCGCTGCAACGAGGATCGGTTTCGATTTCCTGCATTCCGGCGGCGAACAGCATGGCTATAGATACCAAATCGGTATCGCCGCGACCTCGGCAGAGAGGGGTATATCGCTCTCCCGCAGACAGAGTATCGCCCCCTCCCCCCGGTTGCACCCGAGCCGGTTCAGCACACTGAAATTCGCCGCCGCGGTGCGCGTGGGGGCGGCGGTCTTCTTGATTTCGACGGGATACAGGGTGTTGTCCTGCTCGATCAGGAGATCGATCTCCTTCATGTCCCGGTCACGGTAGAACCAGAGGGCCGCGGCGCGGCCGTTGTGCCAGTAGCCCTTGAGGATCTCGGCCACCACATAGGTCTCGAGGATGGCACCGGACATGGCGCCGGCCTCCAGGGATTGGTGGGAGGTCCATTGCGTGAGATAGGCGCAGAGCCCGGTGTCGAGAAAGTACAGCTTCGGGGTCTTGACCAGCCGCTTGGTGACATTGCTGTGCCAGGGTGCCAGGAGATAGACGAGCCCGGAGGTTTCCAGAATACTCAACCAGGACTTGGCGGTCTTCTGGTCGACATCGACATCGCGCG
>Ga0247842_10004438_pt1 | contig 17539 bp, 18 predicted proteins | sample LaCruzMarch2015__3_FD_192411 | JGI IMG/M metagenome (GOLD analysis project Ga0247842, IMG submission 192411) | Freshwater microbial communities from meromictic Lake La Cruz, Castile-La Mancha, Spain - LaCruzMarch2015_19m | ecosystem: Environmental > Aquatic > Freshwater > Lake | place: Spain...
GCCGCGCCGGCTTCCTGACCCGCGACGCCCGCGAGGTCGAGCGCAAGAAGGTCGGCCTGCACAAGGCGCGCAAGGCACCGCAATACTCCAAGCGCTAGTGCGCTTGTTTGGCGATTGACGAGGGCGCCGCGGCGGCGCGGCCCGTCACTCGCCGAATCCTTACTTGGGGGATCGTCCAGCGGCAGGACTACGGACTCTGACTCCGTCAACCTAGGTTCGAATCCTAGTCCCCCAGCCAACATAGACAAGGGCTTAGCCGCGAGGCTAGGCCCTTTTCGTTGGGGTTCCGGGCCAACGGCGGGCGCGGGGCGAGGGATAACTGGATGGCAGCCCCCGGGCTTATGCCTTACAGTACCCAGCGTGCTGCCGGGCGCCAACTTGACTGTGTTGATCCGGAGGGAGACATGGTTTCCGTTCATGCGGTGTACGAAGATGGCAAGGTCACGCTGCTGGAGGATCTGCCTGCGGTTCGCCGGGCGCGGCTGATCGTCACGGTGATCGACCCGATACCCCCAGCGGCGACCGATGCAACCGCAACCGGGCCTGCCCCGGTTGACCTGTTTGATGATCTGATCGGCGTCATCGACCTTCGCGAAGACGGTGCTGCGGGGCACGACCGTTATCTCGTCGGGCAGGGCAAGTGAAGGAGTCGGTGTTCGTCGACACCGGTTACTGGATCGCTCTGTTTGACCGCCGCGACCAATACCATATGCTGACGAAGGAACTATTGCCTCGCTTGTTGGGATCGTACCGGGTCGTGCTGTCTGACTTCGTGCTGTTTGAGACGCTGACTTACCTCAACTGTTCCGTGGGTCGCCATGATCTCGCAGTTCGCTTCCTCGACAAGGTGGCGGCCAGCGGGTTTGACGTAGCAGAGGTGGGACGGCCGGTGAAGGAGCGGGCGCTCGCGCTGTTCCGGCAATATGCCGACAAGGATTTCAGTGTCACCGACTGTTGCAGCTTCGTCGTCATGCGTGATGCCGCTATCAGCCGCTTCGCCGGCTTCGATGCGCATTTCGAGCAGATGGGATTCGTCTCCTTGCTGCATCGATCTTGACCCCGCCGCTCAGGATGCCGGCAGGGGGCGCCATGCGACAGCGGGGAGGTTGGGCCGCGCAATCGCCCGGTCCACCGTGCGCGGGCTGCGGCTACGCGAAGAATCGTGGTACGTCCCCTATATCGCTCCGTAGCCGCCTTCTTGCCGGAGTTCCTACAGGGGGAACTTTGGACGAGAGGTAACATCTGTGTTACTGTTCCGCTGAGATGAACATCCGCGTGCAAGAGTACTTACGGGAGGACGGATCCAGCCCGTTCAGGGCTTGGTTCGACGCTCTCGATGCCCACGCGGCGGCCAAGATTGCAACAGCAGTGATGCGCCTGTCTGTCGGTAACACCTCTCGTGTCAAGTGGTTCGGCGGTATCGGCGAGTACCGTATCGACTGGGGACCCGGCTACAGAGTCTATTTGGCCTCCGATGGCGAGCACTTGATCCTTCTCCTTGGGGGAGGTACCAAGAGACATCAACAGGCCGACATCGAGCGCGCGCAGGTGCTTCATGCGGAGTACAAGGCGAGGAAAGCACTGCTCGCGCAGGTCCAGACAGATCGAACGACACGGTAACCGTCCATGGCCCTCTCTCACGATTTCAGGCAGACCGTTGTCGAGCGGGTCGAACGCGACCCCGCCTTTGCCAAGGCGTTGCTCGATGAGGCCGCAACCCTGTTTCTCAATGGTGAGCCGGACGCGGCCCGTCTCATCTTGCGCGACCTGGTGAATGCCACGGTCGGCTTCGAGACACTGGCCCGGCTGACCGACAGGCCGAGTAAGAGCTTGCACCGGATGCTGTCATCCAATGGCAACCCCAGCATGGACAACCTGGCGGCGATTTTCGCGGCATTGCGCGACCGGCTCAAGGTGGACATCGAGGTTCACACCGCCGATGCGGCTTGAGTCCTGCCGTGCCTGGCCTATCGGCAGGCTAAGCCGTGCGGAAACCGTGGTACGTCCCCGATTTCCCGCGCGTCCCCGATTTCCCGCGTCCCCGATTTCCCGTCCCCGATTTCCTTCGTCCCCGATTTCCTTAACCCACCTTTAACCCATTGGGCAGTTAGCCGTATTTCCGAATCCGATGAGCATCATCAATGACAGAAAAAGAAATCGAGCAAGCCCTGATTGAGAAACTGGGCGATCTGAAATACAGCTACCGCCCGGACATCCGCGACCGTGCCGCACTGGAGCAGAACTTCCGCGAGAAGTTCGAGGCCCTGAACCGCGTCCATCTGACCGACAGCGAGTTCCACCGCCTGCTGGACACGATTATTACCGCCGACGTCTTCGCCGCCGCTCGCCACCTGCGTGAGCGCAACAGCTTTGAACGCGATGACGGCACCCCGCTCTACTACACCCTGGTCAACATCAAGGACTGGTGCAAGAACAGCTTCGAGGTGGTCAACCAGCTCCGGATCAGCACCGATTACAGCCATCACCGTTACGACGTGATCCTGGTCATCAACGGCATTCCAGCCGTCCAGATCGAGCTGAAAACCTTCGCCATCAGCCCGCGCCGGGCCATGCAACAGATCGTCGATTACAAAAACGATCCCGGTAACGGCTACACCAAGACCCTGCTCTGTTTCTTGCAGCTCTTCATCGTCACCAATCGCAGCGACACCTGGTACTTCGCCAACAACAACGGCCGCCACTTCAGCTTTAACGCCGACGAGCGCTTCCTGCCGCTGTATCAGTTCGCGGACGTGGACAACACCAAGATCACCCATCTGGACAGTTTCGCCGACGCCTTCCTCGCCAAGTGCCGGCTTGCCGAGATGATCAGCCGCTACATGGTGCTGGTCGCCGGCGAGCAGAAGCTCCTGATGATGCGGCCGTATCAACTCTATGCGGTCAAGGCGATTGTCGATTCCATCCACCAGCGCTGCGGCAACGGCTACATCTGGCACACCACCGGCAGCGGCAAGACGCTCACCTCGTTCAAGGCGTCCACCCTGCTCAAGGACAACCCGGAAATCGACAAGTGCCTGTTCGTGGTGGATCGCAAAGACCTGGACCGGCAGACACGCGAGGAATTCAACAAGTTCCAGGAAGGCTGCGTCGAGGAAAACACCAACACCGAGACCCTGGTGCGCCGGCTGCTCTCCGACGACTACGCCGACAAGGTCATCGTCACCACCATCCAGAAGCTTGGCCTGGCGCTGGATGGAACCAATAAACGCAACTACAAGGAGCGTCTGGAACCGCTGCGCCACCAGCGTATGGTGTTCATCTTCGACGAATGCCACCGCTCGCAATTCGGTGAGAACCACCAGGCCATCAAGGAATTCTTCCCCAAGGCCCAGCTTTTCGGCTTCACCGGCACGCCCATCTTCGAGCAAAACGCCAGTTACCAGCAGATCGAAGGCCAACAGGCGTCCTACCGGACCACGGCCGACTGCTTCCAGCAGCAATTGCACGCCTACACCATCACCCACGCCATCGAAGACCGCAACGTGCTGCGCTTCCATGTAGACTACTACAAGGCCGATGGCAAGAATCAGCCCAAGCCGGGTGAGGCGCCGGCGAAGAGGGCCATCGTCGAGGCGATTCTGGCCAAGCACGACGCCGCGACCAATGGGCGTAAGTTCAATGCCCTGCTGGCCACCGCCTCCATCAACGACGCCATCGAATATCACGCCTTATTCAAAGCCGTTCAGGCCGAAAAGCTGAGCGAGCAGCAGGCCGCGGACCCCGACTTTCAGCCGCTCAACATCGCCTGCGTCTTCTCCCCGCCGGCCGAGGGCAACAAAGACGTGCAGCAGATTCAGGAGGACCTGCCGCAGGAAAAGGCCGACAACGAACAGGAGCCCGACAAGAAGAAGGAAGCCCTAAAGGCCATCATCGCCGACTACAACGCCCAGTACGGCAGCAACCATAGCATCGGCGAATTCGACCTCTACTATCAGGACGTTCAAAAGCGTATCAAGGATCAGCAATACCCCAATGCCGACCTGCCCCACGCCCAGAAGATCGACATCACCCTGGTGGTGGACATGCTGCTCACCGGCTTCGATTCCAAATACTTAAACACCCTCTACGTCGACAAGAACCTCAAATACCACGGCCTGATCCAGGCGTTTTCGCGCACCAACCGCGTGCTCAACGACACCAAGCCCTACGGCAACATCCTCGACTTCCGGCAGCAACAAGACGCCGTGGATACCGCCATCGGCCTCTTCTCCGGCCAGACCGGCAAGCAGGCCCGCGAAATCTGGCTGGTGGACAAGGCCCCGGTGGTCATCGACAAGCTGCAAACCGCCGTGCAGAAGCTTGGCGAGTTCATGCAGTCGCAAGGGCTGGCCAACACCCCCGACGCGGTGCCCAAGCTCAAGGGCGACGCCGCGCGCGGCCAGTTCATCAACCTCTTCAAAGAGGTACAACGCCTCAAGACCCAGCTCGACCAATACACCGACCTCACCGACGACAACCGCCAAGCCATCGAGCAGATCGTGCCCAAGGATCGATTGCTGGGCTTCAAGGGCGTCTATCTGGACACCGCCCAGCGCCTGAAGGCGAAACAGGACAAGGGCGGCGAGAAGAGCGATCCGGCAGTCCAGCAGCTCGATTTCGAGTTCGTGCTGTTCGCGTCCGCCGTCATCGACTACGACTACATCATGGCGCTCATCACCCGCTACGCCGGCCAGACGCCGGGCAAGCAGAAGATGAGCCGCGCCGAGTTGATTGGCTTGATTCACTCCGATGCCAAACTCATCGATGATCGGGACGCCCTCACCGAATACATCGATAGCCTCGACACCAGCAAGCCCCACACCCTCGACGGCGTCCGTGAGCAATACGCCCAATACAAGGTCGCCAAGACCGCCCAGGTCATCACCGATATGGCTACGAAGCACGGCCTGTCCGCCGCCGCCCTGCAAGGTTTTGTGGACGCCATCCTGCGCCGCATGATCTTCGACGGCGAGCTGCTCAATGACCTGTTGGCCCCGCTGCAACTGGGCTGGAAGGCGCGCACCAAGGCGGAACTGGCGCTGATGGCGGACCTGATTCCGCTGCTGCACAAACTTGCCCAGGGACGCGAGATTTCCGGGCTGGGAGCGTATGAGCAATGAGGGCAGTAACATGACAAAAATCAACGTGCACGGGCAGGACATCAGCCTCCAGACGGTCGCGGAAGAGGACTACATCTCGCTGACCGACATCGCCCGATACAAGAACCAGGCGCATACCGACGATCTCATCCGTAACTGGCTGCGCAACCGCAACACGCTGGAATTTCTCGGCATCTGGGAGCGTCTCAACAATCCGGCCTTCAAACCCGTCGAATTCGACGGGTTTAAACAGCAAGCCGGGCTGAACAGCTTCACCCTCACCCCCAAGCAATGGATCGCAGCCACCGCCGCCATCGGCATCGTCTCCAAGGCCGGGCGTTATGGTGGCACCTACGCTCACAAAGACACTGCCTTCGAGTTTGCCGCATGGGTGTCCGTGGAGTTCAAGCTCTACCTCATCAAGGAATTTCAGCGCCTCAAGGAAGAAGAACGCAAAACCCTGGGCTGGGACATCCGCCGCAACCTCGCCAGGATCAACTACCGCATCCACACCGATGCCGTGCAGCAGCACCTGATTCCCTCCGCATTGAACAGCCGCCAGACCTCGCAGGTCTATGCCACCGAGGCCGATGTGCTCAACCTGGCCCTGTTCGGCTTGACCGCCGGGCAGTGGCGGGCCGCCAACCCCGACAAGAAGGGCAACATGCGCGACGAAGCCGATATGACACAGTTGGTGTGCCTTTCAAACCTGGAAAACCGCAACGCCTTGTTCATTGCGGATGGACTGCCGCAGGCAGAGCGATTGACACGGCTCAACCGCATCGCCATCCACCAGATGACCCTGTTGGCCGGCGACACCCCCATCAAATTGATTGGTGGCGAGCAATGAGCAATAAACCAGAAAAACGCGGATTGGTGCCCAGGTTGCGCTTTCCTGAGTTTCGGGAGGCGGGGGAGTGGGACGAGAAACCTCTGGGCGATTTTTTGACTGAAAGCCGCATCCCCGGAAGCAAGGGCGATATTGCAAAGAAGCTAACCGTTAAGCTCTGGGGCAACGGTGTTTTCGCGAAAAGCGAGACAACTCAGGGTAGCGTTAATACACAGTATTTCCGACGCAAAGCAGGTCAGTTCATTTACAGCAAACTTGATTTCCTTAATCAAGCGTTCGGCGTTATTCCCGTCTCTCTGGATAATTACGAGTCGACGGTCGATCTCCCGTGCTTCGATTTTTCAGAGGGCATCGACTCTGGTTTCCTTCTGGAGTACGTCAAACGCAAAGGGTTCTATGAGAGAAATGGTGAAGAGGCGGACGGCAGCAGGAAGGCGAAACGAATTCAGGTAGAGGCATTTCTCTCGTTTCCGATTCTCGTGCCAGAATTGGTTGAACAACAAAAAATCGCCGATTGCCTCGCTTCGCTTGACGATCTGATCACGCTGGAGGGGCAAAAGCTCGAGACACTCAAGACACATAGAATAGCACTGATGCAGCAGCTTTTCCCCGCCGAAGGCGAAACCCTGCCCAAACTGCGCTTCCCCGAGTTTCGGGATGCGGGGGAGTGGAAAACCCGAAGTGTTTCGCAGCTTGCCAAGGTAACTACCGGTGCTAAGGACACTCAGAACAAGGCGGACGGCGGACGCTATCCATTCTTCGTCCGTTCGCAAACAGTGGAGCGTATAGATAGCTACTCATATGATGGCGAAGCAATCTTGACCTCCGGTGACGGTGTTGGAGTTGGCAAGAACTTTCATTACATCAGAGGCAAGTTCGATTTCCATCAGCGAGTGTATTGCATTTACGGCTTCGACGAAACCATTAGCGGGATGTTCTTTTACCTCTATTTTTCCGAGCATTTTGGATGTCGGGTTATGAGGATGAGCGCAAAGAACTCGGTTGATTCGGTCAGAATGGCCATGATTACCGAAATGCCTGTCATATTGCCGTCGATTGAAGAACAAGAGAGAATCGCCGACTGCCTCGCTTCCCTCGACGACCTCATCATTGCCCAAACCCAGCACCTCGCCGTCCTTAGAACCCAAAAGAAAGGCTTGATGCAGCAGCTTTTCCCGCTGCTGGATGAGGTGTCGGCATGAGCGCATTGACCTCATTTCACGCGGACATTAAAGACATTCTCGAACAGGCACGCAGCAAAGCGCGCTCAGCGGTGAATTCCGCCATGGTCGAAGCCTACTGGTTGATCGGTCGGCGGATTGTTGAAGAAGAGCAGCGCGGGAAGCACAAAGCGGAATACGGCGTGCGCCTGATTGAAGACCTTTCTACAGCATTGACTGCGGATCTCGGCAAGGGCTTTTCTTATGCCAATCTGTACAACTGCCGCCAGTTCTACTTGACCTTCCCTGACCAGGCGATTCTCTACACAGCGTGTAGAGATTTAAGCTGGAGCCACTTGCGTCTGATCATGCGCATGGATTCGCCGCAGGCCATCGACTATTATTGCCGCGAGGCCAGAGAGCAGCATTGGTCCGTGCGTCAACTGGAACGTAACATCAAGAGCCAGAGCTTTCAGCGCCTGCTTTCAACCCAGGCCGGTCCATCATCGACACAGGGCGCATCGGCCCATCTGGAATTCATCAAAGACCCTTATGTGCTGGAGTTCCTGCAACTGCCGGAAGCGGGCCAGCTAAAAGAGAGCCGACTGGAGCAGGCGATTATTGATGAGCTACAGAAGTTCCTGCTGGAACTGGGCAAGGGATTCTCGTTCGTCGCCCGGCAAATGCGCATCAGCACGGAAACCAGCCATTTTTTCATCGACCTGGTTTTCTACAATTATCTGCTCAAGTGCTTTGTCATCATCGACCTGAAAACCGGGAAGCTTAGCCATCAGGATATCGGCCAGATGGACATGTATGTGCGCATGTTTGACGACCTCAAGCGCGGCGAAGACGACAACCCCACCATTGGTATCATTCTTTGTGACAGCAAGGATGAAACCGTCGTCAAATACTCGGTGATTAAGGAGAGTCAGCAACTTTTCGCGTCCAAGTATCAGCGGATATTGCCGACCGAAGAAGAGTTAATCGCCGAGATTGCGCGAGAGAAGCGTTTGATTGAGGGGGGCCTATGACGCAGTTGGATATAGCGGCAACTGTCAAGGAGTCCTTGACAGTTCAGGTTCAGGCAAACGATGAGGCAACTACCGAGGAACACTCGGCAGTTCATGTAAGCAAATAAGAAAAACAATGACAGAACAAGATCAAAAACAACTGGGCAACATCCTCTGGGGCATTGCCGACCAACTCCGCGGAGCGATGAACGCGGACGATTTCCGCGATTACATGCTGTCCTTCCTGTTCCTGCGCTATCTGTCGGACAACTACGAGACTGCGGCGCACAAGGAGCTGGGGCCGGATTACCCGCGGCTGGCCGCGGGCGACCGCCGCACGCCGCTGGCGGTATGGTACGCGTTGAACCCGGACGACACCGGCGAATTTGAACAGCAGATGCGCCGCAAGACGCATTACGTGATCGAGCCGGACTATCTCTGGGGCAGCATCGCGGAGCTGGCGCGCACGCAGAACGGGGGATTGCTGCACACCCTGCAAAAGGGCTTCGACTACATCGAGAACGAATCCTTCGCCAGCACCTTCGGCGGGCTGTTTTCCGAGATCAATCTGAATTCGGACAAGCTGGGCAAGGACTACCGGGGCCGCAATGCCAAGCTCTGCACCGTGATCAAGGCGATTGCCGAGGGACTGGAGAAGTTCTCCACCGACAAGGACACGCTGGGCGACGCCTACGAATACCTGATCGGCCAGTTTGCGGCGGGCAGCGGCAAGAAGGCGGGTGAGTTCTACACTCCGCAACAGATTTCCAGCATCTTGTCAGGTCTGGTCACGCTGGACAGTCAGGAACCCGCCACCGGCAGGAAGAAGCAACTGGAAAGCGTGCTCGACTTTGCCTGCGGCTCGGGCTCACTGCTGCTCAATGTGCGCCAGCGCATGGGACCGCACGGCATTGGGAAGATCTTCGGCCAGGAAAAGAACATCACCACCTACAACCTGGCGCGCATGAACATGCTGCTGCACGGGGTGAAGGACTCCGAGTTCGCGATTCATCACGGCGATACGCTGACCAACGACTGGGACATGCTGCGCGAAATGAACCCGGCCCGCAGCCCAAAGTTCGATGCGGTGGTGGCCAACCCACCGTTCAGCTACCGCTGGGAGCCGACCGAGGCGCTGGGCGATGACATGCGCTTCAAGAATTATGGCTTGGCGCCCAAGTCCGCCGCCGACTTCGCCTTTTTGCTGCACGGCTTTCATTACCTGAAGCCCGAAGGCGTGATGGCCATCATCCTGCCCCACGGCGTGCTGTTCCGCGGCGGCGCGGAAGAGCGCATCCGCACCAAGCTGCTGAAAGACGGGAACATCGACACCGTCATCGGCCTGCCGGCCAATCTGTTTTTCTCCACCGGCATTCCGGTGTGCATTCTGGTGCTGAAGAAATGCAAGAAGCCCGATGACGTGCTGTTCATCAACGCCTCCGAGCACTTCGAGAAAGGCAAGCGGCAGAATCGCCTGTTGCCGGAGCACATCGACAAGATCATCGACACCTACCAGTTCCGCCGCAAAGGGGAACGCTATGCCCGCCGCGTGCCGATGGAAGAGATCGAGGCCAATGGCTACAACCTGAACATCTCACGCTACATCAGCACGGCGCGGGCGGAAGAAGAAATTGATTTGCACGCCGTCAATGCCGAGCTGATCACCCTGGCGAAGAACATCGAGACGGCCAGGGCAAGACACAATACGTTCCTCCAAGATCTGGAATTGCCAACCTTGCCGTGAACCGCAGTGCAGTTCAATCTGACCGCATTACAAGGCGCGGTACTCGCCCGGAAATTCCGCTGCGCTCCCTTGCCGCCGGTGAGCTAATGCGTTATCCCTGACGCACGGTGTCCGAAGCGGCCTTTACCCGGACTGTCCGGGACCTGACCGCGAGCGTCCGCATAGCGCATTGACCGGCCGCTCGGCAGGCCGAGGTTGACAGGCAATTCTTCGGGCGAGAGAGGTCGCTCGGCCTGAGTAGTTCATTGACAGGCTTGCGTCGTAAGCGGTCTTCAGTTTACGAGTGACCATGTCGGCGTCCCGCCCGTCTGGTTCCACGCCCAGCCTCAGGCCCACGGCAGGGAGCCCAAAGCACGCAACCCCGCAACTGTCTCCGAACGTCCGAGCCGCACCCCTGCGGCGTCTGAGCCCCCCGCCCACATCCATATCATCCCCATGATCCGGCCGGATCGAACGCAGCACCCTGGACCCCTCCGGTGCAGGGCGTCGCGTCCTTCCAACAAGCGCTTTTGGCCAATGTTATGGGCGCGATAGAAACGAAAACGTGACACCCCTCAACGCCCTGTCCGGTCTCCCGCCAGGGCGTCTTCTTTTCCGCCAGACTCGGAGACTTCCCATGCCCGCAAAATCCGCTCCCGCGGTCCCGCCCGAGCCCATCGCCGTCGTCGGCCAGCACAGTATCTCCAAGCTCAGCGAGCGCGCCGTCGGCCACCTCACCTATGAGGTCGGCATCGGTGAGTCCGGCGTCGTCTCTCTGACCGTCACCGGCAACGAGGGCGGCGGCTACTTCAGTCGCGAGCCCGATCCACCTGGGCGGACCGTTGCGTTCCTGACGGTAGGTAGCGATCTCGGCCTGCCAATCGTCGAAGGTCGGGTCGTCAGCGAAGCTACCGAACTGCTCAAGCAGTGAGCAGCCATCATTGATCCCGCCGAGGTCCAAGCGGACCAGTTCCACCCGGTCGAAATAGGCCCGCAGCCGCCGCTCGACCCCGCGTAACGCGGCCTCGCGGGTCGCCTCCCTGGCGCGGATTTCCGGCAGGTTGCTGACCTGTGCCAGATAGCCGCTGCCCTGCTTGCTGAGGATGATATCGACCTTCATGGGGTTAGCCCTGCCGATGGGAGTCTGTAAGACGTTGCCGTGACGCTAACACCCGCGCCGACACTGGGCAAGGCCCAGGGCAATCCCTCGCGTGAAATCCGCTCAGCGTTACGATTCTGGGGCTCTGAAGACGTGAAGCTGGGCCAGGCGCTTCAGACCGCCGGTGTTCGCGGGTCTGGTAGGGATCAGGTCGTTCAGTGGGTCTAATGTCGCTGCTCGCAGGGCAGCAGGGAAACTGGATGACGGCTTCTGGCAGTATGCCGTACAGTACCCAGGAGGAGGTCAAACCCATGCCATCAGCCACGTCCACTGCCCGGCTTGAAGCCCGGATCAGTACCGAACTGCACGCCCTGCTCAAACGTGCTGCGGAGCTTCAGGGTCGCACCATGACCGACTTCGTGGTGTTGGCCATCCGGGAGGCCGCGCAGCGCGCCATCGAACAGGCCGAGGTCATCTGCTTATCCCTGGCCGATCAGGAATGCTTTGCGCAGGCGCTGCTGTCGCCGCCAGAGCCGACACCGGCCTTGGGGCGCGCCTTCGCGCGTCGGCGCAAGCTGTTGAATGCCTAATGAGTAACAAGCCGTTTCGGGTCGTTCCGCTTACCGCCAGCCATGACCGTATGCTGTTCGACAATGGCTCGGAGCCACCGGATCGCTACTTTCGGCACCGGGTTACCCAAGACATTCGCCGTCGAGTGACGGTATGTTTCGTCGCGCTACGGTAACCGTCCATGGCCCTTTCTCACGATTTCAGGCAGACCGTTGTCGAGCGGGTCGAACGCGACCCCGCCTTTGCCAAGGCGATGCTCCATGAGGCCGCAACCCGGTTTCTCAACGGTGAGCCGGACACGGCACGTCTTATCCTGCGCGACCTGGTGAATGCCACGGTCGGCTTCGAGACACTGGCCCGGCTGACCGACAGGCCGAGTAAGAGCTTGCACCAGATGCTGTCATCCAATGGCAACCCCAGCATGGACAACCTGGCGGCGATCTTCGCGGCATTGCGCGACCGGCTTAAAGTCGACATCAAGGTTCACACGGCCGATGCGGCTTGAGTCCTGCCGTGCGTGCCGCATCGACCGGCTAATCCGCGCGGAAACAGTGGTACGTCCCCGATTTCCCTCGCGTCCCCGATTTCCCTCGCGGAGAGTTTCCAGGACCTCCAACGGGTCTCCCTGTGCGAGGCCTTGGACCGCATCCTGAACAAGGGCGCGGTGGTCTCCGGCGAACTGACCATCGCGGTTGCCAACGTGGACCTGCTCTATCTCAGCCTGCAACTGGTCCTCACCTCGGTCGCGACCGCCCGGCGGGAGTGCATCCTTGGCTAGTATCCGCTCATTGCACGGTACGCCGACGGCGGCGCCGGTCTCGGCCAAGTCGGCACCCAAGGCCGCACCGGCCATCGACACGGGCGACGCCTCGGCAGGCGCACGCCCGATCAACCTCCTGGCTGACCTGCTGGAGACTAAGGTCGCGGCCACCAGTCGCCGCATCGACATCGATCCGGAGCGGGTCCAAAAGGGCCTGGGCCAGTTGGTCCTGACCCTGGTGAAGCTGCTGCACGTACTGCTGGAGCGTCAGGCGATCCGGCGCATGGACAGCGGCGACCTGAGCGACGACGAGATCGAGCAAGTGGGTCTGACCCTGATGCGCCAGACCGAAGAAATCGACCGCCTGCGCCGCCTGTTCGACCTCGAGGAAGAGGACCTGAACCTCGACCTAGGCCCCCTCGGAAAGCTCTTTTGAGAATGCCACCATGTCCATGCAACGCGCCACCCTCACCCACTCGACCAACAGCACCAGCGTCGCCGATCTGCTGGAGCGGGTGCTGGACAAGGGCATCGTCATCGCCGGCGATATCCGTATCAAGCTGGTGGACATCGAACTGCTCACCATCCAGTTGCGGCTGGTCATCTGCTCCGTCGACAAGGCGCGCGAGATGGGCATCGACTGGTGGTCAGATAACGCCATGTTCAAGGGTCTGACCAGCAAGGACGCGACGGGCGCCCTGCCGGCCCCCCAATCCGTTCCCGCCCTGGCACCGGTACCGGTGCAGGACACGGCGGCCCTCGAGGATCGGTTGGCCCGGCTGGAGGCACTGCTGTTGAAGCAGTCCGCCGCCACCGAGATTCCCGCTGAAGCTTAAGGCCAGCACCCTATGTCCGGCACCGCCGAAGGGGACCGGGAGCCAGGCTCCCACGCGCTCACCGAGCCGCGCACCCTGATCTACTGCCCGGTCATCCACAGCGTCGTGGACTTAGGCGCCCTGGGTAAGCCCGTGCAGACAGCCACCCGGACCGCCCTGGGGGCCGAGGCGTGGCGGCGCCGGGTGCACACGGTCGATCAGATGTGGAACGAGATCGAGCGCCTGATCGAGGCCATGGATCTCGACCCGCAGCGCACCCGGCTGTACCAGGACGGCCTGCCCATCTGCGAGCACGAATTGGAGATCGTCAAGGAGATGACCTACAAGGGCAGCCGCAACCACCGCATCCTGCTGCGCCTGCACACGCGCGGCGCCATGCTGATGGGCACCGAATCCGGCCCCCTGTTGCTCCAGGAGTACAACTTGGCCAAGCGCCTGCTGGACCCGGGGCACCAAAACCTGGACAGCGACGGACGCGACGCCCTGCAAATGCACGCGCGGGTGCTGCTCAAGGCCCGTGACCGCTTCATCGCGGAACGGATCAATGCGACCCTGGCCCCCGGTGATCTCGGCATCCTCTTTCTGGGGATGCTGCACGACATCACCCCCTGGCTGGATCCGGACATCCAGGTGGCCTACCCCTTGGGTACCCCGATCGGGTCGGACACGGTGGCCACCCAGGCGGAGGGCTGAGACCTTCGCCAATCCCCCGGGGACCGGGCCCCCCGAATACCGGCCGATCCGCGCCCACACGCCGGCAGCAGCGGATCGGAGCAAGCAACCATCACGGCGCACGAGGCTGAAGGCGGGCGACTGACCGCCGATCGCCCACAACGAGGTAATGACAGATGATGAACCGTAGACGTCAGGCAGGATCGGTCGAAGGCTTTCTCGGCGGGCTCTCCACGCTGGTCGAGAAGCTCAGTGAACTGGCCGAAAAGGGCGATCAGCTCAAGCGCGAGGGCAACTTCGAGGTCCAGGGAGGCGACGGCAAGAATTTCAAGGGCATGTATGGGTTCACCGTGCGCAGCGGCATCGGCGGCGACCGCGACGAGGTCAAGGTGGAGCCCTTCGGCAACATCAAGCGGGACAAGGTCACCGGTCATGCGGTGGTTCAGGAGGTCCGGGAGCCGGTCATCGACCTCTTCGACGAGCCGGACCAGGTGCACCTGGTGGCCGAGATGCCGGGGGTCGCGGTCGAAGCGGTCACGGCCGAGATCGCCGAGGACATCCTGACGCTGCGCGCCGGCAAGGGCGAGCGCTCCTACTACAAGGAAATCGTGCTCCCCGCCCATTGCACCAGTGAAGGCATGACCATCAGCTGCAACAACGGCGTCGTCGAGATCAAGTGCCCCAAGGTCAAGTCCGATGACACACAAAAGTAAGCCGACGACTGAGACCGGGGACCTGCGACTGAAGGTCTCCGAGGCCCTGAGCAAGGACGTCGGGCGCGCCTTCGCCCGCATGGACCCGGCCGACATGGCCCTCCTGGGGGTGGCCATCGGCGACATCGTGGAGGTCGAGGGCAAACGCCGGGCGGTCGCCAAGGTGCTGCCCGCATTCAAGGAGATCCGCGGTCAGGGCCGGGTGCAGCTCGACGGCATCAGCCGCGACAACGCCGGCGCCGGGCTCGACGAATTCGTCCAACTGCGCGTCACGGAACACGCCCCGGCCGAGCGCATCACGCTCGCCCCCACCACCGTCACCCCCAGCGAGCGCGACCTGCCCTACATCGGCAGCCTGCTCGACGGCCTGCCGGTGCGCGAGGGCGATCGGGTGCGGGTGACGCTCTTCGGCAGCCGCTCCACGGACTTCCGCGTGGTCGGCACCGCCCCGCGCGGCACCGTCATCATCAACCCCACCACCCAATTGGTGATCAGCGGACCCAAGGGCCAGAAGGCGGCGGCCACCAACACCGGGCCCAATCCCGTCTCCTACGAGGATATCGGCGGACTCAAGCCCCAGCTCCAGCGCATCCGCGAGATGATCGAACTGCCGCTGCGCTACCCGGAGTTGTTCGACCGGCTCGGCATCGACGCCCCCAAGGGCGTGATGATGTACGGCCCCCCAGGCTGCGGCAAGACCCTGATCGCCCGCACTATCGCCGCCGAGGCCGAGGCCAACTTCTTCTCCGTGAGCGGACCGGAGATCATCCACAAGTTCTACGGCGAGAGCGAGGCGCACCTGCGCAAGATCTTCCAGGAGGCCGCGGCCAAGGGGCCGAGCATCATCTTCCTGGACGAGATCGACGCCATCGCGCCCAAGCGTGAAGGAACCCTGGGTGAGGTCGAAAAGCGCGTGGTGGCCCAGTTGCTGGCCCTCATGGACGGCCTCAATACGCGCCAGAACCTGATTGTCATCGCCGCCACCAACATCCCCAACAGCATCGACCCGGCCCTGCGCCGGCCCGGTCGCTTCGACCGGGAGATCGAGATCCCCATCCCGGACCGCGACGGGCGGCTTGAGATCCTGGACATCCACAGCCGCGGGATGCCGCTCGCGCAAGATGTCAGCATGCGCCAACTGGCGGACGTGACCCACGGCTTCGTGGGCGCCGACCTCCAGGGCCTGTGCCGCGAGGCGGCCATGAGCTGTCTGCGTCGCCTGATGCCTGAACTGGACCTGGGCCTGGACGCGGTGCCCTATGAGCGCCTCGCCCAGCTCGAGGTGCGCATGGACGACTTCCTCGACGCCCTGCACGAGGTGGAGCCGTCCGCCGTGCGCGAGGTCTTCGTCGAGATCCCCAACGTCAAGTGGGAGGACGTGGGCGGACTGCACGAGACCAAGGCGCTGCTGCGCGAGGCCGTGACCTGGCCGCTCAAGTACCCGCACCTGTTCGAGCAGGCCGGCGTGCGCCCGCCCAAGGGCATCCTGCTCGACGGCCCGCCCGGCTGCGGCAAGACCATGCTGGCCAAGGCGGTCGCCCATGAAACCCAGGTCAACGTGATCTCCGTGAAGGGTCCGGCCCTGATGTCGAAGTACGTGGGCGAATCCGAGCGCGGCGTGCGCGAGATCTTCCACAAGGCGCGGCAGGCCGCCCCCTGCATCATGTTCTTCGACGAGATCGACGCCCTGGTCCCCGCCCGCGGCGGCAGCGGCAGCGACAACCCGGTCGGCGAACGGGTGCTGAGTCAGTTCCTCTCCGAGATGGACGGCATTGAGGACCTGCGCGGCGTCCTGGTCCTGGGTGCGACCAACCGGGCCGACATGCTGGACCCGGCGATCCTGCGGCCCGGGCGCTTCGATGAGATCATCCGCATCCCGCTGCCGGACGATGAGAGTCGCCAGGAGATCTTCAAGGTCCACTTGAAGGGCAAGCCAGTGACCGGGGACATCGACATCGCGTCCCTGGTGCTGGGCAGCGCCGGCTTCAGCGGGGCCGAAGTCGCCGCGGTGTGCGCCCGTGCGGCACTCGCGGCCGTGCGCCGCGCGGTCGCCTCCTGCGGCGAGGACCAGGACCCGAAAGACCTCGTGGTCGAGGTCCACATGTCCGATCTGACGGCCGCCATTGAGGGCATCCGCGTGCGCTGCTGACGCGGGTTTCAGGAGTTCTCTGTCGGGGGGAACTGACCGGCGCGTCCTGGAGCAATCCGGGGCGCGCCGGTCCTCGTTTGCATGCCCGCAAAGAGATTTGTCCGCAAATGAACGCAAACGAACGCGAATGGAAATAGGCTGGAATCCAAGGCTTCAGCCTTGGATGGAAAAAAGCCAAGAGGTCGATATGCAGATCACTTTTCTTTTCCGCCTTTACCCGGCCCCTTTACCCCACCTGTTTCACGATCGAGGTGGCAATGTTCGGGCTGCCGGGATTCACATCGATGGTCCTGGTATGCGGGATCACGATCAGGTCCATATCCTCCATCGGTATCGCACCCAAGAGCGTCTGATCGCCCATCACCAGCGCACCGACGAACCCGACGCGGGTCTTGAAGCGGACCTCGATTGGGCCAACGTAGGGCACCAGCCGTTTGCTGCCATCGGCGATCGTCACCTCCTTTTGATCGATCTCGTCCAGCGCCAATTGAATCCTGACATGCTCGGGGATGCACAGATGCACGGCACCGGTATCGGCCAACGCCTCCACCTCGATCGGCTGCAAGTCGCCCTTGCGGGGATTCTTCAATAGGACCTTGGCGGTAATCAAACCCATGGGATCAATACCTCGTAGTCTGTTGCCCCAACTGGCTGTGAAAGGCTTGGAGCGGGCGACGTGATTTTCAATCGACCGCATTTGGAAAATGCTGGGTTGCAGGACTTGGCCCGGTTCCATGCCCTATAAGCAGAAATAACCGGAGCCTGGCCCTTTTTCCCAGTAAAGGGTACGGAGAGTAAGCCGGGTTCTCATCGCAGGTTAGACAGACGTTGGTGTTCTCTGTTCCCGCCTGGTTTCCCGGCGGTGCCACAATATCTCTGCCATACCGCGATTCGT
>Ga0247842_10004443_pt1 | contig 17525 bp, 10 predicted proteins | sample LaCruzMarch2015__3_FD_192411 | JGI IMG/M metagenome (GOLD analysis project Ga0247842, IMG submission 192411) | Freshwater microbial communities from meromictic Lake La Cruz, Castile-La Mancha, Spain - LaCruzMarch2015_19m | ecosystem: Environmental > Aquatic > Freshwater > Lake | place: Spain...
TGAACACCTTCCTGTATCTCGGCATCGTTTTTCTTGCCCTTATCATCCTTCTGGCACTGCCCTTGAGGTTCCCCGCGGCCGGCTGGAAGCCGGCAGGCTGGGCACCGAAGCCGGGTGCTGCCACCACGTCATCCGCTGAATACGACAGCACTCAAATGGCAAAAACATCGTCCTTCTGGGGCCTTTTTATATGCTTCATTATCGGCTCGCTGGCCGGGCTCATGGCCATAGGCATATCAAGCCCTGTGGCCACCGGCATTATCAAGCTTGACGCGGCGACCGCAGCCACGCTGGTGGGTATCTTCGCCATCTTCAACGGAGGAGGCCGCCCCCTGTTCGGCTGGGTGACAGACAGGATCACGCCAAGGTACGCTGCTGTTATCTCGTTTGTCATCATATTACTGTCCTCCATAGGCATGATGTTTGCCGGGCCCGGTACCTCTGCGCTTTACATCGCCTGCTTTGCCGGGTTCTGGCTGTGTCTGGGCGGCTGGCTGGCAATTGCGCCGACCTCCACGGCCACTTTCTTCGGCATCAAGTTTAACGCCAGGAATTATGGCATCATGCTGCTGGCCTACGGCATCGGCGCCATACTGGCCAATTTCATCTCCGGCTTCGCCAACGATCTCTTCGGCTCATACCTGAGGGCCTTTATCCCGGTCGGGGTGCTGGCCTTTGCAGGTATTTTCATTGCATTTTTCATGATGAAGCCTCCCAAGAAAATAAGTTAGCCCCATCTTAGCTGTGAATACAGCCTCAGGGGCCGGCAGGCAGCACCGCCTGGCGGCCCCTGCAGGTATTTTTAAGCACATCTCCGGGGTGCTAAAATTATTCCCTGCGGTAAGAGTGTATCTATGGATGCAATAGAAGTCAGGGGTGCCCGTGAGCACAACCTCAAGAACGTGGATGTCAGCATCCCGCGCGATAAACTGGTGGTTATCACCGGCGTTTCAGGTTCCGGCAAGAGTTCGCTTGCCTTCGATACAATCTACGCCGAGGGGCAGCGCCGTTACATCGAGTCGCTTTCGGCCTACGCCAGGCAGTTTTTAGGACGCATGGACAAGCCGGATGTCGACTATATCGAGGGGCTGAGCCCCGCCATATCAATCGACCAGAAGGGGCCGTCTCACAACCCGCGCTCCACCGTGGGGACCGTTACCGAGGTGTTCGACTACCTGCGCCTGCTGTTTGCCAGGGCTGGCAGGCCCCACTGCCCGCAGTGCGGCAGGGAGATCGCCCGCCAGACAGTGCAGCAGATCGTGGATGCGGTGCTCGGTATCAAGCCGGATACGCGCATCATGCTGCTGGCCCCGCTCATCCGGGACAGGAAGGGCGAACACCTCCAGGTATTCGATGATTTGAAGAAAGCCGGGTTTGTGCGGGCCAGGGTGGATGGATATGTACGCGACCTATCCGAGGATATACTGCTGGATAAGAACAAAAAGCACACGGTGGAGGCCGTCGTAGACCGTATAGTGACAGGCGATGAGGGCAACCGTGCTCGCATAGCAGATTCTGTCGAGACCGCGCTCAAATTGGGCGCGGGGGTCGCGCTGGTGGCCATTGCCGACGGTGACGAGATGCTCTTCTCCGAGCATTTTGCCTGCGTTAATTGCGGGATCAGCCTGGGGGAGATCGCGCCGCGCACATTCAGCTTCAACAGCCCTCACGGCGCGTGTCCTGAGTGCACCGGCCTCGGCATAAAGCTTGAGATCGATCCCGACCTGGTTATCCCCAACAAAGAACTGACTGTTGCCGAAGGCGCTATCAGGCCGTGGGCAACTTATACATGGTATATAAATCAGCTTGAGGAGCTGGCGCGACAGTACGATTTCTCGCTGCGCGTCCCCGTAAAAAAGCTGGGCAAAGACCAGTTGAACCTTGTGCTGTACGGTGAGCACCCGGACCGCCGCAGGCACCGCTACCGTTTCGGCAAGGTCCGTGAATACGCGGTCGGCTTTGAGGGTGTCATACCCAACCTGCAGCGCCTGTACAGGGAGACCGAGTCGGAGAACAGGCGCGCAGAGATCGAAAGGTACATGTCCGCCTCGCCCTGCCCGGTTTGCCTGGGAAAAAAGTTGAAGCCCGAGTCGCTGGCGGTCAGGATCGACGGTAAAAATATTATGGACGTCACGGCCATGTCGGCCGTCGGCGCGGGCGAATGGATCCAGTCCATTGCGGGTAGCCGTGACGGCCGGCCGGTGCTGACGGCCAATGAGCAAATGATCGCGCGGCAGATAATCAAGGAGATAAACGCCCGGCTGGGTTTTCTCAGGGACATAGGCCTTGGTTACCTGACACTGGACAGGGGCTCTGCCACACTGAGCGGCGGCGAGACACAGAGGATCAGGCTGGCAACCATGATAGGAAGTGGGTTGATGGGGGTCCTTTATATTTGCGATGAGCCTACCATAGGACTGCACCCTGCCGACATATACCGCCTGATCAATACTCTTAAAAAACTGCGCGACCTGGGCAATACGGTGATCAGCGTCGAGCATGACGAGGGCATGATGCGCGCGGCTGATTTCATAGTTGACCTGGGCCCGGGTGCCGGTGAGCACGGGGGCTATATCGTCGCTGCCGGCAGCATCCAGGACGTGATGAATTCTCCCGAGTCGGTGACCGGGCAGTACCTCAGCGGGGCCAGGCATATTCCCATGCCGCCAGGCCGCAGGAAAGGGTCCGGCAAAAACCTGGTCATCAGGAAGGCAGGGGAGAACAACCTCAAGGATATCGACGTCAATATCCCGCTGGGCAAGCTGGTCTGCATCTGCGGTGTCTCGGGAAGCGGCAAGAGCACGCTGATGAACGACATACTTTATAAAAAACTGGCGCAGGTTTTTTACCAGGCAAGGGACAAGCCGGGAAAATGCGCGGGTATCACCGGCACCGAGAATATAGACAAGGTAATTAATATCGACCAGTCGCCCATCGGTAGGACCCCGCGCAGCAACCCGGCCACCTATACGGGCGCCTTCACTCCCATCAGGGAACTTTTCTCCTCCGTGCCGGAGGCGCGTGTGCGGGGCTACGGGCCGGGCCGTTTTTCCTTCAACGTGCGCGGCGGGCGCTGCGAATCCTGCCAGGGCGACGGTTATATACAGATCGAGATGCAGTTTTTACCCGATGTCACGGTTCCCTGCGAGGTGTGCAAAGGCAGGCGTTACAACAGGGAGGCGCTTGAGATACAATTCAAGGGTAAGAACATTGCCGAAGTGCTGGATATGACCATAGGGGAAGCCACGGCTTTCTTCGCCAATTTCCCCAGGGTCAAAAATAGGCTTGCCACGTTGCAGGATGTGGGCCTGGGTTACATGCGTCTGGGACAGCCTGCCCCCACTCTCTCGGGCGGGGAGGCACAGAGGGTCAAGCTGGCCTCTGAGCTGTCGCGCAGGTCCACCGGCAGGACACTCTACATACTCGACGAGCCGACCACCGGGCTTTCCTTTGCGGATATCGACTGCCTGCTGGGGGTCATCCAGCGGCTGGTGGACTCTGGCAACACCGTTATTATTATCGAGCACCATCTGGACGTGATAAAAAATGCGGACTATATCATCGACCTCGGACCCGGGGCAGGGGACGAGGGCGGTTATCTTATAGCCTCCGGTACTCCGGAGGAAGTGGCCGGCATCGCATCTTCCGCCACGGGCCGTTACCTCAAGGAGGTGCTGGCAGGGCACAGTTCAAGGAAATAACGAGGAGGCATGATTATGAATAGAAAGTGGAGTTTTAACCTGGCGGCGTTGATGGCAGTACTTTGTATGATCGCAGTTTTGGCCGGTTGCTCTGCCGGCAGCGGGCAACCCGCGCCGCAGGGGACCGCTGCTCCCGCAGTTGCAAAGAGCGATATCTCGGTTAATGTTATACCCATGGGGTCCGTCACACCGGCCATCTATACGCAGATGCCCAACCTCAAGATCACATTTGTCGATTATGAGATTACCAATAACGGCAACACCGCGGCCAGGATAAGCGTGGAGTCCGACCTGCAGGGCTATTCTGAGAAGGCGTTCGACACGGTGGACATCGCGCCGCATGCCACGGTAACTGTAGGCCAGACGCCCCTGCTTAAGCCCGAGTCGATACCGCAGGAGATAGCCAATACCAACCTCCATTATCGTATATCAGACGCCAGCGGCGCCGTCCTCCAGGAACAGACAATTCCGGTTAAGATGTATGCCAGGGATACAATGTTATGGGCCATACAAGAGGGCGAAGACTGGACGGACACCTCTGTTTTTATCGCGGCCTTCGTGACACCGCATGCGCCGGAGATAGATGACCTGGTGCGCAAAGCCGCCAATTACCATGCAGAGGAATCAATGCAGGGTTACCAGTGCAGTGAGTGCTCGGAAGAGCAATGGCGGGAATATACTATGGCCCAGGTGAAAGCGGTTTTCGAGGCACTGCAGAACGATTACCAGGTCAAATACATCAACTCTACCATCGCCTACAGCAACGAGTCAGATGCGCCCCAGAGGGTACGCCTTCCATCGGAGTCCCTGCGCACCGGCTCCTCCAACTGTATCGACGGAACGGTGCTTTATGCCGCGGCGCTGGAATCCATGGACATGCATCCCTACGTTGTGCTCCTGCCTTCGCACGCTTTTCTGTGCTATGAGACTAAACCTGATGACCCCAACAGCCTTACCTGCCTCGAAACCACTATGACAGGCTCAGCCTCTTTCGAGGATGCCACCGAGGCGGGTGACCAGGAACTGGCAGAGGAATACGCTAACGGAAACATTGAATCAGGGAAATCTAAAATACTCTCCATACAGCAGTTACGGACTAACGGCATACTGCCCATGAAGTGACCGGCGGTCTGTAGCGGACTTTTCGGCGTGGATTTGCCTCAGGCTGCAGGCCTGTTGCGTTTCCACAACAATATCGAGACGAGCACGATACCGCCCAGCAGGGCAACCAGTACGGCAAGCACAGGCAGTTCCCGGGCCGCGGGGTCCTCGACCGTAAATGTGCCGGCCGGCACATTATTGACCTGCACGTAGTATGTGCCGGGCTGGTCCCGTCGAAGGGAGAACTCCACCTGTACAGACTGGCCGCTGCCGACGCCGACCGCCCTCCGGGTTTCTGCCTCCCCGTTGACATAGATGCTTAGCGGGGCCTGGCCATTGACTGAGCTGGTATTGGCTATGCGGACAGTCAGGCCCACCTGCTCCCCCGGCCTGGCTGTGGTACCTGATATGGCTGCGCTCTGGACTACAATGCTGGGAGAGACGACGGGAATTGCCTGGGAGGGTGTGGCGGCAGTCGCGGTGCCTCCCCCTGACCCTGGTCCTGACCCTGTCCAAGGCAGGCCTGCCACGGCAGGTCCGCCGGTCAGGTGGATGTCCCCTTCCGGGCTGCTTTCTGAATCTGCAATTCCGCCGTCCTGCAGCCGCAGGTCGAGTTCCGTCCCCCGGTCTGCAGCCAGGGGAAGCTCTGTCCAGCTGCCGCCGGAATAGGCGATGAACTCATCGGGAGCGTCCGAAGGCATGTTTATATCGATATTTGCCCAGCCCGATGGCTCAAGCAGGGATATGTCGCAGGTATAGGCGCCCCAGGGCAGGTATCCTGCAGCCGTCATTTTTCCGGATGTGGCGGAGGACAACTGCAGGCTGCTCACCGTGCCCAGGTCCGTGGTGTAAGATAACTGTCCGCCGCCATCAGGTATTGAGACGGTGGCCTTCTTGGGCAGCAGTTGTAAAACTTTTTGCAGGCTGAACAGGCCATAGCCCCATTCAAAATCGGGCTTAGAGCTCTTGCTGGATGACTGGCGCAGGTATTGTTTTACCAGGGCCGGCTTCCCCTTGAGCCCGGGGTAGGACTGCATCATCAGCGCTGCGCAGCCTGCTGCTATGGGTGTTGCCATGCTTGTGCCATCCCAGGCTTCGTAATCGGCGGGCCCCGTTCCGTTGTTTATCCCATTGTCGGATATCGAATCCTCATCCAGTGGCACATAGGTCCTGTCCCGGCAGGAGATGACCCTGCTGCCCGGGGACACGATGAAAGGCTTGACCTGGCTTGTTGTGTCCACGCGCGGACCCCTGCTGCTGAACGAAGATATGAGCCCCAGCGTCTCCCTGGTGTTTCTCTCAGTTCCAAGGTAATTTATGTACTGGTTGCGGTGCGTGTATGAGCCGATCGTGATAGCTCTGTCGGCCTCCCCAGGGGAGCCGACCGTATAGAAACGGTCCGCCGAATTGAATTGAACTTTGGGACCGCCGTAGTTTTTAAGGAAATAGACATGGCACAGTTGCGGGCTGTCCGACTCGTTGAATAGCTTCATGTAGTAGGTGCTGTCTCCGGGGGGCAGCTTGTCGATGCTGGCTGTCGTGCCGCAATACGAGTAACGCTGCGAGGTGCCCCTGGGGCTCTTCTTGGCATCAGCGTTCTGGGTGACGTTCTCAGTATAAGTAGCGTCGTAGTATTTGGCATATATGTTTTTCTCCACACCGGGGCCATCGTACCAGACCACGTTGTGCACAAGGCTGCAGTCAGTGCCTGTTGATGTGGCGATATTGATCTTAATGTAGGCGGATTCCCCGCCGGCCGGCACCGTTGTACTGTAGTGGAACCCTTTATTGGCTTCGTTTCCCGCCGAGATGAAGACCGGCACACCTTTGCTGTCGGCGTAATCGACAGCCTGGCTTTGGGCATCGCTGCCGTCATGGAAATCGCTCCAGCCGCCGTAGCTCATGGTTATGATGTCGGTTTTATACGTGTCCACGGCCGCCCTGATCGCCCCCACCATGGCGGCGCTGGTTGCCCCACTGAGAGGCGGTTCCTGTTCGATCTTAAGGAACACCAGGTCGGCACCGGGCGCCATCCCCTTGTATTTACCGGAAGACAACGTGCCCCGGCCGACGGCGCTGCCCGTCACATGGGTCCCGTGATCTCCGCTGCCCGTTATGTTGTCCCCCAGGGCCGGGTAACTTGAGTAGTCCCTGGAGAATACCGGCGCGGGTATGTCCGGGTGGGTTGTATCAAGGCCGCTGTCGATCACGGTGATGCGTATCCCCTTCCCGTCGAATCCGCCGGACCAGAAAGTCGGCGTTCCAACCGTCGTCGCGGCGAGGTCATTTGAGGGGTAGCTGGTCATCCCGGCGTTGTCGATCCAACCGACGCATGTCGCCGATGCCAGGTCCCTCACCCTGCCCGCCGGCACACTGGCAAGCATATAACCCATGGGGTGTTCCGCCACAGGGGGTATCCATGAGTCGGGGTAGGCGGTCACGCCTTTGGCTGCGAACTCGGCCAGCATGGCGGCATCGGGCGCCCTGCCGGTGTACACGAAGACCTTCAGGTCGTTACTGCCCGCGGTTTGCCTCTCGGTACTGTCCACCGCCCCGGGCACCTGGCTATCCCCTCCATCGATCAGCATCTCGAGGCTGCTGCTGATCTTGGAGTCCGGGTCATCGCCTGCCGCTGCGCCGGGCGGCACCATTGAAATGCACAGGGGGACAATGATAACTAAGGCGGTGAATATCTTTACGAATTTAATAAATGACACTGCCTGCCTCCAATCCTATTCTATCTCGATATCTTTGATGCTCAACTCGGTGCCGCCCGTGACCTGGATTTTAGTGCTGCCGCATTTGGGGCACACGTACTCGTATTCCGCAATGGAGAAATCGGAGTTGCATTCGTTGCAGTGCCCGCTGACGGGCACCTCCTCTATGTTCAGGTACGCGCCGCTGGCTATGCTGTCCTTGGCCACCAGCCCGAAACAGAAAGTGAGTTGCATGGGGACGATCCCGCGCAACTCACCGGCCACCAAGTTGATCCTGGTTATCCTGGACGCGCCTTCCTTGCCGGCTGCGCTGAGCGCGATATCCAGGATATTCTGGGCAACGCCCATCTCATGCATGGCCGGCACCGCCGGATTTACCCCGGTGCATAGCCGTAAGCCACGATATCCATTCGCTCAGCCCCGTGCCCTTTGTACATGATATCTCGATGATCTCGATGGCCGGGTTTATCTTGCGGGCGTTGGCCCTGGCCTCCGCAAGATTGAAGTTGGTGTATTGCAGCAGGTCCATCTTGTTGATCAGCATCAGTGCCGATTCACGGAACATCATGGGGTACTTGAGCGGCTTCTCATCACCCTCAGTCACGCTCAGGATCATCACCTTGTAGTCCTCTCCCACGATAAATTCGGCGGGACAAACCAGGTTACCCACGTTTTCGATCACCAGTACGTCTATCTTGGCCAGCTCCAGGTGGGGCAGTGCCGAAGCCACCATGTTGGCATCCAGGTGGCAGGCCGTCCCGGTGGTCAGCTGTATGGCGGGGATGTTGAACCTGCTGATGCGGTCGGCATCGCGCGTTGTCTCGATATCGCCAACTACGACCCCCAGCCTGAGTTTGCCCGCAAGCATCTCCGCCGTCTTCTCCAGGAGCGAGGTTTTTCCCGCCCCCGGTGAACTCATCAGGTTGAGCACCAGGTTACGGTTCTTTTGGAAGAGCTGCCTGTTCTCACCGGCTATCCTGTCGTTGGCCTGCAGCACATCCTGCATAACGTTAATTTTCATATAAGATACCTCGTAGCTGCCCTTATTCTGCCAAGTGCCCCGGGGGTAAGTATACAATTTTAGCAGTTTGTGTTCAATGCAAATCATGGGCCATGTGTTTGTAATGTCAAGGGCTGTTTACTTATAATTACACTTTAACCGGCAGAGGGAGGCACCGCAATAATTATCAATAGTTACACACGGATTTTGCATGGATGAGCGGGTAAAGCTGAATATCCCTGAACGCATTGCGGGGCTGGCTGAGCTTGCCTACAACCTGTGGTGGAGCTGGCACCCTGAGGCCAGGAACTTGTTTAAGAGGTTAGACAGGCTGCTCTGGAAAAACACCGGTCACAACCCGGTCAGGCTGCTCAAGGAGATACCCTATCACCAGCTGGTGGCCTGCGCGGAGGATGAGAATTACCTGGCCAGCTACGATTCTGCCATGGACGAGTACCGCAAAAGCCTTTCTGCTAATTCCACCTGGTTTGAAACGCGGCACCCTGGGCAGGCCGGCAAATTAATAGCCTACTTTTCACTGGAATTTGCGCTGCATAATTCGCTGCCGATTTATGCCGGGGGTTTGGGGGTGCTGGCCGGTGATTACTGCAAGGAAGCCAGCGACCTGGGCATACCGCTGGTCGGCGTGGGTTTCATGTACCCGCAGGGCTATTTCCACCAGCATATATCGGAGGACGGCTGGCAGACCGAGGTCTATGACCAGTTGAATTACGAAAACGTGGCGGTTTCACGGGTTTTGAACGCCGATGGCAAAGCGCTGACCGTTACAGTGCCGCTGGATAATATATCCATCAATGTTTCCGCCTGGGTTTTGAACGTTGGACGGGTGAAACTGTATTTGCTGGATACAAACCTTGAAGAAAACCCCCAGGACTACCGCGGGCTTACGGACAGGCTGTACGGTGGTGACAGGGAATTGAGGTTGCTGCAGGAGCTGGTCATCGGGATTGGCGGGGTGCGCATATTGCGGGCCCTGGGGCTCAAGCCAACGGTCTGGCATGCCAACGAGGGGCATACCACCTTTATGCTGGTGGAACGTGTGCGCGAGTTCGTCAAGGCGGGCATGACACTTGATGGCGCGCTCAAGGCCGTGGCCGAGACATCGGTATTCACCACACATACACCCCTGCCCGCCGGCAACGATGCCTTCGCGCCGGATATTATCGACAGGTATTTTCATAGCTACTGGGCCCAGCTCGGCATTACACGCGAGCAATTTTTCAATTTCGGGACCACCCCGCAGGACAGGGAATCATTTAATATGACGGTGCTCGGCCTGAAGCTGGCGGGCTACAGGAACGGTGTAAGCAGGCTGCACGGCGAGGTCTGCCGCAATATGTGGCACTGCCTGTGGCCGGATAAAACTGAAGCGGAAGTGCCGATCAGTTCGATAACCAACGGCGTGCATCTGCCGACCTGGGCCGACCCCCAGTTCCAGCTTCTTTTCAAGCGTTACCTCGGGGATGACTGGGAGCAACACCAGGCCGAAGCGGGCAAGTGGGACGGTATCAGGGATATACCAGATGAGCTGATCTGGAACATGCACCGGTGGCTGAAGCTGAAACTTATCAGTGCCATACTTGACCGCGCACGGGACAGGTGGTCCCATGACCACGTCGCAGCTATACAGCCGCTGGCCATGGGCGCATTGCTCGACTCCGAGGTATTGACCATCGGGTTTTCCAGGCGTTTCACAGGATATAAGAGGGCTGCCCTCATCTTCAAGGACACTGAAAGGCTCAAGAAAATTTTAAACCGCGAAATGCAGCCCGTGCAGATTATCTTCGCCGGCAAGGCGCATCCCCAGGACGAGGACGGTAAAAGGCTGATACAGCAGGTCTATAACTGTGCCAGGGATCCCGACTATGGCGGCAGGATAGCCTTTGTTGAGGACTACGATATGCACATGTCAAGGGACCTGGTGGCCGGGGTAGATGTCTGGCTGAATACCCCGCGTGTTTTGATGGAGGCCAGCGGGACGAGCGGTCAGAAAGCGGCTGTCAACGGGGCGGTCAACCTGAGCGTGCTGGACGGCTGGTGGTCGGAAGGATATAACGGCGCTAACGGCTGGGCTGTGGATGAGAGTGGCCAGGTTGATTCAGCCGACCGCGACAGCACGACGGCAAACGCTGTTTATGACCTGCTGGAAAAGCAGGTCATACAGCTTTATTATGAACGTGATATCAATGGCACACCCCACGGCTGGATAAAGATGATGAAGGAGAGCATACGGTCGAATGCGCCGTACTTCAATACCTCCCGCATGGCCGGTGAATATGTCGAGCGGTTCTACTTGAAGGCACTGGAATACACCGCGGCGCACCAGCCGGGCTGACCTGAATGATTAAACATGCTCTGTCCCATCCCCACGTTGTGTTAAGACTGAAAATTCAGTAATCTATTAGGGAAATGAAAAGGCAGATAAAAAGAATTGGCGTTTTGACCTCGGGTGGCGATGCGCCCGGCATGAACGCTGCCATCAGGGCCGTGGTCCGCTGCGCCATATTCCACGGGCTGGAGGTGACCGGTATACTGCGCGGTTACTCGGGTTTGATAGCCGGCGAGTTCCAGAAGTTCAACCGGCGTTCGGTGGCCAACATCATCCAGAAAGGGGGGACCATCCTGGAGACCTCCCGCTCCCACGAGATGCTGGAGGTGCAGGGGCGCAGGAAGGCCATAGACGCTTTGCAGGCAGAGGGTATCGACGGCTGCGTAATCATCGGAGGCGGCGGCTCATTTCGCGCCGCACAGGAGATGGGCGAGGAATGCGATATCGCCTTTATAGGTGTGCCCGCAAGCATCGACAACGATATCTTTGGCACGGATAACGCCATCGGGTTCAATACGGCTGTAAACACCGCCCTTGACGCCATAGACCGCATCCGCGACACGGCCAGCGCCTTTGAACGGATATTCTTTGTCGAGGTGATGGGCAGGAAATCGGGTTTCATAGCCATCACCGTCGGCCTGGCCGGCGGCGCGGAGCAGATCATAGTCCCGGAGATAGAGATAGATATGGAGGAGCTCTGCCAGAACCTGCGTGTGAGTTTTAAGAGTGGAAAGCGCAGCAGTATTATCGTGGTTGCCGAGGGCAATACGGTGGACGATACTATTAATATCGCAAAGTATGTCCAGATGCGCTTAAAAGTTGAGACGCGGCTGTGCACGCTTGGCCATATCCAGAGGGGAGGGTCGCCCACGGCTATGGACAGGATACTCGCCAGTTGCCTGGGCATAGCCGCCGTAGAAGGCCTGCTGAATGGTAAAAAAGGGCATGCAGTGGGTGAGATCAAGGGCGGGGTTGTCTACACACCCTTCAGGGACACGTGGGAAAAGAAGAAGACCATTGACGAGCGTTTCCTAAAATATATCCCGATATTATCGCTGTAGGATATTGAGGCACTAAATTTCTAATAGCCGCAGGAGGGTAATCCATGGAGATAGTTAAATGGTTCGCTGATCTGGGCAAGACTGATGTCCTTAAGGCCGGTGGAAAAGGGGCCAACCTGGGTGAACTGGTAAAGGCCGGGCTGCCGGTGCCGCCGGGATTCGTCATCACGGGACAGGCCTACCTGCTCTTTATAACGGAAAGAGGGCTCTCGCAAAAAATTGCCCACTCGATCGAGGGATTGAACGTGGATGATACGGCCGCCCTGCAGGCCAAGTCTAAAGAGGTCCAGGAGATGATAATCGGCTCGGAGATGCCTGCCACTATCAAGAGTGAAATCTCCAAGGCGTACGATGAATTGGCCAGGAGGGAATCTGCCAAAGCCCCGTTTGTAGCAGTCAGGTCGTCCGCCACCATGGAAGATTCTGAAGAGGCTTCCTTCGCAGGTATGAACGCAACATTTTTGAATATCCATGGCAGGGAAGACCTGATCAGGAAAGTGAAAGAGTGCTGGGCTTCCCTATATGGCGCCAGGGTGATATCCTACCGGGCCAAAAAGGAGTTTTTCGACGAACCGGTCATAGCTGTGGTCGTGCAAAAAATGGTCAATTCAGAGAAGGCCGGCGTTATGTTCACAGCTAACCCCAGGAACAATAGCCTGGACAGCATGATCATTGAAGGCGCATTCGGGCTTGGTGAGGTGGTGGTCGGGGGACTGGTATCCCCGGATTATTACGAGATAGATAAATCCGATATGAAGGTCAGGGACACCAGGATATCACACAAGGATTTCAAGATAATCAGGGATGAAAAAGGCCGTAATAAAAATGTTGACCTCTCGGAGAAAGAGGCTGTTGAGCAGGTTCTTAGCGACAAGGAAATCCAGCAAATCGCCGGGATGGGCATGAAAATCGAGAAGCATTACGGCAGCCCCCAGGATACTGAATGGGCGATCGAAGGCAATAATGTGTACATGCTTCAGTCCAGGCCCATAACCACCCCTATCAGCTCTGTAAAGGTTGAATCGGAAAAATTGGAGGTGGAGGAGAGCAAGGAACTGATCAGGGGCCTCGGGGCCAGCCCGGGCCGCGGCAGTGGGGAAGTACGTGTGCTGTCATCCCCTGATGCGGACGAGGGATTTGAGAGTGGCGATATACTGGTTGCATCGATGACTACCCCTGATTGGGTGCCGCTTATGATGAAAGCCTCTGCCATAGTTACCGATGGTGGCGGTGTGACCTGCCACGCGGCCATCGTATCGCGCGAGATGGGGCTTCCCTGCGTGGTGGGTACCCGTACCGCAACCGCGGTTCTCAGCGACAAGATGCTAGTCACGGTAGACGGGACGCATGGCATCGTTTATGAAGGCAAATTGAAGGATGACAAGAAGGCCGAGGAGCAGGGCACCCAGGTTGTGGCCAAGACGGCCCCTATAGTCACTGCAACCAAGCTGTATGTTAACCTTGCCATGCCTCACGAAGCGGAGAGGATAGCCAAGGAAGACGTGGACGGCATAGGCCTGCTCAGGGCCGAGTTCATGGTCATCGATGCCTGCGACAGCGTGCACCCCAGGCAGCTGATAGAGGACGGCAAGAGCAACCAGTTTATCGATGCCATGGTCAGGAAGCTGCGCATCTTTACCCGGGCGTTTTATCCCCGGCCCATCATTTACCGGGCTATCGATTTCCGCACCAATGAATTCCGCAACCTGAGGGGTGGGGACAAGTACGAGAGCGTTGAGCAGAATCCCATGATAGGCTTCCGCGGCTGCTACAGGTATATACTCAACCCAGACCTTTTCGAGCTCGAGTTGAAGGTCATTCAGAAGGTGCGCGAACTGGATAAGAACCTGCACCTCATGATACCTTTCGTGCGGACACTGTGGGAGTTCAAACGCTGTAAAAAGATTGTCGATGACAGCGGACTGATGGACGACCGCGAGATGCAGCTTTGGATAATGGCAGAGGTCCCCTCCGTGGTCTACTGGTTGGAAGATTATGCCAAGGCTGGTATCCACGGCGTATCCATAGGGTCAAACGATCTCACCCAGCTTGTGCTGGGCGTGGACCGGGACAGCGAGATCTGCGCCCCCCTCTACGATGAAAGGGACAAGGCTGTAATGGAGTCCATCAAGTCGATAGTCAAGACCTCCCAGAGGATGGGCATCACCTGTTCCATCTGCGGGCAGGCGCCATCCAACTACCCCGACTTTGCGGAGAAGCTGGTCGAATGGGGGATCACCTCCGTGTCGGTAAACCCGGATGTCATAGACCGCACACGGCATAATATCGCCGCTGCCGAGCAGCGCGTGTTGCTCAAGTCGGCCTTAAAGATGAATGCGCTCCAGGAATAGTATAATTGTATAAGCGGCAATAATTGCGGGATAACTGCTATTTTGTGCAGCGGTTATCCTGCTTTTATTATTTTTGCATATGAACAATATTCGCAATTTCAGCATTATTGCCCACATAGATCACGGCAAGTCCACGCTGGCCGACCGTATCCTGGAGATGACGGGCATGGTCCGCAAGACCAGTATGGACCAGATGCTTGACAGCATGGACCTTGAAAGGGAGAGGGGTATCACCATCAAGGCCAAATCGGTGCGCATACCCTATAAATCGGCTGATGGAAACGCGTATTTACTGAATCTCATCGATACGCCCGGGCATGTTGATTTCAGCTACGAGGTATCGCGCAGCCTCAAAGCGTGCGAGGGGGCCGTCCTGCTGGTGGATGCCACGCAGGGCGTGGAGGCACAGACCATCGCCAATGCCAACCTGGCCCTGGATGCCGGTTTGAAGATAATCCCCGTGATCAACAAGATAGACCTGCCCAATGCCATGCTGGATGACTGCAGCCTGCAGCTCTACACCATGCTGGGCCTGGGCATCGAGGACATACTGTTGGTATCGGCCAAGGACGGGCGAGGGGTGGCTGAACTGCTCGAGGCCATCGTCGAACGCATACCTCCTCCTTCCGGCAGCTCCTCTGACCCGCTGAAGTGCCTTATCTTCGATTCATTTTACGATCCCTACCGCGGCGTCATACCGCACCTGCGCATCTTTTCCGGTCAAATTACGTCCGGTGACAGGATCATGCTTAAATCCTCCGAAAAGGTATTTGAGATCGAGGAGGTGGGATATTTCAGCCTGGGCCTGGCCCGTACCGAGGTACTACAGGCCGGCGAAGTCGGGTATGCCGTGGCCCTCATCAGGAACGCCGGCGAGATACACGTGGGAGATACTATCGTGTCTGCCGACCATCCTGAAGTGCCCGCGATTCCGGGTTTCAGGATGTCCCAGCCCATGGTGTATTGCGGGGTTTACCCCATTATCACCAGCGATTACGCCAAGCTGGGGGCCGCGCTCGAGAAGTTCAAGCTCAACGATTCCTCGGTGGTTTTCGAGAAGGAGAATTCGGCCGCCCTGGGTTACGGGTACCGCATGGGGTTCCTTGGCATGCTGCACATGGAGATAGCGCTGGAAAGGCTGAAACGGGAGCACGAACAGGATATAATCGCCACCATGCCCTCGGTCATCTACCGTGTCTTCCGCAAGGATGGTGAAGTCCTCATGCTGGATAATCCGTCCAAGTTCCCCCCCGAGGGAGAGATAGACCATATCGAAGAGCCCGTTATCAGGACCAGGATCATCGTGCCGTCGGATTATGTGGGGCCGTGCATGGAGCTGTCGGACGCCAAGCGCGGAGTCCTGGTAGGCATCGAGCACCCCGATGACAGGCGCGCCATCCTGGTGTACGACCTGCCGCTGGCAGATATGATCACGGATTTTTACGACAGGCTCAAGAGCGTCAGTCGCGGCTATGCCAGCATGGACTACGAGATGAACGGGTACCGCGCGGGCGACCTGGTCAAGGTGGACATACTGGTCAACAACGCGTCGGTAGATGCCCTTTCATATATAGCGCCCAAGGAGGGCGCAGCCGTCAGGGGAAGGGCGCTCATACATAAGTTGAGCAAGACCATCCCCAAGCACCTCTTCAAGATCCCCCTGCAGGCGGCCATCGGTTCGCAGGTTATCGCCAGGGAGGACATCTTCCCCCGCCGCAAGGACGTGCTGGCCAAGTGCTACGGCGGCGACATAACGCGAAAGAGGAAGCTGTTGGAAAAGCAGAAGGAAGGCAAGAAAAAAATGAAGATGGTCGGTTTTGTGGAAGTCCCGCAGGAAGCCTTTCTGTCGCTCATGAAAATTGAGGATTAGGCTGCTGCCATGTGCGGCCTCTACATTCACATCCCTTTCTGCATCAGTAAATGCCATTACTGCGATTTCTACTCACTGGTCGCTGCGCCCGCAGTGGTCGACAGGTATGTCGACGCGCTGCTTGCCGAAGCTGACAGCTACGGGGGAGGGAGTTTTGCCACGCTTTATATCGGCGGCGGAACGCCCAGCCTGCTGGGCCCCGCCAGTCTGGAGAAGCTTGTTAACGGGCTCTCGCGCAGGTTTGACCTCGGTCATCTGCAGGAGGCCAGCATCGAGGTCAACCCGGAGTCTGCTACCAGGGATTTCCTGCAGGCGGCGTACAGCCTCGGGATCAGGAGGCTGTCCATCGGCGCACAATCTTTAAATGACGAAGAGCTGAGAAAGGCCGGTCGGGCACATAGCAGGCAGCAGGTGCTGGATGCCATCGATACCGCATCGCGCAGCGGTTTTGAAAATATATCGGCCGACGTCATGATAGGGCTGCCCGGCCAGACTGCGCACAGCCTTGCCGGCACGCTCAATATACTTACCGGTGCAGGCATTGGCCACGTATCGGCCTACTGTCTTTCCATTGAGGAAGGGACTGCCTTTTACCGCTCCCCACCGCCGGATTTGCCCGGCGAAGACGACCAGGCCGGCCTTTTCCAAACGGCCGTTGATATGCTGGCGGCGCACGGCCTGGCGCATTACGAGATTTCCAACTTTGCCCTGCCCGGCAGGCAGTGCCTGCACAACCTCAATTACTGGAGGGGAGGGGATTATACCGGGTTGGGCCCCGCTGCAGCATCGCACGGCGGGGGAAAACGCTACAGGAACGCCCCCTGCCTGGAAAAGTATCTTGATGACCCTTTATCCGTCAGGGAAGGGGAAGAGAGGCTGGACGGCCACCACAAGGCGGGTGAGGAGGCAATCCTGCGCCTGCGCCTGCTTGAAGAAGGGTTGGATATAAAGGAAATGGCGGTCAGGTATGGGCAGGACCCGGTCACCAGCCTGGAAGCCCGGCTGGACCGCCTGGTCCGGCGTAAGATGCTGCTGAGGGACGGTCATATCTTCCGTTTGCCGCCCGGGGGCGTGCTTACCTCAAACCAGGTTTTCATCGACGTCATCGCCTGATGAGTAGCAGGGAGGTGTCCATGGCCCTTTACCAGATACCGGGCACCAGAGCCTTGCGCTCCTGGGGATAATCGGGGAAGTTTTCGTGGTACCAGGAGTGGTGTGACATGGCGCGCGGTGCAAGGTTGGCCACTGTCCAGAGGGCGAAGCTCAACCCGGCCAGCGACCAGGTGGCAAGTGCCCATCCCGTCCAGATCATGATCTCTCCGAAATAGTTGGGACAGGATATCAGGTTATACAGCCCGCCCCGCGGTATTTTAT
>Ga0247842_10004454_pt1 | contig 17496 bp, 18 predicted proteins | sample LaCruzMarch2015__3_FD_192411 | JGI IMG/M metagenome (GOLD analysis project Ga0247842, IMG submission 192411) | Freshwater microbial communities from meromictic Lake La Cruz, Castile-La Mancha, Spain - LaCruzMarch2015_19m | ecosystem: Environmental > Aquatic > Freshwater > Lake | place: Spain...
ATAGCGTGTTCGAGACACAAAAATCACCTCCTTCCTAGACCGTTGGGGGTGATTTTATTTTTTCAAATTCGATGCTTCGCTTCAAACGTACACACCAGCTAACGCTGGTGGTTTGTTTTTTGTAACGCGTGGGGGCCGCGTTACCTGCTCGCATCTGCGTCCGCTAACGGACCAGATTGCGACAGGATATACGCGGCCCCGAGCCCCCTACCTAGAGACGTGCGCGGCGCGGCGACGGGATCTGGGAGCGTGTATCGCGATACACGCCGACAGAACTCCAGCCCCGGCCAGAGCTGTGGCGATCCCCACTTTCAGTGGAGTCGCCGTCAGGCCGATCGTCGGCAGCAGCCAGGCCACCACCCCCGCGATCACCCCGACAATTGCCCCAATCAGCACGACGTACGGCACGTCATCCCTTGACATCCCAGCACCTCCAGCAAACAGGATGAAAACACCTGCATCCTAGGGGAAAAGGAGCGAAAAATCAAGGGTCGGTTGAAAGAATCAAGCAAAATAGGTAGAATTACCCCCGATGGAGAAGCTGAGAGTTGTTTGAAATCAAAAAAGGCCAGCTTTCTGGTATACTGGGTTGGTGGTAGAAAATTATAAACGGCACCCAAATACTGTTTGCGTAATTTGCAAGAAGCCCATCTATCGAAGACCTATCCAGCTGAAAAGAAATCATGGCAATGCTTTTTGCGGTATGTCTTGTTACGGAATCTCTTGTAGGAAAGAAGTCCCTTGCGTTGTTTGCGGAAAATTAATGCTAGCCGGCCTACGTAAAAAAACTTGCAGCCGTGGATGCTCGAATACACACAGAGTGGGAATCAGATATAAACAGAATAGTCCAAGGGACAAAGTAAAGAATTATCAAGCGTTGAAAATCAGATTACTAAAAAGAGACGGAAAGAATTGTGTCAGTTGTGGATACGACAAGCAAGAAATTTTACATGTTCATCATAAGGATAAAAATCGATCAAACAACAATTTAGATAATTTAGAATTAATCTGTCCAAACTGTCATTTTGAAAAACACTATCTTGAGAAAAGTTGGTTAAGGGATTGATAATTAGGTAAGACGTATTTCGGAGGGTTGGCCGAGTGGTTTTATGGCGCTGGTCTTGAAAACCAGTTGGGTCGCAAGATCCTCACAGGTTCGAATCCTGTACCCTCCGCCACCCTTCGCTCAATAGAGCTTTGGGTGGCCTTTGGCCACCAAAAGAATAGGAAAGAAGGGTGTCACCCATAGCTCTCTTGTCCACCGAAGTTTTAGCGTAGGTGGAAGCGACGGGTGACAGAAGTTTCAGCCTCGAGTGTCCCATCATAAATAAAAAATATATCTATAAATCTTATGACCAAATTTCCACAAGGTGTTGAGGTTATCACCGGTCTCATAATCAGAAACAAGCAGGGCCAGATACTCTTGGCAACCGGCAAAAAATGGCAAAACAAATGGATCGTTACCGGTGGGCACGTCGAACCGGGCGAGACGATCTTAGAGTGTGCCAAGCGCGAAGGCAGAGAAGAGACTGGTCTAGATTTAAAACCTGTAACCATCCTGCAATACGGTGAGATGATTAACCCCCCCCATTTCTACCGTCCTGTCCATTTTATCCATTTCGACTGTTTGCTAGAAGCCAAAAATGGTGAAGTAAAATTGCAGGACGAAGAGTTGTCAGAATATAAATGGGTTACGCCCGAGGAGGGCCTAAAGATGAACTGTAATTCAAGCACGCGTTCAATTATCAAAGCTTATATAGAGTATCTAAAAAATGTATAATTAGATCTATAAATGGAGGCATATATGAAAGGATTTAGCGCAAATATCGAGCAAGAAACCTTAGAAAATGAGAATTTTCGCAAGGTGCTCTACACCGGCAAACACAGCCAGTTAGTGCTAATGAGCCTAAAGCCAAATGAGGAAATCGGCATGGAAGTGCACGAGGAGAACGACCAGTTTTTCCGCTTTGAGAAGGGCCGGGGAAAATGTGTGATCGACGATAACGAGTATGAGCTAAGAGACGGGTCGGCCATCGTGGTACCATCCGGCGCACAGCACAATATTATCAATACATCGGATACGGATGATCTAAAGCTTTATACGATTTACTCACCGGCGCATCACAAAGATGGCGTTGTTCGCGCCACCAAAGAAGAGGCTCTATCTGATAGTCCGGAATTTGACGGCGTCACTAGCGAATAATCGCTACAATTCGTAAGCCGTAAACGATTTAGTCAGCCCGCATACTTTTTCTTTGTAGATTTTTGCTTTTGGGAAGAGTATTTTTAGCTCGCTTTGCGTAAGAAGCCTAATGTTATTAGTAACCTCTTCAGCTTGGGCTCTGTTGGTTTTGGTAAAGAAGCCCATATTGAAGTGAGTCAACATATAAATTTGCAATCGGTGTGGGCAAAACTGGAAAAAGGGAAATATAAAGTGTGGCTCAATCGGAAAATATCTGTTTGGTGTTTGCACAAAGTATTTCTTCCCGACTCTTTTAATTTCTCTCGCCATTCTCGTTTGATCGCTAAACGATGGCAAGTGCTCAATAGTCGCGTTGGAGAAAACCAGATCAAACGATTTGTCGGCAAACTGGTGCATATCCCTACCATCACCCTTGATTAAAATAAAATCCCTACGATGTGCGTTTCTAATCTGCACATTAAGAATAGTGATTTTAAATTCGGCTCTATTTTCTAAATCCATCGAGTCCCAGAAATCGACTTCGCCACCAACATCGAGAATCATGACAGGTCTTTCAATATCTTGTATCTTTTCAAGAAAAAAAGTGAATCTCCGCTTTCTAAATTTATTTAATAGAGAACCTCTCTTTGAAGAAGTCAAAAACTTTCTCATCATTTACTACCTGAGATTTTCCTGAGATCAACCAAAATAGTCAGAATAATTATCTTTGCATCGAGAAAAAATGATTTGTGTTTAATATACCAAAGATCATACTCAAGCCTTTTTCCCATAATACGTGGGTCTTTGGCCGGCCCTCTTTGACCGTTTACTTGTGCCCAACCGGTCAATCCAGGTTTTGCCTCCAACCTCTTGTCGTAATCGAGAACCGTTTTTCTTAGTTCGACGTCCATCAAAATCGGATGGGGGCGGGGGCCAACAACCGACATCTCTCCTCTCAAGATATTGATAAATTGCGGCAGCTCGTCGATACCGGATTTTCTCAGGAATCGGCCTACTTTTGTTACCTCGCAGGCATCGATAGATATTTCCCGATAGTTCCCATGTTCATCGGTTGAGTGGTCACCATCAGTAAGGGTCCTAAACTTTACAAGCTCAAATTCCTTCCCCCGCAAACCAGATCGCTTTTGCCTAAAAAAAACCGGTCCGTTGGAATCCAACCTAATAAAAATAGCGATGATCAAAAAAAACCACGGTGCAATTATGAGTAGAAAAAGCAGCGCGCAAATTGCATCAAACGCCCTCTTCATCACCGAATAAAAAAGACCTGGCGCCATATAGGTCGTTAATTTAGCCATTACTTTACCATTTATACTTTTTTTTAAAGATGTTGTATAGTCATAAAATGATGTCAAAACAGGTAAGCAGAGGATGAAAAAATACATTAGAAGCCTCTTCAATTTCTTCGGATATGATGTTACAAAAAAAGAGAATTTGCTTCGAAGTAAAAATTTCAACAATTTATGTGTCGCCTATGAGTATTTATTTGGAAAATACTTCGGGAAAGTAAAAAACAATAACAAACGATTGTTTTTGATCCAGAGATTGCTTGGAACCCAACCTTCTGAAGCATATTTCATCATTAATCTTTTAGAAAAAACAGAAAAAATCGACGGGGATGTCTGTGAGTTCGGTATCGCCCAAGGCGAGACATCTGCGCTGATCGCCAATGAAATAAGATTAACCAAAAAGAAATTACATTTATTTGATTCTTTCGAAGGATTGCCAAAGCCGACGGAAAAAGATATTTTAAAAGACGATATTGATGGGTTAGGAAATATTAGCGCATACAAGGGGACAATGTCATCCCCCGAAGAGATGGTTGCGAGAAGATTGAAAAGCGTTAGATTCCCCAAAAGTCGATATATAATCCACAAAGGGTTCATTGAAGATTTGGTTCGTGAAAAGAATGGTTTCCCGGGCGAAATATCATTCTCCTATCTGGATTTTGACTTTTACAAACCGACCAAAATAACTCTGGATTTTCTGGACAAGGTTACAGGGAGAGGTTCTGTGGTTCTGGTCGACGATTATGATTTTTTCTCCACCGGAGTCAAAACAGCGGTTGATGAATTTATTTCAGAGAAGAATAAACATACAGAAAAATATAAATTGTCTGTCCCCGATAAAGTCTTCGGTCATTTTGCTATCATAGTAAAACAATGAAAAACAAAAATCTGAGTTATACATCAGCTAGTGCTTTCCCGGTTAAACTCATAATTAACTCGGCTTGGAACGTCGAAGGAAAGTTAAGACCCGTGCATTTGCAATTTATTCCAACCAACGTGTGCCCTCTTAATTGCAGCTTTTGCTCTTGCAAGGACAAGGACTCAAGACAAATTCCGTTTCAAAAAGCAAAAACTGAAATTAAAAAGTTTGCCAAGCTTGGTGGCCAAGCCATTACAATCACCGGCGGTGGCGAACCGCTAGCGTATCCGAAAATAAATGAAATTATCGACCTCTGCCACAGTCTTGGCCTTAAAATCGGTTTAGTCACAAATGGAGTCTTGTGGAAAAATCTCAAAACTGCCGAAAAAATTACGTGGTGTCGGATTAGCACCAGCGTCGAAAATCATTTCAGAGCAGAATGGGCCGAGTCAATCAAAAAAATCCCGATCGACTGGGCGTTTAGTTATGTTTACACCGGCGACCGAAAAGATTTAAAGAATCTCCTTGAGACCGTTATTGCCCTCCCCATCACTCACGTCAGAGTAGTCAGCGACATTTTTGAAGAAAACAAAATTCCTCAGGTAATCAAAGATGAAAAAATAATCTATCAGAACCGAGATAAATATACACGTGGGATGAAGCAATGTTGGATCTCATTGGTCAAACCGGTTTTACATGTTGACGGTTATTATTATCCTTGCTGCGGCGTTCAATACGCCAGAAAGGGTACCAAGCGCGACATGATCGAAGAAATGCGGTGCGCCGATAATCTGGAAGAATTTTATGAAAAACAGATTCCATTTGATGGCTCAAAATGTGATAAATGTTATTATAACCAGTATAACGAAGCTCTAGATCTGTTTAATCACGAGTACAAGCACATAGAATTCATTTAATAGAGTACAAGAGGCTTTGTCGGCTGAAAAAATATGTTGTACTGTTTTGTTTATGAAGCAAACTCTTTTTGGCTGTCAGGCCGACGACCTGACTATGCCGGCGGTTATCGCAAAAGTAAAAAATCATATTAAGAATAAACAGCCTCTTTCACACGTTTGTTTAAACGTTGACAGTGTTATTCGCGCTAATAAAGATAAAAAATATCTTGAGATAGTTAATCGTGCCGACTTAGTAACTTTGGATGGAATGCCTCTCGTTTTCATATCCAGGCTTCTGCACATTGGAGTCAATCAGAGAGTACAGGGATCTGATCTGTTCGACCAACTTTTGGCAGCAGCAAACGAAGAAGGCTGGCGGGTTTATTTTTTGGGATCAAAAGAAAATGTCTTGAGAGATGTCCTGAAGAAAGTATCTGGACAGTACCCGCATATTAAAATTTGCGGCAGCCACAGCGGATACTGGGACAAAAATCAGGAAAAACTGATTATTGGCCAAATCGCAGCTGCAAAAAGCGATTTGGTTTTTGTTGCACTAGGCGCCCCACGTCAGGACAAATTTGTAGTTGATAATCTCAAAAATCTTAAGGCAGGATTTGCCATCGGTGTCGGCGGGTGTTTTGAAATATTTGCCGGATACAAAAAACGCGCCCCAGACTTCATTCAAAATCTAGGATTCCAATGGTTATATCGTTTTTTCCAAGAGCCACGCCGACTCTTCAGACGATACTTTATTGATGATCTATATATTTTTCCGCTTTTACTAAAAGAAATTATTCGCCATAAACTTCTACGGGGTCATTCACGATCCATACGTATAAAGAAAAACGTTGCTTGGTCTTTATTTCTACAAGCTGCCGGCACAATTCTCAGTTTCCTAATCGTGCCGATAACCCTTAAATATCTTGGCGAAAACAACTACGGCATAATTTTAACCTTGACCTCGCTGGTTGGATGGCTCGCCCTGTTTGACGTCGGCTTCACGCAGGGATTACGTAATAATCTAGCCGAGGCTTTAAGCCATAAACAGCTCAAATTGGGCCGGTCATACGTGAGCACAACCTATGTAAGCCTGGCAATTATTTTTGGCGTTGTTTCAATCATATTTTTTCTAGCAAACCACTTTATCAACTGGGCAACTATTCTCGGATTACCAGCGGCGCTTTCCGGTGAAATCAGACTTTTGGCATATTTTATTTTCATTGCCTCATTTGCTCAATTTGTTCTTTCCATTATCAACACCGTTTTTAATGCCGACCAAAAACCAGCATTTGGCGGTCTGATTTCGTTTATCTGCGCCCTTTTCAGTGCATTGATTATCTTGATTCTTTACAAAACTTCTCCCGGCAATTTTCCAAGATATGTTTTGGCCACCTCTATTGCGCCCGTCGTCGTTTATTTGACTGCCAGTATAGCAACTTATCGCAAAATGTATCAACGGCTCGCACCGTCGATTAGATTGGCAAAAATAGAACACGTCAAGAAAATTCTGGGGTTGGGCTCACAATTTTTTATCATCAACCTGGCCATGATTGTGGTTTTTCAAACCGATTATCTTATAATTCTCCACCTTTTTGGCGCTCCCCAGGTCGTCGTTTACAATATCACTTATAAATATTTCGGCTTAACGACCATCATATTCTCACTTTTTGTGACGCCGTTTTGGTCGGCCACAACTGAAGCCTATGCAAAAAAAGATTTTGCGTGGATAGCACAAGCCGCACGGCGACTCAAAAAAATCTTTTTAATCTTCTTTGTCTTAGGCGCTGTGATGCTCGCAATCTCGCCGTGGTTTTATAAATTCTGGCTGCACAAAAGCATCACAATCCCCTTTGGTTTATCACTCGCCATGTTTATTTATTCGCAACTATTAAATTGGGGAAGTATCTATGTTGTTTTCATCAATGGCGCTGGCAAAATAAAAACCCAGTTTTTCACATCGATTATCGGCGCCATTGTCAATATCCCCCTCTGTCTTATACTTTCAAAGACTCTCCATCTCGGGCCAGCCGGTATTATTATCGCTACAACGATTTGCATTCTCTATGGTTATGCAATCGCCCCCTTCCAGCTTCGAAAACTGCTTCAAGGCAAATTACAACCCAAATAGGTTATAATTGAAGATATGAAGGTAAAAAACCTCATTTTTCAGGCTATTTTTTTGGCACTTGTTATTTATCAGACCTATGTGATTGCTATCTTTGATCAAAGCACGCAAGCACTCACGTTGCAGGTTCAAAATTCCTCACCAATGGTCAATCTGATCTTTATCAAGTTAGATTTTTTCGTTCTCATCAGTTTTGTCGCCGCTTTATGTCTACTCCCGCCCTTTGGCAAACTCAAGGACGAGGTTGGGCAAATTCGCCGGTTCATCCAGATCATTTTTGCGTATGTTCTTTATCAAATTATCATCATCGCTCCCTTAAGCTACCTCGACGGGCTAATCTCAATAACCGGTCTTGCCCAGGCTATATTATTCAGAATGACTATTTTACTCATTCCGTTCTTTCTTTGGTTTGTCCTCCCAAGATTCAAAAAAATCGAGCGTGTTTTTTCCTTGATCAACCTCAGCTCTCTCGTGCTCCTCGCAATCGCGGTCATAAACTATAATCGCGGCAATTATCTTCTTACAAACACCGGACAAATTAGGCTTCTGTGGGGCGGGGCGGTATTAATCTTCGCGATGGTCTTTTTCACAAACTTTTTTCACAAAAAAAAGCAATTTGTGCACTATTTTTATATCATCGCCAGTCTGCTAGGCGTTGTGTTCACTAATCATCGCTCAGCTTACATTCCACTATTTCTCGTGATTTTGGTGGGGATTTGGCTCTTTGACCAGACACGATCAAGACTTAAAACTGCTACAATTTCGCTTTTGATTATTTTGTCGGCGTTGTTTATTTTTGCTCAGAACGGTTTAATCTGGGAAAACTTCACCAAGCGACTCGCGAGCACAAATCTACAAGACGAAAATCTCCAAGAGAGAATACGTGGCTGGCAATTATCATATGAACACTTTAAGGACAGCCCGATTAACGGCTCTATGCTAAAAGATGAATACTATCGGCCGATTCATTACGATCAGATGCAGCCGCATGGCTTCATTTTTGAGCTTCTGCCAACGCAGGGAATCATTGGTTTGCTTTTCTACCTCTATTTATTATCTCACGCCCTGATTGTCGCCTATAAAAACAGAAGGGATGAAGTATCGTTGCAGATGTTTCTTTCACTGCTTTTCTATATCCTCTATTCAATGTTTAACGTCTGCCTTCTGAACACCTGGAATATGCTAATTCTAATTCTGGCAGTCTCAGCCATACTCTATAGGGACAAAAAAATCTGTGCAGAAAGTTCTTCGATTCGGGTAGTGTAGATTGGTGTTGAATCATTTTTTTTGGTATCAAAAAGATCATGAGTAAAAAAAATCCAAGGGTTTTGATTGTCGGCGTCACTTTTGACGAGACGAACGGCAGCGGCATAACAATGACCAACCTTTTTAGTAAATTTTCAAAGGACGATTTGGCCGTGATTGTCCCGAACTGGAACGCACATCTGAGCGATTTTAAAAAATGCCCCCGTGTTTATCAGCTTGGCTCGCAAGAAGTAAGGGAAATCTTCCCCGTAAACTTGTTTCAAAAGGATATCTATTCTGGACCACTCGACCCAAAAACAACTGGAGCAGCCAAGACTATCAGCACCGGTAAATTTAAGAAAATAAAGGCGGCGCTCAGAAGAACTGCATATCAGCTTCTTGCCATATTTGGCATGAACCATATAATCCACTCCACCAAGGAGAGCAAAAAGCTCGCCAAATGGATCGACGACTTTAAACCGGATGTAATTTATTGCCAGCTTGCCAGCGTAAACATGATTAGATTATTTGGGAAACTCGCACAAAAACATAATTTGCCGAGCATAATTCACACTATGGATGACTGGCCGAGCATAATAAATCAGCCTAGCTTAACTTATTTTTATTGGCGAAAAACGATCGACCGTGAGTTCAGAAAACTAATCAATGAGTCTTCACTTTTTTTAAGTATTTCCGATGAAATGCGCGAAGAATATTTCAAAAGATATGGTAAGGACTCAACAGCGTACCATAATCCCATTGACCTCGATAGGTGGCTACCTTATACAAAACAAGGCTGGGGCATAAAAGGTCGTTGTAGAATTGTATATTTCGGCGGAATTAATGTCCTGAGCAATCATATAGCAATTCGAGATCTTGCTCGAGCCGTCGATCGATTAAACCGGGAAGGACAGAAGATAGATTTTGATATTTGCTCCTTCCAGTCCGGTGACAAAATTACTGAGGGCCTGGATAAATATAGAGGCGTAAAGCTTTGCAAACCGCTGTCACATGATAAGATGCCCGAGCTGCTTTCATCTTATGATCTCTGTGTCATTCCGTTAAATTTGAACCGTTTCACAAATGTTTTCGCCAAGCTGTCCATGCCAACAAAGGCTAGCGAGTCTATGATTTCGGGCGTGCCTACAATTGTATATGCTGCCAATACAACCGGCCTCTACAGAAACGCCAAGAAAAATGGCTGGGCCTACACCGTTGGCTCTAGAAACCAAGATGAGCTTTGCACAGCAATTATGAAAATGGTTTCTGACCAGCAATTAAGAACCACAATTGCCAAAACAGCGGTGAAGTACGCCAAGAACAAATTCGACATTAAAAAAGTCAGCACAGATTTTAAAAACAGGATTGCATCTGCCGTAAAATGAAAAAGATGGCAAAAAAACTCAAGGTTCTTTGGTTCGTCAATACACCGTCGCTTGCTGCCCCAAAATACGGGGTCAAGGCGATGCCGTCAGGATCTTGGATCTCGGCAGCGGAACTCGAGATGCGCCAAAGAAATGATGTTGATCTAGCTGTAACCTTCCTCATGCCAGGTGAGAAAACCCACAAATTCACTTTTGAAAATCGCGCCTATTATGTCATACATCAAAAAAATCCTTTTTTGAGGATTAGGGGATACTTGAATCGGATCACTCACTCAATTCGTCTGTGCAAAATGGATGATCTGCTGTGGGCTATCGATGATTTTAAGCCCGATATAATCCACATCTATGGCAGCGAGGAGCCATTTGGATTGCTATCGGGAAAAACCGACATTCCAATTGTCCTGAGGATACAGGGTATTCTGCAGATCCATCGAAGGGTTTTGGAACGCAACATCTCTCATCTACACACGTTTTCAAGCACGAAAATAAGCTCGCTTGTTTTTGGCTATGGAATATTCCATTATCTCCTTTTGTTTAGACGAAAAGCCATCCGCGAGGAGAAAATCTTTCAGCTGGTCAAGTATTACATAGGTCAAACAGATTGGGATGAAAGCCTGATTCGCATATTTTCCCCGGGGTCAAAATATTTTCGACTAAAACCAGTCGTCAGAAAAGAATTTTTTTTGCATGAATGGCAAAAGCCAAGAAAAAACAACTCCTCACTTGCAATCCTGTCTGTAATTTCGTCCAATCTCTACAAGGGCTTCGAAGAAATAATTGAAGTCGCGAAAATTTTGAAAAAAAGTGGGGTAAAATTTTCCTGGAAAATTGCTGGAACCGTCAAGGACGAGCCAAACGTCAAAATTTTTGAAGGACTCAAAAATGGCACATTTGCAAAAAACAACATCCAATTCCTAGGAATACTGGATGAAAAAAAACTGATTGAGCAACACCTAAAAAGTGATATTTACGTCCACCCCTCGCACATTGAGAATGAATGTCTAAGTATTATCGAGGCTATGATTCTTGGCGTCCCTATAATTTCCAATTTCGTTGGCGGTATTAGCACCTATCTCGAAAACAACAAAACAGGCCTGATGGTCCAAGATAACGATCCCTTGGCCATGTCCGGGGCAATATTGTCGTTAAGAAACGATCCCCAAAAGGCCAAAGCCTTGGGCAAAAAAGCCCGCCAAGAAGCGCTTAAAACTTTTGATACCCCATCTTCGTCTGATGAACTCATCGGAATCTATCAAGAGATCCTAAGACAGCAAAAATAGATAAATTCTCAGACCGATTGTGAGATCATTTTATCTTTATCTTGGAAACAACCGCACCGAGAATGTTAACATCGATCCTCTTAAGCGTGTCGTGAGCTTTCTTGAACTCTGCCTTTGACGTTTTGCCATGTTCGGTCAGGACAATAACCGCATCGGAGTTTTTAGCAATCACAGTTGCGTCTGAGGCAGAATTGATAGAAGGACTGTCAATCAAAACGTAGTCGATTCGGCCGGTCTCGGTAAGCCATTTTTTAAGCTCAGACAAATTTTTCTTGCTTAAAAGCGTCGACGGATGAAGAGCTGTCTTGGAGCCGGCTGGAATAGCCCACAGGTTCCTAAATCTTGTCTTGACGATAATCTCCTCTTGTGTGGCAAGATCAGCAAAAAAGTCAGACAGGCCGCGCTCACCGTGCGCCGAAAAAATTTTGCTTAAAACCGGCGAGCGTAGGTTGGCGTCAACAATCACAACCCTCTTGCCAGCCTCGCTTAGGATCAAACCCAACGCAATAATAAAAGACGTCTTTCCCTCGCGCTGGCCGGGAGAGGTCACACATATCGTGTGGATCTTGGCATTTTTTTCGTTGAAAATTATATTGGTTCTAATCTCCCTAAGCGCCTCGGAGACGAGCGAATCACCTTCTAAAATCTTGCTTATATTCTTTTCGGGTTTGCTCATAAGACCAAATTCACCCAGGGGATTGACGCCAAAGTTTTCCGTCTGCAAATCTTGACGTAAACCTTTACTGGTTAAAGTCAGCAAATAAAAAATTCCATAACCCAGTGCCGCTGCAAAGATCAGAATTATGCCAACATCCTTGATTCTCTGCGAGTTGTCCTGTACCGGCTGGGTTGATTGCTCGGCGATTGAGACCTTGATTCGATTTTTTTCGTCTGTTTCAGCTTGGATCGTTTTTAGAATATTGTCTATTGCGCCCGGAATAGCCTCGGCAATAGCCGTAACATTTTGAGTATCTGGATTTGTAACCTTAATTTCGATTATCTGCGTGCCGGTAACATAATTAGCCTTGTATCCCTGCTTAACAGCTTGGGAATCAAGACCTGTTGATCTGGCGATATTGTTAATGATCTCTTCGCCAGAAGCCAAAAGAGCCACTGTTTTGACTGCCCGATCGGTGTATGGAGCATCGTAAATATTTGCCAAAGCCGCGTCTGAGGATGGAGTCACAAAGATTTTCAGACTCGAAGAGTAGCTTGGTGGATAATTGCCAAACGCAAACCCGGCCACCGCCAAAGACAGCAATGCATAGACAACAAACAGCCACCACCAACCTCTTAGGATTTTCGCCGCCTGAGACAGTGCCCCTCCTTATTTTCTACACACTAATTTTATGCTTTTTCGCCCTTATTGTAAATTCACAGTCTGCTGGATCTGCTATAATGGATTTGTACTAAAAAACACTGCGATGACTAAACTTATTTGGCCCATATCTCGTACCTTTCTTGTTTACAATTACTGGCTAGGCAGTATTTAGCCAATAGTCGCAAACGAGTGGGCATTAGCTAAAAAGCAACAAATCCAATGTTGTTTGTTTGATGCTAAAATTACCTGACGAATTTTCTCATTGTTTTGTTGTAACCTACTTTTTTGAGGTCTGTTTGTTGGAAAATATTTTTGAAGGAGGATGTTTTTTTGGTTTATGAAAATTTGGATTGATAAAACATTCGCTATCAGATAGAATAGCAATGTTGACGAGCGTAGTTCAACGGATATTCGACGATAGGAGAAAGACTTACGCCCAAAAAAATGTGCCCGTAGCTCAGCTGGATAGAGCGTCGGCTTGCGGAGCCGAAGATCAGAGGTTCGAATCCTCTCGGGCATACCAGAATTACGAAGTAATTATTTGGGCTGTAGAGGATTCGAAGCGCGCAGGTGCGACTGGCACCGAGCGGGGGTCGACCAAAAATTCAGCAGAATTTTATGGGTGACCGGTTCCTGCCGGGCGTACCATTCGGCTTGTTTGGGTTTGTGTTCCACCTACAAACCCGTTCATGGCGAGCCAGAGATATTTTCAAAACTTTTATTAATCAATTATTTTGTTGATTGATTCCACATAAATTTCCACCAGGTTCTAAAGGCGTCGGCTATCTGTTGGTTAACGATGACAGTCAGCGGTTTAGACTCATCAAATTTTCCAAGCGAGATATTGGGCAGCAGCACAACATGATCGCCGAAAATATCCATAATGATCTCGGTAGAGTAGCTGGCGGGGAGAAAACGGTGCTCGCCAGGGATTAGATTAGTGGCTTCCTGTTTTGATTTTTTGACCTCCCAGTCATATAAGATATGAAATTTAATTCCTTTGGCCTTGGCCTCTTTGATGAATCCGTCGGTGTAGCTTTTCAGGCGAGTATCGAGCCAGGCCCATTTTCCGCCGATGGCGTGCAGATCCTCTCCGACTCTGATGATGTCGCGGAAATAATTCTTCCAACCTTCAATCCCTCGATAGAGAAAAACTTGTTCTTTCTTAGGTTTAGATCGGAACAGGCTCTCCAGATCAGGCATAACTTGAGTTAGAGCACACTGCTTTTCCTCGAGAATTTCAGACAATTTACGTGGATCAACCGCCTGGTAATGATTTTCCATTCTCTCAATAATTTCAAAAACAAGCCCTTTTTCGATTAGCCGATTCAACGAATCATATACATTGCGGCGATGAATATTCGATTTTCGTGAAATCACGCCAACAGTTGATTCGCCCTCGCCAAGAAGCGCCTCGTAGATTTTTGCTTCGTTTTTTGCCAGCCCTAAATCACTAAAAACCTGGGTATACATATGATTTTATTTTTATAAATGGTGGTAGACACTACCATATGGTCTTATTTACCACTCGCAGTATTTATTATACACTTGCCAGTTGCAAAATTGCAACACGACGCGAGCGGGGATTAGCCCTGACGCGCGTACCTTATAACAACAGCCGGCGGGCTCGAAATACGCGAAGGAGCCAGCAATGGAAACCCGACTGCAGCGTGCCGACGAGTACCCGGTCTGGAAGACAATCCGACTTGGTGTCCTACCGTCCGCAGACGCTCTTCGCACTGCGTTGTTGGCCACCGGCTGCAAGATTGTCGACTACAGTCGTGTTGTTGACAGGATGTTAGACGGAGTCGTAGTTGCTGCGAAGCCGATGGATGTCGAACTGGTGAGGGTAACGCCCGTCAAGCTGGGTCTTCGCGACAGAGCAAGCTGGGACATGATCTGGCGCTCCGCATGGGAGCTCGGATTCAAACGCTGTCTCGCGGAAGTTGGGCCTCAGCTCCGGCTGCAGTACCCAGAGCAGCGTGGACGTGAGTGGGTCTTGGTCGGTTGTGAGGAACGATTTGTGTCGAAAGATAGAACCCTCGTTATTCCTACCGTCTTCGCTGTAGTAAGTGAGCTGGGATGGGGTGGGGGGTTGTATCTGAGCAGCAGTGCTGGTGACCCACCCGGCTTCTGGGAACCTACTAGTCAATGGGTATTCTGCCGCTAACCCCGCAGTGTTGTTCCTCGCCTTTTCCGAGTGATCTTCTTCGCTCGTCTCTATCCCCGGCGCACTCCTCGCAGTCGCCGTTCCCCGCCCCGTTTGTGCAACCTTTGCGCAGCGGGGCTTTTCTTTTTATAAGCTTGCTACAAAGAGGGCGAATCTGTTAAAATCTCAGGAGTGGAAGATTTTTGCCCGCGTAGTTCAACGGATAGAATATAGGCTTGCGGAGCCTACGATATTAGAATCTAGACGCTTATTTAAAAAACTAATTCATGGATTTTTTTGTCGGAGAAGTTTTTAAAAATCAAATCCGGATTTTCTTTTTTGGCTTCCTCGTCATTCAACGTCGTCAATGGCACAGCTACCGTAGCGCCGGATGATCGAGCAGCGCGGATTCCGGGAATCGAGTCCTCAAAAACAAGGCAATCCTCTGCCTCATAGCCCAGTCTAATGGCGCAAATTTGGAATATCTCCGGTGACGGTTTGCCCTCTTTGACATCGTTAGCCGACAATCTGACTTTTGGAAAAAACTCATTTAAGCCGAGTTCATTAAGTGTGAAAATGAGCACTTCTTTTTCAGAAGATGTCGCTACCGCCATTGGAATATTTCTAGTCTTAGCGGCCGTCAAAAAATCCAGCAGCCCAGATAACGGCTTCAATCTACCTTTAGCCAAATTCATATATACTTTTTCTTTTTGCGCAATCAATTTTTCAATCTCCAGTGAAACTAAGTGGCGCCCAAAAACACTGTCCATTATCTCCTTGTTGCGCCGGCCAAAGATTGTCTTCCTGATGTCTTCTTTTTCAGTTTTGACCCCAATTTTTTGCGCAAAATCAAGCCAAGCTGCTTCATGTAGTTCTAAATTATCGGTCAGAACACCATCCATGTCGAAAATAAGTGCTTTAGGTTTCAAAATTGCCCCTGAATAACTTTCATTGCTTCGACTGAAATTCGCGACAGTCTATCAAAAGCTTCATCGTCAAAAGTTTGCGGATTCGTACCCTGAGCCACGCTGTTGAATTCCTGCGCTAGCCGATCCAATCTTTCAATCTTGTCTCTTGCGGCAATCGCGGCCGGATCCGCCATAATTCTGGCGGCGTAACCCGGGGAGTTGCGGCTTGTCTCGATGTGGGCAAGATGCTCGCCATAGGTCCTTTTGGGCTTGATAATTTCTTGAATTCCCTGTTCGTCTAATAGTCCACGTCTGAAACCATCAGTCGTCAGTACGCTCGACCAAACATTAATATAGTCGCTGACAAGACCATTGGGCGAAATCTCGCCGGCTTTTTCGGCAATACCATCTAGGTCTGCAATAATCTTTGGATCACCATAGTCAATAGGTTTTTCGCTACTCACGACCCCCCTCTGTAATTTCGTCCGCGTTAAAATATAAATCTTTTTTAGTCGATAAAACTTTCGTTACCTCTCTGTACATCTTTAACCTAGCACCAAAGGCGCTCATAAAATCACCACCGGCTTTCTGCTCCTTTGTAACCTGAGAAAGGCCGTTTAGCTTGACAACCGCTCGTCGTGGCCTGGGGACATGACGGGCAATCAACAGATCTGCGCCATAGCGGCTCTGGGCAATTTTGGAAACAGGCGGAAGAGATTTTCTCCAAATAGCTCTCTGACCAGTAATCAACGGTAAAAACCTATTAGCAATCTTAGTGCTGGTGTGTTCAGATAATTTTTTTAGACCAAAAACTCCCAAAACCAAATCAGCCGAACGGGTAAACACAATCGGAGAAAGTATCTCCAAAAGATGGCATTCCTTAAGCCCAACTAGATCCGAATCTAAAAAAAGTAGCAGATCATGCTCGGCGGTTTTGATGCCGGTCGCCATTGCGCCGCCCATTCCCCTGTTTTTTTCGTGGCTAACAAGCTTGATTCTCTGGTCCTTGAACTTTCTGACTACGTCTGTTGTCTTATCAGCCGAACCGTCGTCGACAACAATAATTTCATCAATCCACCTTATCCCGCTTAGAACCTTCAGAACATCCCCGATTGTGGCTTCTTCGTTATAAGCCTTGACTATGACCGAAACGGGCTGATCTATTTTCATTTTATTGTAATGTCCTCAATCTTTTCGCCTTTTTCTATCTTTTTGGCTACATCCAGACCACTTTTAACCTGGCCAAAAATCGTATATTGGCCGGTTAGCCAGCTGCAATCCGCGACACAGATGAAAAACTGACTATCATTTGAAATATTGATGTCACCTCCTCTGGCTACACCAACGCTCCCCTCCTTAAACGGTGTGTCTGATAGCTCGGTCGGCTGATCACCTCCACCCGTACCGTCACCCTTGGGATCTCCACCCTGGATAACCCAATCCTCGACGCGATGAAAAGTCAGGCCTTTGTAGTAGCCGCTTTCAGCTTTTTTGACGAAATTATCAACGCTTTTTGGCGCTGCCGAAGACAGAAGATCAATCTCGATCTCTCCCTTGGCAGTTTTGATTGTCGCGACTTTATTATTTGTATCCACGTTTGAACTCTCCTTTTTTTCTCCGGAGCAACCGGTTAAAACCAGCGCAAGCGCTGGGATAAATATGGCAAATAAAAATTTCTTTTTCATTTTTGGTTTTATTATATTGGAATTCAATCATGCACCAACTAAATGCTTATTTCTGAATGCCTGCCCTGATCCTTTTTTCAAGTAGTTTTCGAATTTTCTTGCCGTCAAACGATCGGTGAAAGCACAATACCAGATTAGCTTTAATGGTCTATGA
>Ga0247842_10004462_pt1 | contig 17472 bp, 24 predicted proteins | sample LaCruzMarch2015__3_FD_192411 | JGI IMG/M metagenome (GOLD analysis project Ga0247842, IMG submission 192411) | Freshwater microbial communities from meromictic Lake La Cruz, Castile-La Mancha, Spain - LaCruzMarch2015_19m | ecosystem: Environmental > Aquatic > Freshwater > Lake | place: Spain...
GGGTTCTGATTCATTGTGGTGAGTGTTGGTTTCGTTTCCATTGTTGTGTGGTTTTAGATTATGAAACAAAGGTAAGTCAAATTTCAATACGCCCGACACCAGCTCCAAAATTTAGACGGACTCTAAATAGGGAATTTGGGATTGGATATCCCCGTAGGGGATATCCAATCCCAAAAAATGTTTTTCGGCAATTGCCGAAAAACTTGTTTCGTTCAGATCAGCAGAACCGCACTGAGTCTTTTTTCTTTACTCTAAATTTAAGTTGTAACCGCCTATCTTTAAGAACTTTACACCGCCAGGTGGATTAGTTCCTCTTACCAAATATGCTTTGGTATTTGCGCCTCCGGAATTATGCGCCATTGAAATGATTCCTGATTCTGTAATCTGTACGCCATCGTAGAACCTGCCTGAATACTTAATGATTTCTGGCGTCATCATAGTTTTGATGAATTTAACCCATTCTAGGAAAGCTCCTTCTTGCATCTCGGGATTTGCTGCAAAGCGTGCGAAAGTGATATTGCCGAGCCCTGCAATCTTTCTTGCTAGTGGGCCTAGTTGATACCTACCCCAATACTCAATCGTTCGCCCTGCGTCGTCTTTCATAGTGCTAAAGGCGTGATACGATGCTGAGTCTGGCCCGTTGCTCTCAATCATATGGATTTTATGTTTGTATAGTTTCCAGTCTTTCTTAGGGTCAGGTAGGAAGAATATTACCACATTGAATTGTTTGCTGAGTTTGGCTATCGACGACACATCTGAATCAGGGAGGTAGATAGTAAGTTTTTCCGCAACCTTAGGAACCGCTTTAGATATACTGATTATGTTGAAATAGTCAAGGGTGAATAATCCAGTACCGATAAGACCACAAAACAAAGTGAAATACACTGTTATTATCAAGAACAGCTTAACCACATAGAGTTTCTTAAATTTAAAGAAATACTTTATGTTCAGCGGTAGAATGAAATTCAATAGTCTCTTTTCTCTATCCCATACATAAAGAAACTCTTCATTCATTGATCTCAACTCTTCATCCTCTGTGAAGTTGCTCTTCTTATTGAGGAACCGATTTAGGAACTTTTTCATTTTCGTTTCTTTATAGATTGTGTTAAGAATTGCAAATATAAACATAAATGTAATACCGTCCAAATTTTATTATTGCCGAAAAACTTTCACATGGATAGATGTCTTCTGGGCCGTTTAGAATCTGTGTCATTTTTTTCTTGTGGGCGCAACAAATGCCCCGAGCCAAGTCGGAGCACTGCCGGCGTTGATTATCAGACGCCTTCGAGTATCACGCCTTCCGTGAAATTAGTTTCAAATGGGTCTGGAATAAAACAGTCACCATCTTCAGGTAAACATTGATCAATGTAAGAGGTGTCAATGCCGAAGATTCCGCCATTCTCGTGCTTGAACATTGATACTTCTACTTCACCTTTTGTGTCAGGGTCAATCACTGTGATTTCCGCAAACATTTTCGCTCTGTTCATAAGTTATTTTCATTAAGGCAGGGTGTGCGCCAACGGGTAATACTTTATTATCTTCTTTCTGTTGATATTCGACAATGCTCATTGCTTCACTTATACAATAATCAAGGCCGAAATAACCCCAGCAGGAGTCAAGTTCCTCTTCGTGTTCGTGTCCTTTATCGCAGGTAGTAATACGGTACACTTTATATCCGTACACATCACCTGAAAGGTATTGATTCCAAGTTTCACATAACCCCTCTGCGGCCTTGAGTGCGGCCTTGCGAGTCCAAGTACCTTTTTCTCTTTTGACTAACCAGTAACCAGTAGATGAAACGTCCCAGCGGGCGTCAGGAAAATTGTGGTTGGCTACGGAAAGGGCAACGCCGCTGTGAATATAGGCAAAACATTGGAACACAAAGTAACCTTTTACCTTCATATTATTTTCAAAGATTTCGCGCGGTTCGAACCCTTCACGTTCAACTTGAAATTGTCTGTGTTCAAAAACTACGAACCGTGACTCATCGCCCCAAGCATCAGGCGATTCAGCGGAGTCGTCAGGGAATATCTTAATAAGATACTTACCTATTTTCTTTTCTTCAACTGTTTCCATTGTTTTGTGTGTTTGTGGATAAAAGATGAGGGTTTTGTATTAATATCTGTGCGTGAATAGTTAATATTGCAACAATTTGCGCTTGATGCGGTATTTTATGTAAAAGATATAAGGACATTATGAATGCCATTTCATTGTAGTTATATAGTTCTATTTTTTTCATAAGACAAAGATAAGTAAAAAATTAATCCCTTCGACATTTCAATGAAACTTATTTTGATTCTAAATAAGGAAACTAACCAAGAACCCATCCACCCTGAAGAAGACGCGCCAGCAAGTTTTTCGGCAGTTGCTGAAAAACATTCTGATTGTGGGACGGATTGCACGTCCCCACGATTCTTCGGAGCATAAAAAAACCCCGCTCGTCAGCGGGGCCGTTAAAATCGTATCGGTTACTTGCCGAGGGAGGTAGATAGTAAGTTTTTCCGCAACCTTAGGAACCGCTTTAGATATACTGATTCGGGCCAACAGCATTACCCGTTGTTTGTCTCACACCCACCTCACCGTATACGATTTCAAAGAACAAAGGGGTCAGGGATTTGATATCTGGCTATCGCAGTATCGAACTTGCCTAAGCCCCTCCCCAATATTTTAAAAGTAACGGCCTATAATACTAATCATAAGAATATTCAGAACACCCTCACATTAGACAAGCTTCGCCGTACGCCACTCATGTGGAAGCTTATTTCAAGGACTACAAAGATACAACAAAATATTCAAATGTCAAGCAAAATGTGAAATTTATTTATGACACATAACAATAATAGTCAATGCGACAACTATAATGAATCCCACAAGGGAGCCAAGAAGGATTCGTTGAAATGTTTCTTTTGTCATTGTAATATAGATTTAATAATTAGGAAACAAAGATTGCCACACATATTGCAGTGAGAATACCAATACCAACCACAATACACATATTTCTGAAGTTTTTATTTTCGTCCATTGTAGTACAGATTAAAAATTTATTATGCGAAGCCGATTGCAAAGGCAATACCGATTGAACTAATCCATACAATTACGTGTATAAACTGTGCGGCTGACCTGTTTGCGTCACTACCATACCAACTAGACGAATCGAATGGCTCATATTCCTTTGTCGGCCACAAGAATAACCCAGATTTCTTTGTAAGACGGCTGGTCTTCATTGTTCGAAAATAAGACTTAGTGACAAAGATAGTTATGACAATCATTATTAAAAATCCGATTATCATTCGCACCATATCAACACCCGCCACTTTCCATATAATAAGGAACATAACGGTCTTACCCAGATTTGAATTGGATAGGTCTATTGCAACATCTTTGACTGCTCCAAGCCCTTCACGAGCGGCAGTTCCGATTTCTTTACCCATTCCTGCCCATTTACCGTAGGTTTCAATCTTAGTAGTGATTTCATCCGTTTTCATTTTGTTTGCAATAGCGGCCTTCACGGCAGCAGGCATCCCAGCAGTATCAATAGATACCACATTTGTTTGGCCAGCAGCAGGTACACACGAGAAAACCAGTAACATTGTACCGATTAACATTAAAATTACAAAAATCTTTTTCATATTTGTTTTGTATTAAAGGTTAGATAATATTTTGTTTAACGGGTCATAAATTCCTTAATGAGGGAACTCTCAACGCAATCAAGGGCTTTGCGCATAACATTGATACTTTGAACGCTGGTGAATTCAAGGAGTACCCTGATTCCATCAATAGAGGGTATACCAGGAATATGGTCACCGTTTTTAATGTCTTTGTTCTTTTCAATCGGCGCCAGTTTAATGGCAAGTGTACCTTTTTCAGTTGATTCAGTAGTTACACCTACCGTAGCCGTGCCAAATTTAACCGTAATAACGGGATTGTTGGTCCACGGATGTCCCTAAACGCTATAAGTTTTTCAGCAACACAAACCGACTATATATCTCTCTATCTCTTTCGATATAAAATACATCATGTTGGCAACATGTGATCTGCAGTCTGCAACCCCTGAAGTTTTTCCGCAATATATAATAATCTAATCAGTTGATTATCAGTAGATAGTTATTGCTGAAAAAGTTCTTAATGCCGATAGAGCTGCACTAGCGGATCTGCGCATCGTGGCTATTTGGCAAGTTTCATGTATGAATATTGCTGAAAAACTTCTTACGATTCTGAAGTCGGATCTCTATCCACACGCCATCTGTTCTTGGGCATAAAAAAAGGGCGTCTTGTATGACCACCCCCTTTCGACAAGTCGGAAACACACACTAACCAACTCGTCTATGCTTTGATACGAACTTTCGTTCATTATACCTTTTGGCTCTATACCTTTCGATATTCCCACCGATTCCGATTCCTACCATACACCCGAGTAACCAGGCTATGACTACTGCCATTGTTGTTGCCATTGTCTTACGAAATTAAATTGGTTACTAATGTTGTTATCCACTTACCAAGTAATACCAACCCACATATCGTGGCGAAGATATAAATCGCTCCGCCTGTTACCCACACAAACTTCTGAAGCTTGATGAATAATTTTTCTTTTTTATAGTCTATCATAACTTTAACTTACTAATTTAGTTACACCAACGAGAACTGAATAGATAATAGCAATGATGCCCAGAACTGTATGACCAAAGAAAATAAGGACACAACCGAGGGTGAAAATAGGACAAAGAAAAATTCCTATTAATGTGAATGAACTACTACGACACTAAAGATGTCGTAGTTTCGGGAACATAATGTTCCTTCTCTTTAAGCGTTTCATTGCTTGCGCCAACCAAAGTTGGTCTTATTTTTGCTCCACGCTCGTAATCAGTCGTTCCAACTGATATATTTATTCTATATCCTTCGTTGAGGATATTAGTTGCCGCATTAAAATCTCTATCATGTTTTTCACCACATTTGGGGCAAATCCAAGTTCTGTCTTTAAGTGTTAAACCATTATTGATCCAACCACATTTAGAACAGGTTTTACTGGAAGGAAAGAACCTATCTATATGTATAACCTGCTTGTCGTTCCATAGCGCTTTGTAATCTAAAACCTGAACGAATGTTCCCCACGCAACATCACCAATTGCTTTTGATAGTTTATGATTTTTCATCATTCCTTTAACATTTAAGTCCTCCAAGTAGATTGTATCAAATTGTTTTATCAAAGAATTAGTTGTTTTATGAATAAGATCCATTCGTGAATTAGTAATTTTTTCGTAAATGAGGGCAACTTTTATTCGTTGTTTTTCATAACGAATTGATTTGCCGGTCTTTCGTGATAGAGATTGTTGATTTAATTTTAAACTTCTTTCATAATGTTTTAGAAATCTATGGTTCTTGATTTTCGTTCCATTAGACAACACTAAAAAATCTTTTATTCCTAAATCTATTCCTACTGATTGATTAGTTTTTTGTAATGGTTGGTATTCCATTTCAGTTAAAATTGAAACAAAGTATTTTCCAGTAGGAGTTTTTGTTATTGTTGCTTTTTTTATTGTCCCTTTAATTTTTCGTTCCATTATCATTTCTATACCTTCTTGAAATTTAGGTATGAAAAGTAGATTATCATCATTTTTAACAAATTGGGGACAAGTAAATGAATTTTTATTTCTTTTAGATTTAAATTTAGGAAATTGAGTTCTTTTATTAAAGAAATTTTGATATGCTTGGTCTAAACATTTTAATGAGTATTGTAATGATTGGCTATTAACTTCTTTTAACCATTCAGTTTCATCATTAGTTTTCAATTCAGTTAAAAATTTTGATTGTTGATTGTAAGTAATTGATTTTTTGTTATTTAAATATTCCTGTTTTCTTTGATTTAGAAAATAATTATATGACCATCTAACAGAACCAAAATGTTTGTTCAGTAAGATTTTTTGTTCGTCTGTTGGTTCTAACCTGAACTTATATGTATATTTAATTATTTTCATTTAAACAAAAATGATTTTTTTGTATAAGTATATATAATTAAAAATATATCACTTTTTTCCATTTTTAAAATGGTTAAAAGGTTGGGTGTCAAATTCATCAAACTACACTAAAGATGTAGTTGTTTTCTTTGACGGACTCTATAAATTTAGAACGAGAAATTCTACCTATTATTGGGAAATAAAATAAAAGTTATGGAAAGAAAAATAGAAGTATATAAGGATAGTAACGGTAAGTTACATGAAGATAGGAATGATTATTATGTGGCAGAAACAAAAATCATTCATGAAAATAATATTGTAATGTGGAAACATTGGACAGATTTAGTAGAATCGGATCCAGAAATGTTTTATAAGATAATGATGAATTTTACAAAAATAATTGAATCTAAATCACCGGATGAAAACCAAAAATCATTTAATGAAAAGATAAATTTCATTAAAGAAGCTAAAATGATAATTCATAAAACCAGAGAATATGATAGATTTTATGTAAATCCGAATTGGAATGATAGTCCGGGTGATTGGTTGGGTATAAGTGCACAAGATTTAGGTGTACCAAATTGTTAATATATAAAAAATAATTACTGATATGAAAAAAGAAAAATCACAGAGAACAAAGGAAAGAAACAGAATGATTGTTTCGGAATTGAAAAAGTCTAGAGGTACTGAAAAGTACAAAGTTACCGTTCAAAAATTAATAAATGAATTGGGTATATCTTTTAAACAATTAAATAGAATAAATTCCAAATTATCTAGTCATCCGACAGAAGATATTTTGGGTAATGTAATTGATAAGAAACATCATCTTGTTCATACAAAGGCTTGGTGGATTGAATAAAAAATAATAACAATAACATGAAGAGAGAACAAATTTTAGAAGTTTGTCAGGAATATGACGATATGTTAAAAAATGAAGGTTTCGATATAGAACATCGTGAAAAATTTGAGAACAATCGTGATATGAATCACATTCGTTGGATGTTAAACGAAATCCCAAAGATAATAGACATCCCTTGTAAAATGGAAAAAGTAAACAGATGGTTAGGTTTCATACAAGGATCGTTATGGATGGGTGAATTTTATACCATCGAGGAAATGAAAAGTCACAATAGAAGTGGAAAAGAATGTGACGATGGTAAAACAGTTACAAAATTGGATCATCCATATCCATATGAAGGTGGAATAAAAGAAGATATTACATAATGTTAACTGGTATTATTCGTGCTCAAGCACAAAACGTGATGTTGTGGGATTTCCTTGAACAAGCTGAAAACTTGTTGAAGGAAAGCTTACAACATTTGGATGATAGTGAATATGATGAAGATTTCAGGGAAAAGGTACAAGAATTTTTAAATAAAAAAAGAGTATGACAGATTTAAGAAAATTATTTCGTTGTAATCTTGGAAAAGATAGAATTACTGTATCAGAAGAAGAAATTATCGAATTGAATTCAAAATGGAATGAAATAGATAATAAAGAAAAGACAGAAAGAATATCAAAAAATAGAAGTTGGGAAAAGATTAAAAATAAAATTGTAAATTTTGTTTTTTAAATAATTTTCACTATATTCATTAAAAATAGAAAAATGGAATTAAAACAAGGACAAAAAGTTATTTACCATATTGGTGATTTAAGTGGAACAGCTAAAATCGTTGGTAAAGCAGTAGTAGATCTTCCCGTAATTGGTACAACTTATATTTTGGAACCATACAGAAACATCAGGAGTGAAGTTTATAATTATTCACATTTAGTAGCAAATGAAACTCAATTTCAGGTAATCGAAGATGATATTGATGATGAAAAGGATAAATTTGACCGACAAGATGTTGTTGAATTGGTTTCAGATTTAATGGAACAGGATTTTGTGGATTTTACACAGAAATATGGTATCAAGGGTTGGGATAAATTGAATGAATGGATTAAGTATAGAATTTTTAATGGAATGGATCAATCATGAATTTGTAAAAAAGATTTTCTGAACAAATATTAGACTGATGAAATTAACAAATGAATATCCAGAACAAATTCGAAATTATGTCAATACATTCTTTGAACAAGATTTTTTCTTAATTGTTTTAAAAGAAGAAGGAATAAGAGAAAAAATTGCATTTGATTTAATATGTAAGGAATGTTTTAATAAATTCATCAAAGGGGATAACATTGATTTGGATATTGATACATTAGAAAAGGTATTGAAAAAATCAATGATAAAATCTGTTATGGAAGGTTTAAAAGATAGGGGTTTAATTGATTCTGTTGTTGATGAAAAAGATGAAGATGTTTATTTTCCGACACAAATGGGAAAAATATTAATTGAAAAACTTAAATCTGATGAAGAAGTAATGGAAATTGTAAATAAAATAAAAACTGAAGATGGAAAGATGTAAAATTTTTTACGATTGTAACGAATCTGTAAAACTGGGTGATACAATTGATAATTGGATTGTATCAAATAATATAAAAGTAACAAGAATGAAAACCGTAGCGGGCAGATTGGATCATCATGTAAGTGTTGTAATTTTTTATGAAGATCAAAATGATCCATTTACGGAAAAAATATTAAAAACTTTATATTCATTACAAAGTTTTAATAAATTGAGTGATAGAATTATAAATATTTTTTCTGAACAATTTGGTATTGATTGTAAGAAACTTTGTATTGATAATGGAATAGTTTATAATATAGAATAATATGTGGTACGGAAAAGGATTTAACGATGGACCTGATGAATTGAATGATGAAAGTAGTTTCGATGAAACATCTGGTCCCTATTATGGGAAAGGTTTTAATGATGGATTGGTTACAAAACCAAAACAGAAAAAAACAGAAAAAGACGATGATAATTTTAGTTTAACTGGTGGTTGGTTCGGTTGATTATGAAAAGATTATTAAAAAGGTTTTTATCTTTTTTTAGAAAAAAGAAAACAAATTATCCAAATTATCCATTGAATCACAATCCTTATTTATATAGGGGTCGAAACGGATCAAACTTTTTCAATTTTTATAAGAACTCACCAAGAATTAAATAACTATTTTAATTAAAAATATATGATGTTAAATTATTTTCAAAAGTTTGATGGTGAAGTAAAAACTTTACAATTGAAGAAGAATCCATTATATTTTGGTACAGGTTGGTATGAAGATATAAATGGTGTAAAATGGGATATTAGTTGTGTGGTTGGTGGTGATAAACCATATGTAACAGCAAGACTGGTCGATAATAATAATCCATATTACAGTACATCTTCTGATGGTCATTCTTATGGATTTCATCAATGGAATCCTTATTTCTTTGAAATTATAAAGTAAACTTATTAGTATTTTTAAAATATAAAAAACAAAAAATCGTTATGAATTTATACTATTTAACAAGTGAAGATTACCCTAACCTAGTAAAAGTTAGTTTTTGTTCTGAAGCACCGGTTTCTAATGTACAGAGTGCTTTATCAGAACTTGGTTTCAAAGCATCTTTGAAACAATTAATGGAATCTTTAAACAAAGCAGGATTCCCCACAGAAGATAAATCTGCCATAAAGATAAAGAAATAATTTTTTATTTCCAATCTTTTCGTTATATTTGTAAAAATTGGAAATATGAGAACCTATAAAGGGGAAATTAAATTACCGCCAAAAAATACCGCTTACTGTAAATTTTATCGTGACGGAAGTGATGAATATACCATCAGACCAACAGCTTATTACAAAAGAAAAATGAATGGTATCCGTAGGGGTCTGAAAATTGTTCATATTGGTGAAGATGTTTGGAGGATAGGTAAAGAAAAATTTATCAAAGATAAAGGACTTCATCAGGTTATCTACGGACCAAACAATAAAGAATATCATTTGTGGGATGAAGATGTTAAAAACCTGAGAATGAATGGTGAAACTGATTGGGGTGAAAAAATCTTTTATGGATGCCATCAAAATTACGCCGATCACGCAAAAGTAAAGATTTACATTCTCACCCATATATTAGATGATTCAAATAATTGGTGTTTTGATTTAACAAATATACCAGAACTTGGATATTTGAAAGTTATTTATAATAACGGAACAGTCAAAAATATCAATTTCAATGGCACTTTCGAAAAATTTATTATTGAAGAACATGATACATCACATTATGAATATACATGGCATTATGTTCGTGATATAACTCCCATTGGATATAGAAAAAATATTTAATCAAACCTAAACCTTTATTAATTATGAAAAAGTTCATGTTTATTTTTACAATGGTTTTTCTGTTTGGAAATGCCGTTTATTCACAATGTAAGAATACCGAATCAGAACAGATCGGTAAATTTTATTCGAAACAAGTAATTTCTTGTGTTGATGATCCAAAAAATGTAAAAATCACCATTGATAGTTGTAATTCAAAAGAAGTGTGGGCAACTGTTAGTTGGGAGGGCAATATTTCAACTTTGGATTATTATATTAAGTTGTATATTAAGGTGATAGATTCCAAAGTTAAAGTTTATTACCTTGAATACACTAATAGTTTTTATAAAAATTTAAACCAAACAAAATGTATTCCGAAAGAAACGGAAGAAATACAGATTAATCAAAATACGTTTCAGTATTTTCCTTTTAAGGAATTCAACTTAAAGAAGTAATTAAACTTGATTCACCCCGGACCAAATAATGTTTATGGTTGATAAACCATTTACTATTGGTACATCGTTGTAATAAACACCGTTTCTATCATACCAACCACCCCTTAATACGGCGAGTTCATTCTTGTTTACGATGATGTCACCTTGAACTGGGTCAATACCTAATATTTTGTTTTGATCATAAAGTTCACGTGTTGGTTCGGTTGGGTATAAGTAATCATCTAACGGCGAAATATTTGTATCTGGGATATTAGTATTGGTATTTTCTGCCGTTCTGTTTTTATGATAATCTTCATTTTTCTTTGATACAAATTCTATATTTACGGAATCAATTCCATCAATATTTTTTATCATTCTCATTATATCAGAACGAACAATTCTATCAAATCTGTTATTATATACGAAATAATCAGATAAATTTTGGATAATTATATTTCTCAAATTATCTTCTAATACATTTGAATTTCTTCTTATATAAACATTAATAACATAAAAAGACAACACAGGATCTAATATTTTAACTGATGTTGTAATGTTTATTGTTCCCATCATTTTCAAATAATCTATTGTTTTCATTTTTTCATAATCATCTAAATAAAATACGTCTAGTGGTATGTTGAAATAATTATAATTACCTTGAAAATAATTGATTACATTTGGTATTAAAAATAAATACATTACATTATCGAAAACATTTGGAAAAGACATTTTCATATTCTTTCTAACGGTTTCAATATCAGCTACATTTTGACCAAATGTTTGAACAATAAAATTGTCTATATAAGAATTGTTACTTGTATTTTTATCGTCTAATAGATTGAAAGCGTTTATCAATGAAAATTTATTCTGTTTCTTGAGTTGAAATATAAATTGGTCAGGTGTTGATAATACAAAATTCCTTGATACATGTGGGATGATAGCTTTTGTTAAAACTTTACTTTCCTTGTCACTACCAAATGTTATATCATTTTCTATTGTCGTATCAAATAGATTTTCAATATTTAAAATATTACCATCATTATCAACAATATCATCGACATATGTAAAATCATTTGCCTTATTATTAAGTATGTTACCACTTCTTCCATCTGATAAAAGATAACGAACTTCAATAATTGAACCGATATCCGGAACGAATCCGTTATCACCATTTCCGAAATAAATATCTAATCCACCGTTAAATCCTGTTCTTGACCAAAATGCCAATTCATTTGGTAACATGTCATAAAGCATATCTCTTTTATTTAGAAGTAAACCATTATAAAAAACAGCGAAATTGAAATTTTCAACATTTTGAGTTGATGTAATATTTACAGAAAAGGATTGTAATCTAAGTCCCTGACCTGTAAAATTTTGAGTTTCATATTTCCCTTGAATAACATTAAGTAATATTGCGGTATCTGACATTATTTCAAATATTGTATATTCAGAACCTAAAACTATATTATAATATAAAGAATTCGTTTTATTTTTTATTGATGTTCTATCATAAATTTTAATTTTAGAACCAGCGATTTCATCTTGAATACTTGTACCTGTTTTAAGTTTTAATTTTATTGTACCAGTTGCAGAAATAGACCTTGTTGGGTTGTTACCGGATATACGAGATAAGTTATCTATTACACGATCATCTGTTGCTGTATCTATTGAATATTGATTTACAGCGTTTTTGGCATACAGAATTGAATGAGAATATAATTCTTCATTGGTGGTAACAATTTGTCCAAATGGTGACGCATTGGAAAACACAATATCAGATTTACTTTGGGAAATTTTTAACCAAGTTCTTATTTGAGTTGTAAGATCTGAATATTTAGTTGAAAGAAAATTAAATACTGAATTTGTTGCCATTAATTATTTTATTTTTTTATTAGATAAGTCCATATGAATAAGCTAATGAAGTCATTTTTTCTTCACTTGTTGGTTTCCAGTTTTCTTCCCAACCAAAATATATTATTTCCATCAATCTCTTTTCATCCATTTCGAGGTATTCGGATAATTCCTTCATATTTTTTCTCGCCTTGTCGAATTCAATATCTGAAATATTTGACTCGTTTAATTTTATCTCTTTTATATGTTTCATGTTTTTATATATTAATTTTGTTTCTACTTCATGTTATCTTTAATCGTTTTACCGATTATTTCTTCTAAATTACTTAAATTTGATTTATTTATATCAGTTCTTTCACCTAAAATATCGAATGATAATTTGAATGTATTTTCATTTGTTCTTCTAATATTTAAAGTAACATCATCTTTTTCGTTTAATGTTATTGTAAATTCGAAAGATAATGATTTACTAGGCATTGTTTTCATTTCTGGATCAAATTTAAAACCAGTAACAGAAATGTTTTTGATACCATTTTTATAAAACCATTCATTTATGGAATGTTCTGGACTTTTAATTAATTTTGATAATTCTTTAATATCATCACCGAATTGATTATTTGTGATTATGTTAGTTAATTTAGATTTGAAATCATTTATATCTGTAATTTGTTCTTCTCTGTACGCAGTATTATCTTTTGAATTTGGATTTGGTAAAGTATAAAGATATTCAAATGAATTCCTTACTAAATGAGTTTTTTGTTTATCGACATGAAATGTTAGTTTGGTATAAATAACAATTTGATTTGGTGAATATAATTTATTAACGGATATAATGAGTAATAAATTACCATCATCCGTTTTTTCATATACCGAATCAGTAGATAATACATCATCACTCACAAAGATTTGTTTCAATGTGTTGTAAATATCTTCTATTGATATTTTACTTTCGTTTTGTTCTTTTATGAATTCGATGTATGATTTCATTAATATGGATTTTTCATTTCACTTGTTAAAAACTCTTTTGTTACCAAATATCTATGATTTATATCTGATAAATCAGATTCATCTATTCTAGTAACTGATACTTTTAATCCTTTATAATAATGCATTTTTGGTGTGCCCATTAATACAAGTCCAAAATTATCAATATTAAGATTTATTACAATTTGAATACTACCTTTATTTAATCCTGCTGTTCCATTAGTATCACCCGGAATATCTGTAATTAAATAAAGACCGGATTTATCTTTCATTATAGTACCACCAGATAAAAAATAAAAATCTTCAACATAAACCCAGTCACCGATAGAAAATAAATTTTCTTTAACATCAACTAAGGTATTACCAGTATAAGAATTAATAACTGGTGGTGTTGGTGGATTTGTTGGTGGACCTGTAATAGTGGTTGTTCCAGTGAAAACACGATCAACAAAAGTAGATAAAGAATAATAATAAGAATTATTGAATGTGGATCCTGTTGGATTGAATTGATTGTATCCGTTAGGGTAAACAACATCAACCGGTGTATCTATATTACCTAAAATTAATTGTTCTGTTCTAGCATTAGGTGTACCATTATAAAACATCACATTCAAATTCATTTTATTTGAAAATGTGGCAATGTCAGGTCTAATTATAAAATCCACAGATTGTTTATAATTTAAATCTTTGTCCAAAGCGAGATTTAATGTTGTACCTGTATTTGTATCATCCGTTGAATTATTATAAATATTCACTAAAAATTTTCCAGAATCTGGAACAGGAATCATATAAGAAATAGTTGTTAAAGATGTTGGACCAACGAGATCAGATGTACCATTCATTTGTGATATTTTATTTAAATTGTAGTTTAAGATATCAGTAGTTAAGTAGTTATAAATTTCTGTATAATCAACTTGTTGTGCATCAAATTTAATTAACGGGTAATTTTTGGTATAGTCTAGTTTTATTTTAACAGTATCGGAATCTGCAAATTGGTTTGTTTGATATAATTTTATCAATTCTTCCATATTTGCTAATCTCAATTTCAATTCATTAATATCTGTTTGTGAATATAATAATGATTTCAATTTTGTTATTTGGTCATTCATTCCAATGAATGTTGACATAATATTTGTATATTGTTCTGTTAATCTCACATAATTACTCATTACATTATTATATAAATCGAAACTAAAAGCATCATAAATACTTGTTGGGTCATAACGAAGTGGTAACATATCATTATCAACTTTGAAATCTAAATTCAAATTGTATATGTAACTATAACCGTCTTGGTTATCGTTTGTTACAAGTTTTCTTGTTGTTGTTATTGTTCTATCATCAGCATTACCGAAATCGTTATCTGGATTGTCTAGAATTTCTAATCCATATAAATTTGTATAAAGTTTACCATTTGAATTATCTCTAATTGTATAATACCATAAAATTGCATTGAATTCAAAATCAGGTGGTGGATTTCCATTTGTTGATAATCCATCGAAATCATCAAAATTATCAACAACTTTACCAGCTTGTTGTGATTTATAATAATGTTTAATATCGAAATCTAAACATGTTCCATCCATGTTATTAGAATTAAACTCTTCTAAATTTTCGACATAATCATCAGCGGCTAAACCAACATTATTAACCCTTAATACACCATAGTAATTACCGGAATATCTTAACGGGTCACCGGTGGTCGTTTTATATGTTTTATCATATGTATCAAAATAACCAAAATAGGAACCCGGATAGTTGAATGGATTTGTTCTTATTGGTGAAGCTAGATTCTCAGCACCTAATATTTCGTCTTGTATTTGTTCATCCAAAATTGGTATTTCCAATCCCGGATAATAATTTGAATTAGCGGTTGTTTTGAAAAGAACAGTTGGTGATTGTCCAGCGTGTGAGGGTATCATAGCTGAAAATTCGGTAAAGAACTGTTGTTGTGCTTTTACCTTACTTGTATATTGTATTTCACCAATATATTGTACCAATTTATGATAATCTAAGTAACAAATTCCGGATAATGTACTACCGGAAATCCATAATAAATCTAATGTAATTGTAGTTGATTGTATATTGTAATCAAATATTATATCTGTAATAATATGTGTTGGTGATGTTAGTGATGAATCTAGGACAGTTGTACCACTTTTTATATAAATACTATCACCAATTTTAAATTTCGCTATATTTAATATAGTTAATTCACAATGTACACTATCTGTATTTATAATACAATCATAATTTCTAATTTCTCTTTCTTTCCAAAGATATTTTCTAAAATAATCTTGATTTGATATTGTTGATGCATTTGGATTATCGAAATCTGGTAAATTTTTATCCCAATCAATTTTATGTTCAGCTGTTTCTAAATCCAGTATATTGTTTAATCTACACCATTTCCAAAATATTTCTTCAGTTGGGGTTTGATATTCCTTTGAGTTGTAAAAATCTTTATTGGATGATATTCTTACATTTCTGAATTCAGCGTCTTGATTAGCAACATAATTCCTTAATGATTCAACTAGTCTTTCAGAATATTTAACTGGATATGATCCATTTGGATCGAAATTATACATATTAATTCCTATTGATGGATCCAATACATCTTGTTTTTCAAATCTTAAAACCTTCCCGGTAGATTCAAATAAGTTACTTTTTGGAATGTTAAGTAATACAAATTTTGACATATACATGTCAACATCATCTTGAAAAGGGTAAATATTCATATCATTTGAACTAGAAGGAAAGGCAAAAAAAGATGTTCCTTTTTGTCTCATTCTTTTGAATAATGGTGTTGAAGCCATAAATATTAATTATTAATTTTTAATTTTTCTGTTAAAATAATATCAATTTTCTTAAATTGATCATATTTAATTCTTAAAAGATTTATGTTATTATTTTTACAGTAATCGTTTTTTATTTGATCTCTTTTTATTCTAATATCGAAATTTAAATCATCATCCCATTTGTGATATTTATTGAAATGTTGTTCACCGTCATATTCTATACATATATTATGTTCTGGTAAATAAAAATCAAATTTCAATGGTTGTTTATAACGGCAATCTTTAAATTTATATTCTTTCTTATATATAATCTTTTTGTTATCTAGAAATAATTTAATTTTTTCTTCACCTTTTGATATTTTACATAAGGGGCAACCACAACCATTAAGATGTGAAGAAGCTTTTTGTTCAAAAATACCATGTTTTTTACAGATTATTTTAACTTTTTTCTGAACATTAATATAATTAGTTAAAGAATAATCATATTTATTTTTGTGAATCGATTTTGATTTATCTATAAATATATCTTGATTGAGTGAATTGTGTTTTCCTTGTTCTTTATTTGCACATTTTTGACAACCACTTCCATTTAAATGAACATTTGGTTGTTGTTTAAAAATACCATGTTCATGACATATTATATCTATTTTTTTAACACAATCAATATAATTAATTAAACTATAATCATATTTATTATTATGTATTTTATTTGATTTTTCAATAAAAATCATAAAATATTTATTTGTATTTACTTTTTTATTTAATTCCTTAATACATTTCGGGCATCCTTGATGTGAAATTATATGTTTAACTGGTGTTTTTTCAAACATTCCATGTTCCGAACACATAATTTTTACTTTTGATTTATTTCCTTTGTAATCAACTAATGAGTAATCATATTTATTACCATAAATGGTTTTTGATTTTTCGATAAAATCTTTGGTTGTATGTTTATCGGTTCCAGAACATTTAGGACAACCATGATTTCTTAAATGTGAATTAGGTGTTTGTTCAAAGGTATCGTGTTCTTTACAAATGATTTTTATTTTCGTTTGGGCATTAATATAATCAATCAAAGTATAATCGTATTTATAATTGTGTACCTTATTCGCTTTGACAATAAATGTGTCATTATTCATTTTTTTATTATCTTTACCCAATTTATAATTGTTATTTTTCTTTATATATTAAAAAGGCGAGCGTGTATTTGACTTTGAATATGATTTTTTTATTTCATTGAATAGGTGTATCTTTGTATTGTCAAATTTAAAA
>Ga0247842_10004466_pt1 | contig 17458 bp, 7 predicted proteins | sample LaCruzMarch2015__3_FD_192411 | JGI IMG/M metagenome (GOLD analysis project Ga0247842, IMG submission 192411) | Freshwater microbial communities from meromictic Lake La Cruz, Castile-La Mancha, Spain - LaCruzMarch2015_19m | ecosystem: Environmental > Aquatic > Freshwater > Lake | place: Spain...
AAACTAGCGGATCACGTGTAGCTGTCTGCTACCTATTTTCTGTTGATAGTACTCAAGTTGCCGGATATTATTTTAACAAGTTAACATATATTGCCACACCAAAATTCTAATGAAAAAAGCACTGTATCTTTTAACCATACCTTTTATTACGTCCCTTGTTATTGCTTCCTCTGTTTTTGCCCAATCAAAACTTGACCTTACTGTGTACCCTGCTGTTGTTGAACAAGAAATCAAACCCAGCACTCCAACTCGCTTCCTTCTTCAGTTTCGAAATAATAGCACGAGCGTATTAAATGGAAAAATAAAAGTCGCAGATTATGTTATCAATGACAAAACAGGTACACCCACATTAGTTGAAGACAATCAGATGAGTCTTAAATACGCCGCTTCAAAATGGATTACTCCTTTAAACGACCAAGTTGCCATTCCGGCAAATGATTATGTTGCAGTAAATATCACCGTTAATCCCCCTGCTCAAATTGGAGCCTGTGGCCATTATGCAATAGTATATCTTGAACCTTTTGAAGGACCGACTTCCGGAGGAAAATCTGTCAACACCGAGTCTGAATCTTCAATCATCACAAAAGTCGGCGCACTTATCAATCTGAAAATGATTTCAAAACAATGTAAACAAGATCTTAACGTTCTTGGTTTTACTGTTCCTCAATTTCTTGAATACGGTCCAGTTAAAGTCACATTTGACTTATTTAATAAGGGAGATGTCCATATTACACCAAAAGGCACTGTTACCACCACAAATATGTTGAAATCCGGTGTAAATACGGTAAACATCCGAGAACAGCGAATATTTCCTGAGACTGCAAAGTCGTATGAAGTTGTTATTGGACAAAAATATATGGTGGGAAAATATGCAGTTTTATTACAGGGAATATATGGAGACTCAGGTTTACCATTTTCAAAAGTCGGTTATGTGTGGGTCTTTCCATGGAAAATCGCAACAGTTATTATTCTTGCAGTCATCATTCTCCTTCTCTTAGGCAAAAACCTATACAAGGGAGTTGTTGTCAAAGAAGCTTCTCTTGAAAAGGAAGTTGCAGAAGAACGCAAAGAGATTGAAGAACTCAAAGAACAACTGAAGAAAAAGGATGAGTAAGTTTCCACCCAACCATTCATTCTGAAAAGGATATCTTGTTTAAGCGAAAGATGAGTCCAATTCGTAATTATTTAACTCTTTTTTACATAGAATCGCGCCTATCCTTGTCTTGCCTTTACCGTCATTCTGGTACCACTTCTGATTGTCCAGAATCCATTTTATAGATCCTGGATGCGTTCACCTAACGCTCACTTACCAGGATGACGAATTTGAATTTCATAATTTAAGTTTGCTTACCAAAATAACGAATTACTCATTTCTATTTATCATTTAAAGTATAATAAATAAAGGCATGGGAAATAAATTTTTTTATTCAATTTTTGCGTTTATTTTATTATTTTATGGTGTGTTTTTCACTCCCACACGTGTTACAGCAATTTATAATTCAGAAGTCACCGTATCCGCTTCAATTGGAGGAGAAGGAACAACGTTCACCCTTTATGGATATACGTCTCCTGAGTCAAAAGTCACAATTAGCAGTCAAGGAATATATGACCAAACCAGAAGTGATAATGCCGGATATTTTATATTTAAAGATAAACCATCTTCTCTTTTTCATCAGGAACTCTGCCTTTCTTCTCAAGATCAACTGGGGAGAACTAGTACTCCTATTTGTATTCCCGCTGTTCCTTCTGATGAAGACGTGGTAGTTATCGGCCCCATCATTCTGCCCCCCACTGTTTCTCTCAATAATGGAAATCTGTTTATTGGCGAGGAACCAATATTGTCCGGACAAACAGTCCCAAATACTAATGTAAAACTCTCATTATTTACGGACGAAAATAAGAGTAGGAGTAATATAGCATTTAAGGCTCTTGTGAGCCCTGTAGAAGCATATACTATCCCAAAATTAAACATTACATCTGATAGCAAAGGAAACTACTCTATTGCCCTATCTTCCTCTCAAACAAAATATTACCGAATGTTTACTCAATCAATCTATGAGGAGTCGTTGTCACCTAAAAGTAATACGCTGCATCTTGATATTCTGCCTTTTTGGATGTATATACTCCAATTACTGGGTTTTTTGTGGAAATCATTTCAGCGATATTTACTTGACTTTGTTATTATCAGTCAAATTATCTCAATAGGGCTTGTTTTTCTTAATAAATATTTACACCCCTATCATCTTTTCCGCTTGTACAGAAAAAGAAAGCGCAATGCTCTCGCCCTGCGACCTAATCATGAATTGGTAGTTGAAAACATACCATTGATGATAGTTAACAATTAATATGACGCGAACTCGTAACTATATTCTCGTCATTTTGGGGAGGAACATAGTGATGAATCCAGAATCCATAGATCCTGGATGCGTTCGCCTAAGACTCACTTAAGGATGACGTGTTTAAGTTTCATAATTTTAGTTCACTTACAGAATGACTAAATATTAATAATACGATAAATGTGCTTTTTGAGTAAGCTTTACTTCGTCAACCACGACTTCTAAATAATATTCCCCCACAGACTTGCCGGCCACATCAAATGTTACTTTACCCAAACTATCGGTAATCGCCTGATTTGAATCAACTAAAATTCCCGGATCTTGGGCAAGCGTAACTGTTTTACCAGCCACACCCAACCCTTTATCATCTAAAATAAATATAGTAATCCTGACTCTTTCATTTGAATTAGCCTTACCTTTGAGCGGTGTAACAAAAATATATGAGTTTTCAACTGAAAAAGAACCCTGTACTGTACTCGCGCGACCGGAAAAAAATCGAGCTTCATAAAAAAAGAATAATCCTGCAAAGAAAGATAGAATAATGAAAAAAAGGATGCCAAAATACAATATTTTCTTCATACAAATACAATACTAGATAATAAATATAAATTCAATATGTATATTATATAGTAACGTAAATTACGAAACTTTATAAGTTGTTAGAATAAACAGTTCGTCATTCTGGCGCCATACACGACTGTTTATCCTGAACAAAATTGAAGGATCCAGAATCAATTTTATAGATCCTGGATGCGTTCGCCTAAAGCTCACTTACCAGGATGACGGATTTGAGTTTCATAATTTAAGTTCGCTTACCAGAATGACGGAAAAAACAGGGCTTTATTTCTGCCTAAACACATCATTTATAAAAAAGTAAATATGTAAACGAAATATTTCGGACCGAAATAGCTATCTAAAAAAGACTTTAACAAAATTAGCAATGCAAAATTTATAGTGACAAATACGGGTTAAAAAATAAACCACTATGGCTTCTTTATGCTCTATAGCAAATATATTTATTATATAGATTGTCAATATACTCTAAAATATAACTTAAATACGGTGAGCCTAATAATGTATCTTTTTTGTAATTAAATTCAATTAAATAAAATACAGAATTATTACTAATGATATGTATACACTATAAGATAAGTGATATTTATTGATATATTAAGGTAGGCTAAAATATGTTGCGGTAATAATATTAAATACAATTAAATTATACTACAAGATTAAAAGCTTATCTCACGTTAGAACGATATAACTATATCAAAATATATACAAAATACCTCTTGACAACCTTATTATTATTGTTATATTCTGTATGTATATGAACAACCAGTATAATCTTATCGATTTTGAAGCTACTTTTCGGGAATTCCTTATTTCTCAAAATGTCGCTCCTATCACCATAAAAAACTATCTTTCAGACCTTAGACATTTTCTTGGATGGCTCCCTATATATTTAAATACTAAGTCAACCCATATCGTTCAAAGCTCTGTTCAGAATCTTACTCAGATGCTGAAACAAGTTCAGCATGACGCGATACAAGATTATTGCTCTTATCTATCTCAAAACCAAACACCGCTTAAAACAATCAATCGTCGACTATCAACTCTTCGCAAATTCTTTTCTTTTTGTATTTCCCAGGGATGGACAACTCACAATCCCGCAAAAAAAGTGACGAATATTACTAAAAATATTCCTTCGAGCGAAGTCGAGAAGCAGTTCTCGACAGGCTCGAACAATAACGAAAAAGCCCATAACAACAATCTTATTCTTACAACTGAAGTTATTGAAAAATCAATTATGACTGAAAAGGAATTACTTGCACATTATTCTCAATATTTAACACTTAAAAAGCTAAATGAAAAAGAAATCTTACAAATAAACACAGATATAAAAGAGTTTTTTACCATTATTAATTTCCCCCAAAAGGGAACCCAATTATAAACCTATGAAAACAATGATTGATAAACCAAACAATCTGTTTCTAAATGCTATGCAGACATTACTGCACGGCCTTAAAGAGTGGACTGATCCTGCCTATGAAGGAAGCCCATTTGACACCGGAGTATCGTATTCGAAATCTGTTCGAAACGAAAAACCATTTTTGCTTCGAAGAAAAGCTATGGTTCGGGTATAACTTTTTGTGAAATATTTTCTTTTTTTTAACTATGGTTTTTACAAAAAATGAGGCAAATTTTCATAATAAACGTTCACACTATTTGATGATTTTCCATAAAGCACATTCTGACAATCCCCTGTCTAATGAAATCCTCTCAAATACATTTGTGGATAGAACATCTTTAAGGGCTTCCAATAGAACCCAAGAAGAACAAATACTATTTAAGCAGACAGAGGAAGTGAGTGCTAAACATTTTTCAATATGATTAAAGTCTATACAAAACAAATTTTGCCGCAATCCGAACCTGTCTTGCATATTTTTTGGCACGCAATATTAAAGCGAAAAATAATGCTATTTTCTCTTCTTTTTCTTATAATTTCTCTGCCTATTCTCTATCTATTGATAAAGTATCAACCCAAGATTGAGGCTGCGTGGATGGATGATTCGTTTACTTATCGACAAAGAGTGGATATAACAAACGCAGGAACAGCCCAGACTGATTTCCAAGTTACCATTACACTAAACACTTCTGCTCTTATTTCCGCCGGTAAAATGCAGTCAGATTGCGATGATATCCGCATCACGGACGTGAATGGAAAAGTACTACCTATTTGGATTGAAACAGGAACCAATGCGTGCAACACTACCACTACTGCCATCTGGACAAAAGTACCTGCAATTTCAACAACAGGAACAACTGTTTTTCTGTATTATGGAAACAGTTCAACAACAAATACTCAAAATGGAGACAATGTATTTGAATTCTTTGATGACTTTAGTGACAATAACATCAATACACAAAAATGGACGGTAAACGATCAAACAGGAGCTCTCACAACGACCGAAACCACATCTGTTTTAAGAAGAAGCGGTACAACATCACTCGCAGATAAATGGAGTCAAATTTCCTCTACCATCTCGCTTGATAATTTTCGAATAACTGATTTTCAAACAAGAGTGAACAGTCACCCAAGCGGTGAAGGTGTTATGAGTGTATACGGAGGAACTTATTTGCGGGAATCCAATGGAGGTTCTGGCTGGAAATGGCAATACTACACAACTGGCTGGTTTGATGTTGGCAATTCCGCAGTTGTTAACGGAGGTTCTTTTATTAATATTTCAACTGTTTCCGAATCTACCGGTCTCACAATTTACGAAAATGGCACAAATATTGGAAAACGAAGCTACGCCATATCGTCAGGAACTTCTCCACTTGGTTTTAGTGTCAGACAATATAACGCAGGTGAATCTTTATCTATCGATATTGATAATATTCGTGTTCGTAAATATACAACTACCCCTCCCACAGTCGCCTCCCCAACAAACGAAGAAAAATCCCAAGGACCTGTGGCGTATTGGTCGTTTGATGATGGACAAGGATCTGTCACTCAAGATACTAGTTTAAACAACAACGATGGTACAATTTCTGGAGCTGCCTGGCAAAGTGAGGATCAGTGTATTAGTGGTAAGTGCTTGAAGTTTGATGGAATAAATGACCTAATATCCATGGGAGGAAGTACTAATTTGTTACGGAACACGACCAAGACAACATTGTCAGTATGGATAAAAACAAATGCTATTGGTGCATTACAAAATGCAATTGATATTTCCTCTGGGACTAGCTCATCTTCAAGGGCAGAAATACAGATTACCACAACAGGAGCAATAGCAGTTGGAGGGCGCGCTGGGGATGCCGATAGTTTTCAAACAGTAACCACAACAACAGTACTTTCTACTAATAGATGGTATTTTTTGTCAGCAGTGATTAATTACGACACCGATGTTATTGAAATATATTTTGATGGCATTCTACAGCCAACAACGGGTACAGTCTCTTTTACGGCAATCTCAACATCAAACACTAGTCCGTTATATGTTGATATTGGACGAAATGCAAACCAAAACGTCAACTTTTTAAACGGGTTTATCGACGGACCAAAAATCTATGACTATGCTCGCACAGCAGCACAAATCAAGGCTGATTATGCTTCAAAAAGCTCCGGATCTGTCAAGGGTATCTCAGCACAAATGGGCACGAACGTGAAAAACAGCGATGCATTTTCAAACGGACTTGTTGGATATTGGAAGATGGATGAGGCTGCTACTCCAGCTATTGACACATCTGGCAACGGAAATAGTGGAACTTGGATAAATGCTCCCACACTCGCTTCTGGTAAATTCGGAAATGGATTAACTTTTAATGGTTCAAGTAATTATCTCGATATAAATGGTGTGACAAACTTTGCTTATCAAAACGGCGACAAGTGGGGTATATCTTTGTGGTTTAAAACAACTACAAGCTATACAGGTATAAATGGAGGTAAAAAATTATTTTCCAAAGCAACCGGAGGCGCAACTCCTGGTTATTCTATTGCCATTGGACAACTCAACTCACAAGGGTATGACAATAAAATCGGATTTGTCATTGATCAATCTCCGGGAAACAATTATGTCTTGTCAAGTAATTCTCTACCTGTTGCCAACGACGGTTTATGGCATCATATATTTGTCAGCTTTGATGCAACAACAAATACAAATGTCGGAGCGGAAATATTTTTTGATGGCAATGATTATGGCTATTTATCAAGTACAATCGCCAAATCAGGCTGGGCATCATCAACAAGTATTACAGCTAAAATCGGATCAGGTAATTCTGCCGAATACTTTACCGGAACCATTGATGAAACCCGTATTTACAATCGTGCCCTCTCCCCCAAAGAAGTCCGGGATTTATACAACTGGGCTCCGGGACCAGTGGGATATTGGAAAATGGACGAAAATACTGGTGTTTCTGCATATGACTCAAGTAGTAATGGTTTAACCGGCACCTTAACTTCATCTCCATCATGGACGAACGGAAAATATAGCAGCGCAGTAACATTTAACGGAAGTACTCAATATATTGGTACAGTTGCAAATCCAACCGTATTACAAACAACAACAGGAACAATATGCGCCTGGGTAAACCCTTCTACAATAACAAGTTATCATGGAATTTTTTCTTACCAAAAAGACTATGGCGCCGGAGTATATGGATATGCATTTGGCTTACGAAGTAACGGTTTTGCTTTTCTAATTGGTGATAATACTGGTTATTATGAACAATTCGGAATTAGTACTGTCAGCACCAACGCGTGGACATACGGTTGTCTCGCATACAGTCCTTCGAATATAAAAGTTTACAAAAATGGTTTAGAAATTGGCAATTATACTCCGACAAAAACCGCCCAATTTTATTCTGGAAATAACGCAAGAATCGGTCATTTAGATAACGATCATAATTATGGAATTAATGGAAGTATTGATGACGTCCGTATATATAACTACATGCGCAGCTCTAAACAAATCGTCGAGGACATGAATGCAAGCCACCCCGCTGGAGGCTCCCCTGTCGGAAGCCAATATCTCTTTTACAGGTTTGATGAAGGATATGGAACAACCACTTCAAAGGATTCTTCTCCAAACGGTCTAGACGCTACTCTTTCTAATACTTCTTGGTCAAATGAAGGAAAGTTTGGTAAAGCACTTTCCTTTAACGGTACCAGTGCAAAAACTACAAATGCATCTTTTTCTACTCCTAATAGTATTACTGCCACCGCTTGGATAAAGCATAATATTTCCACTGGATATAAGTGGATTTTAGGAAAAGATACTGCCCTCACTATTGGAATAGGACCATCAACTTTTTATGGTTATATTCATGACGGAACAACAGGAGGCTCTGATGGAAATGGCTGGAACAATTGTAGTCCAACATCTGTTTCTATTTCTCCAAATGAATGGCATTATGTAGCTCTTAGTTACAATAATCGCGAACAAAAAATATATTTAGATGGAAAGTTATTAAAAACCTGTACTTTTTCTCCAAATGGTGATAGTGATGGAAATGTAGATGCGGGTTCTGGTAATTTTACCGTTGGAGATTTGGGCACAAGAGGAGTATATTTTTCCGGTCTTATAGATGAGGTCAAGGTTTACAACTCTGCCCTAACTGAAGATGAAATCAAGCTGGATTATAACCAAGGCTCTACTATGGTTTTAGGGGCGAAAATTGAAGATACAAATGATAATCCTGTTGGATATTGGAAACTGGATGAAACTAACGGAACAACAGTTGTCAATTATGGCTCTTGTTCAACATGTAATGGTACATCTGCCAGTATTACCTATGGAAGTGGAAAAGTAAACGGAAGCTATGATATGCAACCATCCTCTACTGATTACTGGTTTGCACCAGCAAATACCGCACTTGATGTTGACAGCAAATTTACTATTGAAGCTTGGGGAACGTATGATACAACTTCACGATATGGATTGTTTGCTAACAATACTGTTGAGAATCAATTCAATGCTTATATTAGTGGAACAACTGTTGCAGTACTCGGAACAACATTAAGTGGGGGTACAGTAACCGCTGGACAATGGTTTCATACGACCGTAACTTATGACGGAACAAGTTACCGATTATACGTAAATGGAACTCTAGTAAGCGCAGACAGCACAACACCTGCCCGTGATTTTTCAGGTTGTTGGGTGTTTGGACACGAGGTTGATGGAGCTGGTTTATGTAGTAGCGGATTTGATTCAGGCCAAGCATGGGATGGAAAAATTGATGAAGTAAAAATTTATAACTATGTGCGCTCATCTAGTCAGATCGCAGCAGATGCAGCTACTGATACGCTTAATCCTTCCCTTCCTGGAGCCCCAGTTGCCGAGTGGAAGCTGGATGAAAACACCGGAGCAAATGCGTATGATACGAGCGGGAATGGATATATTGGAACACTCACAGGGACCACTTGGGCAACAGGAAAAGTGGGATCTGCTTTAAATTTCAATGGAACAAATGATGTTGTACAAACCTCAAATCCAATATTAACCGGAACAGGAGATTTTACTATTGAAGGTTGGATAAATCATACTCTAAGCAGCGGCGTAGACTATATTGCAGGCAATTATGGAGTAAGCTCCTGCAGTACGGGAATTGAATTTTACGCTAATAATGGTATTTTAGGCACTTATATTAACGGATATGCAGGCGGCACAACAACACTTAATACTGATACTTGGTATCACGTCGCAACAACACGTTCAAGCGGAGCAGTAAAATTGTATGTCAACGGAAAACAAGATGGAACAGGAACCCTAGCATCTAGTATTGGCGGAAATTGTAACTGGGCTATTGGTAATGGACCAAACTATACATCAGAAAAATTTGATGGAAAAATTGATCACGTTCGTGTTTTTAATTACGCCCGAACTCCTGCACAGATTGCCTATGATTATAACCGTGGAGGACCAGTTGGATATTGGAGAATGGATGAATGCCAAGGCGGAATGGCATATGATGGATCAGGCAATGGAAACAACGGGACTATTACAATTGGCGGAACAGGCACTCAAACTGCAGTTGGTACATGCACAACTTCAGGCACAGCTTGGGGAAATGGTACGAACGGAAAATATAACAACAGCCTTAATTTTGACGGCAGTGATGATTATGTATTGATAACTGAACCATCAAATAATACCTTTGATTCTGATACTGTTTCAATATCTGCATGGTATAAATCTGCTTCTACCGACCCGACACAATGGCAAAAAATTATTGGAAAAGGACCAGATGTAACTGAAGCATTTGCATTGTGGATTAACCCAACTGGAGATACTGCAGGACCAAATATGCACATCAGCGGAACAAATAGAGGAATTTATGGTACTTCTGATATTGCTGATCAAAACTGGCACCATATTGTAGGTCTTTTCGATGGAACCTCATTAAAAGTTTATATTGATGGTAAACAAGAAAATTCAGGAAATTATCCAGGCGTGGTTACATCAAATAATGAAAATATTTCCATCGGAAAAGAAAAATCAAGTTCTACCGATGTTTATCCAACAAACGGTCAAATCGATGATGTAAAAATCTTTAACTACGCCCTATCTACAGATCAGATTAAAAATTTGTATAACGCGGGTGCGGGAATACAGTTTGCACCAATTACTGGTTCGCCGTAATTATATGACTATAGATAAACACACCATTATAGCCTACATACAAAAACTTCACGACAGTGAATATACATCTTCTACTGTGGAGAAAAAGCTCCTTAATGTGGAAAAGTTTCTTTACTGGGCTCTACAGAATGGACATTTAGAACAAAGTGTGTACGAGCAGGTAAAGGAGGAGATTGATAAGAATAAAAATTCTAAACTCCCCTTCACCAATGCTCAGGGTAAACAAACCCTAAATTCCAATCAAATTTCAAATCAAAAATTACAAATTCCAAAATTCAACCTTGGAATGCGTCATTATGTTGGTTTTGCTCTTATATTACTGTTAACTTCTTTCCTTGGTTTTGGAATATATTCCCGATTCTTTCAAAAAGCCCCGACTCCATTTGCCTACTCCTCCACCCCCACAGGCCCCGGAGTGACTGCAGGATCTTTGCGCTTTATCTCATTTCAAGGACGACTCACTGATTCTTTGGGAAATCCCATCACTGCGCCAATTGATATAAAATATAATTTTTATACGGATCCCTCAGGTGGTTCATCCTTGACAGAACGAATCTGTACTGCAAACCCTGATCAGGATGGTATTTTTTCAAATCTGATTGGAAATGATGATGGCCCCTCTTGTGACACAGGAATTCCCAGTTCTATTTTTACTGACAATCCGATTATTTATCTTGGTGTTTGGGTAGGTTCGGAAGTCAATGAAATGAGCCCAAGACAACAGATTGCGAACGTAGGATATGCAATGAATGCAGAGACACTTCAAGGCCTTCCTCCCGGTCAAAATATATCCAATATTCCCTATATCAATCATGATGGAGACCTGCTAATAGCTGCATCAACCCCGGGAGTACGATCTACCTATGTGAGTGCAGACTTCTCAATATCAAGCGCCAAAGCAATGGTTATCCAATCTGCAGGAGGAGGCGATATTACATTATCGGCAACAGATGGAGGCGCTCTCCGATTTAAAACATATAATGGATCGCTTCTTGAAAGAATGACTGTGTTAAACACCGGAAATGTAGGTATTTCCAATACTAATCCAAAGGCAACACTTGATATTACAGGAGATGCTTCTACTTCTGGAAATATCACGGTCGGAAACGGATCTTTAATTAGACCGGCATACGGACCTTTATCACTCGCCTACAAATCATCCTTAAATGCGTGGACAACCGGACTCACACTACAAGACACAACGGGAAATGTGGGAATTGGAACAACAAATCCAGGAGATTTATTAACAATTTATAAATCAGTTGGTACACCAACCATTCGGGGAAAAACAGACGGTACATTAAATGATGAGTTTAGAATAGATGCCAATCTTACTGTTAATACTATCGCAACAGGAAGAATGGGATTTATTCGCACAAATAGAGCTGTTGCCGGAGACTCTGATATTTATTTCAGCACGTTGAGCAATAGCAGCCTTCGTGAATATATGAGAATCAAGGATACAGGCAACATTGGTATAGGTACTACTGACCCTCAAGCCAAACTTGATATTGGACTTGCAGGTACAACGCTTGGAACGCTCAGGTTAGCAGGAAATACATCCGGTTATACTCAGATCCAACCTTCAGCAGCAGCAGGATCTTGGACAATGACTCTTCCGACTTCAGGAGGAACTGTCGGATATGTACTTCGAACAGACGGAGCCGGAGTAACAAGCTGGGTTGATCCAGGAACACTTACTGTTGCCTGGAATACAATAGATAATCCAACAGGGAATCAGGCTTTGACTATGGGAGCATATACTTCTGCATGGACATGGGATGGATTAACAGCCGGAACAGGATTGACTGCAAGTAGTAACTCTCTTTCCTCAGGTACTCTTGTATCACTGGGAGTAACAGGTACGGCAGCAGCATCAAATACTCAGAAAGTATTATCCCTTGCCACAAGTGGAGCAAATGCAACAGCAGCACAAACAACCTATGGACTCTATGCTACAAATACCCATACAGGAACAACAAGTACGAACGTGGGTGGTTACTTCTCTGCATCAGGTGGAACAACTGCAAACTATGCTGCCATATTTGATCAGGGGAATGTGGGAGTGGGGACAACGGGGCCAACTAATAAATTATCTATTGATCTTGGAACTGTTAGTCATGGATCGGACACAACTACTGTAGCTGGTGTTTCTTTAACCGCTGATGCTACTAGTAATACTGGTTGGGTTGGAAACAAATATATTTTAAATAACTCAACTGCTAATTATTCTGGCTTTGTTCGGGCTGTCAGAACAGCTGGCACTACATACATAGGTTTAGAAATTGGCTCTCAAACTAATCATGGTATTAGATTTCTCACTAATGGTACCAATGATGCTGCTGAAAGAATGAGAATTGATAACAACGGTAACGTCGGCATAGGTTCCACCTCTCCAACAGCTGGATTTGTACTTGATGCGGTAGGAAGAGGAAGATTTTCAACAGGAATATCAATCGGAACAACAGCAACAACAAATGTAGCTGAGATAGTAGGGACACTTAATCAATCGGGAGGAATAGTAAATCTTAATACTTCTTCAAATTATGCAGTTAATGTTGGAACTGGAACTTCAACAGGAACCATTGCTCTGGGAGGAACAGGAACTCAAACATTAAATCTGGGAAATGATGCTGCAGGGATTAAGACAGTAAATGTAGGTTCAGCCTATTCATCCTCAGCAACTGCAATAAATGCAGGATCAGGAAATATGTTACTTAATGCAACCTCAGGTAATCTTACTCTTCAAACAACCACTGCAGGAAATATTGCCATTACTCCTGGAGGAGTGGGAGATGTAAATATCACAACAGATGCTGATTCATTTGTTAACGTAGCCGGTCTTACCACTGCTGCAGGAACTACCATCTGTATTGATGGATCAAATAACATTGTAAAGTGTAGTGCAGGAGGAGGAGTCTTATGGAATCAAATAGGAAATCCCAATGGCAATCAAGCACTAACTATGGCTGGATATACTTCAACATGGACTTGGAATGCAACAACAGGTGCCGGAGTAAACTTGTTTAACCTTACTGATACAACAAACAATACAGGAACAGGATACTTAATGAACGTAACAACAGCTGCAGGATCTGCTCTTCATCCTTTCCGTGTAGCTGTGAACAATGGTACTGAAGCTCTTATGGTTGATACAACAGGATATGTAGGAGTGGGAACAACAAATCCAGGAGCAAAATTAGATGTGGTTGGCAATGCATATTTCTCTCAAGATATAGCCGTTGCCTCAATGTCTGCAATTCCTTCTACATATAACAACACAAATATCCTTCCTAACCCCAGCTTTGAAGTTGCCACAAAAACTAGTTATGACGGTTGGGGAAGTAGCGCTAGTGGCGGCACTGTAACAAGAACAATTACAGACAATCATGATGGAGCGTATGGAATGAACTTAGATGTCACTGCTGCTGGCACTGGACAAGCATATATATATTCTTCACGTCAGCCAGTTAGCCCTTCCTCAACTTATACTATCTCTACATGGGCCAAAGTTAATACTGCCTGCGGAGATGGATTTTATTTACGTGCTTATTGGATGGATCAATGGGGTAATTATATTTCTGTTTCCGATCCTTACTCAAACTCCAGCGCAGTTACTGCCTCATGGGCTCTTTATAAAGGGAATGTAACATCTCCTTCTAATGCTTACAGTGTAAGAGTATATATCTACAATTATCTACCTGATAATGCCTGTACTATGTCAATAGACCAAACAACTTTTAGATCGATGATTGACGCTGATTTTCTTGTTAACGGCAACGTCGGCATCGGCACCACTAATCCATCCTCATACAATCTACATGTTGTGGGAACAGGTTACTTCTCAAGCACCTTAACACTTGGTTCCACTCTTGTTCTTCCCAATTCAAATACCATAACAGGAATAACAGGATATACAAGACATAGTGCTGGTATATCAGTAGGTGGAGCTGAGACCTATTATATTAACTCATCAGGTACTTCAAATCTTAATGCGGGAACATTTGCTTCCACCCTTGCAGTAAACAGTACAGCTGCAAATGCACTTGATGTTGCAGGAGGTATATATGCTGGGACTGCTGATGCTTTTAAAGTTGATACCAGTGGGAACATATCAACAAGCGGAACAACAGGTCTTACCTTATCAGGAGCAGGAGCAGATATTACCTTCTCCGGTACCGGGCCTAATCAAATCATAACTGCCTCAGGTGTTAATCTTGCTCTTATGCCGGGAGGAGCCGGGAATGTAGGAATAGGGACAACTGATCCTTCCCAAGCTAAACTCACTGTATCCGGAGACATAGCAACACTCGCTCAAGGAGACTTAAGACTATATGATACAGACAATAGTCATTACTCAGGATTCCAGGCAAATGGAACAACAACACAAAACAGTGTATATACTCTTCCTGCTGCATATCCGGGAACAAGTGGTTTTATTGTTTCATCAGATACATCAGGTAACCTTTCCTGGACAGATCCACTTGGCTTGGGAGTCAGATGGAATAGTATACAGAGTCCCAATGGAGCTCAAACATTAGCTATGGCTGCAAATACAACCACATGGGGATGGGATACATTTACAACCGGTACAGCTTTTACTGCTTCAAGTACTTCCCTCTCATCAGGTACTCTCTTCTCCCTTGCAACCAATGGGACAGGAGCATTAACCGGACAAAAGCTTCTTTCTTTAAGTTCCTCCGGAACCAATGTAACTGCAGGACAAACAACCTATGGACTTTATGTTACCAATACTCACGCAGGAGCAACAAGCACGAACGTGGGTGGTTACTTCTCCGCCTCAGGAGGAACAACAGCAAACTATGCTGCTATATTTGACCAAGGGAATGTGGGAATTGGGACAACAAGCCCGGGGGCAAAGTTGCATGTTGTTGGAGATGGAGTGTTTACTGGTAAAATAGACTTTACCGGTCATACTACTGACCAGATTTTGGTTCAAGTTTCTACAAATGCAGTTACAGATAGCGGTAATGGTGTTACTTATACTGATGGATTATTTAAAAAATCTACAGGTGAGGGTGCATTCAACGGAATTGGTCCAAACACAAATTCATCTGTTTATAATGCCGCTGTAATTGGCGACACAGGACGTCGATTGGTATTTACAGCTGGGGGCCTCATTCAACTTGGAAGTGGAACAGGCGCGACTGACACAACATTACAAAGAGTAACTGGCGGTGGACTAGCAATAACAGGAGGCAACGTCGGAATTGGAACAACAAGTCCGGAAGATAAATTAGATATTCGAGGTGGCAATTTACTCTTAGCTAATACTTATGGTTTGTATATTGAAAGGGCTGATGGCTCAAATCGTAGAGTTATAGATTTAGATTCTGGGGATGATATTCATATCGGAGATGCTGGAACAGACGACATTTATTTCACCGTACCCACTGTTGGTGATGCGATGGTGATTAAACAAACAACTGGTAACGTCGGTTTAGGCACCACCACTCCAGCAGGAAGACTTGATGTTAAATCAACTCAAACGTCCGGAACAATTGGCCTTATTGGAGCTCCATCAGCAGTAACTTTAGCTGGAGCACTAACCGGAGCTTCTATTGATATGCAGACAAACTATACACCGGGAACAAATAATAGAACAGGATTAAGTATTGCAGGAATAACAGCAACAGCAGGAACAGAAAATGCAATAGATATTGGCACCAATTGGGATAATTATTTAAATACTTCAACTATTGATATAACGGGAACCGGTTCAATAACCGGTGCAACAGGAATAGCTTCATCGGGAACTATTACCTTTAGCGGAGCTAATACCGTCACTTCAGGAGCTCTTTATTCCTCATCGGGAACTCTTTACTCAGAAGCGCAGCTTGCTATAACTCGAGGAGGAACCAATAGTACCGCTACTCCAACAGCTGGGGCTGTTGCTTATGGAACAGGATCGGCATATGGGTTTACTTTAGCCGGTGTAGCTGGACAAGTGCTTACCTCAGCAGGGGCAGGAACACCAACCTGGACAGATCCGGGATCATTAACCGTAAGATGGAATACAATAGATGATCCAAATGGAAATCAGGCTCTAACTATGGGTGGATATACCAGTACATGGACATATAATGCAGCAACTGGAGCTGGAGTAAACTTATTTAACCTTACCGATACAACAAATAATACGGGAACTGGATATTTAGCTAACTTTGCAACAACTGCAGGATCTGCTCTTTCCCCTCTTCGAGTAGCAGTTCAAGGCTCTGATGCATTTACTGTTTCCTCAACAGCAGTAACTTCCAACCTCCCCACCTCATTTACCGCAGCAGGCGATGTATCCATTGCTTATGACTTATTATTTACCAATCAAACAGCCTCATACATAAAGTCATTGGGACCAATTACCCTTGAAGCTGGAGAATCGTTTGAATCAAACAATCTTACTCTCAAAACATACAATAGTGGTAAAGTAGTACTTGACTCTCCTGGTGGAGTTATCCTTAACCAAGCCCAACCATGGAGCCTAGCCACTTCAACCACAGCCCTCAATATCCAATCCGGCCTTTTAAACCTGGATACAACAAATAGTAGGGTTGGCATTGGGACGACGGCGCCAAATGCAAAATTAGATGTTAATGGAACCATTAATGCTGATGGAGCTTCCGCTCTTATAACTTTTAATGATGCACGAGGAATAGGACTCAATGGTACAAAATTAGGATTTGAGCGTGGCGGTAGCTACTTTACCGGTTTTGATTTATTGGTGGGGGTAAGTTCAGGATTAGTGGTAGATAGCGCCGGCAACGTCGGCATTGGTACAACCAATCCATCCTCATACAACCTTCAAGTAACCGGTACCGGATACTTCTCAAATACCTTAACCTTAGGATCAACTCTTGTTCTTCCCAATTCAAATACCATAACAGGAGTAGCAGGATATACAAGACATAGTGCCGGTATATCAGTAGGCGGAGCTGAGACCTATTATATTAACTCATCAGG
>Ga0247842_10004467_pt1 | contig 17458 bp, 18 predicted proteins | sample LaCruzMarch2015__3_FD_192411 | JGI IMG/M metagenome (GOLD analysis project Ga0247842, IMG submission 192411) | Freshwater microbial communities from meromictic Lake La Cruz, Castile-La Mancha, Spain - LaCruzMarch2015_19m | ecosystem: Environmental > Aquatic > Freshwater > Lake | place: Spain...
AAGGGCCGCCGTGTTGCTTACTTTCCCCCCCTACTATCTGTAGGGGGGAATTAAGGGGGGGTCTCTTACTGGCTCGTCGAGCGTCGGTGAAGCAAAAGCCAGTGTGGAAATTTATCGCGGTGACCTCAATCCCTTGGTCGTGGATCAGACGCAAGGCGAGCGTCGAATCGAGACCGCCGGAGAGCAGGCCGAGGGCTTTTTTAGGCATTAAGGACAAATTGTAGGCAATTTATAATTTGAATGAATCTAATAACTTGAATGGCGTGTCTCGATAAACACGATACATTTGAGCGCCACTCAAGGAATCTTGTAAACGAAGTAAGTTTGGTTGGTGTGTGACCTTTTGTAACGCAGTATCTTCATCGAACCAGCCAGCCTCGATGATTTCATTATCAGGCGTCGGTGTCTCGCAATCCGAAGAGCATTCAAAGAGATGTATCAATTTATCAGACGTTACCGTACTTGAAGATAGGTTTGAGTAAATCCCAATTAAGCCGAGGATAGAGATTTCCACTGAACTCTCTTCCACGACCTCACGCTTCAACGCTTCGATCAGACTCTCACCAGCCTCTATTTGACCGCCGGGCAACTCCCAGCCGCGCTTGGGACTACGAACAAGCAGTATCTGTCCGTCAGTATGGCGCACGAAGCCGCAGACGCAGGCATTAAAGCCTTGCGCACGTTGATCCAATTCAGGCAAGAGTCGCCACGGCAACCTGCCGACGGGCAGTCTTTTCAACCTTTCGTTCGATCACTTCGTCAATCGCCTCCACCGTCTGAAGAGTGAGGTAGCTCTCGTGACAGTTAGAGCAGAATATAACCGGCACATGCTCGATTACGACGAGGTCGGCGCCTTCGCCATAAACCCGACTTACAAAGCGTGTCTTCGCACCGTCTTTGCCGCAAATATCACAGATCATTTATTCTCCTATATTCGATAAATGGTAATGATTACGACCTTTTGTTGCACTCCAATTTTGCAGACAATCTCAGCAAGATCTGCATCTTTAGTGGAACCTTGAATTAGATATTTGGATTCACTTGTTGCAGTATCAAACTGTCTTTCTACAATTCTACCTGAACGGATGATACTACGTACATCCTTAGAAGTAAGCGCATCATTCCTAAGTTCCTCATCGGCATGATCGGTCAGTACTACTTTACCTGACTCAGCCAAATCGCGGATTATTTTCAATGCACGACTCAGCATTCCAAAGTCTCCACCGCCTCGACCATCTCCCTCAACACCCCCGCCCCGCCCTTCTCCACAGCCGTCCCCACCACAATCGCCCTCGCCCCGGCCGTAGCGGCTTTGGCAGCGAGTTCCGGCGTAGTGATCCCTCCTCCAGCGATGATCGGGATCGAAACGCTCTTTGCCACCATACGGATCATCTCTTCGGGAACGGCAAGTTTCGCGCCGCTGCCCGCTTCGAGATAAACCGCCTGCATCCCGAACAACTCCGCCGCCATCGCGTGAGCTACCGCGAACTTAGGCTTGTCGCGCGGGATCGGCCGGGTGTCTGATACGAACCCCGCTGAAGTCACCACTCCCGACTCTATCAGGAGATACGCCATCGAAAGGTGAGACAGACCAAGTTTCTTGATAATCGGAGCCGCCATCACTTGTTCGCCGATCAGATACTGCGGATTGCGGCCCGATAGCAGCGACATGAAGAGTATCCCGTCGGCGTACTTCGACACCTGCCTGCTCCCGCCGGGGAATAGTACGACAGGTATTCTTACCTGTCCTTTGATCGCCTTCACCGCATCGTCGAATCCGTCGTGCGCGATGAACGACCCTCCCACGAGGATCGCCTTCACCCCAGCTTCCTCTGCTTTGGCCGCCGTTTCCGCCAGCGCTTCCGGCTCATCGTGATCAGGGTCGAGCAGAAGCCAGATCGCGGGAGGAGCGTTCGGTGGGAAAAGCCGGTCTTTCAGCGAGCCGACTAAAGGCTTATCCACCGTGCACTCGCTTTAAAAACAATTTCTGTGGGTTGCCCATCTGATCGGATGTGGTTGAGACAAGCTCCCAACCCTCCTGCCCCAACCGGTTAAGAATGCCGATCAGTTCTCCCTTAACTTTCTCCTGACGGTCAGGATATTCGATCTCAAAGCCGCCGAAGACTTTCGCTTCGACGATGGCATATTCAAAGCGAGTCATAATTACACCCTCAGTTTAGATGCTGCGGTAGAACAGCAGATTACGCAGATTTAACGGATTCCGATCCCGGATTGGAAATCTGCTAAATCCGCTTAATCTGCTGTTCTATTCCTAATCTGCTGTTCAACCTCCAACGCACTCCCGTACTATCCCCTCAAACGCCTTCACCGCCTCCCCTAACAGTTCCGGCGACTTGGTTCCGGCGGTCGCCATGTGAGGCCGTCCCCCTCCTCCTCCGCCGGCAATTCTGGCAGCTTTGCCGACGAGATCCCCTGCCTTCAGCTTCGTCTCAGAGATAGCGGCGTCTCCCACCACGCAGACCAACTGCCCCGCGCCGTTCTCACCCGACGCAACTAACAGCGCGACCGACCGCTGTTCTTTTATTCTAATTGCGTCGCCGACCATTTTCAGACGTTCGACGTCCATCGTGTCGTACAATTTATGGACTATATGGACATTATGGACGTTAATGGCTGATGCAAGCAGCTCAACTGCTTCCGCAGTTGCCCAGACGCCGATCAGCTTCTCTAACTCCTTCTCCAGCGCTTTCTTTTCCGCGATAGTCTTCTGGAGCTTTTCGACCGGATCAGATCCGCGCGAGCCTACAATGTCCTGAATCGCTTCGAGCTGCTTGTGTTCCTGAACCGTCCAGTTGTAAGCGTATTCGCCGGTGACAGCCTCAATCCGTCGCACACCCGCCGAAACCGCCCCCTCAGTGACAATACGGAACATCCCGATCTGCCCGGTGCGAGTCACATGACACCCGCCGCAGAACTCCCGCGAATAAGGCGCATCATCCGATCCAATGTGGATAATCCGCACGATGTCGCCGTACTTCTCGCCGAACAGCGCCACGATCCCATCCCCCAGCGCCTCCTTGATCGGCTTTTCGTACCAGCGCACTTCATAATCGGCGCGAATCGCTTCGTTCACCATCCGCTCAATCTGCTCAATCTGCTGTTCAGTTATCCTTTCGAAGTGAGTGAAGTCGAACCTGAGCCTATCCGGCGCGACCAGCGACCCCGCTTGATTCGCGTGAGCCCCCAACACCGTCCTCAGCGCCGTATGCAAAAGGTGCGTCGCGGTGTGATTGTACTGCGTCGGAACACGGAAGTCACTATCAATCACAGCTTTAACAATATCATTGACAGTAGGACAGACATTCTTGTCTGTCACCTTGATTCTATGCGTTACCACCTCCCCGGCCCTGCTCACTCCCACCACTTCAAACTTGCCGGATTCCCCCTCAATCCACCCCTTATCCGACACCTGCCCGCCCGACTCGGCGTAGAATGGCGTCTTGTCCAATACCACCTCGACTTCTTCGCCCGCCGGATTCACCGCCAGCACCGTCGCCTCAACCTCCCACTGGTCGTACCCCACAAACACACTGCGGATCGAAGCGTCAACCTCGCTGGCTGTCGCGGCAAATTTCTTCTCTCCGCGAGCCAACTCCTTCTGCCCCTTCATCAGCTCATCGAACCGTGCGATATCGACCGTCAGCCCCTTTTCCCTCGCCAACAGTTCCGTCAAATCGAGCGGGAAGCCGTAAGTATCGTATAGTTTGAACGCATCATCACCGCTTAGTGACTTCGTGCCTTCGTGGTGAATCTTCTCTACCACCCCTTGGAACAGCTCCAACCCCCTTCCTAACGTCCTTCCAAAGCTCTCCTCCTCCGACTTGATCACTCGCACCAAATGCTCATGCCTCTCCTTCAATTCCGGGTAAGCATCCCCCATCGTGGCGATCAGCGGCTCCAGCAGCTTGTACATGAACGGTTGGTCAAGGCCTATCTCCCGCCCATACCGCGCGGCCCGTCGCAGCACTCTCCTCACGACATAACCCCGCCCCTCATTCGACGGCAGCACCCCGTCCGCAATCGCAAACGACACCATCCGAATATGATCCGCCGCAACCCGGTGAGGATTGCCGGTCGCGTTGCGTTGGTATGGCACTCCTGAAAGCTGCGCGATATAGGCGATCAGCGGCGCGAAGACACTCGTCTCGTAATTGGACGGCACACCCTCAATGGCCTTCAGTACCCGCTCAAACCCTGCTCCGGTATCGACGTGCTTGCGCGGCAGTGGGTGCAGCATTCCTTTATCATCACGACGATACTGGATGAAGACGAGATTCCACAATTCCACCACTCGCCCGCAATCGCCGTTCACCGCGCACTTATGGCCGGGAATATGCTGCTGACGGCAGAACGACGGCCCAAAATCGTAGTGCAATTCTGAACAGGGCCCACAAGGGCCGACTTCGCCCATCTCCCAGAAGTTATCCTTCTTACCGTGCAGACTGATCCGCTCCTCAGGCAGCCCTACTTCGTCGCGCCAGATCTTGAACGACTCCTCATCGAAGCCGACCTGATCGTCGCCCTTGAAGATTGTCGCATAGAGCTTCGATCCGTCCAGGCCCCAGACCTTCGTCATCAGTTCCCACGCCCAACGACAAGCCTCAGACTTGTAGTAGTCGCCGAACGACCAATTCCCGAGCATCTCGAAGAAGGTGTGATGCGACGGCGATGGCCCGACCTCTTCCAAGTCGTTGTGCTTGCCTGAAACTCGGATCACCTTCTGGCTGTCAGCCACACGGCTGTAGGGAAGACGTCCTTGAACTGGTTCATTCCAGCGTTGGTGAACAGCAACGTCGGATCGTTGTGCGGCGTTACCGGCGCTGAGGGTACGATAGTGTGACCCCGTTCTTTGAAGAAGTCGAGGAATTGCGAACGAACTGTGTTAGGATTCAAGTAAGTTGAAAGTTAAAAGTTGAAAGTTGTCAAGGGGACTGGCACGGACGCCTGTCCTCCTCTTTCTTCCTCACGCGGTTTATCCCTTCCAGAATCCACGCGTGAACGGCAAAACCAGCGCGAATATTTCCAGTCTTCCCGCGAGCATCACTACCGCAAGAACCGCCTTTGCCAAATCGGGCAGCGCGCTGTAGTTCCCCATCGATCCGACCGCTCCCATACCGGGCCCGGCGTTGGCAAGACACGCTGCCGATCCGGTCAAGGATTCAACCGGTCCGACTCCCAACAACCCCAGCGTGAGCGTCGCAAACGCAAGAACGCCAACATAAGGCACAATATAAAACACTCCTTTCTCGACATTCTCAAGGCTGACGAAGGTCCTATCGACACGAATCGAGGCGACAAGATTCGGGTGAATCATCTGGTGGAAGCGGAAGCGCAGCAACTTCAGAAAGAGTAGAACGCGATCAAACTTGATACCGCCGCCCGTGGAGCCGTTGCAGGCGCCAATCAGGGTGATTAGCACAATTGCCATCTGAGCGGAAATTGGCCAGACCGCTGAGTCTGCCGATCCAAAGCCGGTCGTCGTCGCCACGGAAACTACTTGAAATGAGCCAAAACGGATTGCCTCGAACCAAGTCTGATAGACGCTTCCTTTAATCACAAATACGACTAATGCAACGCAGAGCAGAATCCCCCCAAAATAAGTCTTAGCCACATCCCAGCCCTGCCTCGCTTTGGAAGGGCGAGTCAATACTGTATGCAGATAAACGAAGTTCATCCCTCCTAACAGCATGAAGAGAATCGTTATTGCATCGATCGAAGGACTGTTGTAATAGGCGATACTCGTGTTCCGCACCGAGAAACCGCCGGTGGGTAAGGTAGCGAGCGCTGTCGTTACAGCGTCGAATCCTTGCATACCAGCCAGCATCAACATTATTGTCTGAACAACCGTGAGCCCCAGATAGACGGCAAATAGTCCTCGAAGAATGTCCTTCGCACGGGCAAAAGCAGGCGGTATCACCAGCCCGGTGTATTCCTGCTGGAAGAACGAGCGGCTCACCTGCCCCATCCGCGGCATCACCGCCAGCACGAAGGAGATAATCCCGATTCCTCCCAGCCACTCGGTGCAAGCTCGCCAGAAAAGGAGCCCTCGAGGTAGATCTTCAACGGTTGCCAGAATCGAGGCGCCAGTCGTTGTGAAACCGGAAATACTCTCAAAAACCGCGTTGATAAATGAGAATGGCGGCCCATAGAGGTAGAATGGAACTGCTCCGGCAAATGTGCAGGCGAGCCACCCAAAAGCAACCACGAAGATCGATTCCCGCAGGCTGACGTCCGTCTTTCGAGGGATAAAAAGCATCGGAAAGATCCCGAATCCGGCGATTATCAGTCCGGAAATCGCGAGATTTGCAGCCGAGCCGTCGTGGTAGAACCACCCCACGAGGCCTGAAATCAGCATGAAAAAGCCGGTCAGGGCGAGTGCGAAGCCATTATAGTAAACAGCGACATGTATTCGCATCAGCGTCTCCCACTCGCGACGGATTGATGAAGATTACGGAGTCCATCGGCGAGTTCCTGAATCTCATCGTTTGTCTCAACCGTCTCCATATCAAACTCTCCGCTGCGATTCCACTGGCTGACGGTCGCTATCAGTTTCTTGATCGGTTTCACAAAGTACTGATTCGAGAGGACAACGAACGCCAAACCGAAGAAGACCGCCGCAAGCATCATCAGATCTCCGGGCAGCGCTGCGCGTTTCGCCCGATCGGCTATACTGGCCGCCGCCGAATACATCGCGTCGGTGTTCATTTCGCGGAGACGACTGATAGCCTGTCGAGTGCTTACAAACGTTGGATAAAGCGTCTGATTGTAAGCATCGAGGGTTGGCTTGGCCGCTATCAGTGACAGATTTGTGAAGTACTGATCCGACAGACGGCTGAGAGTATCCAGCAGCTCTTTCTCGCCTGGGACTGTGATATTGGCGATTGCCGCGGCGAGGGCTTTCTTGTATCCCGCCGACGCTTCAGACGTGATCGCAGCGAACGCTGCAACGTCGCCATTAATTTTCAGCAGGATACCGCTGTCCATCCGCTCGAGATCCTGAACCATCTCGACCGCGTACTTGACGCTTCGTTCGTTATCGTTCAGGATTCCAGTTACTTCACGTCCGATGTTCCTCATGCTCGAGCTTGTCCAAACGCCGACGGCTAACCACATCAGCGTTGGAATGAGGAAGCTTAGAAAGAGTTTCGTCCGTAGAGACATTTTCCGATTCTCTATGAAAGACTATCGCCCGATCAATAGATCGGGCGATATAGAATTTACGATAATTTCACTGAGATACCAATGGGACAGACGGCGCCGTAATTAATTAACCCAAGCCCGTCAGCTCAAATGACGCTTAAAACAGTCGCCTTCCTCCCAGCTCTAAATCTCATATCTGCCGTTATCGGCAAGCGGGCTTGAAACTCGACGGCAACCACTTAAGTATATAAGCATCCCTTTGTGTCTTCGTGACTTTGTGGTGAGTGTCTTCCGCATTCTAAATTCTAAATTTCAAATTCTCAGCCATTCCTGCCAGCGCTTCCCGATCCTTCTCACGCGGAATCCCTTTGCAGATCACCGGCTCAAGGTACTCAACCTTCGAGTCACCGATAATTCCGGTCAACTGCTCGACCATCTTGCTTCCCCACCCCATCGAGCCGATCACCGCCATCACCTTAGCCTTGGGTTTCAGATAATTGGCGAAAAGCGCTGCGTAGAGCACGTTCGGGTGAGCGCCAGCCATCACCACCGGGCTCGCCCAGACAATCGCTGCCGCATCGATGAAACACTCGGCCAGCCGGTTCACATCGGGGGTAGCCATGTCCAGCTGTAAAGCCTCCACTCCGCGCCCGGTCAACTCATCAACCAGTATTTCCACCATCAACCGCGTACTGTCGTGCATCGTCACGAACGGAATCAGCACCAGCTTCTTGGTCGCATCCGAGGTCCATTCACGATAGGCAGCGATAACTTTGGCAGGTTGGTTGTGCAACGGCCCGTGACTCGGCGCGATCAGATCGACGTCCATGACCGCGATCCGCTCGATGTGCTTGGCGATGAAGTTACGATAGGGAGCCATAATCACACCGTAATACTGTTTGGCGGCGATGACCACTCGCTCATCCTCCCCGGCAAACAGCTCGGCCTGAGCTATATGCGCTCCAAACAGGTCGCACGTGAAGAGAATGCGATCCTCTTTCAGGTAGCTGACCATTGTGTCAGCCCAATGCACCCACGGCATCGCATAGAACGTCAGCGTCTTCCCGCCGAGATCGATGCTATCCCCATCCTTGACAATCATATATCGGTCTGGTGGGAGGTCGAACCAATACTGCGCCAGCGTTTGCGCTTTGGCGACGCAGACGATCTTCGCTTCGGGGTACTTGTTCAGCAAAGCTGGTAGAGCGCCGGTGTGATCCTGTTCGGTGTGATGAACGACGATATAATCGAGCCGCTCTACCTCTTCGAGTTCTTTGAGCAATCCTTCAACGAATCGCGGCTCAACTGTGTCGAGCAGTGCGGTGTGTGTTGTTCCCTTGACGAGGTACGAATTATAAGTGACTCCGTCGGGAGTCTGCATGACGGAATCGAAGTTCCGTCGGTTCCAGTCTATGGCGCCAGTATAAAAGACGCCTGGTTTAATTTCGCGCATTGGTCTTTTGTTAATTTGATATTCTTGCTGCACGTATTGGTTGTGCAGCGATTCTATTGATGCGATACGGTTGAAAGACTGGCATTCCGCAATCTACAATCTGCAATCTGCAATTACTTCTGCCAATACTTTATCCGCCATTTCCTTTAACGGTCTGCACGTCCCCGCTCCTTTGTGCCCGCCGCCGCCGTATTTAGCCATAAGCTCGCCGACTGAAACCTTGCACGTCCGATTGAAAATGCTGTGCCCCACGGAGATTTGCACTCGCGACGCATCGTTCGGATGGTCGAATATTTTCACCCAGACGTTACACTCCGGCCACATCGCAAACGGCAGGAATCGGTTGCCGTGCTCCCCAGTGAACCGATCACGAAAATCAGTCACCAACACATTACTATCGAGCACTGAGTACAGTTCAAGCGCCGTTTTGAAGGCGTCGCTGATCGCGGTGAACTCGCTTGTTCGCTTCACTACTTCCGGATCTTTCAGCAGTCGGTCGGGATCATTCCGCTTCAGCAGGTCTATCAGGTGCAGCCAATACGGCTCGTCCTGAAGCCGTTTGCCTTCAATGGTCATCGAGATCAGGATGACGCCGCGCGGATCTTTGATCTCCTCCATCATCAACGCCGCCGAATCGATCCTATCCGTAATCTGGATCAGCTCATCGAATCCCGCGAGCGACTCGTCGTGGCCATAGTACTCGTATATCACCCTTGCCGCCGACGGAGCGACCCACCAACTGCCTCGAAAATCCACCCCCACAAGCTTGTTTGAGATATGGTGGTCGAACCACATCGCGCAACCCTTGCGATATGGCAGATTGGCGATCAGATCTTCCGGCGTCACTTCGCCTTCGCCCGCCTGGAACGGGCCCGGCTCGATGAAACGAGTCCGGTCACAGTCTTCGACAATATTTAAGAGCGCCGCCGAGACGAGACCATCCCAGTCAGCGCGGGTGGTAATACGGAACATAATGAGATCCAGATTTTACCACGAAGACACGAAGACTCGAAGGATTCAGATTCAATTTATCTTCGTGTCTTTGTGTCTTGGTGGTTAAATGATTCTACGTTTGATTCCATCCTTGATGAGAGGGACATTGAAGTTAATTAGGAAGCCGAGGTTCAAGCCACTCAATTTCAAATAGGTAAGAAGTTGTGCCTCGTGAACTGGCAATAACAACTCTACGGCTTTCAACTCCACGATTATCTTTCGATCTACGATAAGATCGAGCCGCAGCCCAGAGTCAACCGCGATGCCTTTGTAATTGATCGGCATTGCAGCTTGACTTACATACGACACACCTCTCAGCGACAATTCGCGACAAAGACAAATCTCATAAACCGATTCCAGCAACCCAGGCCCAAGCTCTTTATGCACCTGAAAGGCTGCGTCAACCACTTGTCTTGCCAGTTCTTCAATTTCCATATCCATCATAATTTTCTCCTTCTTCGTGTCTTCGTGTCTTCGTGGTGAGATCGGCTCCTTACATCCCTGCGTATCTTGGCCCGCCGCCACCCTCTGGCGGAACCCAGGTGATGATCCCATACGGATCGGCTATGTCGCAAGTCTTACAGTGGACGCAGTTGGAAGGACTGAGTTGCAGCTTAAGACGGCTTTGGGCTTTAGGCTTTAGGCTTTGGGATTCCGATCCATCCTGCCCACTTGCCAACTTGTCCACTTGCCCACTATCCTCCACCATTTCGTAAACCTGCGCCGGGCAGAAACGCGTACAGGGATTGCCATACTCGACCACACAGCGCGTCGCGCAAATGTCGGTATCACTCACTTTCAAATGCGCCGGTTGGTGCTCTTCGTGCTTGGTACCCGAGGCAAAGACATCGGTCAGCTTGTCAAAGGTGAGCGTGCCGTCGAATTTGGAAGGCGTCAGCTCGCCTTCTCCTGCAACTTCGACCTTGTGCCCCATGCTGAGGTGATCGGCTTTGGTGCGGATGCGGCTGGAAAAACCTCTCCCGCCGGTGACGAGCTGCGCTCCGGTGTTGATCCCTCCCCAGATCAAACCCTTTTCATAAGGCTGGTGGAAGTTGCGCACTTTATATAGTTCTTTCGCCGCCCAACTACCGTGAAATTTTTCGTCGTAACAGCGGAGTGTTTCCGCCGAGTAATCTTCCTTCTGCAGCGCCGCAAACGCCGTCTGAGCCGCCATCATCCCCGATTTGATCCCGAGGTGAATTCCCTTTAGCCGCATCGAGTTAAGGAATCCGGCCGACTCGCCGACCAGCATCAGCCCGTCCGAATAAAGCTGCGGCATCGCCCAATAGCCGCCTTCTGAGATCGTCTTTGCGCCGTACTTGACCATCTTGCCGCCCGCTAACAGCGATGCAATCCACGGGTGCAGCTTCATCATCTGGAAGTAGCCGTGCGGGTCGTTGCGCGGGTCGTGCGCATTCAGAGCCGTCACCAGCCCAATCGAGACCAGTTCATCCGAGAAGGCGTAAATCCACCCTCCCCCGAAGGTGTTCATCCCGAGCGGATAACCGAGCGTGTGCCAAACCGTCCCGGCTTTGATGCGCCCCTTGGGGATCTCCCACATTTCCTTGACGCCGGTGACATAGCTCTGAGGATTGCGATCCTTGTCGAGTCCGAGCGCTGGGGCGGCGACTTTCGTCAAGTTACCGCGCGGTCCCTCGCCGAGCACACTCACTTTGGCGCGGAGTTCCATCCCGGCTTCAAACGTCCCCTTCTTCTCGCCGTTCTTGTCGAGCCCTTTGTCGTCGGTGATAACGCCTTTGAACTTGCCGTCTTCGATAATCGCCGACGCCCCCGCGGTCGAGGTCATGATCTGGATGCCCTTCTCCTCAGCGATCTTGCCCATCCACTTGACAAGCTGGTTCAGCGAGACGAGCGGGTAGCCGGAGTTGTGCATCGCGGGCGGGGCGTAAGGGACTTTCACCTTACCGGACGAGGTCAGAAAGAAGAGCGCATCGTCATTGACAATCGGCCCTAATGGACAGCCTCGTTCGCGCCAGTCGGGGATCAGCTCGTCCAGGCCCTTCGGGTCCATGACCGCGCCGGAGAGCATATGATCGCCGACTTCCGCCGACTTTTCGATGACCATCATCATGAATTCGTCGGACTTAGCCGCGCCTTTCAATTCGCCTTTGGCGCGCGCCGCTTCGATCAGGTCGGTCAAGTGAATGGCAAAAGCCAGCCCCGAAGGACCGGCTCCGACAACGAGGACGTCGAGGTCCATTGAGTCGCGTTGGATGGTGGGCATAGGGGAAGTTCCTTAGGTGTCATTCCCGTGACTTGAAGAAGATAAGCCTGCGCCGTTAATACGGGGATCCGGTTCACGGAGTGAAAAATCTCCGTTTTCTATCCGAAGTCTAGCTGATGCTAGAAACTCAAATGCTCTTATATCCAACCCATGAAGATATATCGGTCCGCCTTTATGAGGGTAACAAGCACCCCAAAATGTCTTGGCTACTTCTATGGATAAAGGCAATGTGCTTTCCACGACATCTACCCAATCTTTCGGGCTTCTCCAGATATTGGCTTTGGCCATTCCGGGATGAGCAAGGGAGTCACGGATTTCTTTAATATTCTTGAAAAATGAGCTAAATGGCTCTTTCCTTTGTTTTGAGTCTAAAATTCTCAAATCGCAATTTTGATCATGACGAATTATTCCAGGATATTTCTCAATTTTGTACTCAAGCGTTAAGTACCTTCCATCTTTCTTCCCAGTAAGTATTTCTTTGTTTAAACCACTTAAAGTATCATCTCTGATAATTGCATCTTGACCCAGACTATTTACGAAGCACTCGATGAATGAGTAGGATAATATCATTGCTGTCCTTGCATAGGTACAAACATTGAACGAGTAGTTTGTTTGACTCCGTAGCTGATCGTATGTGAGCGAATGTACCTCTTGGATATAACTCACAGCGTCGTTCAATAGTTGATATGCTTGTCTCATTTTAACTAAATAGAATGTCGCGTCTCGTAACATTGTATGCTCCTCGATGTCACTTTGTTCTGCATGAGGACCAACTCCGATTTGAGCGTGCAATGGCATATCAGAGGGCACGCCAATTTTTGATACATCAAACAAATTGACAATATATTGCAGTTGTATTCCATGCTTTGCTGAATATGATTTTTCCTCAAACAAGTTCAATATCTCAACCATAACATCATTCCAATTTCTCGCTATCCCATATCGTCTCTTTATTTCCCCCACATTGTGATCCATCAATTTATTCGCTTCGATCAAGAAAATATCTGTCTTGAAAGTTGGTGGCTTTTTCAACTCTTCTTCAATGCTATTCATTAGGTCTGATAATTCTTTGTTTACAAATAACTCGAAATCGAGTGTGACGAAAAACCTTACGAATAGGAGTTTTTGGCTAAGAATTGCCCTTGGATTTGGGTTTGTATGCGTCGAACTTAAATCTGACATTTCACTTACTCTTAACTTTTGGCTTAACACTGACGATAGGTTACTTTGTATAGAGGTTGCATTCCCACTCTATCAATATTAGTCCGAGTGTTCTAGTCGACCCGGGGCAATCAGCCAGAAATTATCTGTGTCGTAGTTTTTCCCGATTTGTCTAATTCCATCCCATCCGACGCTTAACTTCCTCCCACGCGATGGTCTTGCCCTCAAGCATTTCCTTCCTCGCACGTCGGAGATCCCTCATCAAGCTCTTATCGGACAATAGCTCGATGGTCTCCTTCAGCGATTCGTACTCTTCCAATGGTATCGTCACCATTGGTTTGTCAGATTTTATGGTTATAGAGTTCACCTTTCTCACCTCCTACTTCCCTCTTAATACCCCCAGAATATCCAGTAGATTCTCCCCTAATTCGACGAGCGTCTCCCCTTGTGTCCAGTAGTCCGGGTAGTCTTCCATCCACCCGACGAAGTACTTCTCACCTTTGTAGTATGTGAACTGAAGTTCCTGCATCCCTACCTCCCCGCCATCTGCGCCTGCTTTTCATTATATCTTGCGCCATGGATCGTGATGCGCCCCAAGCCTTCCTCGATTGCGCGGAGTTCTTCCGTCGAGAGCGTGATCTCGGCAGCGCCAAGGTTTTCTTCGAGCCGTTCCATTTTGGTTGTGCCGGGAATCGGGACGATCCAAGGCTTCTGGGCTAACAACCATGCCAGCGCAATCTGAGCGGGCGTCGCGCCACGCTTACCGGCAATCTGCGTCAACAGATCTACCAGCGCCAGATTTGCCTTCCTCGCGTCTGGCGTGAATCGAGGAACGGTATTGCGGAAATCGGAACTGGAAAAAGTGGTCTGTTCGGTGATCTTGCCCGTGAGGAAACCGCGACCGAGCGGGCTGAACGGCACAAAACCGATTTCCAACTCCAGAAGGGTGGGGATGATCTCTCGTTCCGGCTCACGATGCCAGAGTGAGTACTCGCTCTGCAACGCGGTCACCGGCAGAACTGCATGAGCACGGCGAATCGTGTTTGCGCCAGCTTCCGACAAGCCGAAATGCAGCACCTTCCCCGCTTCGATCAACTCCTTGACTGCGCCAGCGACCTCCTCAATCGGGACGTCAGGATCGACACGATGCTGGTAGAAGAGGTCTATCGTCTCGATCCCGAGTCGTTTGAGTGAGGCTTCCGCAACCTCTTTGATATGCTCAGGGCGGCTGTCCAACCCGCTCCAGCCGGGAGTTCCGTCCTGATTGAGCCGGAAACCAAACTTGGTGGCGATGACCACTTTGCCTTTGAACGGAGCAAGCGCTTCGCCGACCAGTTCTTCATTCACGAAGGGGCCGTAAATCTCGGCGGTGTCGAAGAAAGTGACGCCTCGTTCGACGGCTGACCGGAGGACGCGGATCATCTCCTGCCGTTCTCCCGCGGGACCATAACCGAAGCTCATCCCCATGCAACCGAAGCCGAGGGCGGAAACTTCGAGACCGCTTTGTCCTAATTGCCGCTTATTTATATCGTTAATAGGAGTTATCTCTCTTCATTCTCCATCAAACTTTCGTCCGGGTGTTCCGGATCGAACGGCTTCACCTCACCAGTCAGGATCGCCTGCAAGCCGGGCTTTAAGTCCTTGCGCACGTCGGCGGTGACGCGGTCGATGAAGAGCACGCCGACAAGGTGGTCATATTCGTGCTGGAAAACGCGCGCTGCAATACCGACCAGCGTCTCCTCGACCTGCTTGCCGTTCACATTGGTGTAGCGCACTTTGATCTTGTCGGGGCGGATCACATCGGCGAAGACCTTTGGGATCGAGAGGCAGCCTTCCTGCTTGTTGACGTTGTTGCCCGCTTTGTCGAGGATTTCGGGGTTGATGTAGGCCACGCCATCGTCGCGATCTTCGTCGATCACTGCCCAGTCAATGACGAACAACTGCAACGACTTGCCGACTTGCGGAGCCGCCAGCCCCAGCCCGTTGGCGACGCGCATGGTTTCAATCATGTCGCTGGCAAGCTGCTTGATCTCAGCCGTGACCTTCTCGATCTTCGTTGACTGCCGTCTGAGGAGCGGTTCGCCGTAAGGGGTGATCTTAAGCAGCAACAGCGCCTCCCATGCTCTCACCACGAAGACACAAAGACACAAAGACCAAACTTGAATTCTTCGTGTCTTCGTGTCTTCGTGGTAAAAATCCCTTACGCTGCATCAGACAGCTCCTTCTGCGGCTCGGCTTCTTGCAGCACCATTTCTTCCCACGGGCGTTTCTTGTCGATCCCGAGCAGGAATTCCTTGGTGTAGATGATGTCGCGCGAGTAGCCGGCGAGGTTGAAGTCCTGCACGTCCATGCGGATCGCGTCAACCGGGCAGGCTTCGGCGCAAAGACCGCAGAAGCAGCAGCGGAGGATGTCGATATCGAACCGCTCGGGGAATTTCTCGACCATCGGGTCGGGCGATTCGCCGGGTGTGATATGGATGCAGTCGCACGGACAGACGGTCTCGCAGAGCATGCAGGCGGTACAGCGCATCGAGCCGTTCTGCTTGACAGTCAACCGGTGTCGCCCGCGCCAGCGGACGTCTATCGGGCGCTTGACTTCGGGGTACTGGTAGGTCGCCGAGGCGACTTCGCCGTTCTGTTTGGCGCCGAACATCCGTGAGACGTGGAAGGCCATGTTGGCCCAGAAGTGGCGGTTGGTGATCCAGAGGCCGCGAATGACCTCGATCCAGTAGATCTTTTCCGCGACTCCGACGTCAACGGTGAGGGTGGTGACTTTTTTGGGCATTGTATCAGGGAAAATGTGTTGTTTGCGTGTGTGCGTTCCATTCGCGTGGGTCGGGCCGCTGAGTTTCTTTAAAAGTCTCTAGTCGATACCGAAATCTTCAAAGAAACGATCTCGCCGGTCAAGTTCAAGCCCTTCATTGCGGCACTTTTCAATTCCAAAATCAGTGAGGAAACACTGTCCATCATTTGTCTCGCTTACCAATCCCTCTCTCTTAAGTATAAAAACCGCAGCCAAGAAATATGGATATAGAGGATGCTCCTCTTTGAAGGAGAAAGTCCATCGATTACTGAACTCGGTAGTGCCATGATGTCGTCGCTGATAGTGCCAGAGGTTTCGAAGTATCAGATCCTTCATCCTTGGAATAGGGACGTTTATTGAATCAGAGTTCACTTGAGACCTCCAACCGCAATACTACCTGTACGGAAACTTGAGGAATCAACTGCTTTTCCCTTCTGTGCTTCAGGCCCTCTATAGATGTCTAAAATTGCCCTTATAATGTCCGGCTCTAAAATCTGAACAACTTTATCAAGCAAGTCTACTATCTGCCTCTTAAGCACGAAGAACCCAACAACGATGATAAGCGGCCATGAAACACCTTTAAGGAATGCCGCAATTGAATCGCCGGGTTCATCCTTTGAAATAAACGTGATGACGCAGAGTATTCCGAGGACTAGCAGCCATGACATAATTACTCCGGTTGGTGCTTCTTTAAAGTTCTCATGGTTAGATGTGTTTTCAGACAATGTTATCCTCCTTTATGTCAATCACTACTCCCTCCTTCCGCGCAATCCAGATAATCGGAGTCCCATTGTCGGTCTCCCATTGGTTGACGCCGCAAGGAATCGGTTCAATGCGCGAGTCAATCATCCCAGCCGTCCGCCAGAGAGGAGACACATCAGCATACTGGTAGTTCTGGTCGTATCTTGGTGCAACAACGACGAGGTCAATATCGCTCCACTCATTAGCCTTCCCGTTGACCTGCGAGCCGAAGAGCACCCCGAAGGATGGCTCCAAGCCGCCGTCCATCAGCGCCTTGAGATAGCGCCTTATACTTTGAATAATTGACTCTTCAACCACTCAACAAACTCCTTTGCAGATTCAACCAAAATGACCGCCTGCTCGTGAGGTGGTTCGCTCGGAAAGGGATCAGTGTATCTACCGCTGATATTGAACTTGTTCATCTCACCGAGAAATCCTCGTTGCTCTTCGGAGGTTGGAAGCGATGCCTGACCAGCAAGCTTCACGAGGTCATGTACTTTAGGGGGTGTATCCGAAATGGCTTTACACACAGCCGCTTTCAACGCCAATTCAAGGGCAAGATGCGCGTGGAACATTGATTGTCGGGAGCGACGCCACCTGAGAGCATACTCGACAAATTCCATTTCCTCTTCCGCACTGACCCACCAGTGTAGGACTTGTGCATTAGTGTCAAAGGTCATCTCACTTCCCCACCAACACCATCACTACCCCCGTCACGGCGAGGTTGATCAACGCCAATGGCAGCAGGTAGAGCCAGCCGAGCCGCATCACCTGGTCGTAGCGAAAACGCGGGAATGTCCAGCGAACCAGCGTGAAGAAGTAGATCATCACGGCAATCTTGAAGAAGAGCGCTCCAACCTGCAACAGAACGACAATCCACTTGCCAAGTTCCAGCATCCCG
>Ga0247842_10004469_pt1 | contig 17452 bp, 17 predicted proteins | sample LaCruzMarch2015__3_FD_192411 | JGI IMG/M metagenome (GOLD analysis project Ga0247842, IMG submission 192411) | Freshwater microbial communities from meromictic Lake La Cruz, Castile-La Mancha, Spain - LaCruzMarch2015_19m | ecosystem: Environmental > Aquatic > Freshwater > Lake | place: Spain...
GTTTTGCATAGCATTGATATTCAGCTACATGTAAAATAGGGGGGGGTAAAATTAGGTTTTTAGAAAACCATAGTATATATTTGTGTCGAAACTGGCATCAAAAAAAAAGTAGTTTTTAGAGGTGCCCATTAATAACTAGTCATGGAGCACATAGAGCAGACAAAATTGTTTTCAGAATTTCCTCCGAATTCTACTAACTCCTGGGAGGAAAAGATAAAAGCAGACCTTAAAGGAGCCGATTATACAAAAAAACTGATTTGGAAAACCGATGAAGGATTTAATGTTAAGCCCTATTATCGTGCCGAAGATTTGCAAGGACTAGAATATCTGAACGCCTTACCCGATGCTGCACCTTACGTCAGAGGAGTCAGGAAACAGAACAACGAATGGATTATCAGGCAGGATTTTTACACAACAGATATTGTTGAAGTCAACGCCCTTGCAAAGGATGTCATAAAAAAAGGCGTTGGAGCTGTTGGACTGAATGCAACTGAAATCTCAACACATAAGCAAATATGTGAACTGCTGGATGGCATTGATCTTCAAACAACAGGGATTAATTTTATTTCTTCGCAATCATATCCGCTCACCCTCGAGTTATTTATTTATGAAGTCGGCCATCGGGGCGATGGTGTTGAAAAGGTTCAGGGTTCAATCAATTTCGATCCCATCAGCTACCTGTTATTGCATGGCGATTTTTATGTAAACTGGGTCCATAATATAGAAGAAACTGAGTATCTTCTTACTACCGTTCGAAAGAAGCTGCCAAACTTCAAAGCCATTACCATTAACGGTCACTATTTTCAGAATTCCGGAGCTACCCTCGTGCAGGAGCTTGCATTCAGCCTGGCTTCTGCTAATGAATACCTGGCCGGGCTTACTGGTAAGGGATTCTCGGTTGACGATGTTGCCCCTTTTATGCAGTTATCACTGGGAATTGGATCGAACTATTTCATGGAAATTGCCAAATTGCGGGCTGCAAGGTTATTGTGGACCAGGATGGTGGAACAATATAAACCCAGAAACGAAAATTCACTCAGGATATTTATCCATTGTACCACCGCATTGTGGAATAAGTCGATATATGATCCCTATGTCAACCTGTTGCGAACGACAACAGAGGGAATGTCGGCCGCGATTGGGAATGCTGATTCCATAACAATTCTGCCTTTTGATATTCCATTTAAAGACCCGGATGAAATTTCGCGCAGAATATCGCGAAACCAGCAATTTGTATTAAAAGAAGAATCTTATCTCGATAAGATAATTGATCCTGCGGCAGGTTCATACTACGTTGAAAACCTTACGCACTCCATTGCTCAGCATGCCTGGCAGTTATTCAAAGATGTCGAATCGCGGGGGGGCATCATTGAGTGCATCAAATCGGGTTTCATTCAGGAAGAAGTTGAACGCAGCCGCCAACAAAAGGAGATGGATATTGCTCAGCGCAAAACCGTCATTCTGGGGACCAACCAGTATCCCAATCTCCAGGAAACCATGGCCGACAATATCCGGAATGTAAGTGAAAAATCGGCAACTGCCCCATCTTCCTACCGGAAAATGACCACATTCAGGGGCGCCCAACCATTTGAGGAGATCAGGTTCGCCACAGAACTTTTTGTAAAACACGGAAACAAGCGTCCCGGCGTTTTTCTTTTTACCATGGGAAATCTGGCCATGCTCCGGGCGCGTGCTGGGTTTACCACGAATTTTTTCGGATGTGCCGGATATGAAATATTTGATAACCAGGGTTTTTCAACAATAGATGAGGGGGTGGCCGCTGCGGCGACTTCCATGGCTGAAATAATTGTTATTTGTAGCTCGGATGAAGAATATGGTACAATTGTTCCTGAAATTGCGCATAAAATTAAAGAAACCAATAGTAAAACCAGGATTCTTGTTGCAGGATATCCCAAAGAATTAATTGAGCAGTTTAAATCAGCTGGAGTCGAAGATTTTATTCATCTCAGAAGCAATTTGCTGGAAACACTCCGGAATTCACAGCGACAGCTGGGGATTTTCTAGTACCCACGCTTTGACATATAAATCAATATGATTGAGCAGAATTCGAATGCAAACAATGTCAACACACCCAAAGGAACTTTAAAAATCCTGGTCGTTGAAGACAATGCCATAAACCTCAGGCTGATTTCGGCAGCATTGCTCCGTGCAGGTCACAAAGTTGATTCGGCAGTGGATGGTGCTGCAGCCGTTATTCAATTTACCAATAATGTTTACGATGCTATTCTGATGGATATCATGATGCCTGTAATGGATGGTATTACAGCGACACGTGAAATCCGCAAGATTGAAGCTGCCCGTAAGGTCGGGTACGAGAGCCATGTTAAAATCATCGCTATTACTGCGAATGCATTTGAGGATGACAGGAACAAATTTTTTGAGGCCGGGATGGATTATTATATGAATAAGCCGATCGAAATTGACGAATTGCACAGAATTCTGAATGATTAATTCAAGTGACACAGTCATGAATAAATCTTCGCTTCGCCCCTTTTTATATCCTATGATCCTGTATCTTATCGGGGTGGTAGTATATGCGACGGCGGTGAGTTATTTTGACCGGAACAGAATTCTCGGAAATATTGATGAAAAACTTCTTTTTGCTGCAAGGAATGTAAAATATATTTTACCTGAAAATTTTCATGACCGGGCTCTTGAAAAAGGAGCGATCAGTGATTCAGAGAACATCCGGAATACAGCTATGTTAAGTGATTTTGCAAAAATCTCTGATTTGTCGTATCTGTATACTGCCGTAATCCGTGACGGGGAGGTTTATTTTACATCTTCCAGTGCAAGCGATGAAGATATTAAGAAAAAAGACCTTCCTTTTTACTGGCAGGATTATCCGGAAGCCACAACAGAATTTAAAGCCGCGATCCGTTCAAATTCACCCACTTTTGAATCGTCTCAGGACCGTTGGGGTTCATTCAGAAGTGCAGTCCTGAGTGAATCATCCCCGGGAGGGCAGAAATACCTGGTTGGAGCAGACATGAATATTTCGCATGTAAATACAGAGATCGTTAAAGGAGTAATCATAATTTTTGCCCGGGCATTTTTCTTTATGATCATCCTGACCCCGTTTTTCATTGTACTTCGGAATTTTTACAGGAAACATTCCTTCCAGCTTGAAAATGAAGTTATTGAAAGAAGACAGGCTGAGGCAAAGTTGGAGCAATATAAATTTCACCTTGAAGAGATAATTCGCAAACGCACCGAACAACTCCAGCAGGAGATCACTGACCGTAAACAGATTGAATTTGAGTTGGAAAAGGCAAAGGAAATTGCAGTCAGGGAAAGCCGGGCCAAATCAATTTTTTTAGCTAACATGAGCCATGAAATCCGAACTCCAATGAATGGCGTGATCGGAATGGCTAATATCCTCAAAGATACTGAATTGAACGATCAGCAGCGTGAGTATCTCGACATTATCGAAATCTCCGGAAATAACCTGTTGTCGATCATTAACGACATCCTTGATTTTTCGAAAATCGAAGCCGGGCAGGTTGAATTGGAGAATATTCCATTTAACCTGATGCAGCAAGTTGATGAAGTGACTAAAATCCTGCACATCAAGGCCGAAGCAAAAGGATTGAAACTCTTTTTCATGATTTCACCCGATCTGCCCGATCAGGTAAAAGGTGATCCGGTAAGGTTTAAGCAGATCATTATCAATCTTACCAATAATGCAATCAAATTTACACAGGAGGGCAATATAACCATCACGCTTGAATCTGTTTCGCAGAGTGCTGCAAAACTCATCATCCGCTGCAATGTTAAAGATACAGGTATCGGGATTTCAGCGAGCGGCAGGGAAAAACTGTTCAAAGAATTTTCGCAGACGGATGCATCCACAACGAGGAAATATGGTGGAACCGGATTGGGTCTAAAAATTTCAAAAGATCTTGCACACTTAATGGGTGGCGACATTGGTGTTGACAGTACCGAGGGCCGGGGATCCACTTTTTGGTTTACTGCCGAATTTGAAAAAATGGCACAATCCGAAATTGACAGGTTGAAGGCAGAAAAAAAGGATGAATCATCAAAATCGCTGTCCATTTTAATGGTCGAAGATAATTATATCAGTCAGAAAGTTGCAAAGACAGCCCTCGACCGGGACGGGTACCATAATATCGAAATTGCGGAAAACGGCAAAGTAGCTGTTAAAATGTTTCAGGATAAGGAGTATCATCTTGTTTTGATGGATATTCGCATGCCGGTAATGGACGGGCTGGAGGCCACTGAAAAATTCAGGGAGATTGAACACAATAATCCAAATCGTTTTCCTACCACAATTGTGGCATTTACGGCCTATGCCATTGAAGGAGATCGTGAGCGTTTCATTTTAGCCGGTATGGACGATTATATTGCCAAGCCATTTCAACCGGAAGAACTTATCAGGGTCATTGAAAAATATGCGGTTAAACATCGTTTTCGTTCCCAGCGTTCACTGAGAATTCTTTTAGCCGAGGATAATAAAATCAATCAAAAAGTTGCAACAAAAACACTTGAAGCATTCGGACATAAAGTTGATGTTGTTGAGAACGGACTTGAGGCCGTTGAAAAGGTGAAGCAGAATGTGTATGATTTGATTATGATGGACCTGGAGATGCCTGAAATGGATGGCATTGAAGCGACACGTGTCATCCGGAAAATGGAATCAGATCATCTTTTACCGGAAAATACTTCTTCTAAAAAAGTAAAAATAGTCGCATTAACGGCACATTCATCAACTGAAGACCGGGCCCGATGTCAGGAAATAGGGATGGATGACTATATTAGCAAACCATTCCGCCAGAGTGAAATTGCCAGGGCATTAAATATTTAACCGGGTTACATGAAAAAAGTATTATTATCGTTTTTTTGTTTCTTGGTAATTGGGTTGTCCGATAACCTTTTAGCGCAGGAGGAAACTGTGCTTGCCCAAATTGAAAGTGAAGCAGAAAACGAAGGAGCAACCCTGCTTTTCGGAGCCGATCTACTGAGCAGATACATCTGGAGGGGATATGATTATGGCAATTCTCCTGCCATTCAGCCAAATATTGCATTTTCCTGGAAAGGGCTTAACATTGGGGCCTGGGGGTCTTATGCTTTTACAAAACGTAGCATTGAGCTTAATGATACTACGATCATCGATGCAGGAAATTATGCTGAAACAGATCTGTATGTCTCGTATACTTATAAATGGTTTACACTGCTGTTGTTCGATTACTTTAACATGAATGGTCTTAATGCCAACGATGGTAACAAGTATTTCGATTACAACAATGCTACAACCGGGCATACTTTTGAGGGATGTCTGGTATTTGACGGACCAAAACAATTTCCGTTGCAAGTCACCCTAAGCACTCTTTTTTACGGAGCCGATAAAGATCAGGATTCAACAGGAGTTTATGGCTATGGAACAAATAACAACTATTCCACCTATTTTGAGCTTGCCTGTAAAATTCACCTGAAGAAGATTGACGTTGAACTTAAGCCCTTCATTGGAGGTATTCCTTTTGGGAGTTCATGGTATGGACCTTATGCCGGAGTGATAAATCTTGGACTTACTGCAAAAAAATCAATTCCGATTACCCCATTATACTCACTTCCGGTACAGGCCTCCCTGATAACCAACCCACAGGCTCAAAGCATATTCCTGGTATTTGGGGTTTCATTATAAAACTACTTTAACACTATAAATCGAACGATGAGACCAGATTTTAAAAATGTTGAATTAAAACAAGCTCCGGCAGGAAAGCCTTTTTCAGATTGGGAAACAGAGGAAGGAATTCAGAAGAGTTGGAAAACACCTGAGCAGATTCCGGTGAAACCTGTATATGGTGAGTGTGACCTGCTGGGAATGGAGCATCTCAATTATGCTGCCGGATTGCCCCCCTTTTTGCGGGGGCCCTATGCAACAATGTATGTGATGAATCCATGGACGATTCGTCAGTATGCAGGGTTTTCAACAGCCGAAGAATCCAATGCTTTCTATCGCAGGAACCTGAAAGCCGGTCAAAAGGGCTTATCTGTGGCTTTTGATCTTGCCACCCACCGTGGGTATGATTCCGATCATGAGCGTGTTGTTGGAGATGTCGGGAAAGCCGGGGTAGCTATTGATTCCATCCTTGACATGAAGATCCTTTTTGACCAGATCCCACTCGATATCATGTCGGTGTCAATGACAATGAATGGCGCCGTATTGCCCATCCTGGCATTTTATATAGTTGCTGCAGAGGAACAGGGAGTCGCCATGGCCAAGCTTACCGGGACCATTCAAAATGACATCCTGAAGGAATTTATGGTGCGGAACACCTACATTTATCCGCCAAATCCATCGATGAAGATAATCGCCGATATTTTCGAGTACACCTCGAAAAATATGCCAAAATTCAATTCGATCTCCATAAGCGGTTATCACATGCAGGAGGCCGGAGCCACAGCAGATATTGAGTTGGCTTACACGTTGGCTGATGGTCTTGAGTATCTGCGTGCCGGGATCAATGCCGGAATGGACATTGATACCTTTGCTCCCAGATTGTCATTTTTCTGGGCTGCCGGGATGAATCATTTTATGGAGATTGCCAAGATGCGGGCCGCACGTTTGCTATGGTCCAAGATCGTGAAGCAATTCAATCCAAAGAACCCGAAATCGATGGCTTTACGCACCCATACGCAAACTTCAGGATGGAGCCTCACCGAGCAGGATCCTTTCAATAATGTGGCCCGAACCTGCGTTGAAGCGCTTGCGGCAGTCCTTGGCCATACACAATCGCTGCATACCAATGCCCTGGATGAAGCCATTGCATTGCCTACTGATTTTTCGGCCCGCATAGCGCGTAATACACAGATTTACCTTCAGGAGGAAACCCAGATATGCCGTTCAGTTGATCCTTGGGCAGGGTCATATTATGTGGAAATGCTGACCCATGAAATAGCACATAAAGCATGGGCCTTGATCGAAGAAGTTGAAGCGCTCGGCGGAATGGCAAAGGCCATTGAAACAGGAATTCCCAAGATGCGCATCGAGGAGGCCTCGGCACGCAAGCAGGCCAGAATTGATTCGGGCAAGGACAAGATCGTTGGGGTAAATCTTAACAGGCTCGAAAAGGAAGATCCGATCGAAATTCTGGATGTGGATAATGCGGCTGTGCGTGAATCCCAGGTGTTGAGATTACAGGATTTAAGGGCTAACCGTGATATTGTTGCAGTGCAGGCAGCGCTTGACGCATTGACAAATTCAGCAGCATTCGGAGAAGGTAATTTATTGGCCCTGGCTATTGATGCAGCACGTAAACGGGCTTCATTGGGTGAAATTTCATATGCACTTGAAAAAATATACGGGAGGTATAAAGCAGTGATACGAAGCATTTCAGGAGTATATTCTTCGGAATCAAAAGACAATGCAGCTTTTGCCAAAGCACGGGAATTGGCTGACAAATTTGCTGAGATGGAAGGTCGCCGGCCACGCATTATGATAGCCAAAATGGGCCAGGACGGTCATGACCGTGGCGCCAAGGTGGTTGCAACCGGTTATGCCGACATTGGATTTGATGTGGATATCGGTCCATTGTTTCAGACTCCGGCTGAATCGGCTAAACAGGCGGTTGAAAATGACGTTCACATTTTAGGCGTTTCAAGCCTCGCGGCCGGGCATAAAACACTGGTTCCCCAGGTGATTGAGGAATTAAAAAAACTCGGCAGGGAAGATATCATGGTTATCGTTGGGGGTGTAATTCCTCCGCAGGATTATGAATTCCTTTACAAATCGGGCGCCGCTGCAATTTTTGGTCCGGGAACAGTGATTTCCGAAGCCGGCATCAAATTGCTGACGATCCTGATCGAAAGCCGTAAATAGTTGATGGAACTGCAATCCTTCACCCTGCCTAACGGGATTCGTCTGGTACATTGCTCTGCTCAAAGCCCGGTAGCCCATTGTGGAATATTTATCCATGCCGGGTCGCGGGATGAAACGGCTACTGAGCATGGAATCGCCCATTTTATTGAACATACCATCTTTAAAGGAACTGAAAAGCGGAATGTTTTCCAGGTACTGAACCGGCTGGAAAATGTAGGCGCCGATCTGAATGCCTACACAACAAAGGAGGAGACTTGTATCTATGCCTCCTTTCTAAGCGAATTTTACGACCGCACCCTTGAATTGTTCCAGGATATCTTTTTTCACTCCATTTTCCCGGAAAAGGAGCTGGAACGAGAAAAACAGGTTGTTATGGATGAGATCCGGTCATATCAGGATACACCAGCTGAGCAGATATTTGACGACTTTGAAGATCTTGTTTTTACGGGCCACCCGCTGGGTAAAAACATCCTTGGTTCCTCCGGAAGTCTTAAAAAGCTAAAACGGGATGATATAATTCAGTTCATCCATCGTAATTACAGTCTTGACGAAGTGGTGATCGCCTCAGTTGGAAATATACCCTTTAAAAAACTTGTTAAGTTAGTAAATAAGTTTTTCAGCGATCAACCGGGCCGGGGACACAGTCATCCCAGGATCCCATTCCAGAATTATAAGCCTTTTATCAGCAATGTAAAGAAAAAAACATCCCAGGTTCATTGCCTGGTCGGCGCCCCGGCCTACGATTACGGCCACGAATGCAGGATTCCGCTGGCATTGCTGAACAATATGCTGGGAGGACCCATTATGAACTCGAGGCTTTCATTGGCTCTTCGGGAACGTAACGGACTCACCTATCACAATGAATCGAATTATTCAGCTTATTCCGATGCCGGCATTATTCACATCTATTTTGGGACTGAACTAATGCAATATGAAAAGGCCCTTGCAATTGTACACAAGGAGTTAAAGCGTTTGAGAGAAGAGAAATTAACCGGGATTCAGTTGCACACCATAAAAAAGCAGATTATTGGGCAGTTGGCAATAGCACAGGAGTCAAATCTGGCCGCAATGCTTGCCATCGGGAAAAGCTACCTGTTGCAAAACCGGTTCGATCCGGTCGAAATGATCATCGCCCGCATACAGACTACCACTTCTGAGGAACTGGCCAAAATTGCCAATGAGGTTTTTGAAGAAAAGCAGTTGAGTATGCTGACGTTCAAAGTAACTAAGACAACATGATGACAGATATTCTTTTTGAATATTCCGAAGCCCACACAACGCCCGAAACACCCGTCATGGCTGAGCTGAATAGGGAAACACATCTTTCGCAGGTTTATCCCCAAATGTTATCGGGCCATGTACAGGGAACTTTTCTGAGGGTGATTGTTCAGATGTTGCAGCCGGAACGTGTACTCGAAATCGGCACCTTCACCGGATATTCAGCAATTGCGATGGGGTTCGGATTGCCATCAGGCCCGGCTCCTGTTCCGGGGAAGGGAAGAGAACCACTTATACATACAATAGAAGTGAATCCTGAGCTGGAAAGCGGGATCAGGAAATACATCTGCATGGCAGGCCTGGAGGAGAAGATAGTTCTTCACATTGGCAAGGCGCTTGAAATTATTCCTGATCTTGATGAAGTGTGGGACCTTGTTTTCATCGATGCCGACAAGCCCAATTATCTCAATTATTATAAAATGGCGCTTCCCCGCTTACGTCCGGGAGGATTTATCATTGCCGATAATGTATTATGGGATGGCAAAGTGACCGGCGAACCTGCAAAAATGGATAGAGATACCCGCGGGATTACTGATTTTAATGATTTTGTGCACAATGACAAACAGGTGGAGAATTTGATGTTGCCTGTGCGCGATGGGCTGATGATTATCAGGAAATTATAATCAATTTTCAAGTCTGCAAATTCAACTATGAGTCCACTCCGAAAAGGCAAATTAACGGAAGACCGGACACTGAGCGAAGTCGAAGTGTCCTTATTAACAGGTGTTTGCATCCTTCGACTCCGCTCAGGATCCAATTGATCGGACTTTTCGGAGTAGACTCAACTATTCCGCTCAATCGATTTTTTGCCGGTTGTAATTGCTTTACAATGTGCTGTTTGCTTTTACCCGACCCGGTATTCAAACTTTACCCCGGCAAGTTCATCGTTTGCTTTAATAATCTTCTTTTTCAGATCTTCCTTGAAAAGGATCATTTTCTCATGCAGCAGGGGATCGCTGACAGCAAGAATTTCGGCAGCAAGGATTGCAGCGTTCTGGGCGCCGTTGATGCCAACTGTGGCAACGGGGATTCCCGGAGGCATTTGGACGATAGCCAGGAGGGCATCAAGGCCTTCTAAGGAGGCTTTGATAGGGACACCGATTACTGGCAAGGTAGTCATGGCCGCAATAACACCCGGCAGGTGAGCGGCCATCCCGGCTGCGGCAATAATAACACGGATCCCGCGCTGATGGGCATTTTTTGCGAATGCTTCAACTTTTTCTGGTGTTCTGTGCGCTGACAATGCGTTGATCTCAAATGGAATCTGCATGTCATTCAGGAATTTGGCTGCTGCTTCCATTACCGGAAGGTCGGAAGTGCTGCCCATGATAATACTTACTTTTGGTTCCATGGGTTGTGTGAATTCAGGAGTAAATTGTTTTTGTTTCAATCGTGAAACGGCTGGCTCTTCCCCGACCGGAGATACCTCTCTTAAAATCAAGGTGCAGCCTGAACGGTTTGACGGGTATTTAATGTTATGCTACAAAAGTAGAGATATTTTAGTTACTTTTGTATGCAGGTAATATGCTATCGAATATGACAAAGGTGAAGGTCAGGGAACTGGTTTTTGAGAAGTTCATCAGCAGAGAAGAGATTGATGCGGCAGTTCAGAAGGTCGCAGATGGAATTAACCGCGATTATGCCGGGAAAAATCCTTTGCTTCTGGCCATCTTAAATGGTGCATTTATCTTTGCCTCTGACTTGATGCGGAAAATAACGGTACCATGTGAAATTACCTTCGTCAAATATGCTTCCTACTCCGGAACAATTTCTACCACAAATGTAAAGGAACTGATCGGCATGAATGAAGAACTTGAAGGGCGGCATGTTATTGTGGTTGAGGATATTGTGGATACAGGTATTACGATGGACAAATTACTTACCGATGTACGTGAGAAAAATCCGGTGGATGTAAAAGTTGCCTGTTTCTGTTTCAAGGCCGAGGCATTTCAAAAGGATTTTACGATTGATTACCTTGGAATGACCATTCCCAATGATTTCATAGTGGGATATGGTCTTGATTACGATGGACATGGAAGGAATTTTCCTGAAATTTACAGGATTGTAAAATAATTTGAAGATTTGAAAATGTGAAAATGCGGTATTATTTTACTGCATCAAACCTTTTAATACTTTATTACCTCATTATTTCGTTAGTGTAATTCCTTTATTATCTTGTCATTTTTAATTCTTCGCATATGTTTAATTTGATCCTCTTTGGTCCCCCGGGTGCCGGTAAAGGTACCCAGGCAATAAAAATTGCTGAAAAATTTGGCTGGAAGCATGTTTCAACAGGTGACATTCTGCGTGCAGAGGTGAGCCAGGGATCTCCATTGGGCCTGAAAGTTAAGGCTGTGATGGAAGCAGGCCACCTTGTATCAGATGAGTTACTGATTGAAATCATGGAATCAGTATTTGTCAATAACCCTTCGGTGATGGGCTTTGTGCTCGACGGGTTTCCCCGTACGCTGAACCAGGCGCAGGAACTTGATAAAATGCTCCTGAAACATGGTCAGGAGGTTACGCTGGTGCTCGCACTGGAGGTTGATGAGAAGGAACTTGTTACCCGTTTGTTGAAACGCGCACAGGATCAGGGCCGCAAAGATGACACTGAGGAGGTGATTAAAAACCGCCTTGTTCAATATCATCACCACACCAAACCCTTGATTGAATATTACGTTGGTAAAAATCTATATAAGGAGGTTTATGGAGTGGGAACGATTGAAGATATTTTTGGTCAGCTTTGTTCCGTGATCAAACCATAAAATAATACTCGCCGATTTGTGCTGATTTTCACGCAGATTCAGCGAACAAAAAATTGATCCTGGAAAAGTGAACAAATACCCAAATCGTAAATCGTAAATCGTCTAATCGTCAATCCATTTTGTCTGATTCAAACTTTGTTGATTATGTAAAGATCCATTGCGCCTCCGGTAACGGCGGTGCCGGGTCGCGGCATTTTATGCGTACCCGTACCAATGCGCACGGAGGTCCCGATGGAGGCGACGGAGGGCGTGGAGGTCACATCATCCTTAAGGGTAACAGTCAGTTCTGGACTTTACTTCACCTGAAATTCACCAAACATCTCAAAGCCGAGCATGGGGGCGCCGGATCAAAACAGCTCATGCATGGCGCCAATGGGAAGGATGTTTTTGTAGATGTTCCGCTTGGTACTGTTGCACGTGATGCCGAAACCGGCGATTTTGAGTGTGAAATCACTGAAGATGGACAAACCCATATCCTTGTCCCCGGTGGTCGGGGTGGTCTTGGGAATGACCATTTTAAAACCCCAACCAGGCAAGCGCCCAAGTTCGCACAACCGGGTGAACCAGGGCTTGAATTCTGGAAAATTCTGGAGTTGAAACTATTGGCCGATGTGGGGCTTGTAGGTTTTCCCAATGCCGGGAAATCAACGCTGCTGTCAGTTATTTCAGCAGCAAAACCACAGATTGCCGATTATCCTTTTACAACCCTCGTTCCGAATCTTGGTATAGTGCGATACCACGACAATAAATCATTTGTCATGGCCGATATTCCCGGCATCATTGAAGGAGCCCATGAAGGAAAAGGACTTGGACTGCGTTTTTTAAGGCACATTGAGCGCAACTCCACGCTGCTGTTCATGGTGCCAGCCGATTCGAAGGATATTCGCAAGGAATATCAGATTTTACTCAATGAACTGGAACAATACAACCCGGAATTACTGGATAAAACCCGGGTGCTGGCAATAACCAAATCTGACCTTGCAGATGCCGAGATTATCCGGGAGTTAAAAAAGGATTTGCCTGAGATACCAACGGTCTTTATCTCTTCACATAAACAGACAGGTCTGGAGAAACTGAAAAACATTCTCTGGGAAGAGCTGAACAGAATGACGAATTACGAATGACGAATTACAAATTACAACTGGCGAAGCGGTTTATATACTGTAATTATGTATGCTTGATTGTTTAAAGTATATAGATCAAACTGTTTTTCTGTTTCTGAACGGGTTTCATTGTCCTTTTTTTGATCTGGTTATGTACTGGGGAACCCAGTCATTGGTATGGCTGCCGTTGTATCTTTTTTTACTTTTCCTCGTTATCCGGCTGTATAAATGGCAAACTTTCTGGATTTTAATGTTTGCTGCATTGATGATCATTGTAAGTGATCAATTGTCTAATATTTTCAAGGATTGGGTTGCCCGACCCCGTCCCACCTATGAACCTGGTTTGCCCATCATACATACTGTGAACGGTTACCTGGGCGGTCAGTTTGGGTTTTATTCCGCTCATGCTTCCACCAATCTTGCTATTGCCGTTTTTTTGATCTGCATTTTTCAGAAAAGGTTCCGGTACTTTTCTCCATTCATTATTGCATGGGCTTTTTTCATGGCTTACACCCGCATTTACCTGGGTGTACATTATCCCGGTGATATTATTGGAGGATGGATTGCCGGCGGATTGATCGGCTGGGGTTTTGGGATCCTCACCATGTGGTATATTTCCAGAGGGATTCAACAAACCCGGATAAAAAATCACCGGGATTAAAACAATTCAGACACAATTTACGTTATAATCAACCTGACCGGAACAGGTAATCCAGCTATTGTTTCATTCGTTGTACTTATTGACCTGGATGAAAACCGGTTTATATTCTTTGTTGAAGCAGTAAATACTAAATCGGACTCCTATCACGAGAATTTTACAATTACATCATTCAATTGAGTTCGGTCATCAAATAAAACCTTTCATATGCAAAAGACAGTGAAAATCACTTTATTGTTATTATTGGTTGCTGTAGCAACCCCTAAAGGTATTTTTGCAACGGGACCGCTTGATCCGGTGAGATTGGGAACGTGGGTAGTTAATGCAGGAATTGGGCCTGGCACGCATTATTTTGGGAATGGGGTTGGGTTTGGCCCGGCTCTGAAAGGATCATTTGAAGCAGGTCTCTTTGATCTTGGTCCCGGGGTAATTACCCTGGGTGGTGAAGCCACCTTTTCATTTTTCAGCCACCGCTATGGAGAGGACTGGCATGAATCGTGGATCAATTTTATTTTTGGCGCGCGTGGCGCTTATCATTATGGCTGGGATGTTGAAGGTTTGGACACGTATGGAGGAATCCCACTGGGAATAGGGTTTAGTGCGAACTTCGGTGACGATCAGAATGGAAGTTTGGGGTCAATGCCGGTTTTCCCATACGTTGGGGCATTTCTTGGCGCTTCCTATTTTTTCACGAAGTCCATTGGAATCAATGGCGAGGTAGGGTTTAATTCAACCTATGCAAATATCGGGGTCGTTTTCAAATTGAAATAGAGTCATCACTTTGTTTTTAATACCCGTAAGCCCTTCCTTCCAGTTTTAATACCTTGACTTTCCAAACATTTACTTCGCGGATTGCCGGGGGATTGAATTTAAATTCCCTCTCTGCGTAATGTGCCATTATGATATGGAAGGCAGCAATCTTATCTTCAGGATTGGTAATGAATTCGGCCTCTCCATAACAAAGAACGCTTCGGTATTTCATACTCCATGAGCATGCCACCTCTTCATTCTGGTACCGCAAAAGATGATCAGCAGTAAAATTGATGCACACCGCCGGATGCTGCCTGATGATATCGATCTTCTTTCCGTGTTGTGCACCATGGAGGTAGATCACATCATCCTTAAAGCCAAAATTCATGGGGATTACATAAGGATTTCCCTCGAGATCGGTCATGGCAAGGTGGCACCACTGGCATCGTTGAATGATCTCAACGAACTCCTTGTTTTCAGTAATTGCGCGTGCTCTCATCGTGTTTAACCAGGCTTTCCAGTAATGAAGAAATCAACGAAAGGATAATACTGAAGAGTAATGCCCACCAGAAACCATCTACAACAAACCCAGGCACCCAGGCCCCGGCAATCATGATAATGAAAGCATTGATAGCGAGCAGGAACAGTCCAAAGGTAAAGATGGTAAATGGAAGAGTCAGCAGGATCATCAAAGGTTTTAAAAATATATTCAGCAGGCTGAGCACCAGAGCAACAAGCATGGCGGTCCAGAAGGTACCAACATGGATACCCGGCAGAAGATACCCCCCCAGCAGGATGGCAATAGCGGTAATAAATAACCTTAGTATAAATGGCATATCGATAAAATTGTGAATAAAAATTTTATGCAAAGGTAAATAATTTGAGTTTCGTTGTAAATTTGACTGACATAGAATCCCTGGTCTCTCATTCTAAATTAAAATGCCGGAGAAGGTCAATGATCGAACGATTTTTTCGCTGCTGGAGGTCACACTCAGCATTCAAAAAACCTTATCGCAACGCTATACAGGTTCATTTTGGATTAAAGCGGAGATGAACAAGTTGAATCATTACCCTCAATCGGGGCATTGTTATCCCGACCTTGTCGAAAAAACCGATGGCAAAATAGTTGCTGAAATCAGATCCACCATCTGGAAAGATGATTTTCAGAGAATAAATGATAACTTTCTGAATATCCTTCATGAGCCCTTGAAAAATGGAATCAATATTCTTTTCTGTGCAAAAATATCCTTCAGTCCGATATATGGACTGAGCCTGAGGATTATCGATATTGACCCGTCATGGTCATTGGGCGAACTTGAAAAGGAAAAACAGCAGACAATTGAAAAAATACGCAAAGAGGGCCTTTTTGATGCAAACAAGGGATTATTGTTATCATTGCTCCCAAAGCGTATTGCTGTGATATCGGTTCAAACCAGCAAAGGATACGCGGATTTTCGTAAAATCATTGATGGAAATGAATGGGGATACAATTTTTTTCACATGCTTTTTCCTGCCTTGCTTCAGGGGGAAAATGCAGTTGAATCCATTATTGGCCAACTGGAGCAAATCAGGAGGGTAAAGCATCATTTCGATGTGGTTGCAATCATTCGCGGCGGAGGCGGGGATGTGGGTTTGACTTGTTATAACAATTATGAACTATCAAAGGCAATTGCTTTGTTCCCGTTGCCTGTGATAACCGGCATCGGCCATTCGACCAATGAAACGGTTGCTGAAATGATTGCTTTTAAAAATGCGATTACCCCGACTGAATCAGCAGATTATCTTATTCAGAAATTTCACAACTTTTCTGTTCCGGTTCAGCGAGCATTTGAAACCATAACCGGATTCTTCAGCAGGTTAATGCAGGATGAAAAAGCAAAGATGCTGAATACGGTCCGGTTCTATAAGTCGGTTACCATGTCTGCGCTGGCGAGGTTTAGCCAGGAAGTCGGAAATGAAATTAAGGTGTTGCATCAGCATTCAAAATATTTCATTCATCAACAGCGGGAAAAACACATTCATCAAAATTTGATCCTGATTGAAAAAGGTTCGAGGCGGATGTTAGTTTTAAAAATTACGGGAATCGACGCAATGGGTGTTAATATATTAAACAGGGCACGCACCTTCATCCGCACGGAAGATCAGGTCATTGCAGGAATCGAAAAGAACATAGAACTTTTAAACCCCGTTAATATTTTCAACCGTGGATACAGCATCACCCTGGTCAATGGCAATGTGTTGAAAACGGTTGAAAATCTTCGCGAGGGTACGATTTTGACAACCATTTTGGCTGATGGAAATATAACGAGTATTGCACAATCAGTAAATAAAACAGAAAAACATGAAGAAGGAGCCTAATTATACTGAAGCCTTTGAAGAACTTCAGGAAATAGTATCTGAAATAGAAGGTGGAGCTATTTCTGTAGATGTGTTATCAGAAAAGGTTAAGAGAGCTGCCTTGCTGATCAGGATCTGTAAAAGTAAACTCACTTCGACCGAAGAAGAGGTAACACGAATATTAAAAGAACTGGAATAGCAGTTCAATCAACCTTCTCATGGGCCGAATCGCGTGCTCCCTGTCCTGAAAACAGGTGCCGGTAAACATCTTCCATTTTTGCCACCGGAATTATCTGAATGGAATACCGCTTGAAATCCAGGCCCTTGGTGTTATATCTGGAAATAAAAATGCGTTCGAACCCCAGTTTGTCAGCCTCCGAAATGCGTTGTTCGATGCGGTTTATCGGGCGGATCTCTCCACTCAGGCCCACCTCCGCAGCAAAACAGCTCTTTGAATCGAGTGGGAAGTCCTGGTTGGATGAAAGTATGGCTGCCACAACGGCCAGGTCAATGGCAGGATCCTCCACTTTAATACCCCCGGCAATATTGAGAAAAACATCTTTATGACCAAGTTTGAAACCACTGCGTTTCTCAAGTACGGCAAGCAACATATTGAGACGCCTCACATCAAAGCCTGTGGTCGATCGCTGAGGTGTTCCATAAACGGCTGTACTAACCAGCGCCTGTGTCTCAATCAGCA
>Ga0247842_10004473_pt1 | contig 17438 bp, 24 predicted proteins | sample LaCruzMarch2015__3_FD_192411 | JGI IMG/M metagenome (GOLD analysis project Ga0247842, IMG submission 192411) | Freshwater microbial communities from meromictic Lake La Cruz, Castile-La Mancha, Spain - LaCruzMarch2015_19m | ecosystem: Environmental > Aquatic > Freshwater > Lake | place: Spain...
GCAGAAGCCAAAGAAAACCTAAAAAATGGCCTGATTCTTCTGCAGTGGGCCCAGGGCCTCAACGTTGCAGGCTTGTTCAACTGCGGATAGATCGTGGCTGCGCACGATCTATCCATATTCGTTAGGCGTCAGATGTATTACTGTTCACTATTAGGAGATGACCAAGTGAATCATGCCTTCTCAGCACTGCTCAACGAAAGAATCGAACTTTTTAACTATTCTTTTACTGCAGCGGCGCGTCAGGCTTTCGTCGATCCGGCAACGGGCAAGCTCTTTCATGCAGGAGAGTTCGGGACGTACCGAGAAGGCATTCTTCGAGACTTCATGCGGCTATGTATCCCTGCGCGTCTCGATATTGGTACAGGTTTTCTAATAAATAGCGCAGGAGAGGTTTCTACGCAGGCCGACATTGTTATCTATGACAGATCTGCTGCTCCTCGTGTTGAGTCAAACGAGCATCAGCGCTTTTTTCCTGTTGAAGGGGTATGCGCGATTGGCGAGGTAAAGAGTCGTCTTTCCAAAACCGGCTTACGTGAAGCACTTAACAAACTCGCTCGCGTTAAGGCTAAAGCTGATCATGTATCCTCCACGATTCCGATTCATCGTGATAGAGCGGTCGTAGCAAGGCCCTTCAGTCGCGAGACAGAAGAATATGATCAACTCTTCTCTTTTATTGTCTGCGAAGGTTTTGATTTTGACCCTAGCTCGCTCGTCAGCGAAGTTACTGGCTGGTACGAGAAAGACATTAAGAACCATAATATGCACAATCTGGTACTAAGCACCTCGGACGGCCTTCTTTTATATGTAGACAAGAATGACAAGTCTTGGATGTATCCATCTACTCCTACATGGCAAGTAAAGAACAGATTCATCAGGGCCAACGAGAACAAGTACGTTCACTTCCACTTTTTCTGCGGCTACATGTACAATGCGACATCTTCTGCAACAGTTCTCTTCCCTGAAATGTCCGCCTACATGCCTCCTGTCTCGGGTGGGTCTAACCAGGATGAGGCCTAACAGCATCATTCACCCGTCCCGGTCCAAGGAACTTGCCTTTGGCAGAAGTTGCTTCGGGCGGGTGATGATGAGCGTTAGAAGCAAATACATGGACCCAAGGCAGGCTGCCTAGATATTGCAAGACATGAAGATTATTGAGCCTGGTCAGAAATCCATGATGAAATCAATTTTCTCAAGGAAAGCGATGATTTCCAAGCGTTTTGTCCGTGCCTTTAGCGCTGCTGCACTAATAATCGCCTGCATCGCAGGACTGGCCATCCCGCGTCATGCTGTTGCCCAAGCAGCGCAGCAACACTCCCAATCAATGTGGGTGACGGTGAGACGTTATGAGGGAATTCCTGATTCCGGTAAGGCGGCACGGCTGGTTGGAGAATCATTTATACCTATGATCTCCAGAATACCAGGATTTATCGAGTACTTCTTCGTGGATGCAGGCAATGGGGTGATGGTCTCAACCAGTGTATTCAAGACAAGCGCAAGTGAGGAAGAATCTACCATGAAGGCTAGGCAGTGGATATTGAACAATCCAGAAGCCACTGCTGCACTTCCGAATCCACCGCAGATCACAGCCGGAAAAGTTGTGGGCTACAAAGGCAAATAGGATGTTTCTAGGGCATTGATAACACATTGTTTTACACAAGCAGATGTACACAGGCATCTCAGATCTGATTCAGAGTTGACTACATACTCCTTAGCCGGTGATATCAGCATGGGTTTGAGGTCGGCGGAATCGCAACCTGCACATACCTGAATGCGCTCTTATCCTCTCGTAACCAATCTCGACCTAATCATTTTTCGCGAGGTAATTCCGGATGTCCTGATACGCTAGGCGCTTTTGATGCTTGGGATCCTGATCACTTCTAACATCGCCATTCACCTGAGCCGCCGCCGTATGGCCACCTCCGTGGCTGAAAACAATCTGCGGCCAGGTGATGGCGAGCGTCACGCCTCCCCCACCTCAATCGCCACCACCCGCTGACTACAAGCCACCACAATCTCCCCCCACCGCTCTCTGCTGAACCCCAGCCGCTTCGACAGCTCGCCAGCGAGAGTTCCCAGCCGCAGCCATTTCTGGCCCCCGGGCATGCAGCTCGTCGTGCCAGACAGTCGTCTGGTCCCCTTTCCCCTTGGCTCCAGACCTAAGTCTGTGGCGCACCAGAATGGTGCTCCAGAGCTCCACCCATGCCCCCTGTTTCCGGCGTACCCCTGGGCTTCGGCCGACAATCCTCTTCGCCCGAGCCAGCGGCCTGCCCTTGTGGCGGTAGTGCCTACAGCAACTGCTGCGGGCCATTGATTGCGGCAGAGCAGTTGGCGGCCACGGCCGAGCAGCTGATGCGGTCTCGATACAGCGCCTTTGCCCTGGCGGCCAAGGATCCAAAGGCGATTGAGCATCTGCTGCGCACTCATCCTGAAACCGGCCAGACGGCAGCGGCTCGTCGCAAGGCTCTGAAGGAAAGCTGCCGCAACATCCAGTGGCTCAGCCTCAAAGTGCTGGATTGCCAGGACGGCGGTGTACTCGATAAGTACGGGACGGTGACCTTTGAGGCCCGCTGGCGCGATCGCGATCGGCGAGAAGGCGTGCTCAAGGAGTGTTCTCGTTTCGGTCGTGGAGAGTCCGACGAGTGGCTTTATCTCAAGGCCCTCAGCCTCGGTGATGTCACCGCAGGCTGAACACAAAAGCGGCATTGGCTGCGGTCACCATCTATCAATCTGCGTCAGAGCACTCCACTCCCCACGCCACCACCCGCTGACTGCAGGCCTCCACAATCTCTCGCCACCGCTCCGCACTGACCCCCAGCCGCCCCGGCACCTCCGCGGCCTCCACCCCCAACCGCATCAGCTTCAACCCTCTGGCATGTAGCTCCCGCCAAGAGGCCGGTACCTTGATCAGGAAGCCCTTATCCCGGAGGTAGTGATACACCTCCCCATTCGCATAGGTGCGGGCATAGGGCCGAAAGGATCCCCGCTCCGGTGAGTAGCGGCGAGCGGCCTGGAGGATGCCGAGCATGGCGATCTGCTCAATGTCTTCCTTGGGGTGACCGGTGCGGCGCGAGATGTTGCCGGCCACCGTCTTGGCGATGTCGAGGTGCTGCAGCGCCAGGGCATTAGCGGCGGCATGAGGGTTTACCGGCCGGTGCCGCCGCGGCTTGGCCGGGAAGGCGATCACCAGCTGAACGGCCTGTTGGCTGGGCTCGGGCCGCGCGCGCTGGGGGCGGCGCGGTCGACGCGCCACGCAGGTCACCACCACGGGCGGCCGCAGCGGCAGGGCCAGCTGGCCGGCGGCTACGCGGCAGGCCGGAGTTCGCAGGGGCCGCTGAGCGCTGGCGACCGTCATCGCTCAGCGGCTGAAGACCATCGGCACCGGGGAGGTGCCATAGCCCCGACCCCGCCAGAACTGGGTCTCGATCCAGAGCACGCCCTGGCAGAAGGCATCCACCTGATCGTCGACACCGCCCCTGGGCGAGAAGGCCAGCAGCTCATCGATCAGCGAGTCGGCTTTGCGGGCAAAGCGCACCTGCCCCGCCTCCACCAGCGGGGCGACGGCATGGGCGCGGGAGGCTTTGCTGCCCTTGGGCGGAATGGCGATCAGCCCCGGCACCTGGCGCTTGAGCAGCTGGCAGACGGCCGGGCCATTGGCGGCGTCCTCGATCAGCACCGCATGGGGCCGCAGGCCCTGGCGTTCCAGGGAGGCCAACGAGGCCAGCAGGAACTTGATCACCCCCGGCAGGTCCAACCGCTGGCGGTGGGCCCAGAGCGCCTCGATCTGCAGCTCCGCCCAGGGGTCCTGCACGGCGGCGGGGGTGTGAATCAAATTCACCCCCCTTGGCGACCCTTGAGCCCCGGCGGCATTGGCTGCCAGCGCCAGGCCCTGCCGCCGCGCCTCCGCAGCCGGATGCCGCTGCGGCTCCAGCAATCCGAGCAGGGCAAAGCCACAGGCGTCGTTGTCCTTGCCGTCCTTGAAGCTCAGGTCGCAGCTCAGCACCAACGGCGCGTAGCGCCGGGGCTGGCCAGGGGCGACAGGCAGGGGCGGCTGGAGCCACTGCTTGCGGAACAGCAGGCCCTCGGCCGGGCTGGGGCGCTGCTGGTAGAGCGCATTCCACCAGTAGGAGCCCAGGCGAGTTCGGATGCGTTGCAGCACCGCCAGCGGCACCCGCTCCGGGCAGAGGGGCTCACCGGGCTGGCGCCAGTCCGGAACGCGGGTGCAGGTGGGCGGGATCGGCATCGCGATGCTGATCGGCTCAGCGATCGCCGGGAGGTTCAGCACCGTCCAGTGCTCGGGGTTCTCCTCGGCCTCTTGCTCCAGCAGCCAGGCGGTCATGTCGTGGTGGTCCCAGCGGGTCTGCACCACCACCTGCGCTGCTGGCAGCAACGCCCCGTCGCCCGTGAGGCCAGGTTCGGCTCGGGTGAACCAGACGCTCTTGAGCCAGTCGATCAGTCGCTCCCGCTGCAGCGCTGACTTGGCGTCCTCGGGGCCCTTGTAGGGGTCGTCGATGATCCCGAGGTTGTAGCCCTTGCCCGTGAACGGGCCCCTCACGCCGGCGGCGATGCAGCCGCCCCGCTGGGGCGTCAGCCAGTTGCCGACGGCGGCTGAATCCTTGGAGAGGGGATGGCCGGTGCTGCGGTAGTAGTGGCGCGCCTCGCGGCTGTGGGCATAGGCCAGCTCCGCCGAATAGGAGGCGATGGCGCAGAACAGCTGGGGGTGACGGCTCACCCAGTAGGCGGGGAACAGGCGCGATACCAGCTGACTTTTTCCGTGGCGGGGAGGTGTGCAGACGATCAGACGGGTCAGCTGACCATCGGCCACCTGCTGGAGCAGGTCGATGAGCAGCTCGGACAGCCGGTGGAACTGAAAGCTGGGGAAGGCGGCGAGGATGAAATCCCTGAACAGCAGCCCTTGGCGCGTAGTTGTCGCCCGGTCAGGGTCGGGAACACCCAGCAGGCCCCAGTCGGCCCAGAGGTCCGTCGCGGGGTCCAGTAGCAGCCCGCCCGCACTGGGCAGGCTTGGAGCCTTGGGGCGGAGGGTGGAGGCGATACGGCCCATCAGCTTTTCGCCCCGCCCCCATGGGGATCCGGTGCCTTGATCGGTGCCCGCAGCAGCCCACCGATCTCGGCGATCACCCGGAAGGCACCCACCGCCGCCGAGAACTGCTCAGCCTCCATCGCCCGGCGGGCGCATTCGTTCAGGGCAAAAATCTGCTCGGCCTGGTGGCGGCGGCGGTCGGAGATCAGCTCCTCCACCATCCGCTCACGGGCGAGGTTGAGGTAGCGGTTAATCGTCTGGGTGTTGTGAACCCCCCAGTTCTGACCAGCGTTTTCCAGAATCTGCACCAACGGCAGCCGTTGCGCGATCCACAGCTGGGCCTCGGCGATGCGGCGTTCGATCTCCAGACGGCTGGGCCTGGGGACCGGATTCTCCTTGCGCCCCTGACGTGGTGGATTGCCAGGACCGACGGGTCTGCTGGGATCCACCCCCTGGGGGCTGCTGATCGGGTTGCCTTCGTCGTCCTCCGTGCTGGCGGAGGAGCGCAGCAGATCAATCGCATCGGCCGGTGCCTGATGGGGAGGCGGACTGCGCAGCGGCCGGCGGCCACGGCCATGGCGGCGCTCAGCCATCGCAGCCCCCGGCGGTGGCAATCGTCCAGTGCAGCAGCGCAAGGGCATCGGCCTCGTTGTCGTCCACCGGGCTGTGGCCCAGGGCCCGGACGGCGGCAATCACCTGCACCTTGCTGGCGTTGCCCTTGCCGGTGATGAAACGCTTGATCGTCCCGACCGGAACGCCCTGATAGGGGAGGCGGTGGTGCTCACAAAAGGAACCGAGCTGGCCGAGGAAGCCGCCGTAGGCATGGGCCGCATCGACGCCAGCGTGACGGCGCACCTCTTCAAAGACCACCTGATCGATCGCCAGGCCAGCTGAGGCGTCAGAAGCCTGGCTCAGCTCCATGAGCCAGCGCTGGAAGCGCAGAAAGCGCATGCCGCCCCCCTCGTAGCGCTGAGGCCGGAACGGCTGGCTGCCGCTGCAGATGCGGCCACTGCGCTCCTGCAGCGCCCAGCCGGTGCGAGTGCCCAGATCCAGGGCCAGCAACGCCGTGCCTGGCGCCAGAGCCGAGTGGGCAGCAGCCTGGGCCGCCAGGCTGAGGAGAGCGGCGGAGCTGCTCATCAGGTGCCAGGGAGCTTGATCGTCCAGAACGGCCGGCCATGACGGCGGACGGCGCTGCCGTTGCCCTCGGCCGTCCTGCGGGCGAGCTTGAGCTGCTGCTCCAGGGCCAGCACCGCCTCGGGGTAAGTGAACTGCACCCGGCCCGGGCTCCAGGAGAAGGCGGTGTCGTTGAAGTGGAAGGAGGCGTCCACATCACCGCGCTCATGCAGCTGCTGCAGCTGATCAAGCAGGACGCCCAGCTGATCGTCGAGCGAGCGCTGCTGGCGCTTGATGGCGACCATGGCCGCGAGCAGGCGATCGATCGCTTCCTCCCCCTCGCCAAGGGAGGCCAGCAGGACATCAGCGGAAGGCGTGACAACGGACTCAGATTCGGCGACAGAGGCCATCTCTCCCACCCGCGAGTCGACCGACCCAGCAACAAAAGCAATCATCCTGCCTCAGGAATTTGAGGAGAGTTTAGCGGCTCAGCAAGTGAGCCCTTGATCAGAACGGCCAGTGGGCTTCTGCGTAGGCGGTGTAGGCCGCCGCCCAGGCCACCAGGCAGTCCTGACGGCTGTAGAGCGGTGAGAAGGAGGTGCCACCGGGCCGGCACCAGATCGTCTGGCCGTAGTCGATCCAGTGGCCGTGACTCCACTCCAACGCCATGTAGCCCCCGAGCTGGGCGCGGGTGCAGTAGGTGCTGCCGTTGGCGCCGAGGCTCTTGAGATCCGCCAGCACCCGCGCCGGCCCGTTCACGCCCTGGGCCCGGCCCTGCGGGATCGGCAGTTGGTCGTCGAGGAAGGCGGTGTCGTAGGTGCCGGCGACGTTGCGCACCAGGCAGCAGGTGGCGCGCTCCGAGGCGATCACCTCCACCTGCTCCCAGCGCTCATGGGTGAGCAGGGGATGGATCCAGTCGCTGTAGTCGCCGTCCGCCAGCTCGCCCAGTTCGGCCAAGGGGTCACCCGATGACGGAGGCACGGGCTCCAGCTCGGCTTGCTGCCATGCGGTTGGCCGCCGCGCCGTGAGGAAGAGCTCCATGGCCCGGTGGCAGGCATTTCCCCGCGGCGCCCACACCTCCCGCGTCGCCTCGATCCGACCCATGGCGAACTCCCCCTTGCCGTGGGCCAGCACCCCAGTGATCGAGACCGGGAAGAGGTGGTCATCCAGCCAGTAGCGGTGTTCCGGATCGCGGCGCTCCAGGCCGGGGATGGGGGTGAGCCAGGTGGTCATCAGTGGTGGGCTGCTGAGGAGTGAAGGGATGCGCCGCCTCGGGACGAGGTCCGCAGTGCCCGGTGTTTGCCGATCGTCCGGCGTTTGCCGACGTGGGGATCGGCAATCAGATCGACTGCGGCACAGCTGATCTCGCTGGTTGCCGATTTGCCGATTTGCCGACACCCCCCATGCGTGTCTGCGAGATGAGCCCTTGGGAGGCAGGAGATCAGCGGGAAAGAGGAGAAAGGATCGGCAAACATCATCTTTTCCCTCACTTCCATTCTCCTGCAGGGGATCTCGTTGCCGATCGCCTATCGGCAAACTGTCGGCAACAGATCGGCAAATCGGCAGTCACGGCAGTTCTCCGGTCGCTTTGTAGGTGGGGGTCCCGCGCTTGCTGTGCTCCACCTCGCCGACGCCAAGGTCCGCCAGGGCTTCCATCGCAGCCGCCGCGACAGCGGAGTCGATGTCTCGGCGCTGCGCCTTGGTGAGGCGCTTGGCGATGTCGTGCCAGGAAGCCACGCCCTTAGCATGAGCGATGCCATGGATCAACCGCATCAGGTCGTTGGCGCCCTCGGCCACCTTCTGGTGCAGGCCCATGGTCCAGGTGTTGATGTGATCGACCAGGACGCAGGCCCTCTCCATCACCTCGACCGACACCTGCTGGCTGTGCCAGCCATCGGTGCAGCCCTGGTGCAGCAGGTGAAGAAGGGCAGCGACGCGGAGCGCTTTGCCGGCAGCCTTGCCGATCAACGCCCCCTGCGCGGGGATGGTGGTGCGGTGCACATCCGCCTGGCAGCGGGCCTCGTAATGGACGAAATACCGGCGCGCGTCAGGCGCAAGCGCCAGGGACAGGCGCGGCTTGGTGTACACAAAGCGGCAAAGCGACTCCAGCAGCTGGCTGGCCCAGCTGGCTTCCTGCTGTTCCTGCTCCGTCTCGAACTCCGGCAGCGGCACCACCCGCTCGGGGAGGGGAATGAACAGGAAGCGCGCCCAGAGGCCCGAAGCATCGCCGTTGGCCACGAGCGCCTCGAGGATCGCCGGCTGGATCGTGCCGCAGATCGAGAGCTGGCAGCGTTCGTAGAAGCGACCACCACCGGCTTTGGTGATTCGCAAGGAGGAGAAGCCAGAGCCGTCGTAGGCCTCCAGCAGTTGTTCTTCATCTGAGCCACGACCGGAGCGGTAGGCATTGAGGTTGCCGAACATGCCGGCCAGCTCATCGCGATGGATCAGCAGACCCAGGCCCCGTTCCTCCTGTAGCTGCAGCTGTTCCGCCAGTGCCTCGGCGGTGAAGTCAGACACCATCAGATGGACCGCCCTGGGTTCGGGTGTGCGCTCGCTGGCTTTTACAGCGCGGTTCTGCTCCTCCCAGTCCCGGTAAGCGCGCTTGTTCTGTCTGGCTAGATCGAGGCGCAGCTCATGCAGCGGATCCAGCACCAGCAGGCGCGAGACGGGCGTTTTCTTGGCGCCGGAGCGTGCGACGAGAGCGCCGTAGAGGTTGAGTGGCACCCGATAGCTGGCCGCTTCTGAGGCGACAACCTGGGTGCCGAGCTTGACGACACCGGAGACGGCGACGAGAAAGCACATCAGCGCCGTGACGTCATCAGCCGGCAAGGAGCGGCAGCGGATGCGCAGCGCCGCCGCGAGCGACGGCGGGCAGATCCAGTCGAGCGTCAGGGCCTGCGACAGATCACAGCGATCCTGGGCCGCCTTGATCGTCGCCACCTCGGCGGCGATCGCCTGGGCCGCGTCCTGTTCGGCCTGGATGGTGCGCAGCAGGTTGCGCAGGTCATAGGCACTCCGGTCTGAGAGATCGGCGAGCTCAAGGAGCAGGGCCTCAAGGTCCTGGCGTGAGGCGCCATCGGTGACGGCCCGCTGCAGCCTCTCGCGCACCTGGTCGAGCGTGAGCGGGCCCGAAGAATCCTGTTGCCCTGGCTTGGAGGCGCCCGCCTCTGGTGTTGGATCGCGATGCGGCGGCGGCCGCTTGGCCTTGAGGTCCGCTCGGCTGATGTCAACGCCCCAGGTCTCGCGCAGAAAAGCCCAGGTGGAACCGGGGCTGATTTGGTTGGGAGTGCTCTGGAAGTAGCAGGGCAGATCGCGGATCTCCCTGCAGCAGGTCTCGCCGAGTAACTGCTGGGCAGCTGCGGAGCCGAGATCGATGTGCAGGCGCATCGCCAGCTTCATCAGCTGGTGGTACTGACCGGCGCCATGACGGAAGGGCGGAATCTTGAGCAGCGCCTCGCGCAGCTTTTCGGGTGGCCGCGGGGGTAGATCACCTGTGAGTCCGTCGTCCTGGGCCAGTCGCTGCAGTTCCGCGGATGGCGTGAACGGCTGCTCCGGTGGCGGCGGGCCGGCGAACTCATCGGGCTGCACCCATTGCGCCACCTGCTCCAGGGAGTAGCGGCTGCCGGCGGCGCTGTAGATGGTGGTCATCCCCAAGGCGGTGCCAGCAGCGCCGATGTAGCTGCCGCCGGGCAGGCGCATCACGCGCGAGGGGTTGCGGTTGGTGGAATCGGCGCCGGTGATTTCGATCAGTGCGGCCTGAATCGGAATCCACTGCGCCGGGAGGATCGGTTCATTGAGCACCCAGTAGAGGTGAGCCGACTTGCCGCCGGTGGTGATCGAGATGGTGGGTTCACCCAGCCCGTAGCGCTGCCAGGCAGAGAGCTGCCAGGGGACGGGCCTGTCGTCCCATTCCAGGAAGAAGGCGCGGCAGGCGGTGATCTGCCCGTCGTTGTCGCCGCCGTCGTTGACGACGAGGTAGACACCGCGGCCCTCCTGCTGCCAGCGGCTGGCGGCAGCAAGGTCGTAGGGGCCCTTGCGGGCCTTGATGCCATTGGGGCGGTGTTCCGGGTGCCACTTGTCGGGGTTGCCTCGATGCGGGAAGGCACGCAGACGAGCGGTGGCTGGATCTTTGCCCAGCAGGGAGAGGAACCGATCAGCCTGGGCCGCATCGATCGGCGACACGGTCACCACAGCAGCGGGATCGACGGATCGGCGAGAAGGTCATCACTGGCCATCGGTGGGCTTTGTGACGGCGACCTGGGCCTGCTCCTGCTCCTGCTGGATAAGGCGATCGAGAACGATGCGTAGGACGGCGGAGCGAGAGATGGAGCCTTGAGCGCGACGGTGATCGAGCCACTCGAGCTGGCGCTGGGTGACCACGACGGAGACGGGCTTGACGGGAGGAAACACAGAGGGCAGCCGATGCGGCGACAACAGACTGTGAGCATAAGTCTGCCCTTAGGAGGCTGAGCCTTTTCCAATCCAGAAAGATGCTGAGCTGGGCTCCCGACCGCGCCAGACCCAAGGCAGGGCAAGGGTCCCGCATGATTACGAAGACTTCTGTGGGCTCAGCATCCCAAGGCAACAGGCAGGGTGGAGCAAGACCTGCCGATCCGCTGCCGCGCCGAGGAGGTCGCCGACCAGCTGCGGCTGGTGGTCGCGGGTCTGCCGTTCCTGGCGGATCGGGCCTGGGATGAAGTGGGCTGTGGATTGATGCGGATCGAACTGCTCACGCTCTGGCGGATCGCGCTGCTGCTGAAACCCAAGGGTTCCGACGGTGGGCTGGACATGGGGTTGGCCTGGGTGGATCGGGCCGATGCCCCCGATGGCCGCTGCTGGGAGTACGGCTGCCAAAGGGATGACTGGACGCTGGGGCCGGACAGCCGGTTGGTGGACCCCCTGGAATTCCTGAGCGGAGAGGAACGAATCGAGCTGGAGTCGCTGCTGCGTGAGGCCCGCTGCTGGCCCGAGCCGATCATCAGCAATGAGCCAACGACAGCGTTGGTGCTGGAGGACCGGATCCGCAGCCGCCGGCCAACGCGGCGGCCAGCCCAGCGGCCGGTGCGCCGATAGAAGCCCCAACCTCACGATCCGTATCCGATCATGTATGCCCCTGGCTTGAGTGGCTGAGCCGGTCTTAGAGTTTGACCAATCAAGCCAAGGGGACGATGGCGAGCATGTTTCAGGCCTACGTGGACAGCCAGGCCGCAGCACGGGAAGACTTCGGGCGCATGCTGCGGCTCTGGCGGGAGCGCAACGGCTGGACCCAGTACACGGCCGAGCGCTGGGGCCGTGAGGCCGGCTTCCGGACGGTCTCCAGCGGCAACATCTCAATGGTGGAGCAGGGCAAGGCGGGGGATCTGCGTGCCCAGGCCCATTTCCAGCTGGCCGATGTGAATCGCCGCATCGCCGCAAAGGACTGGGGTCCGCTCAAGAGCCAGGAGATCCGCCAGGCCCTGGCGGAGGCCACCCCGATCCGCGGCGACGACGGCCAGGTGTGGGGACCAACCGAGTTCTGGAGCTGCTATGTCGGACTGCTGCCAGCACCGGAGGCCTTCCGGCGCCAGGCCAGCGAGCCGATGCCAGAGCTCAGCGCTGATCGAGCTGCGGAACTCTCGAGCCAGTGGCGGCAGCAGTTCACCCAGGAGGCCAGCCGGCGCGGCCTCGATCCGATCGAGACCTTGCAGGGCGTGGCCCGGCAGGCCCCGGCAGCGCAACGCAAGGGGCTGCGGTCCGTGCTCACCTCCTTCCGCGACTACGAGGCCGGTGAGCTGGCAGAGCTGTGGGCAGGGGAATGGCTGCCTGAGCGCTGGATTCGCCTCTGGAGCGAGGGCCTGGAGCCCTCCTCCGGCGGTGAGGATGGCAAGAAGGCCACGCCGTAATGAAAACCTGAGCGATGTATTGCGGCTCAGGCTCCTGAGCCTCTAAGGTGCCCGGAGAGCGGGCAACGGTCCCGCCGTCACTGCCATGTCACCCACCACCGCCGCAGGACCACCTGCCGCCGGGCGTCCCGCCGCCGTGCCAGAACCTGTCCATCGCGAGGGCACAGCTGATCCAGCGGCCCTGCTCCAGGGCCAGCGGGCCGCCGAATGCGAGCTGGCCGAGGCCCTCGCCCGTTTTCAGTCGGAGGTGACTCCGGCCGTCGAAATGTCCCTGCCCGCAGTCGTGGAGGCCGCCCGCGGCGCCTTCCGCCTGGGCTTTGCCTACACCTCCTGCCTCGGCCTCGATGACGACGGCCAGCCACTGCTGGAGGTGACGGTGTTGCACCGCGGCGGCGATCAGCTCAGCAGCCAGGTGCGCCTGAGCGCCGAGGAGGCCGAGCAGGAGTTCACTCAGGCAGCGCGGTTGCTGGCGCAGCTGCTGGGCATCCCGGTCCTTTCTGCGACCAAACAGCCTCAGCCATCTAAGGCTGAGGCATTAAAGAGGGGCGACTCAGCCCATGCCGGGCCTGCCGTAACGGCGGTCACGCCCGTAACGCCCGTAACTGTGCCCCCGTCACAGGAGCCCGAGTCGGCCATGGCGAGCGTGCCGACGCCCACCACGGCTTCCAGGCCCGCGGAAGCGACCCAGTCTCCGGAACCCACCCCAGCACCAGCCGCTCCTGCCGACACCATCGGTCCCGGCACTCCGGATGCCCCTGGCACCGAGGAGTCCCTCCGGCCCCTGGGGGAGGAGGAGAGGGAGACGCTGCTGGAGATGGTCCGCTCTTTGCGGCCGGTGGAGGCGAGGCGTCAGTTCCAGATCGCCTTCCGCCATCACTTCAACGTGCCCAAGGAAGCGCGCAGCATCGCCGGCTTCATCACCCAGCAGCGGCACAAGGATTTCGTCGATCGCTTTGAGCGCGAGCTCGCCGATCTGCCTCCCGCGCCGCCAGAAGCAACACCAGCACCGGCGGGGGATGGGGCATGAGCGACAGCACCTCCCGGCCCAATCGCCGCCCGCGCAGCTATGGCGAGCGCCCCTCGATCAGCCAGGACCGTCACTACGTGCAGGTGATGGTCTACGGCGACTGCCATCAGCGGCTGCGGGAGCTGATGGAGCGCCACAACCTCTCCGCCAGCGGTGCGGCCCATCACCTGATGCGGCTCGGCGCCGGCCTCAATCCCCTTCCTCCTCTCGATCAGCACCATGGCCACTGAAATCTTTTATTCCCCACTGGCAGAAGTGCGCTGGGCCCACCTAGTGGAGCCGCGGCAGCAGATGGACCCGGAGAAGCCGCTGGCCTGGTCCGTCGATCTACTCCTCCCCCTGGGAGAAGCCACCAGCCAGGCGTTCCTCGAGAAGCTGGAGCGTCAGTTTGTGGAAGCCCACGGCAGCAAGAAGCGCCGCAGCGATAAGGGCGAACCGTGGAAGCTCGATAAGGAGCAGCCCAACCAGCTGATGGTGGTGAAGTTCAAGGCGCAGCAGTTGACGCGCCGCGACGGCTCCCAGGCGAGCGGTCCGCGGTTGATCGACGCCAGTAAGCAGCCCTGGAATGGTGCCGCCATTGGTAACGGCAGCCGGCTGGTGATCGCCTATGTGATCCATGGCTGGGACCGGCCCGAGGGGGTGGGCATCACGCTCATTCCCCGTGCTGCCCAGGTGGTGCACTACGTGCCATATCAGGAGAGCGATCCCACCGAGGGATTCGCCGAGCAGGAGGGCTACAGCCAGGCAGAAGCGGCCCTGGGCGCTGGCGCCTACGACGAGTTCGCCAGCGACGAGGAGGTGCCGTTCTGATGGACAAGCTCCGTCCTGACGGCGTCAACCGTCGCCCAGCCCCCCAGCTTCCGGCCTTCTGCCGCACCCGCCGGCCGATCACCACCACCGTGCGGGTGAGCAGCTTGCAGCGACTGCTTTGGCTGCTCTGGCTGGTGTTGGCGCTGCAGCTGAGCACGATCCTGCTGCTCCTCGCCGGCCCAGTGCCGGCCCCCCTGCGGCCGCTGGCCGTGCCCCAGAACAACCCAATGACGGCAGCCCATCTCGCCCCCTCTATGGCGTTGCCCCCCGGGGCAGCGATCGCGTTACGGCAAGGCGCCCCACTCCCCACCGTCCCCTCGCCTTTGCAGCCATGAACAGCACGACCGCTCTGGTGCCCTATGCGTTCGAGGGGCACCGCATCCGGGTGAGCAGCGATCAACGCGGCGAGGCCTGGTTCGTCGCCGCCGATGTCTGTACCGCCCTGGCCCAGCACCCGATCGCCAGGGCGCTGACCAGCCTGCGGGAGGAGGAGCACTGCCTCCATTCCCAGGAGGGCCCCGGCAGCGAGGGCTGCACCCTTGCCCTGATCAATGAGGCCGGCCTGCTGCGCCTCCTGCTGATGGGCGACAGCCCGACGGCCTGGCGGATGCGGCGCTGGCTCACCCATGAGCTGCTGCCATCCCTGGAACGCCCTGCGGGTCGATCGAAGGAGCACCAGCAAGCCCGGGAAGGACTGCAGACCCAGACCGTGAAGGCGGTGCTGCGGCTGGCCGAGGAGATCGTCGAGCTCACCGGCGTCGGGTACGCCGATGCGCTCCTCGCTGCCATTGAGGACATCGACTCCAACACCGGCCTCCGCCTGTCCCCACTGCAACAGGTTTTGCGCGAAAACGGCCCTGCGGCCTCAGGTCATCGGCCCCGTCAGCTGGGAGATCCGCCGGTCAAGGCACGCCTGGATGCAGAGCAACTGGCCAAGCGGCTGGGCCGCACGATCCGCGATACCAACCGCAGCCTGGCCGCCTGCGGTCTGCAGCTGCGCAATGACGAGGACAACTGGCAGCTCACAGAAGCCGGCCGGGACTGGGGCATCGCCCTGCCGCGCTGCAGCCGGGGCGAGCGGCGACAACAGATCCTCTGGGATCCGGCGGTGCTGACGTTGCTGCAGGAGGCGATCCGATGACGCCCGCTGCACTGACCAGCGGCGCCGGCTGCCGCAAACGGAGCAACAGCGAACTGTCCTGTCCAACACCACCCCTTCTCACCATGGATCCGCACGCCCTTGTGTCCCGCTCCTGGAACGGCACCCCAATCGCACGGCGCACCAGCGACGGCTACGTCAATGCCACGGCGATGTGCAAGGCCAACGGCAAGCAGTGGAACGATTACTGGCGCACTGATCGGGCCACGACCTACCTGGAGGCCCTCGGCGCCGAAACGGGAATTCCCGTTTCCACGTTGTGTCTCAGCCTGAAAGGAGGCGCTCGCCAGGGCACCTGGGTCCATCCCCAGGTCGCGGTCGAGCTGGCTCGCTGGATCAGTGCTCCGTTCGCGGTGTGGATGGACAGCTGGTTCCTGGAGAGCGTCCAGCAGGCCACACCGGCCCCTGTGGAAACGACCCCGCCGAGGCGCAGGGAAGTGGAGGTGATCGCCCTGGTGGAGCGGAGCATCGGCTTGTTCGAGCGGCTCGGCGGCCTGGATCAGCGCGATCAGCTCCTGTTCAAGGACATCGTGCGCAGCAACGTGCTGTCCGCCAGCTCGGAGCAGGCGCTTCTGCCGGCCTTTGTCGCCGATGAGGAGTTGACCCTGGGTGATGCCTGGCTGGAGGTTTTTCAGCGGGTCTTGCCTCGCAGCCAGTCGTGCTCCGCAGGGAAGGTGGTGGCCAGGGCCTACCGCGAGGATTTCGGCCAGGAGCCACCCCTGCGTCAGCAGTACGTCGATGGTGCTCCCCGCCAGGTCAAGAGCTACCGCCGCTCCTGGTTGATCGACACCCTCAAGCGCTTCCGTGCCCAGCTGGCAGGTGGCTGATGGATTCGCCTACAACACCTGCACGTCAGCGAGTCTGGGTGACCACCGCCGAAGCCTGCGCTGCCCTTGGGATGAGCCGCGAGACCCTCCGCCAGCTGCGGCTGCGGGGGGTGTTGCAACCCGGCAAGCACTACCGCCGCTGGGGCTGCACCGAGGGACGGGGCCCGTTGCAATGGCACCTCGAGAACGTGGAGGCCACCATCACCGGTTGGAGCCGGCGGCATCTGCAGCACTGAAAGCCAGGAACCGGACGTAGAGTCGTGTTTCTACGGGTGGCCGGGAACGGCCCAAGGCGTTCCTTGACCCAGTCCATGCCCCAAGGTCGTTCAGCTGACGCCAGTCAGCACTTCCCGCAGGCGATCCGCCGCTGGGGGAACAGCCTGGCGGTCAGGCTCCCGGCCGATTGCTTGCGTCAGGCAGGGCTGCAGGAAGGCGATGAGATCGACATCGTCATTGGACCAGACGGCCGCCTGAGCCTGGAGCCTCTGCGCAAGCTGGATCGCTCTGCTCTGGCCACTGATCTGCGCCAGCTACAGGCAACCATGCCTATTACCCCTTCGGTGATCGAGGAATGCCGTAGCGGTGAACGCTGGTGACGCTGACCCATCGATGATCTATCTCGACACCAGCGTCGTGGTGGCTCTGCTGACCCCGGAAGAGAGCAGCTCGCGCGCCCTCGACTGGTTTGCGCAGTCCCGCGAATCCTTGATCAGCAGCGACTGGCTGATCACCGAAACCCACAGCGCCCTGGGCATGAAGCAGCGTGTTCACGGCCTCAGTGCTGAGGCACGCCAGGTCGCTGGTGAGCAATTCGAGCGCCTACTGCAGGGCGGCGTTGAACTACGTCCGTTGGACCGGGGCCGCTTCCGTCACGCTGCTGAACTGCTCCAGGATCCGGCCCTCGGCCTGCGCGCCGGTGACGCCTTGCATCTGGCGGTGGCGCTGCACAGCCGTTGCACCCAGCTGGCCAGCTTCGATATTCGGATGCAGCAGGCCGCCACGGTCCTGGGTTTGAGCCCCGCCCTGTCGTAGCTCAGTGGCCAGCAAGCGCACTCTCAACGCCAAGAACCTGGAAGCCCTGGGTGCTGCAGCGCTGGCGGAGCTGTTGATCGAGGTGAGTGGTGGCAACGCCGTGATCCAGCGGCGGCTGCGCCTTGCCCTGGCCGCAGGCGAAGGGACCGAAGGAGTCGTTCAAGAAGTTCGCAAACGCCTGACTGCGATCGATCGCTCCAGCACCTTTTTGGATTCGGGCAAACGCAAGGCTCTGGTGAGTGATCTGGAAGCCCAGCTCCAGGCGATCACCGGACAGGTCGCGACCGGTGATCCCAAGCAGGCCTTTGATCTCCTGCGGCGTTTCCTTGAACTCTCCGAGGGAGTGCTGGCGCGCTGCACAGACAGCACCGGAGTAGTGATCGGTGTGTTCGAACGGGCAGCCAAGCAGCTAGGACCGTTGGCCCAGGCCGCCCAGCTGGAGCCTGAAACCCTGGCGCAGCATGCCGCTGAGCTACTGGCGGAGAACACCTTTGAGCAGTTCGATGCGTTGGTGCCAGCGCTAAAAGACGCCCTGGGCGACTGGGGCCTG
>Ga0247842_10004475_pt1 | contig 17422 bp, 43 predicted proteins | sample LaCruzMarch2015__3_FD_192411 | JGI IMG/M metagenome (GOLD analysis project Ga0247842, IMG submission 192411) | Freshwater microbial communities from meromictic Lake La Cruz, Castile-La Mancha, Spain - LaCruzMarch2015_19m | ecosystem: Environmental > Aquatic > Freshwater > Lake | place: Spain...
AGCTATGAAAAAAGATGAAAAAATCTGCCTGAAAAAATTTTTGGGAGATCTTTTTTTTCCGAAAAATTTTAGTCAAATTTTTGCCTTGATATCTCTAGCCAGCCACCCCCGGCCTATAACCCCCCCTTATAGGGGGGGGGGGTGTATATGGGTATAGGCGACACCCTATGGCCGATGGGGTTATGTGTCCGACAATGAGTGGGAGGTATGACTCAACGATGAGATGCTCGACCGATGACGAATCATGAAAAATATTTTCGTGAACAAAAATATTTTTCATGACGATGAGGGATGTGGTGAGTGACCATCCCACAGATATTTTTTTATGTATAAGATATTTATTATATTATATTTGTTCAATAGTTAATATGTATGAAAAGAATAGTATATGTTATATGTAGTATATGTATATGTGTATTGTTAAGTGGCTGTAATAAAGATACTGCTGATAGTATAACAAGTGGTGAAGTATATTTAAATATAATAAAGAGATCCTTTCCTGATAGTAAAATATATTCGGATGATAAGGATAACTTTGTTGTAATGGATAAGGATGGGACAGTAAAGATAGTACGAGTGAGTGCGGGATTGTCCACAGATGTTAAGGTATTAAAATTAAAGTAGATGATGGACTATAAGAAATTGCCTGATGATACTGGGAGTTGCCTGAATAAACGATAAGGAGATAGATATATGATTGTGATAGTTGGTATATTATTATTTGTACCGTTAGTTATTAATTACTTTATCATCAGACCTATAATGAATAAGATGGGGTACCCGATAGAGTCGGATAACTTGGCGTTTATGTTACCGGGTATAAATATATTTATATCTATATGTGGGTTACTTGCTGGGTTTCTTATGATAGTGTTATGGGTATTGAGGAAGATGGGTAATGACAAGGAGGATAAGGTATGATAAAGGAGAAGGATAAACTAATAGAGATGTCGGATAGTGCATCAGAGGTAGAGTATTTCTTGGTGATATTGAATTGTGATGATAGTTATTGGATGCTTATGGATGGTATAAAGAATGGTACCATAGAACGTACACCGATAGTTGATGAAGATGTGAGGGATATAGATGAGATAAAGCAGGTATATTTGGGTAAGATGTTAAGAAGATATGGTATTGATCCGTTAACGGCTTCAAATAGGGATGGGGATTATTGGAAGTGGTATGATTTTTATTTGAGTTGGTATGGATCATTAACGAATGATGTGAGGGATATAATAAAATATAAGGCGAAGAATGGTATGAATTTTTCGGATTATTGTCCTGTATTTAGATGGAATGGGTCGGTTATATAAAATATATACAGATAAAAAGAACATATGATAATAGGACAAGATATAGTTGATAAAGTGGATAGGATGCCGGAGGTAGAGTATTATGTTTATTTGGATAGGATAGGTGGGTATCTTGAGTTAGTAAAGAATGATTTGAAGAAGAATGGTGATTGTAATTGTGTTCAGGAGGATCTAGATAATTTTCAAGGTGTATATGATTATGTATTATCTGGATTAAGTAAGTTTAATGTTACGAATGATGAACAAAGAGATAAGTGGTTTAAATTTTGGAAGAGTTGGAGAGGTAGTATTGATAATAATACTTGGAATATCATTATGGATAAGTTAAAAAATAAAGAGGATATAAGTGAATATTTATCTACAAAGAAATGGGATGATGATTGTGGTTGTTTAGGAGTTGCTAAGAAAACTTTAGATCCTGTTATATACAAAGAATTTCTGTTAGAGAGAATGAAAAATTGTGTAAGAGAAGGAATAATATTTAAGATAACGACAAAAGATATTGATGAAAAAACCGTAAGGATTCCCGGGAATATTACATGGAATACTTTGGAACAATACATTCAAGAAGGAGAAGAAAAATTGATTAATGATTGTGTAAATATATTAAAGAAAGAAGGATTATTAACAATAGAATTATGACAAGAGAAATATATGTTATTATAGATAACAATGGAAACAAATATATTTGTACTCCAGATGAATTGAAAGATGTTAAAGATTCAAAAGGGAAATATTGTCACCGATATTTCGATAGTGAATATAATGACATGACAAGTGAATGGTTAGATGTCAAAATAGATAAAGAATATTTATTGAATATTCGCGCTGAGTTCATGTTGGGTAATGATGGACATGCTTTACATGTTGACAGAGGAATGAGAGAAATATATGGGTTGGGATATTTCTATTCGATTATATTATATGAAAATGCTGGTTATAATGTATGGGAACAACATATTGTCCATAAAGAAAATGGTATAAGATGTACAAATTTCGATATGTATTCTTATCATTTGAATGATCCATTCCGTTATCTTCCGGATCAAATAGAATATGAAGTGTATCAATCAATGAACTACCACTACACTAAAGATGTAGTGGTTTCTGGGTCTTTCAACCCGTCTCTTTTAACGTTTCACAGACAAGATGTTTCTTAGGTTTCACCGAAATGAAACGGTCGTCCACAGAGCCGGCCTCCACGTTCAAAAACCGATATTCCGTCGGTCTTTATGTTTTATTACTTAGAGTTACATTCATACAAGATGAAGAGGCTTTACTCCTAAGTTAAACATTTTATTACTTTTATTGATTTTACTTGTAGAAAGGTTTTTCTACAAAACCATATATCAAAGAACAAACTATTTTTAGTTAAATGTATATATTAAATAATTAAGGTCCTTTTTTCTCATTTACATCAAAATTCATCTACGACACTAAAGATGTCGTAGATTTCTTTTGAGATTCATTTTAAATTTGAAACAAATATTGTTGCAAGAAAAAACCCCGGACGTATCCGGGGTTTGTTAAATTTATATTTGTCTATATTATATTAAGTCTATTATATCGCTATAGTTACTTGTTGGTCGGGTCTCTGGTTTTCATAATATTAGGTTTTATATACCGGGTCTAAATTTTATATAAGAAACTTTATAGTAACTTATTTTAGGGGGGTGGTCGGGTCTTCATAATTTGGTTATATTTAAATGACAATACAAAGATACGAAAGCTATATGAATAAAAAAAATTTCGATGAAAATACCCGATACAATCATTTCTATAAATAAGTTAGAAGATAATAAATATTATCTTTATGATGGAATATCCTTTTATACAGAAGAGGATCTGATTAATCATAAACGAAATGAAAGATTAAACTATATTCTTAATGATAATATTGAATATAATGAGAAGTTAACCGTTGAGGTTGTATTACCAACTAAATTAAATTTACAGAAGAATAGATACCGATGAAACAAATTAAGGGTAAGATATTTATTTATGGTAATATGGTATTTGATAATGAAGAAGAATATTTAAACCATATAAGAAAAGAAAGGTTGGACTATATTTTGAATGATAAAGAATATAAACCAGAACAAAGGGTATCAATAGTAACTATTCCGGAATATGATCATCCGCAAACAAAAGACACTAAACTCACTTTAGTGTCCAATATTTGAATATTTATTTGATTTTATCAGAAATATTTGAACATTTATTTGATTTTATCAGAAATATTTCTTATATTTATCTTTATGAGAATTATTCAAAAATGGGTTAACCATAAGTAATTCTGAATTAGAGAGATGATATTGATCGTGACAGATCATGATAATACTATAATTTATAAACTGGTTTTTATTATATGGATACACAAGAATTAATCGAAAGGTCTCGTGAGTTTCTCATTAAGGTTGAACAAACATTACAAGATGTACGTGAGTTCAAGAGGAATTCCCCGTTGTTTAACAAGAAGGTAAGGACATATATCCGATATGAGATTGAACAAAGGAAATATTCACCTGATATTATAGTAGGAATATATTTGGGTGAAGATGGAAAGGAAAAGAAACATCCATATTTATTACCAACATCGGATGAACAAATTGAACAAATATTAAATTTTCTGAATAAATGAAAACAAAGATAATTGGTGGTATAGGAATAAATCAAATAGAAGAAGATTACAACTATTGGTTAAAAGAAGGCCATACAGTTGTATGTATTGTATAAGGTAATATATGTAAAGATAAAGCTTTTGAATATTTATGTACCCTTGACTATAATGGAAGTATCAGATCAAAAACAGAAGATAATGTTATATAAATGTGTAGTAGAAAATAATAAAAATAAAGAATAATTTTTTTAGTTTAAATATTATTCGTAATTTTGTAATCTTATTGATGGTGTGTATCCTAGTTCCCGCTGGGGTCGGGACGATGAAGTCCTATACACACTCGGGACATCAATGGAAAGGGATGACAGACCAAACGGTGTGATTCATCCCTTTTTCGTTTGAACAAATATAGTGAACAAAGACAATGAACAAACTTCATTGTCTTTTTTTTATCTCAAATATTTTTCTTATATTCAATTAATCGAATAAAATGATATTTTATTAAAAGGTAGAACTATGTATATTTATTATAATGATGAAATTATCAATACCAACTTGGTATTTGATATGAAAATATCAAAGGGAAAAGATTTATCAAATATTAGATTCTATGGACCAGCAGAAGGCCGTTATATGGAATTTACATTTAAAGAAAATACTGCCATACTGGTACTTAAAAAAATATATGATGGATTAGAGAGTGGTTGGGAGGGATTGGATATTCAAAGAGAAATATTAGATAAATTATGAATAAGGATGATAAACTTAAATGTTTAGAAACAGTTAACAATGTATTCGATAAACCATTATTCATAAAGGATGAAATATATACAGTTCTTTATGTAGATGGTGATGATGTGGTGGTCAATTATTATCCTGTGGTTGTTTCGTTGAATATAACGAAGATAATGATACCGAATTCTTTGATGAAGAAGAATTCAATACTTATGAAAGAGAAAAATGGAACGGTGTAATGTATTACAAAGAACACCTATATTGTGAAGAACATGACCTCTATGTTTATTGGGGTCCAGATTATAATGAAAGAGGTTGGGTCAAATGTGATAAAAACCACCCGGGAGCTAAACATGATTTAAATACTGCAGCTATGAAAGTAATGAAAGATTTTAAACCTAAATTTAAAAAGAAATGAATACAGAACTAAAAGAAAATACAAGTTATCTTGTATGTGATAATGTCCAATCACAATCTAACGTAAGAGAAATATTTGTTCATAGAGTATCCAATACCTGTTACGATTATCAAACAATCGGTCAAAATGTAACCGCTAGAACCGGACCTAATTGGACACTTAAAGAATCTTTTAATGATTCATGTAGAGTATTAGAAGAACTCACCAAATCATCTATTACTAAAAATGGATCTAAATGTGATACCTGTAAAAATTTTACTATTAATGTAAATGGTACAGTCTATCATTGGATGTGTTCTAAAGGTCATATACAAAACGCTCATGGACTAATTAACTCTAAACCATTTATTGAAGTATGTAACGACCATATTTCTAATAAAGGTGGATTTGTATCAGCATGAAAGTTAAAATCAAACAATCATCATTGAAAACTTTCTGGTACGCCAAATATCTTCACCATACTTTCGAAGTCGAAATATCTAAACTATCATACGCACCTAATAGATACGAACTAATACTCCCAAACGAAACACTCAAATCATTTATAAGATTTGAAGATTCTTTTGTTGTTGACGAACCTGATAAACTATTGTAAATCACTATTATATGTGTTCTTGTTCATACATTCAAATTACTTAAATATCTGATAATAAATATATTACTTATTTATAATGAATATAATTAACAGGTCTAACTAGTAGTAAAATCAACGTCTGGTTAATATGGAGATAAAGTGAATATGTATCTTTGGAATTGGAGTACACCTTTAACAATAATTGCATCTTTGATATGGAATGGATGTGAATATTTCAATATTTCATTAGGTAAATATGCTCCAATAATATTTGGAATGATGATTGGTAGTAAAGGTAATCGAATGAAATGAGATTTCATTAAAAAGAAAAATTATATGTATAAGTTTTTAAATAAATATATGACATTCATCATAGATATGAGTGTGATAGGAATAGGAGTAATTTGTATTATAGGAAGTCATGTGAATGATACAACGACAGGATTAGGTCTGGGTATTATTTTTATGATAACTGGATTTGCTATGTTATTAATAGATTTAAATGGATTGGACAAATGATAAAGATTTTTAATATAATTACCTATATTGGATTTTTTGGATCCATAGTATCGTTTATAGTATTTTTGTTATTGAAAATATTTAACGTAATATCATGGTCATGGTGGTTGGTATTTTTACCATTGGGTATATTTATTGGTATGATAATATTGTTACTTGCTTTCTTGGGTATTCAATTACTTACTTATAGGAATCATGTTTAAGAAATCCATTTAATAGAAAATATAAATTCAACCCATTCGATTGTTTCATCAAAGTTAAATATACTACAATCGTTTAAAAACATGGATAGATTAGGTTCTATATTTAATTTAATATTTCCTAATTCATTCTTGATGGATAACCAACTTATTAAGGGAAAATATTCTTCACTATTTTTTGATATACGAATTCTAAATTTATTGTTATCTGGACTTGGATATTCTATTTCTAAAAAATTATTTATGTGAATATCTCTTGTATTCAAATATGTTAATGATTGTGGTAAATATATTATAATCATAAGGTAAATATCTTTTTGTTTTATATATAAAAAAGGTGGACTAATTTTAGCCCACCTTTTTGATTAGAACCTACGAACGAAGGAAAAAGTCCAACACAGAATTTCTAATCAATTATTTGTTCTATTCTGTTAAATCCTATATTGAATTCAATAACACCAGATCCATCAACTGAATCTATAAGTTTACATTCGTGTAATATTGAATGACTATCATCTACATCTAATCTTATAAATCCATATTCATCACCCCAATTTGTGATAGGTGAATATTCAACAGTCTTGGATATTTTTATCTTCATTACATCATCCGCAATATCTAAACTAACTATATTTTCGTTTAGTATTGATAAACTGTTCTCATCCGGAAATACTATTACTACATTATTCATAATTGTGTTGATTATTTTTTATAACTATATCTATATATTATTTAATTAATCTAAAGATATTTTAGATCTTAAAGCATGTTTTAATTTTTGATCTAATCCTTTAATTTTCTTTCTTGGTAATGTATAATCTCTAATTATCTTCGATTTTTTCATTTCTTTCTTTTCCTTAACAATTATTATAGGTGTTGATATAATAATTATTCTAGGATGAATTGAATTTGTTTTTTCTTTTGTTTGAACTTTCTTTTTATATATGATATTCTTTTCATCATTAAATTTTGGAATATTTTTTCTTGTTAATATTTGAAACGCCTGTCTATCTCCTTTTTCATGTAACCATTTATATCGAATATAATGAGCTAATACATGATCTCTAAATGTCAATTTAACAGTAATATCACTTTCCATTCCGGTGTGTTTTGGTATGATATGATGTTCGTGACCTTTATCCGAAATTCTTTCACATACCTTATAATATAATTTTTCCCAGTTTATCATAAAACTATATATTAATTTTTTTATTCCAAATAAGGTGTTATTTATAATGAATATTTTAATAATATTTAAAAATAATTAAAATTTCACCGGGACCAAAATTGATATTTTTTTTATATATGATTAAATATCAAGAATATATAAATATGTTAAATATTTGTGTCTTATTTAGAATGGATATTATATTGATGTATTCTAAATAAGGAAGTTGTTGATTATCAGTAACGAAATTTTTCTGAACGAAAATATTGGGATATCTTTTTTTTACAAAAATATACTAGTAAAATGCTCACACTCATATTAGACCGCTCACTTTTTGGGGTTTTTTATATTTGAATTTACACCCCTGTATTTCCTTGTATATCAATACTTTCCATGACTTTTTCGACAATCTATAATAATCACGATATCAAATAGTTACATGACTTTTTCGACAATCTATAATAATCACGATATCAAATAGTTACATGACTTTCTATTTTCATATTTGGTTTTAGGAATTAAATATATACAATAAAAAATATTTGTGATTATGAAACACATAGATAGTTTTGATAAGTATAATGAGTCGGTAAGGCATGGAGCGTTTCCATATTTCCGTATAGATAAAAAGACATATAAGATTGAGGATGGGATAGCGGATAATGATTTAGCGGAGGACGCAGTAAATTACCCAAGAGATAATAAGAATTACTATCAGTATTGTAGTAGTGGTTGGAGTGTGAGTCAATGTCATTCGATTGCAGTAAAAGCGGTAGAGTTATTAAAGAAGGGTATGAGTGTAGAAGATATGGATGATAAGTTAGAGTTGATGAGATATTAATCGAATTAATGAGATTAAAATTATACGGTAAAAAAAGCAGTAAAGATACGGTATGAAGTTTTCGGTACAGACGATAGCAGATAATTTGGATTACAGTAATTTTTCGGATTTATATCCGGGGTACAGTAATGATATTGAAGATATTGATAGGAGTGATGATTATTATTTTAACAGTAAGAAGAAGTTTGAAATATTTGCTAATAATGTAATTGATTTATTTGATAGTTTTCCTGATGAGTTTCCTGTGTATAGGTCGATTAAGGTTAAGTCTGAACAAGATATAGATATGGATGATTTGGGAGAGTCGTGGTCATTTGATTTGGAGTCAGCGAGGAATTTCGGATATGGTAATGGTTCGAATATTATGTTATCCGCGATAGTTACGAGGGATAATATAGATTGGTATGAGTCGATGCATAGGTATTTAATATTTTCACCGGGGGATTACGATGATGAGAATGAGATAGTGGTAAGGAATACGGATTGGTTAAAGGATTTAAGGATAAGTAAGATAAAGGAAGCGGTAGAGGTTGGTAAGAATCCTATATTTATTAGAGAGTTTAAAGAATTTGAGAAATACAACGAGGGTGTTGCGGATACATTTCTTCAGAAGAGACATAATTTCGATTTAGATTTTGATGATTTTGAGGATAATTATAAGAGACAGAGTTTGAAAGATGATAATGATATAGTGGTATATGATAAGGATTTTGAGGACGGGAGATTAGTTATCATAAAGAATCCAAAGACATTAAAGAATATTGGATATAAGTCGAGAGGGATAATAGATGTGGATGGTAATTTATATGTATTACAGTTTAATGTATGTACACATATGAGGATAGTTAAAATTTTATCTGATTTGGGTTTAATTCAGTATGAGTATAATTGGCATAAGGAGATACCGAAAGATTTCATAACGGTGCAGAGGTATAATAGTACGAATCGTTTTTATGTTGGTGAGTCGAATGTACTTTATAAGGATGATGAAGAGAATTTTTACAGAAAGGTTTATTCTATTTCTGATGATTTTGATATTAATTTATATAGGAGTATATTTCAAAAGTTTTTGGTTAGGTGTAGGGTAAAGAATCCACAATATAAGTTTATTAATAGGATAATATCGGAAAGCAGTAAGAATACTTTTCAGAACGAGAAATATTTGGATAGTAATTATCCACCGTTATATCATTACACTCCATATTTAGAGAAGATAATAGATGATGATATATTAAAAAAGAAGTCACCATATAAGGGAGAAGATTGTGTATGTTTAACTAGAAATCCTGAATACAGTTATGAAAAGAGTGATTTTCGTAGATTAAAATTGGATCAGAATAAATTGAGGTTAGATGGTTATGTACCTAAATCGATTGATGAATTTAGTTATTTATGGTTACCGGTGAATAGGAAATTAAATAGTATGGGGCATGCGGAGTGGGAGTTTGAGGAAAGGATATATAGGGATATAAAGAATTTGGGTAAGTATATTATATCTATACAGATGCCGACTGGTGATGATTATAAGAGGGGTGGCATTGCATTAAATCAGACGCCTTTGGGTATATTAACTTATATGAAGAAGTATCCACATATTAAACTTGAGTATTATAATATAAATAAGAGATGGAAAGTGACACCTATAAGGGTACCGGTTGAAATCGTGGAAAGCAGTAAATAATCTTTATATTTTAATCATGATATTCTTTATGGTGTTTATAATCTTTCCAGCCGATATATAGGGTAATAAAACCGAGAATACCCCAGATTAGACCCATTATAGGATTTTCCATTATTTTATGTACCCAGTTATCTTCATCGTGTTGAAAACTATAATAGGTAAGGAAGAGTGATTGGATAAATTGGAATATATGTATTCCACCGTGAATAACATTAAGCAGTCCGACAGCGATTATAATTTTGAATCTTTTCATATTAATTTATTTTCGTTTAACCACCACAAATTACATGGTATTATTTCACCGAATGATTTTTTAAGGTCGTTGATAGTAATTTTTCTATTTAGTTTTTGTTCAATACATTTATCACAAAGGATATCTAGTTTATTAAAGTGTGTTAACCATAGTTCATCATTTAACATTACCATGTTGGTATCGACATGGATTAATGTTTTACATTTTTGGCAGTGTAGTTTTTTCATTTTAATCGACCCAGACTATTTCTTTTTTAGCTACACCACAGTTTAATGATTTGGTTAGTTCGTTTATAAATTCTTTTTCGGTAACGTCACGATATTCATGTGTCTTAATAAACTAGCGAGGGAGAAACTTGTACCCATCATTTGTTCGAAGAATATACCATATTCCCCACAATAAACCCTCACTTCTTCTACCTTATAAATGGTTGGTGGAATTTTTGTATCATCGGTATATGGACAATCATTTTCGATGGTGTGTTTGTATACCCACATTAGAATGGTATCACCTGAACGGTCAGATGGAGTAAGGAGTTTCGGTTCTCTTTCAGGATTTATTGTATTATCGTTTTTTGTACGTCCCATAGTTAGGATGAATAGAGTTCAGATTTTTCTGCATCGGTGAGTTCCGGTTCCGGTGAATATCCAAATTGAATCATTCTACCAGCGATTTCGTTTTCAATCATCATAAAATCTTCCATTGTGGTTTTGGGTTTTGGTTTAACAATACAAAGATACAAAACCTGTATGGAATAAAAAAATTATGAAATATCTCGTATATCTTTGTGTAAGGTGGTTAACAATTTTTCGGTAAGTGTTTTGGTTATATCATTCAATAACTGTTGTTTAATGTCATTGACTTTATTTCCGATTTCACTTTTTATGTCTGTATACATATCTTATAAGTTTACTTTTTCAATGAATGTATATTTTTTAATTAATTCCCTTTCAAATTCTTTGTGAGTTGATTTCATTGGTGTTTCAGTATTTATAAACCATTCTTTTTCAATTGGTTTCACCTTATCTTTTATAAAGACAATATCTTTTTCTTTGTATACAGATTGAAGATAGACATGTTTTTTATCGATATTTACGATAATAACTTTGCCCATCCAACCTTCGCCAACAGCGGTAGTGAGTGTACCGACAACTTCCTTTAACAGTTTGTTATCAGATGGGATTTCACTTTCAACTTCCGCGATTAAGATTTCTCTTTTATAAGACTTTTTCATAATGTTGGTTTTTTAGTTTGACAATACAAAGGTAAATAAAAGTTATGAAATAAAAAAATGTTGGGGTTGTATTTTTTTGTTTGGAAAATATTTATTATGTTTGGTTATAACGTAAAAATATAAATTATGAAATGGATAATTGGAATTATGATTGTATTATTTATGGTGAGTTGTGATGATACACCAGAATATTGGAAAAATCAAAGTGATAGATATTGGGATAATAATAATATAATTGTGGAAGTAAAGGGTTGTGAATACATTTGTTTTTACAGGGGTGATGCAACTTGGGGTGCACATAAGGGAGATTGTAAGAATCCTATTCATCAATTTAATAAAAGTAATGTTGATGTGAAGTTTTATAATGATAAGGGTGGTTATGATGGTAAGATAACAATCGATTCGATTATTGTAAAATTTGATAAAAAAAGAATAGACTATTGGAGTCATGGGAAGATTGTCTATATGGTTGAAATAACTGGGTGGGGTATGTTAGTTGATACTGATTTAAAAAAATAAATATATGAAACAGACAGTAATTAAATGGGAATCGAAACAGGATTATTCCGGTCCGGATGATTTGAATGGGAAACTTAAAGAATTGTTAGAAGATAATCTTACTATTGTTCAGGTTATTCCAACAGTATATGCTGATGGTGGTGTATTAAGAATCACGGATGCTTTAATAATTGTGGTTCGTAATGGTATTTCTCCAAATGGTGTATTCACAGAATCGAAATGATAAATCTGGTTTATAATTTAAATATTCGTTGTAAGAAATGTGGTTCTACCATTAATATAAATACAACAAATAGACATTTCACTTCAGTTGAAGAGGAAAGAAGTCTTGGTTATGAAACTGAACATGAATATAAAAAAGTTATGGTATGTCCTGATTGTGGAAACCATATTGAATTTATAATTCTTGTGTATGAATATCCTAATAATTGGTATAATTGTTCCGATATAAGTGGATTTGGATATTTCAAAGATAATATAGCTGAAACAATTGATAAAATTAGTGATATAATGAATAATATATGAAAAAAGATTATTTTTTAGTTGTTTACGATGAAAGTGGTGATGAAATTCATTTCATGTTATTAGATATGAAATATTGTAAAGTATTCACAGATTTCTTATCAAAAGATAGAACTAATGAATCAATTTCTAAATTATTAGATTTTGTAAATGATTTGTATGAAAGAAATTTATATAAGAGATATTTCATTCAGACATATTGTAATGAAGAGTGGCCTTTTAATGGATATAATATAAAAAGAATAATTTCTGTACCTCAATTTGGAATGTAATATGAAAACAAAAAGTGATATTTATAATGAAGTCAAAAAGACTGAAGATAATATAAAGATTTTAAAAAAGAAATTAAGTGACATGAGTCAAATGGAAAGTATTGAATATGGTGATAGTGTACAAAAAGATTTGTATATTAACATCGGAAAACTTAAATGTTTAAATTGGGTAATGGGTTGGGATTAAAATTTAAAAATATATGAAATATAGAATTAAACAAATTGGTAAGGAATTTCATCCACAATTTAAATGGTGGAATCTTATATGGATTGATTTTCTGGAATATGACAGGACAGCTGAAAAGAATTTATACAAATGTTTCTATTCAATAGAAGAAGCTGATAAATATTTGGAACAGAAGAAAAAAGATAATGAAGTAACTATTTATAAAAGGTAAGATGTTTGAATTTTTAACTAAATGTAAGTTCTTATGGCCTTTTTTCCCAGATCATGCGGAAGAAATGTTAAATGGAAAACAAAAGGATTTAAGAAATTTCACACATATAAAGGATGTGAAACTTGATAATAACAGTATGGATCCATATTGGGTTGATTACAATACGATAAGAAGAAGAATACAATTGGCCAATGCCAATGGTTATAAATCTTTATATTGTCGTTTATCTATAGCGTCTGATGAAAGATTAACACATGATGGATATAAAATCAAGGTGTTGAAAGATACAAATGAATGGGCACCGAATATGGAGAATCCGGAATATCCATTAAATCATCTTATCGAATGGAAACTTGTTTTACCATCCAGAGAATTTAAAAGAAATTATAAACCAATTGATCCGTTACAGGTACAGAAAGATAGATTTGTAGATGAATTGATTATTGATTTATCGAATAATCCTGAAACTTGGTCATCTATTCATTATGGTGCAATGAATGAATGTATTTATAAGGGTGATATGATTGTTTATAAAAATGGAACAATATTTCAACCTATTCATATTACATTGAGTAAGGAACAAGAAAACAGAATTACACCTTTAATAAAAGTGGTGTATGACAATGACTACAAGAAATTTTTCACTAAACATTTTAAAAATGCATAAGATTTTAATTATAGAAGATGATACAGTGTCAATAAAATATTTAGATATTTTGTTTAAAAGATTAAATATTGATGATTCTAATTTAATTTATCTCGAAAATGGAGATAAGGTAATGGAATTATTAAACGATGATATTGGATTAATATTGATTGATTTAACATTACCGGGTAAAAAGAGTGGAATGGATTTATTAATTGATATAAGAAAAATATCTGATGTGCCAATTATAATTGAAACTGCACAATCTATGGTTGGTACAAGAGAAATGGTATTGGAAGCTGGTGCAAATGATTATTTGGCTAAACCATTTCGTGAAAATGAATTTAATGATGTTGTTGAAAAATATTTATGGTAACATTATATCGACCGGTTAATTCAGTCGAATTAAAATTGGTAAGAGATAGTGGTTGGAAACGATTTCCGCCACGTCTTGAACAACAACCTATTTTTTATCCAGTATTGAATCTTGAATATGCTATAGAAATAAACAAATGGAATTTTTCATCATATGGTGAAGGTTTCATTTTAGAATTTGATATCAGGAAAAAATATTTAGATTTGTTTGAGGTACAAAATGTTGGTGATAAATATCACAATGAATATTGGATACCAGCGATAGAATTGGAAGAATTTAATAATAATATTATTGGAATTATTAGATTAGTATAATTTTTTATTTAGAAATAATTGTTATATTTAAAATTATTATGAGGAAGTCGAAATATTGGTGTGGTTACACACAATGTAAACATCATCTATCCGAAGAAAAGGAAATAATATACAAAAAATACTTGAAACAACATTAAAAATATATGAAAAGATTCAAAATTATAATCGCTGTTGGTGTTCTCAATGTCATTCATGGTGCGGTTCACATTTTTCAGTTCATTCAATCATTATTTTTAACATATTATAGTTTCCAACACGATGAAGATAATTGGGTACATAAAGTGATGGAAAATCCAATAATGGGATTACTTTGGGGTTTTTTGGGTTTTGTAACACTTTATATTGGGTGGAAAGATTACAAACATCATAAAGAACATCACGATTAAGAAATTCAAATTAGATTTAATGAAGGAATATGTAACGGAAATGGGATTATTAAATTTAGGAAAATATTTATAAATATGAAAACAATTTATTTGATAGTAAAAGTAGAAATTATCCACAATGTTAAGGATCGATTAAATTTATTAGCTTATACTGATTACGGTGAAGCGGTTAGGTTTAGAGATGAATGTAACCAAAAAAATGATGGTTATGAATACGAAATTCAATATATTAATCTTTTAGATTATTAAAAATGATTTGGAGTTATACATTAAGAAGGATGTTATTTTGTTTTGTTGTTTCTATTGGAAAAAAGAAGAATTAGAAATTTATGGGTGGAAATATAATTGGTGGAAAAGTTCTTGGTCAAATAAAGATAACAAAGATTTAAATTTAGATGATGCTTATAAACAATTATATAAAGATTATTTTTTAGAAAAATATGAAAATGAATGAATTGGAAAACGGTGATAGTTTAACTTGTAAAATAGTTGAAAGAACTTATTTGGTAGCTATTGATGATGATGGGAATGAGTATGAAATTATGAATTTCGGTGAACCTGTAAGGGGTGAAGAAATTTTATATGAAAGTATAGAAGGGATATTTTCTATTGAAGAAACACAAGATATGTATGATGATGGTACATATGCGAGAAGTTTTACGGAACATAGATATTTTAAACCAAATCAAATATGAAAAAATTAAGAAAACATAATGTAATGTTATTTCCAAGTGGGAAAGATAAAATGTTGGTAACAAAACAACTATAATGGATAGGGAATTTTTTGATAAATTCATAGAAGAATCTGAAAGAGATAAAATTCATTTTGTGGTTGGTACTTCTCGTAATCCTATTATGTCAAATTTTAATCCGACAACTACTCTTGATATGGATACTATAATAGATGGTAGAGAATGGGGTGATAAATGTGGTGTTGATCACGCTGATGGTCATTCAATTTCGAGTTTACTTATGTTACCAGTTTGGTTTTGTGAAGAATCTGATGATCCATTTGAAAATTTAATGTAAGATGAAAGAACATTTTATTGAAATAGAAACTGCGTGTGTTTGTTGTGGACAAATATTCAATACATTATTGGAAGTAAAAACTGGTGATGTTGATAACATATTTTGTTCAGAAGAATGTGGTGTACAATATTATGAAGATGAACTACTACTACACTAAAGATGTAGTAGTTTCGTCAAAAAGATTAAACTTTTTAACAACTCCTGATAAATCAAGAGGCTCGTTCATAGAAGCAAAATGATTTTCAAACCACCTATGTAATATATTTATGGCTGAATTTAAATCACGATCTATAATTATGGTGTCTGATAATTGAACTTTCCTATCTTTTAATTCAATTTTATCTTTAAACAATTTTCCTGTTAAACAATTTAATTGTGTCGTCCATTTTTCATCTATTTTTGTCAAATTAGTATTATTTGATTGACACTTATATTTAAGAAATTGAAGGAACATATTTATGTTAGAGTTATGAAATGATTTACGAATTCCTTTTTTATTTTCATTCACTCCTTCAGTATTCATTAGTTTTTTAACATTTAGATCACCAACTATAATTGTATTATAGTTCATATTCGCTAACTTTTTACTCTGAATATGTAGAGTTTGCTTTATTTGTTCGTTCTTTTTATGATAACATTTATTTAATGTTTTTCTTAATTGTTGGTCCCTACTTGAACCTTTTATTGTTTTACTCCTTTTGTTTTGTATTTTTGCTATTTGTCTTTGATAGTAATCATTTATTTTCTTTGATTTATTTTTAATAATAATTTGATTACCTTTATTATCTATACCGTGACATAATTTACATAAACCTAAATCAATAGCAAGAACTCTGGTATCAATTAAAATTTTATCCTTATATTCTATACTATCATCAATAACTATATCACATAACCATTTATTTCTTACAAATTTTATTCTTATTTCTTTGATTTTTAAATCATTCAAATTTAAATTCGTTCTATATTCAAATTGTATTTTATTGATGATGATTATATTATTTTCTTTAACCATCCAACCAGATTGGTTCCAACTAATAGAGTGATAATCAGCGCTTTCTATTTTACTTGGAGGTCTTGCTGATTTGTCTTTTTTGATTAGATTAAAAAATGACCTATATGAACCATATAATTCTGTTGCTATTGTCTGTATTGCCTTTGAGTTTAATTTTTTCCAATCTGGGTATTGTTCTTTCAATTCAGGAAGCATATTATTTAAATCAAACTTATTTAATATAGTTTTATTTGTTTGGTATTCAGTTTGTTGTATATCTAACAATCTATTCCATATATTTTTTCTTATATCGGATAGTTCCTGTAATTGATTTATCTGGTCTTTTGATGGAAATAATCTTATTTGATAAGTTTTCATTTTTTATACAACATTTTCTATAATTGTATATA
>Ga0247842_10004477_pt1 | contig 17419 bp, 18 predicted proteins | sample LaCruzMarch2015__3_FD_192411 | JGI IMG/M metagenome (GOLD analysis project Ga0247842, IMG submission 192411) | Freshwater microbial communities from meromictic Lake La Cruz, Castile-La Mancha, Spain - LaCruzMarch2015_19m | ecosystem: Environmental > Aquatic > Freshwater > Lake | place: Spain...
ATTGGTGTTTATCCTGCTGAAATCAATATTAGTAGCAATGTGGGAGAAAGAAATTGTTTTGGAGTAGGAATATTAACTTCTACTAATGTAAGTATAAAAATAGGCGACAGATGGGCAGGTGAAGGAATAAAACCCAATGGATTAAAGGATTATAATTTGACTGCTTCTGATTTGGGGCTAGAAGTTTATCATGCAGATAATATCTATGTAGATAAAGAAAAGAGTCTGGAGATCTGCATATTAGCCCATAGGGGTGGAAATTTTCGTGGAGGATTACTATTTAGTTCTGGGGCATATGGGGTTGGAAATCTGATAAATATTCATGCAGAGAATAGAAATATGCTAGAATTAACTGGTGCTTTTATTGGAACTAATTTTAAAGGGAATGCTCTACTGGTAGTTATAATCTCTGTGGGCCTATTGGGAATTCTGGTGCTGGTTTTTATTTTAATTAAAATAAGAAAAAATTAGGATAGTGTAATATTTATCCAATCAATTGGAAGTGTTCCACCATAGTCTGCTAAAATAGGGGTGTTTATTACAAAATTAGCTTTGTTGTCTTTTATATAGAGTTCATCTACACCAAAGTTTTTGGAAACAGTTATCCAGTCAGAAAAATTTGCATAGGATGTGCGATTATAAAGAACTTGGTAGTCATAGACCCAGCTTGATGAATTTTTCACACCTAAGCTTATTGTGGAGTTATTCCTAAGCATGTCTTGAAATTTAATAGTTATGTTTATATCACTAAAACCATCTTTCATAGGAACATCAAAGTATACTAGGGCTGCTGTAATATTTCTATAGGTAATATTAGAAAGATTTTCTTCATAGGAAACTCTCTCTAAAGGATAGAGGTATTGCTGCTTTACATCGTCTTTTGAGCCAATATCATAGGAATAGGTTAGTGTCTTTGGCATAAAGAAAAAGAAGTAAACCAAAAAAACCAGGACTGCTAAAACAAGAATTATTCCAATAACTTGGAATGTTTTTTTAAAATTAATTTGGGGCATAGTCCATTTTTTCTTAGTCATTAGTGGGTCTTCTGCTATCTGATTTTGCTCTAGTTCTGATATTTTTTCTGAATCAATTTTGTTTTTTAGTTGAGAAACTTGTTTTCTTAAATTTTCTATTTTTTTATCTCTTTCTTTAAGTTCATTCATTAATTCATTGTTAAATTTAGAGATTTCTCTTTTTAGTAAAGCGATTTCAGAATCTGTATTAAAAATAATCTTGTCTGTTTCTTTTCCTGCTGAATAGATTAGCTCTTTCTTCTCTTGCTCTGAAGCTTTTTGGTGTTTTTTGAATTCATCTGAAAAATTTTGCCTTATTTCTGCTATTTTGTCAGAGAATTTTACAAAGCGAGACTCTATTCTTGGTTCAATTGATGAAAGAACTTCCTCTTTAATGCCTGTTTCAGAGATTTGTTTTTTTACTAGATTTATTTTACTGTTAAGTTCTTGCTTTATGCTGCTAATATCTTCTTTTGTTGGAATTTTCTCTTTAAGCTCATAGAATTCATTTAGTAAATCTTTAAGTTCAGAATTGGAAGATATTAGCTTTGATTTTTGTTCTAAATCTAGTTGTTTTGATTTTAATCCTGCAAGTTCAGAATTAATTAGCTTAAAATTATTGGAGAGTTTTTCCTTTAGAAGAGTTATTTCAGAAGTTACTCCTAAATTTGGCTTAGAAGAGCTAATTTTATCATTTAGGGAGGAGATATCTGCCCTTATTGATTGGAAACTTGCCCTTATTCTCTGCTCAATATCACTAAAGCGTTCGCCTATCTTTTTTTCTATTGAATTTGAATCACTTGCCATATCGCCACTAAAAAATGACATTATATAAAGATTGTTGTTCTTGATTATTAGAAAGCTATTTAAAAAAGAAGTTGTGCTAGATAATAATATGGTAAAAAATGATAGGAAAGAAGACGAAAAACCAAAGTCTCTGAAGATACTTGCGGCAGGAGATTTACACGGAAGCTCAGATATAGCTAAGAAGCTAGCTGAGAAAGCTAAGAAAAATAATGTTGATTTGGTTCTTTTATTGGGAGATATTCATGGCGCATTAAAAGAATCTAAGAATTTAATTGCTCCTTTTAAAAAAGCTGGACAAAAGGTTTTGTTTGTACCTGGGAACTGGGATACAACAGAAGAATCCAATAGCATTAGAGATATTTATGACATAAAGAATATTGATGGCTATTACACTATTCATAATGATGTGGGAATAATTGGCATAGGCAATCCTGACTTTCAACTTTCTTTAAATGCAGGACATATAAAAAAGATTAAGAATAATTTTGAAAAATTGAGTCATAAGAATATTAGAAAAAGCATTCTTGCTTCGCATTTGCATGCGCAGGGAACTACTGCTGAATTTTCTGGTTTTCCTGGCTCGAGTCATCTAAGAAAAGCAATTGATGAATTTAAACCTGATTTTTTTATTTCTGCACATATTCATGAGGCAGAGGGTATAGAAGAAAAAATAGGAAAGACCAAGGTTATTAATGTTGGAAGAAAAGGTAAGATTTTAGAGATTTAATATATACTCCACCATAGAAAACTATATATAAGCTGGGATTTTCAGGAATTTATGAGAATTTATGTTGGGCACGCAAGAGTTAATGCATCTCCTATAAATGAAAGCTATGAAATGATTAAGAAAAGTCCTGTAAATGGACTTCATGAAGTTGTTTTTCCAAGAGATAGAAACAATTTTGATTCTAAGGAATTTTTAAAATCGTGTGATTTAATGATTGCAGAAGTTTCGGTTCCATCAACTGGTTTGGGCATTGAGATTGGATGGGCAACAATGTATGGACTTCCGATTTTCTGTGTTTACAAAAAAGGTTCTAAGATCTCAAATTCTTTGAAATACATAACTGGTAATTTCTTTGAGTATTCTACAAACGAAGAACTTGTTGCATATATTGAGAATGTTATTAATAATATTAAAAAGTGATTTTTAGAATAATTTAAGTATATGGACATATTTATATAATTAATTTTACAACTATAAATATGGTAAGAAAGAAAAAAGAAGTTGCTGAGGCAGGAGAAGAAGTTGTAGCTAAAAAGAGTTCTATGCACACAACTCTGATAATTACTGAAAAGCCACAGGCTGCAGAAAAAATAGCTGATGCTTTGTCAGATGGAAAGGATAGAAAATATAGTGAAAATGGGGTTCCTTTTTATGAATTTAATAGAGATGGCAAGAGAATAATTGTTGGCTGTGCAGTTGGTCATTTATTTGGTGTATCTGAAGATAAAAAAGACAAAAGAGCAAGTATACCTAGTTTTGATGTTAAGTGGAAACCTGCCTATGAAGGCAAGAATAAGTCAGCTGGATTTACAAAAAAATATTATATGGCATTGAAAAAGCTTGCAAAAGAAGCAGACGAATTTATTGTTGCAACTGACTATGATGTAGAGGGAGAAGTTATTGGGTGGAATGTTGTTAGATTTATTGCAAATCAAAAAGATGCAAAGAGAATGAAATTTTCTTCTTTAACTAAAGATGAACTTAATAATGCCTATGTAAATGTTAATAGTTCAATTGATTGGGGTCAGGCAATTGCAGGAGAAACAAGGCATTTTGTAGATTGGTTCTATGGTATTAATTTATCCAGAGCCTTAATGAGGTCTTTAAGTAAGTCTGGAAGATTTAGAATAATGTCAATCGGAAGAGTTCAGGGTCCTGCATTGGCAATAATAGTTGATAAGGAAATTCAAATTAAGAACTTTAAACCAGAGCCATACTGGCAGGTTTTCCTTTTGGTTCAAGACTTAAATAAACAAAGAATTGAAGTCAAATTTCCAAAAGACTTGACTAAAGAGTCTGAACTTTTGAAATTTAAACAACTTAAGGGTAAAAAGGGAATTGCGAAAACAGAAATCAGAGAAGACAAAATTTATGCTCCTGCTCCTTTTGATTTAACAACACTACAGACTGAATCCTATAGATTATTTGGAATGACACCTTCGCAGACACTCGCTGTTGCACAAAAATTATATTTGGCTGGACTGATATCCTATCCAAGAACATCTTCGCAAAAATATCCTGAAGCTATTGGCTATGATAAAATTTTAAAAAATCTCGCTAAGCATTTTGTTTTAACTAAGTACGCTGTAAATAAAACTCCAGTTGAGGGCAAAAAATCAGATCCTGCACATCCTGCTATTTATCCAACTGGAGAGTATGGAAAATTAGAAGGACAGGAAAAAAGTATCTATGAAATTGTTGTAAAAAGATTTATTTCGTGTTTTGCAAATCCCGCTCTCATTGAAGATAAGAAAATAACTGTTTCTGTGAGTGGATTAGACTTTTTTGCAAAAGGATTACAAATAAAAGAAAAAGGATGGATGAGTGTTTATCCTTCAACTGTAAAAGAAGAAGAAATACCTACTATAAATGGAGAAGTTGATATTAAAGAGCTAAGAATTGAGCAGAAAATGACTCAACCACCTAAAAGATATTCTGCTTCTTCTCTATTAAAAGAGCTGGAAAAACAAAATCTTGGGACCAAAGCAACAAGAGCAAATATTATTGAGACACTTTACGATAGAGGTTATGTAAAAGAAAAATCAATTGAAGCTACTCCTTTGGGAATAAAGTTAATTGAAACACTAAAAAAACACTCACCTGTAATTATTGATGAAGCTCTTACTAGGGATTTAGAAAAACAAATGGAATCTATTCATTTGGGCAAGAAAGAATTAGACAAGAAACAGGAAAAAATACTTGATACTGCCAAGAAATCAATAACTGAAATTACTGCACAAATGAGGAAGAATGAAGAACAAATTGGAAAAGAGCTTTCAGAAGGAACAGAAGAGATGTGGGAACAGGAAAAAGAAGATGCAAAATTAACTGTTTGTAAAAAATGCGGAAAGGGTAATTTAAGGATTATGTTTAATAGAAACTACAAAAGGTATTTCATTGGATGTTCAAATTATCCTGAATGTAAAAACACCTACTCACTTCCACCTAATTCACTTATTAAGGCAGTTAAGGATGATGAAGGCAAGCCTGAATTATGTAAAGAATGCAATGGCCCAATGTTACTTGCAATAAGAAAGGCTAAGAGACCATGGAAGTTCTGTTTTAATCCTGAATGCCCAACAAATAAGGAATGGACCAAGAAAAGAGAAGATTATGCTAAGGAAAAGGCTGATGAAAAGAAAGAAGAAAAGAAGGAGTAGTTTTAACCTGTTACTAAAATTCTATTTTTTCTTGACTCCTCTTCAAATCTTCTTAAATTATCTAAACAATTAGAAATATCTTGATGGCGCTGTTGATATTCTCTTATTTCAAAGGGTGTTGGTTGTCTTCCAGGAACTGGCTCACAACCATGCCTTCTTGCAGAATCTGTAAATCTATCTAAAAATAGCTGATATCTATAATCCATAAAGAAGTATAGGGGTAATAGTTATTAAATATTTCCACAATCTTAATATCCATTAATCACAATAATCTTTATTAATATCAAATTTATAGTATTTTTATGCCAATTACATTAGCAGCTGGAGTTTATTATGCCCTAGATACTCCTGAGTCAAAAGCAAGACTTGCAAAAGTAAATATGATACTTCGACAAAGAGTAGCTGCTGAAAAAACCAAAATGGATGCAGAAAGAGAAAAGGCTAGAAAAAATCACTTAGCACTAAGAGATGTTCGTGTTTATGTTCCTGGAATGGGTGGCAGAGTAGAATGTCATGATGGTATATCTAGAAGATGTAATGCTTGGGAAACACCACTTTACTAAATCCAACCCTTTCTTTTAATTCCAGAATTTATGATTTCAAATTCTATTTCTTTTTCTGGCAAACTTCTGTGCTTCTTTAAAAGAAGAGTACGCTTTCCCCTTTGATTTTTTAGTTCAATTATGCATTTAGACCAGTATTTCAAAAGATCTCCACCAACCATTGCGACACTTCTTTGCTTTCCTTGCTTAAAGTCTTCATCTGAAAGAAATTCAGAATAAACTTGATTTGTTACAATTACTGGAATTTGCTGTTTTCTTGCTATTTCGTTTAAATCCCTGAGTTGCTCTGCGAGTTTTCTATTAACTTCTTTGATTTTATTATCCTCTCCAGATTGTATTGCATCACCCAACTCAAGACGATAGAGCATTGCAATACTATCTACCACAATCAGAGAGACATTGTCTTGCTTAAGTTGTTTATTTAGAGCTTCAAATGCCTCAATTTGTTCTTGAAATGAGGTTGGTTTTAATAGGAATATGTTTTGAAGAACTTTTTCTGTTTCTTGTTCTGCAAGTTGTTTTACTCTATCTATTGAAAAACCACCCTCAGTATCAATGTAAATTACTTTATTTCCTTTTTTTGCTTGAGAAACTGCAACTAAAATACAGAGATTTGTTTTGCCACTACCACCCGGACCATAGAGAGTTGTGATTATATCTGTTTCATAGCCACCATAGAGAAATTTGTTTAAATCATAACTTCCTGCTGAGATTTTTTGTTCTTTCATATAATGAGGGGGTTGGATGAGATTAAAAGCATTATTATGATTGAGTTGCTTGATGGAAAGGCTACTTTATGTTTTAGGTAATGGTTAAGGGCTATGGGCGTTCGTTCATTCCATTCACTCACTAAAACAATTTTAGAAAAGTTGTTTATAAGTTTAAAATATTTTCAAACTAGACCCAACTGATTAATCGGATTTAAATAACAAACGCGAGAAAAATAGTCATAGAAGACAATTAATCGTGTGGTGAGATATTTATAAATCTTAAAGTGAGCCGAAGGCGAACTTCTTAAGATTTATAAAGCAAGGAATTATTAGTATTATCATGGCAGTTAAGAGTAAGAAAGAGAGGAAGAATATCCTTTGGAGATTAATAGTGTTTATTATATCTGGAATTGTTTTAGATATTTGGGCCTATGCAGTTGCAATTGTTCTTTTAATTAATTGGTTTGTGGTCATATTCTCTGGAAAAAGAAATAAGGAATTGGGATATTTTTGCAGTTTGTGGGCAATGGAAATAACTAGGTTTGTTAAATACTTAAGTTTTGAAACAAACGAAAAGCCATTCCCCTTTAAAGAACTAGATTTAAGCAAAAAGAATTGAAAATTAAATTATTTCTTATTTTTAGAGTGGATTATCTTGGGAAATTCTTTTTGAAATATCAAATAACCCAGTGTTCCAACAACACCGAAAATTAAATCAATCATGGTATCATCTATGCGAGAGACTACTTCTATTTTATTTATATATACACCCTGAAGCGGAATACTAAAAAATATAAACATTAGATATTCGTAGATTTCCCAAAATGCAAGCATGCCTAAAATAATAAAGAAAATTATACTTTTGGAGGTCTTAATGGAATTTGACTTAAAATAATCTAAAACAATTATTGTAAGAAATATAGGAACAAGAATATGAAGAGATTTATCATAATAGGGTATTATCTTGGTATAGTAAAAAATAAATTCTCCTATTATATTCAACCAGAAGGAAATGCTTATAAGTATTAGGAGATTTTTATTAATATTGCCTGCTTTAAATATTATGGAACAAATCCATACCACTATAAACGATCCTATGGCATAGCCAGTCACAATTCCATATTCTGTATCAAAAAACAAAAAAACTAAAAATAATGCAAAAAATCCGTAGAATAATAGCTTATTTATTATATCGAGTATTTTCATATAAATATTAAATTAAAGATATATATAAAGATAATGCTAAGGTACACAAACCCATTAAATCATGTTTATAAATTTGAGAATTATGGTTATACTATGAAAAAACTTAAAATTGCGATATTTACAGATGTGTTTCTCCCAAAAATTGATGGAGTTGTAAGCGCAACCCTAAATCTAGCCAAAGGAATGGCTGATAGGGGACACAAGATTTACATAATTGCTCCCAAAAATGGACATAATAATGAATTCAAATATAAAAATATAAAAGTTATAAGAATTAGCTCAATTCCGGCATTATTTTATCCAGAGTTCAAACTCACAACTCCATTTAGCTTAAAACTATATCTGGAACTAAAGAAAGAAAAAATAGATGTGATTCACTTCCAAACACCCCTAACAATAGGACTTATGGGAATAATAATTGGTAAAATGCTCAAAATTCCAATTGTGGGAACATTCCACACAATGATTGCAGACCCACAATACCTTCAGCATATAAAAATAAATGGCAAAATTGTTCAAGAAACTGCATGGAGATATGCTAGAGCATTTTACAATAGGTGTGATTTAATAACTTGTCCGTCCGAAAATATAAAACGAGAACTATTAGAAAATAAACTCAAATTACCAATAAAAGTTATTTCAAACGGGATTGATTGCAGTATATTTGACAACTCTCAATGGAAAAAATTTAAGGATAAATATAATATCTCTGAAAAAACATTATTATTTATTGGAAGAATCGCTTATGAGAAAAACATATTTTATTTACTAGATTGCTTTAAGTTGGTTCTAAATAAAATGCCTGAAGTTAAATTAATTTTAGTGGGGGATGGTCCTCAAATAAATGATGTTCGTAGAAAAATTCATAAAGAGGGGATGGACAGTAATGTTATCCTCGCGGGCAAAATTAATCATTCGTCTCTTGTAAAATCAGGTATTTTCAAGGCCTGCGATATTTTTGTTAGTGCATCAATCACTGAAAATCAGCCAATGACGATTCTTGAAGCTCAAGCAAACGGTTTGCCCTGTGTGGGAATTAGCGAAAAGGGTATGAAAAATCTGATAATCGATGGGCATAATGGATATTTAGCAAAATTAGATGATAAAAATACTTTTGCCGGAAGAATTGTTAATCTTCTAAAAAATAAAAAATTGTTAAATAAAATGAAGAAAAATACCCTAAAAGAAATAAAAATCCACAGACTTCCAGAAGTTATAAAAACATGGGAAAAAGAGTACAATGGCTTAATTAAATCTTTAATTTCCAAGGATATCTAAATAAACTTCTTTAAGGTTTTTCCCGATGAGCTTTAAAGATTTACTTTCTGCGAGCCTTCTTGCATTTTTAGATAATTTTTCCCTTAATTTCTGATTAGACAGAAGAGTGTTTATATGGGCAACAAAATCATCATTAGTTTTTCCCATTAAGCAGTTTTCTTTATTTTTTAAATAAGACCTAAATACTGGAATATCTCTAACAATAATTGGTTTGCCCATAGCTGCAGCTTCTAATACCACTATTCCTTCATTTTCTTCATAGCTAGGGAAAAAGAATATATCCCCGGCAGAATATGCCCCCATAATATCTTCAACATAGCCAGTTAATAGAAAATTTTTTGGACTATTCTTAAATTCCCTGCCAAGATTTTTGTTCCTAAAAAGTCCTTTTAGATACCTACCAATCCATACAAAATGCGCGCCAGAGATATTTTTTGCGATTTTAATAAAATCAATTATTCCTTTTCTAGGAAAAGCAAATCCCACAGAAAATATCATGGGTTTTTTTATTTTATAGTCTTCTATGAATTTGTCTGCTCTGATTTTATTTGGTTTCCATTTTTCAATATCCACCCCATTACTAATGACAACCATTTTTTTATTTTTTAATCTACTATAATTATTTTTTAATAAATCTCGCGTATAGGTTGTTGGGCAAATAATCAAATCAGCATAAGAATAAAAAATATTAAACCACCAATGTATTATTGGGGATACCCAATTAGAAAAAAAGAAGGTTTTTTTGAAGTCTTCAGAAGTAGCGTGTGCATGAATAATAATCTTCTTTTGTATTTTTTTATTTTTGATAATTGTTAATAAACTTCCTGGAGTCTGAGAATTAACGTGAAGAACCTGATAGTCGCCATCGTGGGGATCTAGAGTATAGTCAATGCTATTTAATTCCAAAGCTTTTTGCTGATGTTTCAATGCCTGCCCTATTCCAGAACCCCTATATAATCTGGGATTCTGCAAATAAAGACACACTTTTAATTTACTTTTTTTTATCATAGCTTCTATTTTAGATTTTTTCTCCTAATTTGGATAATATTTTTTTATAAACAAAATAAGCAATAATCCCAAGGGGGATAATTAATAATAAAGCGTATTCTCCAATTTTAAGATATCTTAGAAATACTAGAGATACCATCCCAAAATAAAATCCTAGAGAAACAAAAACTATTGACGCAAGCAAATTGAATGCAAAAACAGTATAGAAAAATCTAGCAAGAGGCACCTTGGCAAATCCTGCTAATAATAAACCAGGAACAGGTAATATGGGGGTTATCTTTGTAAAAACAATTGTCTTACTAGCATGCCTTTTAAAATGAATTTCTAATTTAGTAATTCTGTTTTTATTCAATCCAAATTTATGAGCAAATCGCTCTATAGCCCTGCCTCTACTAAAACGCCCAATTAAATATAAAACCATATCGGGGATTAAATTACCTAATATTGATAAAATTAAAATTATATAAATATCTAGATATCCCAGGGATGCTGCAAAAGAAGCTAAAGCAGTTATAATTGGACCTTCAACAACCATCAAAAGAAATATAATTACATAACCTTGAGTCATTAATGGAGCAACCAAATCCAATGCCATTTTAATTAATAGCGATATACCTTAATAAAGATAATGCCCTAAAAAATATAACTAAAAATCTTACTTAGCTTTCTTAAATTCATCTTGAACTTTCGCAAGTTCTTTTTCTATTGCAGCTATTGCTTTTTGAAGTAGCTTTTTTGGATTATCTGCTTCAATATGTAAAACTGGGTTTTTTGTTGGATGTTCTCTTTTCCAAGCAGCTAAATCTGCTCCTTCTTTGTTTAAATAAACCCTCAAAAGTTCGACTAGAGTTAAATTATTCATTTCTACATCTAGTGTTTTTTTATCTTCTTTAAGAATCTTGATTTCCATAGGATTATATTAAAATCTGGGTTTTTAAGGCTTTTGGAAGGTTAAAAGTCTGGAACAGTAATTCTTATAAAGAGTCAAAATCTGCAAAATCATGGCAAAATATATTGGATTAGAATGTGCTGATTTAGCTGTTCAGAGGGCACTTAAGTGGGATAGTGAGGAATTTCTAATAATGGGCGTAAAATCAAGTCAATCTATTATTGGTAGAGAGTATCTGGCAAGGGCCAGGGTTATGGCTAATGAAATTGGGTGTTCCAGGTTTTGTATTCTTCCACAAAATCCAAAGACAACATCTGAAAATTCGGGAAAAATAGAAGTTGTTCCAGAAGCATATATCTTTAGAGGAGATAAAGAAAAAGATGTTTTCGAGCTTAAAAATACATTAGAACATAAATTTGGAGAACTAAGAAATAATTTAAGAAAATATGCAGCATCAAGACCAGCAGAATATGAGGATGAAATTAAAAAATTAACTAGATTCTGGAAATTAATTGGACAACCAACACCCCTAAAGGCAAATACTATTGAATTATTTAGAAGTCAATTAGAAAATCCAGCAATAGTTTATGAAATAATGCTTAGAACTAATGGATTTATTTAGGTCTTACTATAGCTTTCTACTCTACTTGTGCCTTCTTTTTTCAACTTAATTACACTATCAACAAATCCTTCTATTTTTTGTTCGTGGGAAACTAGGATTATCTGTTCACTCTTTAGCTGATCAAAAATATCACGCATTTTATCTAACTGTTGCTCTGAAAAACCATCTGTGGGTTCGTCAAGTATTACTAATCCTTTTGTTTTTATTCTTGAAAGCATTGAATTAAGAACTTGATTTAGTGCTAGACGATAGGCAAGAGCAACTGCTGTTCTTTCGCCGCCAGATAAAAATTCATAGTCTAATTCGTAGCCTTGATTGGATATTATTGGTGTGAAGTCTTCGTCTAAACGCAAAGAAAGTGATTCTGAAACAAGAGCAGAAAACCACTCAGCTAATATTTTTGAAAACTCAGAACGCAATTTCGCAAGAACATTTGTCTCTGTGAGAGTTATAACTGAAAGGAATTTTTCCTCCAACCAATCCTGTAGCTCTCTTAGATAGGTTAATTGTGCGCGAATATTTTCTTTTGTTTTAATTTCTTCAGAGAGATTATCTATGATTTTACCCAGGAGTTCTGACTCTTTAATCATTTGAGCTAAGGAAATCTCCATGTTTCTTATTCTAAAATTAAGTAAGTCAAAATTCTTTTTCTCACTTTCAAATTGTGGTATTGAGTCTGTAAAACTTTCAAGACTTTTAGTAATTGTTTGAATCTGATTTTGGATATCACTGATTTCAGTCAAAACTCTTTCGAGAGAAATTACATCACTTTTAATTTTGGTTTCAATTGTTTTTTGATGCTCGTATTTAATTTTTTGTCTTTCTGTTTCATTCCTGTCTTTTTCATAGCCATCAATTAGGAATTTTTCTTGCTCTATTTCTTTTAGAAGATTATTTTTTTCTCCAAGTCTTATTTCTAATTCCCTATTAAGGTCTTCTAATTCGTATTGAGAACGCTTAGATATTTTGTCTTTGTGTTCACAGGTAACTGACTGAAAGCAAGTTGGGCAATTTTCCATGCTAATAACCTTATCTTTTAATTGATTTGCATTATCCATTTTAGATTTTATTACAGAGATTCTTGCATTTAGGTCCATAAATTTATGATTAACTTCTTCTAGGAGATTTTTATGCTTCACAACTAGAGAAGAAAGCTCTTGAAGTTTTTCCTGAGAAAATTCTATTTTTTCCTGATTTTGCTTTTGCATAAGAATTATTTCTCTTTCCAATCTCGTCTTTATTTCATTTTTACCTCTTAATTCCACTTCTTTTCTTGATTTTTCTGAATCTAGCTTTTGTTTTTCCAGAATAATCTTTTCTGCTTGTTTGATTTTTTCTTCTGAATCCTGTTTTTGCTTAAGAATAGAGTTGTGGTCTATTTGAATATTGTTAATTTCCTTGCTAATTCTTATTTTATTTTCTGTTTCTTTTGTTAGTTTTTCTTTTAGGAGATTTATCTCTCTAGTTTCTATTTCTTTAATCTTTATTGCATCTTTGATTTTTTGAAGAAAAATAGCAGCATTTTCCTGAATTCTTTTGTATCTATCTATGCCAAAGATGTGCCTCAGGGTATCAAGTCTTATTTCTGGGCGTTCTTGAACAATTTCTTTCATTTCTTCCTGGGGGGTATAGACTGTAAATTTATAGAGTAAATTTGACTTTTTTGCAAATTCTTTAGGATATTCCAAAAGCTCTATTACTCTATTTTTCATTTCAGAAGTAGAAAGCTCCTCTCTGTGACTACCAATTGTAATAAAATTATTTTCCTGATTAATTGATTGATTTTTGCTTCTCTTCAAACTTCTTTCAATAATAATTAGGTTATTATCTATTTCAAATTCTAGATAAACACTTGCCTCATCTTCTCCGTTTCTAAGAATAGATGTGCCCTTTTGACCTGGCTGAAGCCCAAATAGTGCAAATTGAAGTGCTAGAAGGATTGATGTTTTGCCTGAACCAATGTCTCCAGATAAAAGAACAGAACCCCTGGGAAATTCTATTTCCAAATCATTATAACTTCTTATGTTTTTTAGTTTTAGTTTTTTTAGGATCATTTCATTATCTCCAAAATCATTTCTTCTTTAATGGGGACATTGTATTTTTCTTTAGTCAGTGCAAAAATATATTCTCCTTTTTTGTCTGATTTCATGATTTCCATTGCTTGTTTTACATCTAAATTTTTAGGTAGTTCTATTGGTAAATTGTTTGATACAAAGATAGTTTTTATGAATTCTATTTTTTCTCTACTAATTAATCCCAGAAGATTTGCTAGTTCCAACTCCTTAATCATTCCAATTGAAATTGCTTCCCCATGCCTTAATCCTGTTAAAAGTTCGAGAGCATGTCCGATTGTGTGACCAAAGTTAAGAACATATCTATATCCCATATCTCTTTCTTCTGCTTCTACAACTTGTATTTTAGCTCTACAGCATTCATAAATCAAGTTTTCATTAGTTATTTTAGAGATTTCTTCTAATTTCGGAATATCAAACAAAATAGAGTATTTTATTACTTCTGCCATGCCATTATTTAATTCTTCTTTTGGAAGTGTTAATAAAAATAAGGGGTCAATTATTACTTTTTCTGGCTGGTAGATTGTGCCAAGGTAGTTCTTCTTTTTTCCAATATTTATTCCGTTTTTTCCACCAATACTACTATCAACCATTGCAAGTAAGGAGGTGGGCACGTGAATTATTGGAATTCCTCTTTTGAATGTTGATGCTGCAAATCCGGCAATATCTCCCACTACCCCGCCACCTATTGCGATTATTTTTTCTGCATTAAATTCACTTAATTTATTTATTATCTTTTCATAGTTTTCAAAACTCTTGCTTGTTTCGCCTGCTTCAATTACTATTTTTGGTTCTCTCATTAAAGAAGGATATTCCCTTAGAAGATTAGTGTCTGTAATTGTAACTCCTTCTGGCAAATCCTTAGATAATCCATTTTCTATGAAAACATCATATTTCTTTGAGGCATTTACTTGAATTTCTATCATATTGACTCCTTAAGACTCAGAATCTTCTTTATTTCATCTAGAAGACGATTTTCATAGATAACTGATTTTTCATCTTCATTTTTTTCTATGGACAGCGCGTGAATCAACTGAGGAAGAAATTTATTAAAATCAGCTGGGTTTTTAGAAGAATATTCTTCGATGATTTTTTCTTCTAGTTTTTCAATATTCTCTGTATGTTCTCCCTGAAAAGAAATTTCTCCTTCTGGTGTTTTTATGGCAGAGGTAGTTTTGAGAAAAATAAGGGCGTTTTTCTTTTTTACAAAATCTTCAATTTCATTAAATCTAATGTCTCCTGTTTTCCCCTGAAGCATTGTCCCTTTTAATTTTAAAAGAACAATTTTGTCAGCAAGGTTTGCTTTATCAAATTCTCTAATTACTTTTTCTGTTGCAGTAAGTCCATTATCAACTTCTATTTCAAAATAAGCTACTTCTTTGATTTTGAGTTTTATATTTTGAGTTTTTATTTTCCCACCATCAATTGTTACTAGCTGAAAACTTCCATATTGCAAATCCACAAGTTCTTGGAAATTATTAGGATAAATGGGTCCTGGATAGACAAAAACAGAAGATGCTTCTTGTTTTTCAAATACCTGATGAATGTGACCTAGGGCATAGTAGTTTGCAAGTGGAAGCTTTAGCTTATCTATTGATTCCATTGGTATTGTTCCTACAACATCTGAAATAGTTGTGTGAAGCATGAAAATTGAAAAAGGGTATACTGAATCAAAGCTTATATTTTTAAGATCTTCTATTTCCATGCCTGATTTTTTGCCTGCATAGCCAAATATTGCAATATCTTTGTAGATATGAGGCGATAGAACCAATTTCCCATCTTCTTTTATGACGCAGTTTTCGATATTTTTACAAAAACCTGCTTTTTCTAGGACATCTAGGAATGTTTTACCTGAAGCTGAAAAGTCATGGGAACCTGCAATTAGAAAAACAGGTATTTTTGCTTCATAGATTTTCTTAAATTCTGCAAATGTTTCTTTGAGAATTTCAATAGGAGGATAGGCTGAGTCGAAAAGGTCTCCTGAAATGAGAATAAAGTCCACTTTTTCGTTTATACAAATCTCTATTGTTTTTTGAAAGCTTTGGAAGTTAAGTTTTTGAAGTTCTTCTTGCCTCCAGCTACCTAAATGGCAATCAGCTAGGTGTGCAAATTTTATCATAAAATTAGAGATTTTTCTGGATTAATAAGGATTTATGTTGTGGGATTTTGATGGGTTTACTACGAATAATTAATTATGTTAATGAGGTACTCGTTCGCTCATTCCATTTGCTCACTTGGGCAATCTGGTTAGTCTTAGCCGCAGAATGGAGAAAATTTTTCTTATGAAGATTATTATCTCTTGTAGCTATTTGGGGCGCGTTTGTTATTCGCAGCCGCATAACTTCAAAAATCCAAGAATATTAATATTTATAAAACAAGTTTAACAATGTTTAATATGAAGATACTAGTATTAAATTGTGGTTCAAGCTCTGTTAAGTTTAAATTATTTGAAGGAGAAAAATGTATTATTTCTGGATTAGTTGAAGAAATAGGCAATAAAAATTCAAAAGTTAAGTACGAGTTTAACGATAAAAAAGAAGAAGAAATTATTGAACTAAAAGACCACAAAGAAGCATTAAATGAAGTTATTAAAATACTTGGTAGACATTGCGACCTGAGTGATTTAACCTGTATTACACATAGGGTTGTTCATGGGGGAGAAGAGTTTAGAGATACTGTTATTATAAATAAAGAAATATTGGGGAAAATAGAGTCTATGAATTATCTTGCACCACTACATAATCCTGCATGTGTTCTTGGAATAAGAGTAATGATGGAATTAATGCCTAGCAAAAAGAACATAGCTGTTTTTGATACTTCGTTTCATTCTTCAATTCCTGAAAAGGCTTATTTGTATGGATTGCCATATGAATACTATGAAAAATATAAAATAAGAAGATTCGGTTTTCATGGTTCAAGCCATAAATATGTTGTAAGAGAAGCTATTTCTCATTTAAAAAAGAAAAATGCAAAAATAATTTCATGCCATCTTGGTAATGGGGCAAGCATTGCTGCTTCCATTGGAGGAGTTAGTCAGGATACTAGCATGGGATTTACACCTCTTGAGGGATTAGTTATGGGAACAAGAAGTGGGAACATTGACCCATCAATAGTTAATTTTTTAGCTGACAAAGAAAAAATAAGCTCAAAAGATGTTGAAAATATACTAAATAAAAAGTCAGGGATGTTGGGAATATCTAAATTAAGTTCTGATATGAGAGTTTTGAACGATAACTATGATACAAATAAACAAGCTAGAATTGCATTAGAAATCTATGCATATAATGTTCTAAAGTATATAGGCACCTATGCTGCTATACTTAATGGGGTTGATGCAATTGTTTTTACTGCGGGCATCGGAGAAAAAGATTGGAGAATAAGAGAAATGGTTTTAGATAATTTGGGTTACTTGGGAATTAAGTTGGATAAAAAGAAGAACAAAAAGAATGAATTTATACTTACAAAGAAAGATTCCAAGGTTCCTGTTTTTATTATAAAAACAAATGAAGAACTTCAGATGGTTAGAGAAACTGAAAAGTTGATTGGAAAGAAAAGCTAGTAATTATCAAATATGACTATTTTTGGCGCGTTTGTTGGAGGTTTTCTTGTGGGTTGGGAGGTTTAGGGTTTGGTATTGGGGATTTTCTTACTTTAAGATAACAAAAGTTAACCGATATATATATCAGAATTCTTTGTTTTTGTTAACAATGAATATTGATGAAAGGAGGTATAAAAAATGAATAAAAAAGATTGGATAATAGTAATTATTCTAATGATTGTTATTGGTGTTGGTGCTAGTTTGCTTACAACTAAAATGACTGGAAATGTTATAAAAGTACCTACCACTGTATCAACAACTCAGGC
>Ga0247842_10004478_pt1 | contig 17413 bp, 11 predicted proteins | sample LaCruzMarch2015__3_FD_192411 | JGI IMG/M metagenome (GOLD analysis project Ga0247842, IMG submission 192411) | Freshwater microbial communities from meromictic Lake La Cruz, Castile-La Mancha, Spain - LaCruzMarch2015_19m | ecosystem: Environmental > Aquatic > Freshwater > Lake | place: Spain...
TCGCGGCAGCCTGCGAATTCCTTCAAGCACGGGTTTGTATCGGGTGCTGGCGGCGTTGCGGACGAGGTGATCCTGCTCCTCTACCACGCACCTCACAGTTATACCCGCGAGAATGCCATTGAAATCCAGGGGCACGGCGGATCGGCGGCCGCCCAGCGAATCCTCCGGGCGGTCCTGGATGCCGGCGCACGGCTGGCGGAGCCAGGCGAGTTCACCAAGCGAGCCTTCCTTAATGGAAGGATCGACCTTCTCCAGGCCGAAGCCGTCATCGATCTCATCCGCGCACGAACGGATCGGGCTGCCCAGTCGGCTCTGGAACAATTGTCAGGGACGCTCAGCCTGTCGTTCCGACACCTGTATGATGCCACCCTGGCCTTGGCCGCTGACCTCGAAACTACGCTGGATTTCTCAGAAGATGAACTACCAGAGTCATTTACGAAAGATGTTGAAGCTAAACTGAATCAACTTGAAACCGAATTCAAAGCACTCCTGTCCTCCTGGCATGAAGGCCATCTCCTGCGCGAAGGGGCCCTGGTGGTCATTGCCGGCAAGCCCAATGCAGGAAAATCCACTCTCCTCAACGCGCTCCTAGGCAGGGAACGCGCCATTGTGACCCCCATCGCCGGAACCACCAGAGACACAATAGAGGAACAATTAGTCATTAATGGATTATTGGTCAGAATAACCGACACGGCAGGGCTAAGGGAGTCATCTTGCGAGATAGAGACCGAGGGAATTCGCCGGACAAGATACATTATAGCCAATTCTGGATTGGTTATTTACCTGATCGACGGTTCAAAACCACAGGATGACTATGACTCAGCCCAGATTATGGCGCTTCACAGGAATCCCTTGATTACCGTCGTCAGTAAGTCTGACCTGATAAAAGAAAAGACTTATTCGACGAATGCGCCCGACCAGTCCGTCCTATTAATAAGCGCACTCAAGGACGATGGCATTGCCGAGCTCAAAACGCAAATCATCACTAAGCTTGGCATTCCGCAGGGGACACAACACCAGACGACCATCTCCGAACGGCACCGGAGACTCCTGATCTCCGCGCACAAGGACATCAGGGAAGCATCCCTGCTTCTCGCGAGGGCCGTCCCAGAGCCGACTCTAGCCGCATCCCGGCTGCGCATGGCCCTGGAAACCCTTGGCGAGGCCACCGGCCGAACCTACCACGATGAACTGCTCAACAACATTTTCTCCCGTTTTTGCATAGGAAAATAGCCAGACGCCTACCATGGTCACTTATGAGGTCATAGTTGTTGGCGCAGGACATGCAGGCTGCGAGGCGGCGCTGGCGGCAGCACGGATGGGTGCCAATACCGCCCTAGTAACCATGGCCCGTGAGTCAATTGCCAGGATGTCATGCAATCCCTCCATCGGTGGGATTGCAAAGTCCCACATCGTCTGCGAACTGGACGCCCTCGGCGGAGAAATGGCAAGGAACAGCGATCTTACAGGAATCCAGTTCCGAACCCTTAACACGAAAAAAGGTCCAGCCGTCCAGGCCTTCAGGACACAGTGCGATAAATACGCCTACGCCGCAAGAATGCGCCGGATCGTTGAAACAACGCAAAATCTCGAGATTATCGAGGGCACGACCAGCGATATCTGGACAGAAAACGGCCTGCTTAAGGGGGTCTGCCTCACCGATGGCTGCAAAATCAGGGGCTCTACCGTCATTCTGACAACCGGAACCTTTCTCCAGGGCGTCATCCATATCGGCAGGAAATCCGTTTCAGGCGGGAGAAAGGGCGAAGCCGCCGCCACCAACCTGAGCGCCTCCCTGGAGCGATTGGGCTTCAGACTGAGGCGACTCAAGACCGGAACCCCGCCACGGTTGCACAGGGACAGCATCGACTGGACTAAGACAACAGAGCAGCCCGGCGAAACCCCGCCACCCTTTTTTTCATATGCATTGCAGGAGGAGTCGGGAGTCAGGAGCCAGGAGTCAGGAGCGAGAGCGAAGGAAAGCTTGTTCCACGTGGAACATGATCCTCGAGCCTCTCTTGACCCTGACTCCTACCTCCAGACGTCAGCCGCCTTCCCACTGTTCCACATGGAACATTCTGGCGACTCGCTACTACAGCCCTGGCCTCCAGGGAAATCCCAATTGCCCTGCCACATCACTCATACAACGGCCGAGACTCACGATATTATCAGGAAAAACCTTGCTAAGAGTGCGATGTATGGGGGAATTATCACGGGAACAGGGGCGCGCTATTGTCCTTCCATCGAGGATAAAATCGTTAAATTCTCTGACAAGGATAGTCACCACATCTTTCTCGAGCCGGAGGGGCGCAACACGCCGGAGATTTACCCGAACGGAACGTCAAACAGCCTCCCTGAGGATATCCAGACGGCCATGATCCATTCGATCCCGGGGCTTGAGCGCGCCGTGCTGACGGATTACGCCTATGCTATTGAATATGATTATTCGGATCCTACACAGCTGACGCACACTCTGGAATCGAAAAGTGTTGAGCATCTTTTCTTGGCCGGACAGATCAATGGGACCACCGGATATGAAGAGGCCGCCGGCCAGGGGTTCGTAGCCGGTGTAAACGCCGTCTTCAAGCTAAGGGGCGAAGGTCCCTTTGTTCTGGGGCGGGGGGATGCGTATATCGGGGTCCTCATCGATGATCTCGTGACAAAAGGGACGAATGAGCCTTATCGTATGTTTACCTCCCGAGCTGAGCATCGTCTTCTTCTCCGCCAGGATAATGCTATTTTCAGAATGCTGCCCTTTGCCAAAAAGATTGGAATTGCCCCCCCCCAGGATCTTCTGCATTTTGAAAGGCGGGCACAGTCCATAGAGGCGGAGCTGATGCGCCTTGACACAACCTTTCATCAGGGCCACTCTCTAACGCAACTCCTTCGTAGAACGGAGGTTACATATAACGACCTGCCTGCCACAACAATTACTGACCGCTTAGTCACATCTCAGATCGAAATCCTGGTCAAGTATGCCGGCTATATTGCCCGGGAAACGCTTCAGGTTGAAAAGGCACGCTCGCTGGAAAACCAGCGTATTCCGGACTGGATTGATTATGACCAGCTCAAGGTAATCCGGTTCGAGTGCCGCGAGAAATTGAAAAAGATCCGCCCCGAGTCACTCGGTCAGGCCTCCCGGATCTCCGGTGTCACACCCGCGGATATCTCCATCCTAGCGGTGATCATCAAACGCGGCCGATTGTGAGCTCCCGTTCGACATGATTTTTGAAAGGGGAGGGGCACTATTGTTGGGTTGTATGGGTCCGCCTGTAATCCTGGTTCTTCCCCCCTCTCTTCCCCTCAATCCGGTTTATGGGTTCGATGAAGCAGTGTCAAGCCGCCGGACGACTGGATATGTCAGGGTTTTCCGGGATCCATCTGGAGGCGGACGGAGAGTATGGTATCGCGTCCAAAGGTTGTTTGGAGCTTCAAGAGTATATCTTTCTGCATTCGGAACAGTTCGCTGAGCCAGGGCGAGCTGTCCACAAAAATAGTGAGGTTCTTGTTTGCCAGGATTCCCGGCCTTGCATGCGCGCCAATGGCCTTTCCTAGGGTTGATTCCCATTTCTCCTCAAGAATTCCCATTCGGCATTGCTCATCAAGTTTGACGGACTTCAGCAGGGGACCGATCAACTTGCCAATGGGAATTCCGCCATCCGAGACAGCTTGGGGTTGTCGTTTCGCCTGCCGGGGATATTTGAAGACGGTGGCCATGTGCGGATCATGGGACAGAAACGGGCTAAGTACAAGAAAAACGGGCAGGGGGGTACCCTGCCCGTCCACTTTGCCCTTTCGGCTGTTTATTCGCCGAGCTGCCAGCGAACAAACCGGCGGAGTGTAAGCGTATCGCCGACTTCCTTGCCCTTCGCCTCCAGAAGCTTGGTCACCGAAGTATCCGGATCCTTGACGAACCCCTGATCGACCAGGCAGACCTGGGCGAAGAACTTGCTGACCTTGCCGTCCACGATTTTCTCCACGATGTTGGCCGGCTTACCCGTCACCTGTTTCGCATAGATCTCACGCTCGGCCGTCAGTACATCCGCGGGAACTTCGGCGGGAACCAAATATTTTGGACTGCAGGCCGCCACATGGAGGGTCAGGTCCTTAGCCAGTTCATGGATCACGGGACTGGATGCCGTGGCGTCCTTGCCGCATCCGAGCTCCAGCATGACGCCAAGCTTTCCGGCGAGGTGGATATAGGTTGCCACCAGCCCGGGGCCCTTGAGGACATAGCGGATGTTCCGCTTGGCAACCAGGTTCTCTCCGATTTCCGCGACCTTGGCGGCCATGTCGGCCCTGGTGCTTTCGGTGATGGTGTTATCTTCCATGCCCAGCGCCTTGTCAGCCATGGTCTTGACGAACGCCTTAAAGTTGTCGTTCTTGGCCACGAAGTCGGTTTCGCTGTTGATCTCGATGAGCGTGCCGACTTTGCCGTTGCCTGCGGCGGCTATCAGTCCCTGGTTCGCCGCGCGGGTCGCCTTCTTAGCGGCGATCGCCAAGCCCCGCTCGCGGAGCAACCGGATCGCCTTGTCCTTGTCGCCGCCCGCTTCCACGAGAGCGCGCTTGCACTCCATCATACCCACGTTGGTGGCTTCACGTAATTCCTGCACCATTGCTGCTGTAATTTCAGCCATTGTAAATCACTCCTTCAAATTTGAGATTGGACGATTCCATATCCCCCGCCCCCGCCGTTCCGGGCGGGGAGGGGATTAAGCCTGCTACGCGGAGGGAGCCTCAGGCTTCGCCGTAGCCGGTGCGGCTACAGCAGCCGGTGCGGACGGCCTTCCGCCCCCGCCGGTTGTGCGGCGGCGCGGGCTGCGGCTTTCACCCCTGGGCTTGCGGGGACCGGACGGACGGTTGTCGCCGCCACCCTGACCCTGCTCCGATTCGCGCTTCCGGTTGTCCTCAACGGCGATCTTGGAATACTCCGAGACCCCCTTGTTGATGGATTCGGCGAGGGCGAGGGCGATAAGCCGGATCCCCCGGATGGCATCATCATTCCCCGGGATCGGGTAATCCACCGGCTCGGGATCCGTGTTGGTGTCCACGATCGCGATGACGGGAATGTGCAAGCGGTTCGCCTCGGCAATGGCGATTGACTCGCGATTGACGTCGATGACGAACATCGCGCCCGGCTTGTCGTTCAGCGTGGCCATGCCCGCGAAATTCTTACGCAGCTTCTCGAGCTCGTGGCGGAGCACGGCGACTTCCTTCTTGGGCATCTTCTCGAACTCACCATCCTTCTCCATCTTCTCGACCTGATGCATGTACTTGATGCGCTTGCGGATGGTCGCGTTGTTGGTCAGGGTGCCGCCGAGCCAGCGGGTGCTGACAAACGGCTGGCCGCAGGAGGCCGCGATTTCCTTGGTGACCTGCTGCGCCTGCTTCTTGGTGCCGACGAAAAGGATCGGACGCCCGCGGGCTGCGGTTTCATACACGAACTGCTTGGCTTTCTCGAGCTGCTCCAGCGTTTTCGTGAGATCGATGATATGAATCCCGTTGCGCTTGTCGAAGACAAACGGCTTCATCTTGGGATTCCAACGCTTGGTCTGGTGACCGAAATGCAGACCTGCATCCAGCAGATCCTTGACGGTAATCGCCGCCGGTACTTGAACAGTATCCATCTCTAACTCCCTTTTGTTTCATCCGCCTGAGGCGGATAATCCGCTTTGGGTAAGCCGGGAAGGCCTACCACTCGCTTCCGTCCGGACACCTGCCGGACTACTAAAAGGCGCGGATAATACGTATTATCCGCGCCTAATCAAGACTTTTTAACGCTTACGAAATCCGCATCGGCATCAGGACGTAAATAAACGGAACATCGCACTTGATCACGCCCGGACTCAGGTCGTCCGTCAACTCCACGTAAATCTCATCGTTCACTAAGTTACGCAGGGGCTCCATGATATAGTCCGGATTGAATGCAACCTGGATTTCCTTTCCAGCATACTTGATGGCCACCGATTCATGGGCCTCGCCGACATCCGGCGATGACGCGCTGATTTTCAACTTGTTCTTTCCGAAAATCAGCTTAATGGAGCTCGATTTTTCGCTGGTCAGCAGGGCCACCCTCTTCAACGCCGTCAGGAGGATTTCCCGTTCCACGGCAATCCGTTGCTCGCACTGGGCCGGAATCACCTGCCTGAAGTTCGGATAGGTTCCCTCGATCAGCTTGGTCATCAGCGTCACATCGTCAAATTCAAAGCTCGCTTGATTCTTTCCTGTGTGAATTTTCACAACCCCCTCATCCTGAAGGATGCGGATCAGTTCATTCACCGCCTTGGTCGGGACAATCGCCTCGCATTCCGCCTCTTTCGGAAATTCCATCTCATGTTCAGCCAGGGCCAGGCGGCGTCCATCCGTGGCCACCAGGGTCAACTTGTTCCCCTTGAAGCTCATCAGTGTCCCATTCAGGATAAACCGCGTCTCGTCGTTGGAAGCGGCATAGAACGTCTTCTGGAGCATATCCTTGAGGACTTTCTGATCCATTGAGAAGGTGTGCCCTTCCTCACCCTTTGGCATGGCCGGAAATTCGTCAGCTGAAAGTCCGTTTATCTTAAAAAAAGCCGACCCACAAGTGATGGACGCGGCATTTTTATCATCCACGTCGATTTCAATGTTGTCGACCGGTAATTCCCGGATAATGCTTAGCAACCTCCGTGCAGGGATGGTGGTGGCCCCCGCTTTCCCAACTTGAGCCTCCACCGCGCACCGCATCGTTACTTCCATGTCCGTCGTGGTAAGCCACACCATGTTGTCCTTGCATTGAATCAGAACATTGGACAGAACGGGAAGGGTCGGGCGAACACTCACAACACCATGAACCATCTGAAGTCCGGACATGACCGCATCTTTAGCAATGACAAGTTTCATCTATCCTCCTGGCGACTTTTCAACAATCTCTTATGAATACTCTTATTCAATATATCCAAGTATCAGTAGTATTATACCCTGTTAATAACAGCAACAACTTCAATAATGGTTGAATACCCCTTCAAAACAAACTGATCCAACCACATTCGCCTGTTCATGGCATCCACACTATTGCTGATGACAACATTTCACAACCCGCCTCCACAGACTTACTGACACCATTTCTGCAAGTTCTCAACAGGGATGTCAACTTTTCTTCTCCAGCATGCGTGACAGGTGGGAAACATTCTGGCGAAGATCCGAATTGGTCTCCATCTTTTTCTCCACAAGACGGCAAGCATGAAGAATGGTGGCATGGGTCTTTCCGAAGGCGCTCCCGATCTCCGGAAGGGAGGAGGAGGTCAGGTTGCGGCATAGGTACATGGCAACCTGGCGGGGCATGGTGATGACCGCCGGACGGCGCTTGCTGGTCATGTCGACCAAACGGACGTCATAATGATCAGCCACCGTTTTCATGATATGCTCAAACGTCAGGTCCTCCTGCTTCTCCTGGTCCAGTGTATCGCGCAACAACGTTTCCAGGTCAGGAATGGTAAGAGGGCGGTTGATCAGCGATGCGTAGGACGTAGCGCGGATCAGCGCGCCCTCGAGCCGGCGGATATTGGAACGGATTTCCTTGGCGATAAACAGAATCACCTCGTCCGAGTGCTTGTATCCACCATGAGCCTGCTTGTTGCGCAGGATGGCGATGCGGGTTTCCAGATCCGGCGGCTGGAGTTCCGTGACCAGTCCCCATTCAAATCGTGTCACTAGGCGCTGTTCCAGCCCCTGGATTTCACTGGCCGGCCGATCGCTGGTCAGCACAATCTGCTTGTGGGAGTCAAAGAGGGCGTTGAATGTATGGAAGAACTCCTCCTGCATACGCTCCTTGCCCGCCAGGAAATGAATGTCGTCAATCAGAAGCAGGTCGATGCCGCGGTACTTCTGCCGGAATTTGACAAGGGACTTGTTCTGGAGCCCCTCGATATATTCATTCGTGAAGGTTTCCGAGGAGAGGTAGGCAATCCGCGCATTGGAGTTCCGAAGCACGTGATGGCCGATCGCCTGCATGAGATGAGTCTTCCCCAGTCCCGAGCTACCGTAGATGAAAAGAGGGTTGTAGGCGCGGGCGGGGGATTGCGCCACGGCAAGCGCGGCGGCATGGCCGAAATTATTGGAGGGGCCGACCACGAAATCATCAAAGGTGAATTTCGGATTGAAAACCGGGTTCGATCCCGTGCGCGGCGCGGCGGCACGCCGGGGCGAGGGATTCGGGCTTTCGGGCTCCGTCGATTGCTTCTCCGCACGCGGCGCCATGGCACGGTGCCCAACCAGGAACGTGATGTCATAATTTTCGCCGGACACCGAGGAGACCGCCTTCTGGATCAGCGACAGATAGTTTTCCTCCAGCCACGTCTGGTAAAAATTATTCCCCACCATCAGCGAGAGCGTATTCCCCGCGATTGCGCCTGGCTCGATGACTTCGATCCACCGCGAAAACACATCCGGATGCAACAGATCGCGAAGATGATCGCATGCCTCTTTCCAAATCAACTGGGCATTCTTTTCTGACACATCAACCCCCTTGCTGCCGGAAACAACGGTCCCGACAGACATGAATTCAAAATTTCACGGACAAAACCTACCCGAAAACCGGGTCGGTGGTTCAGACCAACCAATAAAAACAGGCACACTCTCGACGACGCGACTTATTAACAGGTTATTAACAACTCAAATTACCTTTACTCTTGTACCCGCTGACGCAGGACAATAGGTGAGAAACCATAAGCAGGCAAGGCGTTTTATGATATTCCTTCAAATATTTACGACCCCACGACAGATAGAGAATTAGATAGCGGAGACCCCCCATATATAGCGTGGTAGCGATAATGCCTGTCGTTCCCTATAGGATGATAGTGGACTGCGCGAGTCATGGATTAGAGGAGTGCTTTCCCTAACCTGTTAGTATTTCGTGAGTTTTGAATGAGGCGAAGGGAAAAAGAAATTAACAGGCTCCAGAAAGCCCCTAAAAAACCAACAAAACAAGCAATCATCATGAATTTTCAGAGCAAAAAAAAGCCCCGGATATTACTCCGGGGCTTTTTTTGCCTTGCTTGCGTTCGGGGCTTAGCCCTCAATCGCCGCGTGGGCGGCCGCCAACCGCGCAATCGGAACGCGGAACGGGCTGCAACTCACGTAGTTCAATCCCGTCTTGAAGCAGAACTTCACGGACTCCGGATCGCCACCCTGCTCGCCGCAGATGCCAACTTTTAGGCCCTTCTTCGTCTGGCGCCCCTTTTCCACCGACATCTTGATCAGCTGGCCCACGCCATCTTGGTCAATAGTCTGGAAGGGGTCGGCAGGCATAATTTTCTGCTCCAAGTAATCGCCCATGAATCCGCCGATATCATCACGGCTGAAACCAAACGTCATCTGGGTCAGGTCATTGGTGCCGAACGAGAAGAAGTCGGCCTCCTTTGCCATGCGATCCGCGAGCAACGCCGCCCGGGGAATCTCGATCATGGTGCCAAACGCATAAGGGATCTCAACCTTCTTGCGAAGGGCGACTTCCTCGTAAATGCGGGTGACAATGGCCTTCTGGTGCTTCAGCTCGGACATGTCGCAGGTGACCGGGATCATGATTTCCGGATGGCACTTCTTGCCGCTCTTGATCAACTCCGCCGCCGCCTCGAAGATGGCGCGGATCTGCATCTCGGTGACTTCCGGGTAGGTGATACCGAGACGCACGCCGCGATGTCCCATCATCGGATTAGACTCATGCAAGGACTCGCCGCGGGCCTGGACCTCCTTGAGGGTGATTCCGAGGCTGGACGCCAGTTCCTTCTGCTTGGCCACGCTCTGCGGAACGAATTCATGCAGCGGCGGATCCAGCAGGCGGATGGTGACAGGCAGGCCGTCCATCGCGGCCAGTGTGGCCTTGATGTCGCTCTTCACGAAGCGGAAGAGTTTCTTCAGGACGGCCGTTCGTTCCACGACCGTCTTGCTGAGGATCATCTTGCGCAGCAGAAAAAGGGGCTCATCACTGCCCTTGCCGTAGAACATGTGCTCTGTGCGGAACAGCCCGATGCCCTCGGCGCCGAACGCGCGGGCCTTTCGGGCATCCTCCGCTGTCTCGACGTTGGCGCGTACGCCCATCGTGCGGAACTTGTCCACCATCGACATGAACTTCTGGAACCGGGGATTCTCGGAGTTGTCCACCAAGCCGACCTTGCCGACGTACACGCAGCCTCGCGTACCGTTCAGGGTCACCAGTGTGCCCTCCTTGAGGGTCTGGGTGCCGACCACGAGGGTCTTGTTGTGGGCATGGACATGCATGGCGCCGGCGCCGACGATGCAGCACTTGCCCCAGCCGCGGGCCACGAGCGCTGCATGGCTTGTCATGCCGCCGCGAGCGGTCAGGATACCGGCTGCAGCCTGCATTCCCTCGACATCTTCGGGATTTGTTTCCTCGCGCACCAGGATGACGGTTTTGCCGGCCTTGGCCTGCTTGACGGCCTCCTGAGCCGTGAACACGATATGGCCGCACGCGCCGCCGGGACCCGCGGGGAGCCCCTTGCAGAGCAGCTTGGCCATGACTTCGGCCTTGGGATCCACGACAGGGTGGAGCAGCTCGTCGAGCTGGGCGGGCTTCAGGCGCATCACGGCGGTTTTCTCGTCGATCAGCTTCTCCGCCAGCATGTCCATCGCCATGTTCAGGGCGGCGGTGCCGGTGCGCTTGCCGCTGCGGCACTGGAGCATATACAGCTTGCCTTCCTGGATGGTGAACTCGATGTCCTGCATGTCCTTGTAATGCGTCTCGAGCGTGTTACGGATCTTCAGGAGCTGCGTGTAGGTCGATGGCATCTGCTCCTCGAGCGACTGCAGGTGGTTGTTCTGGTCGTTCTTGGTGTCGTTGTTCAGGGGGCTGGGGGTCCGGATACCGGCCACCACGTCTTCACCCTGGGCATTGATCAGCCATTCGCCGTAGAACTTGTTGTCGCCGGTGGCCGGGTTGCGGGTAAACGCCACGCCGGTTGCAGAAGTGTCGCCCATGTTGCCGAACACCATGGCCTGGACGTTGACGGCCGTGCCCCACGCATCCGGAATGCCCTCGATGCGGCGGTAGGAAATCGCGCGGCGGCCGTTCCAGCTTTTGAATACGGCGCCGATACCGCCCCACATCTGGTCCATCGGGTCATCGGGGAAAGCTTTACCGAGCACCTTCTTGACGCGCTCCTTGAACTTCTCGCACAGTCCCTTCAGGTCGGCCGCCGTCATGTCCGTGTCGGCCTTATAGCCCTTCTTCGCCTTGAGGTCGTGCATGATGCCCTCAAGTTGCATGCGGATCCCCTTGCCCTCGGCCGGCTCGATGCCCTCGGACTTTTCCATCACGACATCGGAATACATCATGATCAGGCGGCGGTAGGAGTCATAGACGAAGCGCTCGTTGCCCGTCTTGATGATCAAGCCAGGGATGGTGCGGGGGCACAACCCGACATTGAGCACGGTTTCCATCATGCCCGGCATGGAGGCGCGGGCGCCCGAGCGGCAGGACACCAGGAGGGGGTTCTGCGCATCACCGAACGTCAAGCCCATGTCCTTTTCCATCTGGCGCAGGGCCGTTTCGACCTGTGCGGCAAGGCTCTTGGGAAACTTTGACTTATTGCCGAAAAAATCATTGCAGCAGTCAGTCGAGACCGTGAATCCCGCGGGAACCGGCAGTCCCAGCTTGCACATTTCGGCCAGGTTCGCGCCCTTTCCCCCTAGCAGATTCTTATCGCTCGCGCCGCCCTCGGTTTTGCCGGGGCCAAAACTATACACATACTTCTTTTCACCAGTCGATGCCATTGCCTTGCTCCTGTTTATGTTGCGCACCGCATCATCGCGGCGCAGTTTTAATGCAGAACATCCATACTCAAAAATGTGCGACTTTCCCCGTCATGCCCCGAAAAAACGCGCTTTCGGCATAATTCGGCCACGAATGAGTCGTGACAGGTGTTCGCCGGAACCGCGAAAATGCGGGCTGGACAACCGAACTTGAATCGCTACGATTAACGGGCGCAATATATGGAAAGAGAAGATCCTGCGCAAGGGCTTTCTTGAGGTTTTTATTCAACGAAGAGGGGAATCAAGTAGAGATGAGCAAAACGATCAGTCTGGTGGCGAATACGATCCGAGGTCTCTCGATGGATGGCGTTCAAAAAGCGAATTCAGGGCATCCGGGTATGCCCATGGGAATGGCCGATGTAGCCGCCGTGCTTTTCCTGAAGCACCTGAATCATTGCCCGTCGCGGCCGGACTGGGTGAATCGCGACCGGTTTGTGTTGTCGGGCGGGCACGGTTCCATGCTGTTGTACAGCCTGCTTCACCTGAGCGGCTATGCCCTTCCGCTGGAGGAACTCAAGCAGTTCCGCCAATGGGGCAGCAAGACGCCCGGCCACCCGGAATTCGGGCACACCATCGGGGTCGAAGCCACGGCTGGCCCGCTGGGGCAGGGGTGCGGCATGGCCACGGGGATGGCCCTGGCCGAACGGATGATGGCCGCCCGGTTCAACGCCGGCGCCTTCAACCCGGTGGATCACTGGACCTATGTGTTCTGCGGCGATGGCGATATGATGGAAGGCATCTCCCACGAGGCTTTCTCCATGGCCGGGCATCTCGGGCTGAACAAGCTGGTGGTCTTTTATGACAGCAACCGCATCACCATCGAGGGTGACACCAATTTGTCCTACAGCGATGACGTGCGCAAGCGGTTCATCGGCTACAAGTGGAATGTTCTGGAGATTGACGGGCATAATTACGACGAGATCGAAAAGGCCATTCTGGCGGCCAAGGCCGAGAAGGATCGCCCCACCCTGATCATTACCCACACGCATATCGCCCAGGGTTCCCCCCACCTGCACGATTCCCACAAGGCGCATGGCGAGCCGCTGGGCGTGGAGGAGGTCAAGGCCACCAAGAAGGCGCTGGGCATGCCCGAGGACCAGGACTTTTATGTGCCTGACTCCGTCCGCGAGGTGTTTGCCGGCCGCGCCCGTGAACTGGAAGCCAAGGTCGCAGGGTGGGAGGCGGACTTCAAAAAATACATCACCGCCTATCCGGACCAGGCGAAACTCTGGGACGCCTGCCTGACCCAGACGCTCCCCGCCGATCTGGAAAGGCAGATGCCCACATTTGACAAGCCTGAGGCCACCCGTGTTTCATCGGGCAAAGTGCTTCAGATTCTGGCCAAGGCGCTACCCTGGGTGGTTGGGGGTGCGGCGGATCTCGCGCCCAGCACCAAGACCTTCCTGGACGGCTTTGCCTCGGTTGTTCCTGGAAAATTCGAGGGACGCAACCTGCACTTCGGAATCCGCGAGCTGGGCATGTCCGCCATCCTGAACGGCATGCAGTTGCATGGCGGGTTCCGCGTGTACGGCTCAACGTTCTTCGTGTTCTCGGATTACTGCCGGCCGACTATCCGGGTCTCGGCGTTGATGAACCTGCCGGTGATCTATGTGTTCACGCATGACAGCTTTTACGTGGGCGAGGATGGCCCGACCCATGAGCCCATTGAGCAGATTGCCAGCTGGCGCTGCATGCCCAATGTCTCCGTGATCCGCCCGGCCGATCCTACGGAAACCGTGGCGGCGTGGCTGGCGGCGCTCAAGAACACCACCGGGCCAACCCTGCTGTTGTTGACCCGCCAGAATCTTCCGGTCATTGACCGGACCGTGCATCCGGCGGCCTCGAACCTGGAGAAGGGCGCCTATACGCTGTGGCAGAGCGGGAGCGGGATGCCCGAGCTGATCCTGATTGGAACGGGATCGGAAGTCAGCCTGGCCCTGGATGCGGCGAAGGAGCTTGCCAAGGAAGGCAAGAATGTCCGCGTTGTCAGTATGCCCTCGTGGGATTTGTTTGAGAAGCAGAGCGCGGAGTATCGCTCGCAGGTGCTGCCGCACGAGTGCCAGAAGCGGGTGGGGATTGAAGCGGGCTGCTCCTTCGGGTGGCGTAAGTACGTGGGTTGCCAGGGCCGGTTACTCACCGTGGATCATTACGGCGCCTCGGCTCCGGCCAAGGTGCTCGCCGAGAAGTTCGGCTACACCACCGCCAATGTCGTGAAATTGGCCAAGGAAGTGCTGGGTTAACACGGAAAGGAGTCGGGGTTCAGCGTCTACCCGGGACAGGTGGACGCCAATCTCCGATCGGCGTCAGGTGACTGGGCGGTACATGAACGGACCGGCCGTGCTCGGAGAGCCCGGCCCACCTCGAGAACGAATAGACTAGATGCGCTACTTGATAAAACGAAGAATAATGAAAGTATTACCCGAACCCCGAACCCCGAACCCTGCCCTTTTTATCTTATGAGCCGATTCATCATACGCGGCGGCAGGCGGCTGAGCGGAACCTATGTTCCAGGAGGCAACAAGAATGCCGTTCTTCCCATGTTGGCCGCGTGCGTCCTGACGGATGAACCGGTCATCCTGAAGAATGTGCCGCTGATTGACGATGTCCGGACCATGCTCGAGTTGCTCGGAGCGCTGGGCGTGGAGATTTCGCGGAAAGACCATGTGGTCACGCTTTGTGCCAAGGGACTGCGTCGCAGCAAGCTGGACGAGGACCTTTGCCGCAAGGTCAGGTCCTCGATCCTGCTAGCGGGCCCGATGGCGGCCCGGCTGGGACGCGTGACGCTCTCCCCACCCGGAGGCGATGTGATCGGGCGGCGGCGGCTGGATACCCATTTCCAGGGACTGCAGGCGCTTGGCATCGAGGTGACCGGCGGGCACCATTTCGTCTTCCGTCGCAAGCGACTGGAGGGGGCCGCCATGGTTCTGGACGAGGCCAGCGTCACGGCCACGGAAAATGTCCTGATGGCCGCCACGCTGGCGCGGGGGGAGACCACGATCTTCAACGCCGCGTGCGAACCGCATGTGAGCGATTTGGCCGTGCTCCTCAATAAGATGGGAGCCCACGTTTCCGGAATCGGCACGAACCGGCTGACCATCCGGGGCGCGGAGTCGCTGCATGGCGCCACCCATACTGTCCAGCCCGATTATATTGAGATCGGCAGCTTTGTGGCGGCGGCGGCGGCCACGGGCGGCGAACTCAAAGTGACCGGAATCGAGCAGGAACCGATGCTGATTGTCAGCAAGACTTTCCAGAAAATGGGGATACGACTCCAGATGGAGGGGTCGTCGCTGATCCTGCCCGCCCGGAAATCGATGCGAATCGTGAGGGATTTCGGTGCCGCCATTCCCAAGATCGAGGACGGGCCCTGGCCCATGTTCCCTTCCGACCTCATGAGCGTGTCGCTGGTGGCGGCCACCCAGGCCAGAGGGACGGTCCTCTTTTTCGAGAAGATGTTTGAAAGCCGCATGTATTTTGTGGACTACCTGGTCGGCATGGGCGCCGGGATCGTCGTGTGCGATCCGCACCGGGTGCTGGTGACAGGACCCTCCCGGTTGCACGGCACCAGCATGGCGAGTCCGGATATTCGCGCCGGCATGGCCCTCCTGATCGCCGCCCTCTGCGCCAAGGGCGAGAGCGTGATCCACAATGCCCAGACCATTGACCGCGGCTATGAGTGCATCGAGGAGCGCCTCCGTACCCTCGGTGCCGATATCACCCGTGAGGCGTAACCCCTCTCTTATTTCTCCCCTCCCCTATGGAATAGAGACGGTAATTGCGAGGGCGCCAAGCATTCAAATTGACCGAATCACGCAACCAGATTAAGCAGGTATTTATGGCAAAGAATATATCACAGCCACTGAAGGTTGTGCTGATAGATGATAATGTTAAATTCCTATCAAGCTTGGCGAGGGTTCTGAAGGGGAAGGGGTATGTTGTAGAGACGTACGAAAGCGCGTACAAGAGCCCCTTCATGTGCGGGGACGGGGGCTGTCCGTGCCCCATGGGCGATTCGCGGTGTCCCGATGTTATTGTAGTGGATATCGGTATGCCGGAAATGAACGGGGTTGAATTCCTGAATGCCCTGCACCGGCGCGGATGCCAGTGCAAGCATTTCGCCCTGATGACCGGCTATCACATGAAGGAATCCCATCTGGCGCGAATCACGAAACTGGGCGGCCAGCTGTTCCAGAAGCCGTTTACGATGGCGAACGTCACCGACTGGCTGAGCCGGTGCTGTGAAAAAGACGCCTCATGACAAGTCGGGCGGGTAACCCCGATTTCTGATGAACTCTGAACCCTCCCGTTCGAAAGGCCTATCGAACGGGGGAGCGGGTCAGTGAACTTGACTTTATCTGTCCTGTTCCCGCATAATTTAGGCCACGAAGGGCATTGGGCGGCGGAAGAACCGGGAAGGACAGGTTACTATGGTAGACCCCAGCACGCGAGGCATACCGTTGGCGCAACTGACAGTTCTTTCCGCCATGATGGCAGGTGCGGTGGCGGGGGCTCTTACGGGATGGATTGCCCGGCGCAATTTTTTGCTGACCATGTGCACCTTCATGATCGGAATCATGGGAGGGATGCTGACGGGTACCGGAATGGGCCGCCTGTTCTATGTTCACTGTGACGGGAGCGAAATGGCCCCGATCAAGGCGGGCATGGGAGCCCTGTTGCAGAGCGGTCTGGCGGGTCTGGCCGGAGCGATTCCCTCCGCCTTCCTGACTGCCGTGGCGATCGGATTCCTCACCCTTCGCCATCTTCACCCGAGGCCGCCCCGCGTTCGCACCGTCCTGACCGGCGTTGTCGCAGGCCTGATCACCGGGATCCTGACCGCCATGGTCATTGCAGTGACCTGATTATGCCTTCACGATGTTCTTCGCGGACTTGAGATAGACGCCCCTTGTATCCACGAGCAGTTTGGCATGTTTTTTCAACAACCGGTAATTGAAGGCGGTGTGGTTCGTGGCCAGCAGGATGCAATCGAATGCGGCGATATTCCGGGGGGTCAGCGCCACGCTCTTCAGGACGAAATGATGTTCCCGCATCCGGGGGAATGAGGGGAAGTAGGGATCGGAATAGGCCACGGTGGCACCGCGACGGCGAAGTTTTTCCATCAGGACCATGGAGGGGGATTCCCGCGGGTCGTCCACATCCTTTTTGTAGGCAATACCAAGCACCAGGATTTTGCTTCCCTTTACGGACCGACGCCGGATATTGAGGGCCTCGGACAGCTTGTTGATGACCCATTCGGGCATGCCGCTGTTAACCTCACCTGCGAGTTCGATGAAGCGGGTGTGCACGCCGTATTCGCGCGCCTTCCATGTGAGGTAAAAGGGGTCGATCGGAATGCAGTGACCGCCCAGGCCGGGCCCGGGCTGGTAGGGCACAAACCCAAAGGGCTTTGTGGCGGCGGCGGCAATGACCTCGTGGATATCGATTCCCATGCGGTCGGCTACGATCTTCATTTCATTCACCAGGCCGATGTTGACGGAGCGGTGGATGTTCTCCAGGAGCTTCGTCATTTCCGCCACGCGGGTGGAGCTGACGGGGACAACCCGGTCGATCACCTTGCTGTAAAGCGCCACTCCTACTGCCTGCAGGCGGCGGA
>Ga0247842_10004483_pt1 | contig 17400 bp, 17 predicted proteins | sample LaCruzMarch2015__3_FD_192411 | JGI IMG/M metagenome (GOLD analysis project Ga0247842, IMG submission 192411) | Freshwater microbial communities from meromictic Lake La Cruz, Castile-La Mancha, Spain - LaCruzMarch2015_19m | ecosystem: Environmental > Aquatic > Freshwater > Lake | place: Spain...
CCTGGGGCTCACCGAGGCCGGGATGGGCTCCAAGGGCATCGTCGCCTCCACCGCCGCGCTCGCCATCCTGTTGCAGGAGGGCATCGGCGACACCATCCGCGTCTCGCTCACCCCCGCCCCGGGGGAGGCGCGCACCCGCGAGGTCCAAGTCGCCCAGGAGATCCTCCAGACCATGGGCATGCGCTCCTTCGCCCCCATGGTCACCGCCTGCCCCGGGTGCGGGCGCACCACCAGCGATACCTTCCAGCACTTAGCCCAGGACATCCAGACCTATCTGCGCGAGCAGATGCCCGCCTGGCGCACCCGCTACCCGGGGGTCGAGACCATGCAGGTGGCCGTCATGGGATGCGTGGTCAACGGCCCCGGGGAGAGCAAGCACGCCAACATCGGCATCAGCCTGCCCGGGAGCGGCGAGCACCCCGCCGCACCCGTCTATGTGGACGGCGAAAAGGTCGCGACGCTCAAGGGCGACGACCTGGTCGGCCAGTTCAAGCGCATGGTGGACGACTACATCGAGCGGCACTACGGCTGACCCACCCGGGAGCGCCGCACCCCAGTGCGGCGCGGTCTCGCTTCATGCCGGATGAGGCATCCGTCCCGTCCGCAACGTTTGACGATAACGACCAACCCCCGGAGCCCAACGATGCGCATGTTCGACGCCAACCCGCCGGTTCTGCGTGACCTGACAGACGAAAGCGAGGTCCTGGCCGAAAAGGACGCCGCCGACTTCACCGTCATCACCGCCCGCCACCCGACCCTGGGCAAACTGGTCCTCATCCGCGGCCGCACCGGCGCCGGGGTGGTGGTGGAGACCGAGGAATGAGACGGCGCGGCCTTGGTCATGATCCCGGCGATCCGTGCCGTAGGATGGGTAGAGCGCAGCGAAACCCATCGCTTGCTCTCAGGGTGCCGAACCTCGAAACGCGCGCGGCGATGCAGGAAGCGGATGAAATCGCCCGCAACCGCCGCGCTCGCTTTGCCACGGCCGCTGAACTGTTCGATCACCTCGAAAAGGCCGCCGGCAAGTAAAGATGCCCCGCTGCCGCGAGCGGCGGACGATGCCAAGTCCTTCCTTTTTCTGCGCGAGTAACGGAAGGCTGGTCGGACTGGAACCGGCATTCTGCGCGGTCGGTAGGGCCGCGGCGACGACGGACCCCGGCAGCGGGCTTGGGTGCCGTGGTATCAGGACCGCCGCCGCCCGGTTGCCCCGGACGCGGCACCCTATATACGACCCCCCGCAGGGAGTAAACTGTCTCCGCAATTCCTGTCCCCGGAATTCCGGCAGGTGCGCGCGGCGCACTTTACGCCGAATGCCGGCCGCCCCGGGCCGGAGCCCAGGGCTTCAGCCTTGGATGCGCTGCCGGCAGCCGGTGCGCGGCGACCCTATAGACCCGATACATGACTCAACCCATAAGCGATCAGTCGGCAAGCGATCAGTCCGTCGAGGTAACTGCCGGCGCCTATCGGGTCCGCAATAGCCGCGTCTCACTGGATTCGATCGTCTGGGCTTTTCTCAACGGACAGAGTGCCGAGGCCATCGCCCAATCCTTCCCGGTCTTGACGCTGCAGCAGGTCGATGCGGCGCTGACCTATTATCTGGCCCATCGCGCGCAGGTCGATGCCTATCTGGCCCAAGGCGAGGCCGCCTTGGGCGCACTGCGCCAGGCCGCCCACGCGCAAGATCCGCTGTGGTATCGCGCGCTTCGCCAGGCCCGGCGTTCGGCGGCGTAAACGGCGTCACCTCATGCCGGTCCTGTTCCAGGCCGACGCCGACCTCAACCAGAATATCGTCCTGGCGACCTTGCGGCGGTTCCCGTCAATCGATTTCCAGCCCGCCACCGCCGCTGGGGTGCGCGGACTGGCCGACCCCGATGTCCTGCGGCTTCCCGCCGAGCAAGGTCGCATCCTGGTATCACATGACCAGCGGACCATGCCCCGCCACTTCGCGCAATTCATCCAGTAGGATGGGCAGAGCGAGAGCGATGCCCATCGTCTGCGCTCAAAGGCCCCGCCGGACCGCGCGCAATCTCGGGAGACCACCATGGCGAATCATTCTGCACGAGCAAGCGGGAGGGGCGATGGCGCCCTCAGGGCCTTCCTCATCGTCGGCACCCTGGTGTCATCCGCGGCGATGGCCGACACCGGCGCTGCGCAGTCCGCGGTCAAGCCTTCCGAACCCTCAGTAACCGCACAGGCTTCGGCAGAGGACGCCGCCCTTCCCGCGGGCCTGACCACAACGGCGGTCTGCGCCTCGCCGGTCTGCCGCTGGAACAGCCGTGCCCTGGACCTCTGCGTCAAATACCGTCGCAACCCGCTGCGCATCGCCCGCGCCCTGGCCCTGTTGCACGCGGCGATGGCGGACGCGCTTGCAGCGGCGGCGCCGGACGCGGACCCCGACCTGTCGGTGGTGGCCGCCGGTGCCGCGGCGGGTCCGGTGCTCGATCATCTGTTCCCCTTGGAGACGCCCGGCCGCTTTCAGGCCATGGCCTGGGCGGACGATGCCCGGATCAGCGCATCCCCCGGGACTGACCAGTCGCCGACGAACCGGGCCCGCGAGGCCGGCGCCGCGGCGGCCCAGCAGACCATCGCCCGGGCCCTGCGCGACGGGAGCGATCTGGTCTGGGACCCGGGGCAGCGGCCCGCCCCGGTGCCTGGGGCCTGGCGCGCCACGCCGCCGCTGTACGCCTATGACCCGCTGGAGCCGCTGGCGGCCCGGTGGACGACCTGGGTCCTGCGCGACGCCGGGGAGCTGCAACCGCCGCCGCCGGTTGCCTATGACAGCCCCGCCTATTGGGCCGAGACCGCCGAGGTGCTGGCGGTCGCCCGCGCCCTGACGCCCGCACAGGCGCGGGTGGCGGACGACTGGAACCTGGGCCAAGGCTCAGTGACGCCGGCTGGGGTCTGGAACCTCAAGGCACGCGCCTTGATGCAGAAGCAAGGCCTGAACCCGATCCAGAGCGCCCGGGTCCTGGCGGTCCTGAACCTGGCGATGGCGGATGCCACGCTCGCCTCCTGGCGGGCCAAGTTCACCTATTGGACCCAGCGCCCCGTGACCGCCATCCACGAGCGTCTGGCCCCGGACTGGCTGCCCCATCTGCTGACCCCCGCCTTTCCGGGCTACGTCTCCACCCATGCCGTCGTGTCGGGCGCCGCCGCCGCGGTGCTCGCCGCCTATTTCCCGGAGTCGGCCGCCGCCCTCCAGGCCGCGGCGGACGAGGCCGCCCTGTCACGCCTCTACGGCGGCATTCACTTTCGCAGCGACAACGAGGAGGGACTCAGGCTCGGCCAGCGGGTCGGACGCCTGGTCCTGGGGCGCCTCTACGGGGACCGGCTCGCGCCGCCACTCGCACGACAGGCCCTTGCGCCCCTGCTGTCACCCGCCGACCAACGTCAGCACCCCTCCCGGACCCCGGTCGATTGATTGGCGTCGGCAATGCACTATGATGCATCTTGTTACAACCGTGGTAGATCGCAGCAGGAGTCACCATGAGCACCTCGGTGCGCGTCAGCGACGCGCTTTACCAGGCCGCGAGCACGGCCGCCAAGGCTGAATTGCGCTCCATCCCCCAGCAGATCGAATTCTGGGCGCAGCTTGGCCGTGCCGCCTTCGACAACCCGGACCTTCCCATCGACCTGGTACGCGACATCCTCATGTCGCGGATGGTACCGGTAGAGGATGCGGAGCCCTTCGTCCCGGAGGGCGAACCCGGTGGCTGAGGTCCGGGTCCTCCAGACGCCGCCGTTCAAGCGGGTCTATAAGCGGCTGCACAACCAACAGAAGATCGCCGTGGACGGGGCGGTGGCGGCGATCGTCGCCGCGCCCGAGATCGGTGAGGTCAAGCGCGGCGACCTTGCGGGGGTCTATGTGCATAAGTTTGATTGCGTCGGCCAGCAGTTCCTGCTGGCCTACGAGTGGAACCCGGACCTGCGCATCCTGCGCGCCCTGGGCGTGCACGAGAATTTCTACCGGGACCTCAAACGCAACCAGTAGGGCGGATGCCCGCAGGGCGATCCGCCACTCGGGGCTCAATAGGCCGCAAAGGCGAAGGCCCCGAAACCCTCGCCGCAATGCACCCGCAAGGCCGCGACGGCGGGCCTGGACCCCGCGTCCGGCAGGGCAAAGGCGGCAGCGCGCGTCTCGCCCCGGCCATGCAGGCGCCAGTCGTCCCCTCCGAAGACCAGGACCTCATGGCGGGCGGCGCCGGGCGCCGGCGTCCAGGTCAGGCGGGCGCCCGGCCCGTCGCGCTGTATCTGGAGATCGGTCGCCGCCGGGCAGGTCAGGCGCGTGTCGATGAAGAAGCGGTGCCCCGGCATAGGGGCCGCGGTCTCAGCCGCGTCGCCGCAGTCGGGCGTCACCGTCACGCGCACGATGGCACGGTGGTCGGTGAGTGCCTGGGGCGGGGAGAATCGCGGTTCGGTCGCCAGGGTGTCCAGGTCGGTGATTACCGCGCCCTCCGGGACCCGGCTCTGCACCCGCACCCGGTAGGCGGTGACGCCGGGGACGGGGCGCCAGGCGATCAGCGGCCGGGTGTCGGCCAGGGTCGCATCGGCGGCCGGAGCCGTGATCTCGACCGGGGTGCAGCCGGCAAGCGCCGGCCTGGGCCCGGCCAGGGCGCAGCCCAGGACCAGGGCGAGGCCGATCCCGCCGGGGGGTGCCTGCCGCGCCCGCGCCTTCACCAGCCTTGGGCCAAGGCGCCGGCCGGCAGGTCCAATTCGCGACCGGAGGCGGTCAGCAGGACCATCCGCGAGGGCTGACCCGGCGACGCGGTCAGGCGCACCTGCTCCACCGTCTCACCCTGGGCATAGGGGGTCAATTGCTCGCCCAGGGCGGCGGTGACGATGAAGCTGGTGGTTGCCATCAGCACGCTGCGGCCTTCCGGGATGGAGACGCTGACGGTGGTGGAGGCGTCGGCCAGGGTGCCTGCGGTTGGTGGGCTGTTGGTGGAGGTCGCTGCACCATACTCGGGGGTCATGGTCAGCTTGATGATGGTTCCAGGTGGCACGCCATTGGTGTGGAGTGCCACGTTCACCGGATCAGGCGTGGTTGCCGGGAGTGTGACGTCTCCACGGCCGGTCGGGTTCGCAGGAACCGAGAGGGCGGCGATGTTCGTTATTGACAGCGCGGGGAGATTGGGAGAAAAGATTTCTCCCGGAAGCCCCGGTGTAAATGGCGGGTCGGTGGTCACTCCCGTGGCTATTGCATCCGCCTCGATTCGGATTCGACCTACGCCACCCGAACCACTCGTCCAATAGGAACCCCCGACTGCTTTGATGGATCCCTTGCCATAAACACGCGAAGCGACGAGCCGAATCGCGCCCCCACTGCCCCCGCCTCCGCCTGTTGATTCGATATGGCCATTTGTCGACCTAGACCCCCCTGATCCCCCTAGTGCCAACAGCGACCCATTGATACTGACGGACCCAGATGCAGCGATCAAGATAGCCCCGCCACCTCCGCCTCCGCCAAGACCCCAGTATGACCAAAGGCCAACGCAACAAAACGACCGGGCACCGCCGCCGCCGGACCCACCGATGAGGGGTTGTAGCAAGGGCGAACCATAAGTAGTGCCGGGAAAGCCGCCACTACCAACGCTCGCATAGCTGCCGCAACCCGCGCTAGCGCTATGATCAAATCCCCCTGCCCCTCCCCCAAGCCCGAGACCGCTGCCTCCCCGAGCACCGACGTTGTATGGGGTCGCCAAGCCCCCGTCGAAGCCGCCTGGTCCGCCTTCTCCAGGGAATCCGTCATACGCTGGGTCTCCACCATACGGATACGAGCCTTTCCCACTGACATTGATGGTGCCGTCGATGACCACATCCCCTTGGACCAGCAAAACCGCCGGGGTGTTAGCCGTATTGCGTTTGAACGTCACGGTAACGCCGACCGGAATGTTCACAGATGTGAAATTAAAAATTCCGTCCGGTGGCAACTGCAACTCCGTATTCGTGAGAAATGGATTAAAGGCACCATCCGCGCCGGTGCTGCCGCTGTTGAAGGCGGGCAGGGACAGTGGAAGCAGGAGGGTGGCCGCACCGATGAGTGCAGTGGTAAGTCGTACGTGTCGGTTCATCTGAGCGCATAGCCTCCAACAAAGATCCGGGAAGGGGATAGTCATGGCGCCGACTTGTCAACGCCGACCGCGGGCGATACCAATGGGCCTATGGGTTCGGCCAGTGCCGGCGGCTCGCGTACCACGCCCACCGCGGGTGCGGCGAAGGGTCCTCGCGGTTCGGACAGGGACGGGGGCAGGCGAATCACACCCACGGCAGGCGCGATGAAGGGGCCCCGTGGCTCGGACAGGAACGGGGGCTGGCGAATCACACCCACGGCAGGCGCGATGAAGGGGCCCCGTGGCTCCGTCAGCGCCGGGGGCTCACGCACCACCCCGACCTCCGCGGAGAGTCCCTGTCGCTCGCCAGGACCTAGCGGCGCGGCAACGAAAATGCTGACCTTGGCCCCGGCCAGGGTCGCGGAAGTCAGTTCGAGCAGGGTGGTTCCGGGGGCAAGAGCCGTCAAGGTTGCTGAGGTTGTCGTCTGACCCGCCGGAAAGTGCAGGGTGTCGGCCGATACGGCAACCGCGCTGTTCGGGGTAAAGGCCATCTCATGCGCCTGATCCTCCGGACGCGACAGCGTGAAGGTCAAAGTCAGGGTGGCCGCAAGGGGCAGGACGACCGGCGAGGGGCTGACGCTCAACCGCGGCATCACCGGCAAGATGGTCAGGTGGAAACCGGTCGAACCGGTCGCCGAGGCGAGGACAAAGGGTTGAGCGCCGAGCGGTGCCGTCTCGTCCACCGTCAGGTCGAAGCTCGCCTCAGACTCGGTGCTCCCCCGGCCATCAACGTGGACGCCGGGGACCGTGGTGGTCACGGTCGTCCAGAGGAGGTCTGTGCCGGTCACGAACAGGGAGGTCCTTGCGCCGCGGCGCACGGCTGTCGGGCTCACGCCGGTAATCCGCGGCGGCGACACCTGCACCTGGCGCACCGCCTGGATGTTCCCAACGGCGTCATAGACATACTCGGTCCCCTCGCCCGCGGGGTTGATGAAGCGGACCAGGCGGCCGAGTGCGTCATAGTCATAGCGCTCCTGTCCCGCCTGGGCGCAGGAGAGGAACGCCAGCAGGACCAGCAGCCAGATTCGCCCGATGCGCTTGCCGATCACCCATGACCTCCGGACGCTGGCCTTGTCATCACGCCGTTACCCCTGTGCCAAGTCGGCCAAACCGGGCAAGCCGGACGGGGCATTTCTCCCCTCCGGAACGGTTTGATGTTGCCCGCAGGCTGTACGCTTCTGGTTCATACCGGTCATTCGCTCAACTCGTGGCGCTTGGTTCATGCCAGCGGCCAGCCTCGGATTAAACATTCGGGACGGGGCGAATGCCCCGTCCCGCTCGGGATCGCGATTATCTCCCAGGCCGGACCCGGCATATGGCCCGTCCGGACGTTTCGACACTAATCAGCCGTCGCTATCACTGCCGGACGAGGCATTGACCCCGTCAACAATGTTGCCAACTCTCGACTAAAATGGGGTTTACGCCTGGCTCGGGCGTGTCTGGCGCCCGGGTTTGCGGGGGATGTGGGTGTCACGATCACCCTCGTCATCGACGTTGCCGCCGACGGAGAGCCCCAGTCATGAGTCAAGCAACGCGCACCTGGCGGGTTCGCGTGGCCTTTGAGCCTAACCGGTTCGCCGCCGAGCAGCTGATCACGGCGTACGAACAACTGAAACCCACCAAGTCGCATCGCGCGGCGCCGGACGTGGCCGCGCCGCCGATCGCCCCGCAACGTGCCACGGTCACGGGAGGTACACGATGAATCAACGCGTGGTAGTGGCGCTCTATGCCCGGGTGTCATCGGACCAGCAAGCCAAGAGCGGCACGATTGACAGTCAGGTGACGGCCCTGCGTGAACGGATTGCCGCCGATGGCGAAGTGCTGGCGCCGGACCTGTGCTTTATTGATGCGGGCGTCAGTGGCGCCACGCTCGTTCGCCCGCAATTGGAGCGGTTGCGCGATCACGCGGCCCTGGGCGTCATCGATCGTCTCTATGTGTTGTCGCCGGATCGGTTGTCACGCAAATACGCCCATCAAGTCCTGCTGATGGAAGAATTGGCCACAAGTGGCGTGGCGTTGGTGTTCCTCAACCATGCCATCGGCAGCACCCCGGAAGAGGCGCTGTTACTGCAAATGCAGGGCGTGATTGCAGAATACGAGCGCGCCAAAATCATGGAACGCAATCGGCGTGGCAAGCGTCATGCAGCGAACCGCGGTAGCGTCAATGTCCTGTCCGCCGCACCTTATGGCTATCGCTACCATCGCAAGCAACTCGATGGGACCCCGGCGCAGTATGTCATCGACCTGGCGCAGGCCGCGACGGTGCGCCAGATCTTCCACTGGATTGGGGTTGAGCGCTTGACCATCGGCGCGGTCGCGCGCCGCCTCGACGCGGCCGGGATCCTCACCGCCACCGGCAAGGCGCACTGGGATCGCAGCATGGTCTGGGGGATGCTGCAAAATCCCGCGTACATGGGGCGTGCCGCGTTTGGCAAGACCCGTTGCGTGGCGCCCTTGCCGCGCGTCCGGCCGCCGCGCCACAGCGCGGAGACCCCGAAGAACGGCTATTCCTCGGTGCCCACCGAGCGCAGCGACTGGATTGACATCCCGGTGCCCGCGCTGATCAGCGAGGAAGTGTTTCTTGCCGTGCAGGCGCAACTCGACGAAAATCGCCGACACGCCCGGCAACGTCGCGGCGGCGCCAGCTTTTTACTACAGGGGTTGACCGTCTGCGCTCATTGCCATTATGCGTATTATGGTAGAGGAGTCGGCCAGGGTGCGGCGAATGGCCGTCAGCTGCCGTCCTATTACCGCTGTCGCGGTACCGATGCCCAGTGCTTTGGCGGAGTACGGGTGTGCGACAACCGGCCGGTCAGAACTGACCGGCTCGATGATCTGGTATGGCAGCAAGTGGTCGAGTTATTAGCGCACCCCGAGCGCTTGAAGCAGGAATATGAGCGGCGTTTGGACCGGTTGCAGCAGGAGCACCAGGTGAATGCCGACACGGCGGCCCTGGAACGACACCAACGCCATCTCGAACTGGGCAAATCCCGGCTGATCGACAGTTATACTGAAGGACTGATCGACAAAACCGATTTCGATCCCAAGATCACGCATGTGAAACTGAAGCTTGAACAGGTCGCGGGGCAGATTGCCACCGCGAAACAGCATCACGCCGGACAATTCGAGTTGTTTTTGGTCATCAATCGTCTGGAAGAATTCGCCGCCGCGGTCAATGATCGTTTGACCAGTCTGGATTTCACCGCCAAACGCGAGATCGTCCGCGCCTTGGTCAAACGCGTGGAGATCCACCGCGACGAGATCGTCGTGGTCTTCCGCGTCGATCCGGACCCGGGATTCAACCGCAAGCAGGGCGAACCTGAAAGCCCGGCAACGACACCAAATTGGCAAGATTGTAGACGGCGCTTTCGCCCCGTCCGCAACCTTTGGTTTGTGCCGGCGGTCGGCTACGGACCAAATTTTCGGGAGGGGGCGAATACCCCGTCCCGCGCCGGAGAATACCCCGTCCCGCTCGGAGGAACGGTTTGATGTTGCCCGCAGGCTGTACGCTTCTGGTTCATACCGGTCATTCGCTCAACTCGTGGCGCTTGGTTCGTGCCGGCGGCCAGCCTCGGATTAAACATTCGGGACGGGGCGAATGCCCCGTCCCGCTCGGGAGAGCCGTGGGAACTCACGGCGGAAGACCTCCGCGAGGCCCTCGGCATCATCGGCGCGGTCGCCGCGAAGACCGCCGAGAACGCCGCGACGGTGGCGCGCTGGATGGGCGCGGAGCGGCTGGCCCACGCGCATCCGCTGATCGGCCCGCGCAAGCAAGGACGCGCCGTCGACCGGCGGAGTCGCGCGAGCGACATCCGCAACCACCTTGATGAGCGCAAGCGTCTGAACCGACTCCCCGGGGAGAGAGAATTCTGGGAGCTGGTGCGCATTGCCCTCGACGAGAAGCCCGCCTCCTTCTACGACGATCTGCGCCTGCGCGCTTGCCTCGTCCAAGTCCTGATGGGCTTGCGCGTCGGCGAGATTGCCACGCTGCCGGCGAGCACCTTGCAGGCGCGGGCTCTGACCACGGCGCGTGGCGAGAGACCCTCCCGCATGGGTGGTCTAGACCGGATCCTGTTGCTGCGGCACTTCTCCGAGAAACAAGCCGGTGCCGACACGCGCGGGATCGTCTGGGCGGAGAAGGCGACAGCGGTGCTCACGCTGTTCGAAGCCGTCATCGAACAGACGGTGAGCGACGTGCTAGCCAGGACCGCACCGCTGCGCGAGCGGTTGCGGGCGCAGCACGAGACCGGCCGCATCTTCCCCGAGTTGGACCCGGGCCAACCGCTCGGCATCGGCGACATCTACCCCCGCGTCACCGGTAACCCCGTGCTGTGCGCAAACGATCCGCAGACCGCTGAGCTGCTCGACGCGTACCGGGAGACCTGGGATGTCGGTCGCCTTGATGACATCGCCCGTCGCCAGGCCGCGCTGTACGTCTGCGGTGCATCCCTTCACCCAACGGTCGCGGTGTTCGCCTCGCGCACGCGCCAGGAAGGCATGCCCTGGCGCGCCGCGCGGACCGGTGAGCCGGTGGGCCCCGGCAGACGCTTCTCCCGTGACGGGATGATCGTGCGGGTCGCCGATTTGGAGGCCTTTTTGAGGCTCAAGATCACGAGCAGCCCAACGATGCCCCCGCGGTGGGGCGCCCCCAAAATGCTCCCCGTATCGCTGGACGGGGCCTGCGGTAGCACATCCCGCCCGCTGGAACTTTCAAGCCCAGTAGGGCCTCCTTATCTCGCAGTTGTGAAAATGTCCTTGCCAGGGGAGTAGCTTCAATGGTCTACTCACGCCAAGATGACCCTTTCGTAATCTGACAAAGTAGGACTGAAGTTTCCTGGTTCTGAAACGGCCCACGGGCCAGGCGCTTGCGGCTGCGCTGCGGCTGCGGATTTTAGCTGGGGGTTCCGCAAATCTAGGCAAACCCCACCAAAATACCCCCTACCCACCTACCCCCCACTTTCCGGAATTCATGAGAAGCTTAAGGAGAAGGTTTTATGCAGATCGCAGCTAGAATTATCGGCATCCTTGCCGTTTTTCTAACATTCTGTTCCAGCACTGTGCTGGCAACAGACTCCGCACATCCACCGAGCGGCTACGTCGCGTTACCGACCACGCAGCCGGGAGGAGGCGGTCCCCTGGCTGGTCCGGCGAATGCGGATTTCGAGGCGAACGTTCTGTTGGTACAGACGGCATTACCATGGGGTTCGACCGCCAACACGAGAGTCTTGGATGCGCTCGGATACTCCTACCGAACCATCGATATGGCCGAGGTGCCCAATGTCGATATCGGTCGCTAAGTACCACAACAGAATTATTTATACAGCAGAATTATTATAACTTCTTGATATATAAGGCATCGCATTATTCACGCTCTTATCGCGATTGGGTAGATGTACTTACCAAGCGGTTTTGATCGTGAACGATCAGAACCAGGCTTTCTACAATAACTACGCGGTCAACTATCAGAAATTCAACGATTATGTGAGGAGTGGAGGCACCCTGGTGTTCTTTGCTTGCGACCATGGCTGGGCAGGCGGAAACAATTACACCAATTTACCTGGCGGTGTTCAGGTCGGGGACATGCCTAATGCCTACAACGACATTTCGGATTTTTCGCATGAAATCATCGGTGGCGCGCCTGGAAGTTACGCAGCGCTGACGAACGGCGATATGTATGGCAACTATTGTTCCCACAACTATTTCGTCGAATCCTCCCTCCCCGCCAGTGCTCAGGTGGTTTTTCGTACCCGAGGCGGCGGTGCCCTGCCCACCTTCGTCGTCTATTCGCTCGGCAAGGGAAAGGTCATCGCCTCCGGCCTGACCTGGGAGTTTACGTATGACCTCTATGCCGGAGCGGGGCGACAATTCGGCTTTGGTCGCGCCCTGCCTGGAATCTTCCAGTATGCCTTCAACATCAGTGGCGCCCTGGCGACGGGTGTCGGTACGAGCGTCTACATTGACGACGCCTACACCGCCAACAACGTGCCGCTCCCGATCAAGGCCCGCAACGACATCATCGATCTGATCGGGCAGGTCTCCAACGACGACCCTGCCCAGACGGTGCACAATGTGGACCTCGGCTTTGAGTTGCCGAACGGGCTTGAACTGGTGGGCGTGTTCTCGCGGAAGGACGCGATTCAGTATGACGAGAATGCCTGGACGAGACTCGACGAGGGGGATGGCACTGAGCAGTATCGGCTCATCGGCCAGCGCCTGACGATCCATGGGATCCCCGTCGCGGCCTCCGGGAAGTCGCGGGAGTATGTGGTCAGGGCGCACATAGGCGCGAACGCGGCCCTTTCACCGGACTATGCGAGCGCCTATGAGGTGCTGACTGAGGTCAGTGGAGCGGCAATCAGCACCGCCCGCTCGGAGCCGAGCAAATTCCTGGTTTACGAGACGGCGAACCTGATTGTTACCAATCGCCATCTGTTGTTTGCAGCCTACCCAAACGATCTGGACAAGGTCCGCAGGCTATTGGGTCGTTTGTACGAAGAGGCCAATCGGGTACCGGCTGTCATCTACTTCGTCGATAAGTATGACCGTAGCGATACCTGGACCGGGCTGAATCCTGAACACACACCGATCATCACCTGGCCCATCAAGCGTAGCGCGACCGGATGCTACAATGCGACCATGGTGTATGACGCTACGGAGGAGGACTGTCTGAATAGCACGACGCTGGCGGTTGATAAGTATATCGACTATTGGATCGATAACCTTGGCGGCGCGGATGGTTCGAACGCAAAGTTTCTGCTGATTGTTGGAGGGGATGAGGTGCTGCCGCATTATCGGGTTTGGGATCCCCGGGCGCAGCCGATCAGTGGCTGGAGTTCTTCGTTGAGCCCTGTGCAGAGGGCCGCAGCCGAGCAGAATTATATCTTCTCCGACATCATCTATTACGATACCGATGGTAAAGGATGGGGTAATGGGTCCGGTCTCGAGAACGTCTATGTCGGGCGCCTTACCGGGATTACCCCAGACGACATCACCGGCCTCTTCGAGCGGGGGATCGACAAGGCCGCGCAGCTGCGCCTGGGCCGGACCCTTGGAATCGTGACAAGGACCGAAGCAACCCCAGGCGCAGGCGTTTGGGGCGCGCCGGCACCAGAGGCGTATGGCGGTTGGTCAGCGGTCAGCGCGGATGGCACCACGAACTTGTTCGATACCGATAACGGTAACAAGGATCACTTGTTCAACCTCCTTAAGGACAATAGCATTGACCTGTTGTGGACTTATCACCATGGTTCTCCGTTTGGACTGTCGGGTAGCCATGATGCTGGGTATCCTAAGTTGATTCAGGGTCTTGACTGGGGCAAGGTGTCTGCGGACGTCGCGGACGCGCTGGAAACGTCGCTTCCGGTCTGGATAGCAACTGCCTGCTATAGTGGTATTACCGACGGAGCAGCCGGGAAGAACTATTTCGCCGCCAATACCCTTCAACAGTCTTTCGCCGGGCTTCTCGGAGCGACTTGGGTCACGCCCCGTGCCCAGATTCCATTTCAAGGCGACCTCGCCAAGAAGCTCATCGATGGCAAACAGTCAATCGGACAGGCCGTCAAGGAGATCAAAGCCGAGTTTGGTCCCAAGAACGATCTGACATCTGCCCGCTTTTCCTATGTCTACTACGGTGTCCCCTGGGTGCGTATCACCAAGTCCCTGCTGGCTGGAGACGGCGGTAACCAGGTCGCGGCGGGGGCGCTCGAGTCTCTGATGCAGCAGGATGACATTCAGCCGCGGATCATGAGCTTCCAGGCCGCCGGCCTGAGCCTGTCGCTGACCGAGAACATCGGCCCATACCGGCGCGATGCCTTGGATGCCTTTGAGGTGATTGCCATCGACGGGTTCGATCAAAGCGGCGAATACGACCAGCCAGTGGTGCCGCTGCGCCGGGTGACGATCGATCTCCCCCTGGGCGCCACGCTGGAGTCGCTGGCATTGCACTTCGACGACCCGGTCGTCGAGACGGCGCTCCGGTTGCCTTTGTTGGAAAGGGTTGCGCATGCGGAATACGACGATGTCGTCGCCTATCGCGAGATTCCTGCGTCCTACGGGTCGGTTCCGACGGAACGATACAGCCACTATCTCGTCCAGGCCGAAGGCCGTCAGGTACTGAACGTCGTCTATTCGCCCCTTGTCTATGACCCGGCGACGGACACGGCGCGGATCTTTCGCAGAGTCTCCATCGACTACAGCCTCGCCGTGCCTTACAGGGGAACTGTTCAGTCGATGACGGCGGACCAGGACGCCTACGAGGTGGGTCAACAGATCATCGCCGATGTGGCCATAGCGAGCCTTGTGGACGCCGTAGCGACCTTCGATATCACCGCCAGACTAACGTCCTTGGGCGGTAGCACCTTAGCGACGGGAAGCGACAGCTTGACGCTCGACCCTGGCGCATCCGCCCATGCCCAAGTACCCCTTGTGATTCCTGGTTCGGTCACGGATGGAAACTACAGACTGGAGGTGTCGGCGTTCGATGGTGTTCAGGAAATCGGTAGTCGTACCCTGACGTTAAGCGTCTCATCGGGGCGGGTCTCCCGGTTCACCGCACCGGATCACGTAAGCCCCGGCGGCTACGTCGATTTCCAGGTCGGGCTCGACAACCTCGCTGCCACTGCCGTTACAGGTCGCATCGACATTCGAGTTTACGACCATCTGGGTAATCAGGTCGCGAAGCTGCCGCAAAAGTTGCTGGATGTCCTCGGCGCGGCAAATGGGGAGACTACGCTACGCTGGTATCCCGCGGTACAACTTCCACTCGGAGACTATGCGGCGACCCTACTGATCGATACCGGCAGCGCGGTGTTTGGCCCAATCAGCCGAACGATCAAGCTGATGACCGTGCCAGGTGACCTGAATGGAGACAACCGGGTGGACGGGGCGGACCATGCGCTAATAAAGCGGGCGCTGGGGTCCTGTAATGGCGCTGGGCGGTTCCTGTCGGCGGCCGACCTCGACGGGGATGGCTGCATCTCCTATGGAGACTATCGTAACTGGTACCTGCTCTTCAAGGCAGCCATGTAGGGGCAACCCGGACAGGGGCCCCCCTGTCCGAGGATATACTAAATGAACATCTATTTGCTTGTGCCGATAGGGTGGGCCGCTGTCCTTGGCGTCTGCCGGGGACGGGCCTATACCCAACGGACCGGGCGATGAACTGATGGAGTGTAGGCATATGAAACTGAAAGCTCTCCTGTTGGCCGCCTTTTGTGGGGGCTGTTGCATCGCCTCCGTATCCCATGCGATGACCACCTCCCTCAGCGTTGTGGACCCGATGTTGGAGGTTGGAACGCAAATGATGATCCGGGTCCAGGTCCAAGATGTTTTCGACGGCCTCGACCCGGGCGACGAGGTCCTCGCGTTTGGTTTCGACGTCCACGTCTCCGACGCGAGCGTATTTACATTTCTGACGGCGGCCGTGGCGCCTCCCTTCGACGACGATTCGGCATTATTTGTGGATACAGACGTGGCTGGGTCGGTGTTCTCTGGTATCGTAAATACGCCGTCCAATAACAGTTTGCTCTTGGCTTATTTAACGTTCGATGTGGTCGGGACGGGGACCGGTAGTATCGAGGTCACAAGTGATCTATTCGATGCCAACGAGGGGCTTGTGTATCTGTATGCAGGCAATCTCGCTGTCTTCGATCAACTGACCCTGACGGTCTTTGGCGGTGCAGCGGTAGCGGGCCCAGAAACGAGTTGGTTGCTCATCCTGGGTCTACTTCTAATGGGGATGTCGCGGCGTCCCGCTGGCCTGGGCAAGCTCGGCTGACCGATGCAGGGGGGGAGCACAAGGGTGCGAGGGTCGCCATTTAGCTGGCTGCGGTCAATCGGTTGACGAATTCTATCGTGTCCAAACACGCTTTCTGTCCTGCCACGTCGTCCTGATCCGTACCCGGACGCGCCGTCGGTTCTCTCCGCAACGGTGACGGATAGCTGTAGCGGCCTGCAAACATCCGCAGTCCGACCTGCAAACAGCGCGATTTTCGACCCAGATTAGTTGCAAATATCATGGGCCAGGACCCGGATTATTTGCCAACGAGCCGACATTAACTGCCAACAGCCTGCAAATATCCGCTCCGGCCAGGATTGTCTGAGGACGATGCCGACACCTTTCTTGACCAACGGGTTGGCGCTGACCGGCCTCTCTAGGATCGCTTCGCGATACCGGCGCTGATCGAGTCACGAGACGCTCGCCGGATACCGTGGTTTGCCCTAATATCCCACATTGTGTAATAAAGGTTTTCTACCGTGCGCCGGACTGGCGTAGCGCTTGCCCCACCTCCGAGTGGCCGTGCTCCATCGCCATCATCAGCGCCGTGACGCCATCTTTCGTCTTGGCGTTGACCTCGGCCCTTGCGGCGAGCAGCGCCCGCACCACATCCAGGTAGCCACCGGAAGAAGCCTCCATCAACGCCGTGGTACCGTCCGCCATGGTGCCGTCGCGCACCTGGGCGTTCACCTCAGCCTTCGCGGCGAGCAGTGCTTGCGTGATTTCCAGGTGGCCATGCCGCGCCGCCCGCATCAGCGCAGTAGCACCAGAGACGTCCTTCGCGTTGACCTCGGCCGTGGCGACAAGCAGTGCTTTTACCACGTCCAAGTGGCCGTTTTCTGCCGACAACATCAAAGCCGTGTAACCATTGTTGTCCATCTTGGCGTTCACTTCGGCCTTTCCTGCGAGCAGCGCCTGCACCACCTGCAAGTGGCCGTTCTTTGCCGACAGCATCAAAGCCGTAACGCCACCGTACCGCTTGGCGTTCACGTCGGCCTTTGCGGCGAGCAGCACCTGCACCACTTCCAATTGGCCGCTCTCCGCCGCCCCGATTAGCGCGGTTTCGCCATTGAGGTTCGCCGGGACGCCATAGTCCATCTTGGCGTTTACCTCGGCTTTTGCGGCAAGCAGTGCTTTCGCGACTTCCAGGTGGCCATCCCGCGCCGCCTTCATTAGCGCCGTAGTGCCATCGGCCTTTATTGCGTTCACCTCCGCCTTCGCATCGAGCAGCACTTGCACTACCTTCAGGTGAGCATTCTGCGCCGCTAGTACCGCATGATGGAAATTCGGATACCGTTTCTGAAGAGTGCGTTGTAATATAGCATTTTTGCAGCCTGTTCGGGTTTTTTGCCATGCCCCTGCTTCGTCCTGCCCCTGTCCTCGTCACTGATCGCGAGCGTCGACAATTGGAGTCGCTCGAGCGACAAGCGACCTGCCCGCAGCAATTGGCCCAGCGCGCGCGGATTATCTTGCTGGCGGGTCAGGATGTCGGTGTGCGGCCGACGGCGGACCAGC
>Ga0247842_10004484_pt1 | contig 17398 bp, 11 predicted proteins | sample LaCruzMarch2015__3_FD_192411 | JGI IMG/M metagenome (GOLD analysis project Ga0247842, IMG submission 192411) | Freshwater microbial communities from meromictic Lake La Cruz, Castile-La Mancha, Spain - LaCruzMarch2015_19m | ecosystem: Environmental > Aquatic > Freshwater > Lake | place: Spain...
TAAGAGGTTTTGTAGAACTTTGGCTTTTTGAACTTTTGAGATGTTAAAATGGAAAACAAAAAAATAACACCGGTAGTGGAAAAGCATTACAAATTGATTCTCTGGATGCTACCCAAGATAGCTGATTTTCCCAGAGATCAGAGATTCCTGCTGGCAGACCGTATAGAAAAAATACTGCTTAATATATTGGAAATGCTGATTGAAGCCAATTATTCCAAGCAGAAAAGAGAGATTTTAATAAGGGTTAATCTGAAATTAGATGTTTTGCGTTTTATGATGAGAATTGCCAAAGATATGAAATACGTGAGCCTAAATGGTTATGATTTCTTCTGCCAATCAGCCATTGAAATCGGCAAAATGGTAGGTGGTTGGCTTAAGGTATCTGCTCTTTGAGGATATATATTCCAGAATCCCGCGGCCTACGGACCCCGGGAGCGGAAATAGAACTGGAGAGGTTCAGATGCTGTTTCCATCCCCTAACGATTTTGGGCAAGGGGGAAAAACGCAGTAATATCGGGCTGAGATATGCTGCCCTAGGGAGTTTCTACCCGGTATGTTATTAAAAAATGGTTCGGCGTCGTAAAAGTGGTGTGCTGGCTATCGCGGCGGCAATTGGAACAATGATGCTACGAACGCTCGCACGTCTGACCGCAACAACGCGGCGAACACGAATGCTAATCGGAACAACAATAACGGGGGTCGTGCCGTCAAAACCTCTTTAGTTTTATGTTTTAGACAGGGATTAGGAAATAGAACATAACCATTGACGAAGAAAATATGATGAAGATAAACAATATTTATTCGGAAATAATATCAAAAGAGAACCTTTACCATTCGGCCTATATGGCCTCAAGAGGCAGGCGATATAGAGATTCTACGGCGAATTTTAACTTTTTCCTTGAAGAAGAAATTGACCGTCTGCATAAAGAATTATTAACAAAAACCTATCGCCATGGAAAATATCGTTTATTTAAAATTTATGATCCGAAAGAACGCAGTATAGCCGCCGCACCTTTTAAGGACAGGGTTGTGCATCACGCTGTGCACGATGTTATTGAGCCAATAATCGATAAGACCTTTATTTACGATTCCTACGCTTGCAGAAAAGACAAGGGGACGCATAAGGCCGTGGACAGGGCTCAGGGATTTTTACGGGCGAATAAATTTTGTTTTCACGGCGACATAAAACAATATTTCCCCTCCATTAACCACCGTATCGTCAAGAGGATTTTAAGAATAAGGATTGAGGATCAAGATGCGCTCTGGCTCTTGGATGAAATTATAGATTCGGCTGTGTCATTGCCTGGCTGTCTGCAGGTAGGCAAAGAAGCCGCAGACAGTGATAACAGGATAGGTTTACCCATCGGTAATCTCACCAGCCAGTTTTTTGCCAACCTCTATTTAAACGAGTTGGATTATTTTATAAAATTTGATTTGAGAATAAGGTATTATCTGCGCTATATGGATGATTTTTTAATTTTTAGTAATGAAAAAATAATACTGGTTGAGGTTAAAGAAAGGATAAGCAAATTTTTGAACGTTAGTTTAGAGCTTCGGTTGCACAAAGATAAATCGCAGATTTATTCTAGGTCTGACGGCATAAAGTTTTTGGGCTTTAGGCTGTTCCCTGAGTATCGCCGGCTTGCTTCGGATAACGTGAGACGTTTCAAAAAGCAGCTTAATAGATTTGACTGTTTATTTGCGAATGGCAAAATTACAAAGGCCGCGGTGAGGGACTCTCTATGCTGCTGGGTAGCGCACAGTAAATACGCTAACACCGCAACTTTACGTAGAAATATCTTTAAGGGATTAGTCAAGAAGAAAAGCAGTATCGGTTATCTGGCGCTAAATTTGTTAACCAATTAACTGCAGAGGTGGATGATGAGGTTTAATGCATTGGTTAAAATAGCGATAATAGGCGCGCTGATGTTTGGCTTCATAGGTATAGTTAATGCTGCCAACGAAGGGTACACCGGCGGCAGTTACGACGGCTATGGCTCAGGGGTCTCTGCTGATTTTAACCTTGGGGGGTCTACTGTAACTATTTCTTCGGCTGCTAATCAGAGTTTTGTAGTTGGCCAGGCATCTAAGGGTATCTCCAGCATAACCATAACTGATTCTACCGGAGGAGCAATTACCGCTCTTAATGATTTAAGGATAACCATCCCCTCTGGCTTTGGTATGGAGTGGGATACTACAAAGACCACCGCCACTATCACTAGCATTGTCTCCTTCAAAGTAAGCCCTGCGGTAACTTATGAAAACTTGAATAAGACATTAGTTTTAAATATTATCTATGACTTTGCAGCAGGTGATTCTTTTACTCTCACAGGGCTTTCTTTTACCAATTTTACTGCTGCCTCATCATCAAATTATTTAGGGTTGGATATTTTTAATACGGCCGTCAGCTATAAAAACGATGATAAAACAATCCAAATTATTTCAAGCGCAGGTGTTCTTTTTGCTGGAGGCAGTTATGATGGATACGCTGCATTTACCTCTAATGATATTCTTCTAAGTAGCGCTAACACCGACTATTTTTCAGTAACTCATCCGACCTATCAGGCAATTCCAGGCCAGAATCAGACAATAACGATTACTGCCAAAAATGGAGATGGCAATACGATTACTACTTATAGCCCTGCCACTAGCGTAGGTGTAAGTAAGGCCGAAACAGGAGGAACCGTGGTCAATTCTGCTGCTCTGAGCAAGAGTTCTTTAACAGCAGCGGATTTTACTAACGGCGCGGTTACGGTTACCTTAACCGATACTGAATCCGAAACAGTTACGGTTACTGCTGTTGATCAGACATATACTTCGATGACCGGCACATCCATACCCATAACTTTTAGTCCCGGAGCAATTGCCTCTTATACAGTAGCAACTACAACTCCGCAGGCTGCAGGCATTGGGTGGACAGGGACGGTAACCGCTAAGGATGCGTACAATAATACCGTGACCACTGATTCCGCCACCGTAGTTACGATGAGCCCGGTTGGTTCAGTTACCTTCTACACCGATAACACATATAGCACAGTGAACAGCGCGAGAACCTATGGATTATCTTCAGGTCAAGTCTCTATCTACGTTAAGGATAGTACTACAGAGACGGTTAATTTAACGGCAACAGATGCTAATAATAAAACTGGGACCTCGGATAATATCGTAGTTAACCCAGCGCCTGCTTCAAAGATTGTCTTTACTTCCAGCGCTCAAGTTTTAACTGCAGGTGTCGCCTCAAGTGGGTATACAGTGCAAGTGCAAGACCAGAATAATAACCTAAGGAGTTCGGATGCATTGGTACTTACGCTTTCTTCAAGTTCAATTCAGGGTACGTTCGATACCTCAGCCGGCGGCGCATTTAATGGAACGGTTGCCTCTATAACTACAGTAAATGGAGTCGGCACTTTTTATTATGAAGATACCGTTTCAGGCACAGCCACGATAACTGTTTCACGCACCAGCCTTACTTCGGCAACGCAGGTTCAAACAGTTAACGTTGCAGCTGCTTCTAAGGCAAGTATCTCAAGCCCGGCTTCGGTAATTGCCGGAAGTGTTTCAGACGCTTTTACCATAACTTCTGCGGATGCCTTTGGTAATTCTCAAAGCGTGGTTTTAGCCACGACATTTAACCTAACTTCGAATTCAACAGGAACCGCCACTTTTTATAGCGACGCAGCAGGGGCAACGATAATTACCAGCGTAACTATTGGGGCAGGTACAGGCAGCGTAACCTTCTACTATAAAGATACTAAAACCGGCGCACCTACAATCACCGCAGCTAGAAGCGCTGGAGACACAATGACGCCATCTACTGCAACCGGAACAATTACAGTTAACCCCGGTACAAAGGCAAAATTGGCTTTTAAGCAACAGCCGCCTTCTACCGCTACAATAAATAATGTTTTGGCTAGCCAGCCAATAGTGGCTATACAGGATGCTTACGGTAACCAGACAACGGATACGGATCCGATAACGCTTTATGCTTCCACATCTAATTCAGCTTATGTTCCTGTATCAGGGATATTAGCGGCTACCACTAATCCTCTTTCAGCAATAGCAGGCCAGGCTAATTTCAGTGGTGTAAAGTATAATACTACCGGAGTGATATATCTTTATGCTCAGGCTGGAACTCTTCAACCGGTATTTTCCAATGGAATTACTTTTTCTACTGCCGGCGACTCTACGGTGGAGGCAGCCACTTCGCCGGTAACTAATTTTAACCTTATTCCTACCAACAGCGTATTGGCAAATAAATTCGCGGTATTAAGCTTTAAGGTTAAAGATGCAGGCACAGATTCAGTTCCGACGCAGATTGATAGAATTCAGGTAACCGTAGGGGGCACGGGCAATAATGCTTCTACTGATATTGCCTGGGCGGGATTATATCAGGGAGCAACTCAGGTGGCTACAGCCACAGGGTCGGCAATTACCAATTCTACAATTACCTTTGGCATTACCCCTAATAGTAACTCAATTGCGGATTTGTATTCAGTAACTGATAATTCTTCTGTAGAGTTGACAGTTTATATCTACATGAAACCCGGAAAACTGACTGCGACAGAAGGGCAAACTTATGCCTTTAGCATAAATGAAGCAGGCATAGGAACCGATACGGGGGTTTCTACGCAAATGAGCGCAAATACCAGTAAGGTGACTACGGTAACCGGCACAATCACCGTGGTTGTTTCTTACTTGGAGATTGTAGAGCAAGCTACCGGAAATTCCTCTATTAGTGTTGCTTCTGGTTCGCCGATAGAGCTTACCATTAGAGCAACAGACGCTAATAAAAATATTGATAAGGATTACATTAATAATCATACGTTTATATTTTCAGGGTTAGGTAATATAGGCGGTTATAACCCTACAATGGAAGGTATTGCTCTTGGTTATAATACAACAGTTAATTTTCCGATTTCACCCGGCGGTGTATCTGTGGCAGGGGGAGCTACATTGACTGCTTATAAGGCAGAAACCGTTTCGCTTTCTGTTCAAGAAGTAGGGCAGAATTATTCGGTATTTTCTTTGCCGGTAACCGTAACTGCGCCTGCTGCTAACGCTACGAGCATGAGCCTTGCCAGTGGAGATAGCCAAAGTGGGAAGGTCTCTGTTGCTTTAGCTAACCCTTTTGTAGCAAGCGTCAAAGATGCTTATGGAAACGCGGTTTCCGGTGCAAGCGTAACTTTTGCAATTTCTTCTGTTCCTGCAGGAGCAATGGGCCAGGCATTGTCAGTCGCTTCAGCTACTACTGATGCAAATGGCCAGGCACAAACTGTGTTTACTTTGGGTAATACTGCAGGCCAATATCAGGTAACCGCAACTTCTAGCGGGCTTACCGGTTCGCCAATAACCTTTACTAGCACAGCAGTTACGCCTTCAACGTTAATTAAAGTCAGCGGAGATGCCCAATCTAAAACAGTCGGCCTCGTCTTAGCTAATCCTTTGGTAGTTAAGCTTGTTGGTGCAGGTAATGTGGTTATTCCGAATGAAACTGTAACTTTTGCAATTTCTTCTGTTCCTGCCGGAGCAACGGGCCAGGCATTGTCAGTCGCCTCAGCTACTACTGATGCAAATGGCCAGGCGCAAACTGTGCTTACTTTGGGTAATAAAACAGGTGATTATGCGGTGACGGTAAGTTATGCTGGATTAACCTCGGTCAATTTTACAGCTACTGGTTTAGCCGGAGCTCCTTATAAGGTAGTCTTAAGCGGCCCAGGTTCAAGCAACGCAGGAGTAGTTTCTACGGCGTTTTCCGCAATAATCAAGGATTCTTATGATAATATTACAAATGTTGTAGCTATTACTTCATTTCTTCTTACCAGCAACGCTGCCACAGGGAGTTTTTATAGCGATAGTGGTGGAACCACGAGCATTACCAGCATAACGGTTGCCTCAGGCGCAAGCAGTGCAGCTTTTTATTATAAAGATACTGCTATAGGGATTCCAACCATTACTGCAGCGCGCAGCGCAGGTGATAATTTGAATGTGAACTCTTCTTCCGCGTCTATAAATATTCTTGCTGCGGGTCTTGACCACTTTGCAGTTACCGGGGCAACAACTACATTGACTGCAGGTAGTTCCCGGACGATTACGATTACTGCTTATGATGCATATGGTAACGCAAAGACAAATTTAAATAGTGATATGGTGATAGTATTTTCTGGAGCTAATGCATCATTTGCGCCTTCAAGCAATTCGCCAACCTCTTCAAATAATCTTGGTAATGATATAAATTTTGGCGCGGATACTTTGCTTACTTTTACCAATGGTGTAGCTACCGCTACTTTAAAATTATATAAGGCCGAGAGTGTACTGATTAAGGCAAACGCTCTGCCGGTGACTACCGCTAATGTTCAGGCCTTGGGGTTTGTGGTTAAGCATAATACGGCAGACCACTTGAAATTTTCCGGAACTGTTAACGGAGCTACAGTTGGCGCCGCTATTAGTTTAGGGGCATTAAATGCTGTGGATTTATATAATAACTTATGTGACGGAGGAAATGGAGGCACAGCCTACACGGGAAGTAAAACTCTCAGCTATGTTTTAAGCGGCTTAACCAATGCTCCTGATGGTTCCGCAACTGATCTCTGGCCAACTAACCCGGTTAGTTTTACTAACGGCGTGTCAGCGGTTTTGAGCGCTACTTTGTATCGCGCTCAATCTACTACTATTACGGCAAACGCTGCTGATTTAACGGGAGCAAATATTGCTTCTAATTCAATTACTATGCAAGCAGGGGCGATGGGCAAACTCTGGTTTTCTCAGCAACCCTCTACAAATCCTTTTACCAATGTTGCTTTACCTGCGCAGCCAAAAGTTAATGTAGCTGATCAGTATGGTAATGCGGTTACCTCAGTTTCTGACCAGGTTAGCTTACTTCCTTCGCTTACCAGCGGAACTTATACTCCAGTTACCAACGGAACATTAAGCGGTGATTCTCTGGCAGTGGTTATAGCAAACGGCGTGGCAACTTTTAGCGGAATAAAATATAATTATCCGGAAAGCATATATTTAAAGGCGCATTCAGTGGGAAATCTTGCGCCGGATATTTATTCTTATCAGATAACCTTTAAGGCTGGCGCAGATACTACCATAGTAACAGGTCCGTTAGTCAAACCAACCAGTATATCTTCCTTAATCTATACTGATGCGACGAAGTTGCAGGTCTTTGATTTTAAGGTTACTGATGCCGGTTCAGATGGATATGCGACAAAGCTTAAACAGATTTTAATTGCCAGAAAAACTGCCACGGATACCACCAGCGGCTGGCAGAGTTATATTGCCGGAGCCAGCATATCCGACGGTACCACTTCGATAATGGGCACAATCACAAATGACGCTTTAACTTTTGGAAGCGGCACAAGCATAATTTCTTCTGTGCCTGATGGGCAAAGCAAGACTTACACTTTAAGCATTTACCTTAATCAGACTTTGCCCGCGGGGGCAGACGGAAAGACCATTGCTTTTAGCGTTGACCCTACTACTAATCTTACAGTAGATTCTCCTGGTTCAGCATTTGCTGTTGCTAGCGCAATAACCAGTTCTTTGGTTGTTGATGTTACAGCTACTAAATTTATCGTTAGCGGAGACAGCGCCATTGTGGCTGCCGGAGCAAGCAGCACTGTAACTACTAAAGCAACAGATATCAACAATAACATAGACACGGACTATAGCGGTGTAAAAGAGATAATCTTTAGCGGCGCCAATTCCGCGACAAGCGGAGGCACCACTTATAATCCTACCTGCACAAACTATTCGGTGGTAGACATAGCATTTGGAAATATTACGCTGGTGAATTTTACCTCAGGGCAGAGCACTTCAACTATGACGATGAAGTTATATAAAGCTGAGAGTGCGGCAGTTAAAGTTAAGACTTCAGATGCTGTAATTACCACTGCAGATGCAAATGCCTTAGGCGTGGTAGTTACCGGTGGCGCTGCAAGTAAACTTTCTTGGAATACTCAACCAGTGACTACAGTGGTAGCTAATGCTCCGTGGTCTTCGTTTAAAGTGAGCGTAGTTGATACTTATGGAAATATTGCTCCCAGTGCAATTAATGTAACGGTTGTACCTACTGGAGGCACTTTGAGAACGGGAGCAACTGCTCAAGTTGCAACGGTATCCGGTATAGCGACCTTTGATAATTTTGCGGTGTATTGCGCAGCTTATCCGGGGACAGTTACCTTAAATGCTACTGCTGCCGGAGTTACAGCCAGTGGCGCTTCTAATAATGTAACCGTAGTAGAAAAATATGCGATTACAATGAAAGCATTTGATTCGGTAAATGGCAGCCCATTGACCGAACTTACGCTTAAGATTATTGATTCAAACACCGGACAATTAGTTACTGGTCTTACTAACCCTATAATCGGTAATAGCCCATTTTCGTTTAATTTACCTTACGGACAATATAGTTTTAATTTTAATAAAACCGCATACGTAGAGAGTACAGTTGATAAGACTGCGAATGTTTCTGCGGATGCGGTTGACGGCGCATACGACAATAATATTAGCTGGACCGTGTTTCTTATGTCTACTGCTGAATCTCTGGCGGATTACAATGTATTAAGTAACTTTGTCTACGATGAAACTAATGACCGGATAACTGGCTTGGTGCGGCTTGAGAAAAGAGGTAAGCAGATTATCAGCGATGATATAAATACCTTAAAAGCCAGTACTTTGAACATCTTCAATAGTGCCGACGCGGTTAATCCTAAATATACCGCTTCATTGGCTGCTCCCGATGCAAACGGCAATTATTATTTTAATATTAATAATGCCGTAGCAGCAAAAGGTTTTGTCAGTGGCAGGGATTATTTTGCCAAAATTACTATTCTCTACGGCGGAGTTGATTTATCAACGAATGTAACGTATTCCGCGGCGAATGATTTTACTATCTCTGTAATGTCAACTTTAAATACTCTGGTTGGGCAAATTGCGGCCTCGATGCCTCTTGTTAAGTCACAACTGACGTCGATAGAGTCTACGGTTACGGATACTCAGGCAAAGGTTACGGGAGTAAGTACTCAAGCAGCGCAGATTTTAACTGCTACAGTCACTACTATACCTGCGCAGATAACCACAGCACAAACAGCGATAACTGATACCATTACTACGAAGGTTGAGCCGCAGATTAACTCTGGCATCCTTACCCGTGACAATACGATCAAGCAAGGCGGGACGATTGTCATCCGTTACCGTACCGCCAGCGGCCTTGCTCCGGTCTTAAACGTTTATAGCCCTAAAAATACCTTGCTTCTTGCGAATAAGCCGATGACAGAGATAGATGCCACTGGTGTTTATGAATACAGCGTGACTTTCGCTACTGCCTGGGGCACGGGTGATTTTTCGGTAATCTGTTCCGAGCCCACTAAAGGAGTCTCGGATGCTTTAACTATCACCGTAATTAAAACAAACACAGAGGATGTTTACAACCAGGTAACTATGATCTTAGGTTCAACCTCAGGAATTAACAATTTAAAGCAAGTAGCAGACGCGATGAACAGTCAATTCTCCGTTATTAAGGATGTGTTGAGTAACATAGAAAAGAATTTCTTGATGAAAGACAAAGACATAAAGAATGATGCGGTTGGTTCGGCTACGGTCTTAGAACCCGTATTTATTCAATTGTCTGGTTTAACCAAGCAGGTAAAGCAAATTTCCGAAAAAATAGGGGTCAACTTAGAAAAAATCTATAAGGTTTCCGCGGACAATAAGAAAGATATTCTGTATCTAAAGAATAAGACGCAGGAATTAAAGGCGGTTATGGAATTGACCAAGAAGATGGTTAATAATATCGCCAATAAACCAGTTGTCCAGACGTGGTATGAGTATAAATAGATAAAAGCGTAATCTTTAGCGGAAAGGAAGAGATGAAGAGGTGGAAGTTTTTTGTATTATTTTTACTTTTTTCTATATTATTTGTAGGCGAGGCAAGGGCAAATATTGTGCTTAAGGTTATTGCGATTAATCCTTCTAAGGAAGAGGCTCAAGGAGTGACGGTGAAGACAGCCTTACCTAGAGAAGTAAGGCCCGAAGATGTCGTGGATAAGGGCGGCCTGGAGATCGTCTATGATGTGCAGGAAAGTTCTTACGTTGCCTACGGTATATTCAAACTTAAACCCGGGGAGATATTGGAAAAGAGCATCGAAATACGCAATATATGGATTATTTCGGATAGCGAGATTGAAGGTTTAAAAAAAGATTTAGCCAAGCTCTCAGATTTGTTAAAGAATACGCGTTTTTCCGACAGGCTTGAATTTTTGAAAGACAATATTGAATCGAAATTAAACCAGATTATTGAAAGCCAGAAGGATTTACCTTCTAACCCAGAACAGATCATTTTAAATTATCACGAGAATTTAAATATTCTGAAATCAGCTAAAGCAGATTTAGTTTTGATTCGTAGTTTCTTGACACAAGTAAGGATATTTCCGGCAATAACTATCTGGCTTATTATCATTATAATTATTGTCTTTTTGTGCCTTTTGAGTGGCGGATTATGTTTTATCTGGCAGAAGAAAAACAAAGATATTGCAAAGCCCGATGTCTTTTCTGTCTTTGAGAAAGAAGAAAACTTTGTTGACAAGCCTAATCCTGAGAGCCATGAAGTAGAAAAAAAATTGTCCCGCATTAAAGATGTCGATAGAATTTCAGGAGAAGAGAAAGAATAAAAATAAAAGTCTCTTTTCGTTTTTCCGGAGAATCGTTTGATCGGGGTTTGATCTTTGGTGGTTTTCAGGTTGTATATAAGGTCGGCCGGGATTTTCTCAGGGATTGTTATAAGTTGGGATATTCGGGCCCGAGAGATTCAGAAGTGGCGGCCAAGTACTTAGACACACATAGGCGACAAGGAGATGTGAAGGTGTCGCAGGAGAGGGGATAAACAAAATCTGCGTTTTCGGGGTTATTTCTTGAGGTAAGGAAAAGTCAAAGTAAAGATTGTCCCCACGCCAGGATCGCTTTCCACGGAAATCTTCCCTTTATGGTTCTCTATAATGCTCTTTACTATGGTAAGGCCCAGGCCTATGCCTTTTTCTTTGGTGGTAAAGAACGGCTCAAAGAGGCGGGGGATATCCTCTTTTGATATTCCACACCCGGTATCTGTTATTCTGACTACTATCTCATGATGTTCAGAAGAGGTTTCGACAGTGAGCTGATTAGCTTTTGTGCCGTTCATTGCATCGAGGTTATTGAGAAATAAATTCAAGAATACCTGTTTAAGTTGGTTTCTATCTGCTAAAAGCCGTACATCCTTTTTTGAGTAGTCTCTTTTTATGAAAATCTTCTTTTTTCTGAAGTCGTTTTCCAATAGGAGGAGGGTGGTATCCAGGAGTTGGTTAATGTCCACCTGAGAAAATTCCAGAGGCTTAGGCTTTGAAAATCCCACCAATTGTCTTACAAAGCTGTCGATTCTTTCAATCTCACTACCTACCACCTTGGTAAACTTCTCCCTGAATTCTTCTTCGGCATATTTTTGCGGCAGATATTCCACAAACGTTCTGATCGCCTGGAGGGGGTTCTTTATTTCATGGGCAACTTCATTGGCGAATTTTCCAATTGTTGCCAGTTGTTCTGCTTGAAGAAGTTGCTCGCGGCTGTCCTTTAGTTCCTCATAAGCCTGGGCGTTCTCTATTGCCAGGGCAGCCTGGTTGGCCAGGGTAAGGAACATATTGAGGTCTTCCGTGGTGTACATGTCACCGGAGAGCTTCTCTCCCAAAAGCAGAAAGCCGATGAGTTTTTCTTCCATAAAACTTGGGATACATATCGAGGTGTTTAGGTTCTGCATTTCCTTGGCAATCTTTTCATAATTTGCCCTTATATTAAGCTTAAGATTAGGCTCTCTTTTTAACTGGGTGATGATTTCATCATACACCAGCGGTTCTTTCTTTTTTAAAAGCCAGGTGACCAGAGGGCTGTTCATATTATTTCTGATAAATCCTTTTGGCACTTTAAGCTTTCCTTTTGAGGCAACTACCGTGTATATCGGACTTTCCTTATCTGCCAGGAATACGGTGGCGTGGGCTATTCTGACGGAGTTCACAATGACTCTTACAATCAGGTCCAGCAGTTTGGGTAAATTTCTGATTTTGGTCATGCCCTGGCTGGCTGATTTGAGGGTTTCTTGGTAGGCGTATTTCTTACGGAAAAATATCTTGTCTGTCAGCGCGGTAAGCAGGCTATCCAGGGGCTTGGGCAGCATGCTAATTATAATTACCACAAAGAGGCTTACAAGATAGAATTTACTGTCCAGATGCCGATACACCATTAGCTGACCGCATAAATTGACAACAACGGCGAAGATACCGATGATAAGTCCGTAGATAATACTGTAGATCGCCGCCCTTCTGATCATGAGGTTGATATCCATAAGGCGGCACTTGATTAATTCATAGAATACGATAAAAACATACACTGCAATCAGGACATTGCCTATAGGAGGGAGGGGGATATCGTACCAGAGAGGAAAATTCGTCAAGCCGCCTAAAAATCCAATGATCGTTCCAAGAAATACATATTTTATGCGGTTACGCTCAAAGCCGGAAAATTTCCTCCAATGTTTGTACATTAATACCTGAGAGTAAATCATCAGCCCTAGGAATACCCCAAGAAACGGCGTATACGCAATTCCGGCAGTAGGCCAATGAGGGAAAAACAGGCGCGGCCTGACGTCTTTAACAAAAAGCGGAGTGAAATTCAGGATAAGAAAGACCACGCAGACTGCATACCAAAATATAATCCTTTTTGAATATTGCTCCCATTTGCCAATAAGAGTCGCGATGAAATGAAAGAAGGTAATAGGGATAAAAATAGCTCCTACCATTAAGGCCCGGCACCAAAAGAGGGCGCTTTGCGCGTCTTTCGATACCTGCCAGACGGTATAGCAGGAGGACCAAAAAGCAACGCTGAAGGCAAAATAGCTGAAAGCCCTGTTAAGCTGTGATTTTGAATTTCTTATTAGGGCAATTATGCCTACTAAGCTGCTGGTTAACGCATTAATAAGAGAACTTACCAGGTAAAATAGCATAGATTCCTTCTCCGTGTTCTCTCTCTATCCGGTGTCAGATGCATTATTAACTCTTTTTCTTGAGGATTCTTTTAATAGCGTCTTTCAATTGTCGCCCTGAGAAGGACTTGGGAAGATAATCCGAGGCGCCTCTGGATAATGCCTCTTTTATTACATCAGGTTGCTCATAACCTGAGATCATGATGATTTTGACATCCGGATTTATGGCTTTTATCTGCTCAATGGCATCGAGGCCGCTGAGCTTTGGCATCTTGATATCCAGAATGATAATATCCGGCTTGAATTCCGTTACCTTTTTGATTACCTCACGGCCATTAGCGGCAAAGGCCTGAAGATACGGTTCGTCATCCAGGATTAATTTTACTGACTCGCGTATGTTTTCTTCATCATCACAGACCAGTATCTTAAAAGACATTGGTTTTCCTCCTTTAGCCTATAGGCGCACCGGGCTGGTTACTCTTAAGACCTTGGCTGTACTATGGCCGGTATTTTTAACCGAATGGGGAAGCGAGGCGTCAACAACGTAGAGGGTACCAGTTGTTTTTAAGAGGCAGGAAGTATCACCTACTTTTATTTCCACTTCACCTTCCAAAACATAAAGGAATCTTTGCGTATCAGCCGGAAGCTCGTCTTGTGCCTGGCCTTTGGGTTCCAAAACCAAAATCTCAGGCAGCATCTTTTTATTGAGGAAGATATTGCGGGTTAAGAACTGAGAGGTTGATCGATCATTGTAGTAAAATGGTTTCTCTTCAGTAGGGGCGCTTTCTATTGGCTTGACATCGTCCTCATAAACCCCTTTATAGAAGGTAGAGAGGTTTATCTTCAGGGCCTGGCAGATTTTTCTGTGGACATCCAAGGTGCCGGTGAGAGATCCGTTTTCAATCTTGCAGATGGTAGAATCGGCTATGCCGCAAAGCTTGGCAAAATCCTTCTGGCTTATTTGACCGCGTAATTGTCTGACCCTTTGTCCCAAGTTCATCTGAACTTACCTCCAGAGAAAGTATACTATATAATTTCTGTTTTGTCAATAACAATAAAACTCTATATTCTATCCATTACATAATTACATTATTATTAGATAGTTACAGCAATTATCTATTTTTAAGATGGCTACTTACTTGACATATTGGAAATTATATTGTATACTTACTCTTACCAGAAAGGAAAGTCAATGAAGTTACTATTCTTATCTAAATTGCTCATCAGATTTTTAAGAATAAAAATCAAAAGGACGAAAAAACAGTCCATGGGATACTTGGGAGACAATTATCCTTTTATTGTTTTTAATTCCAAGCCGATCCTTTATACAAGCAGAAGGATTTAATTTTGTTATGGCGCAAGAAGAATTCAGTTCTGATGAATTAGAAATAATTGAGGGTTGGCGTATGGTAAAGCGTCACCACAAAGGCCATTTAGAAGTGAGTTTAAAGTCAGACGGTACACAATTCTACTTGGAGTTTAGTCCTGTTAAAGAAGGTAAGGTGGATTTTTCAAAATAACACCCAGAAATAAAATACTTGACAAATAAAAAAGTACAGTGTATAAACTAGGTAAGAATTAGTTAACGTAAATTTGCAGTCGCAGTATCCTCGGTCTGAACAATTGATCAGAGAAAAACTGGGCTGGTTTTCTGAAAAGAATTTCAGAGAGCCAGCCTTTTTTATTTACTTTTTCCTATGGAACAAAATTATTCGCAGCCCGGTAAAGGCTATACAAAGATTGACAACAATGTTTTAAGGGAGCTCTACAGGTCTCCTTTAAATGGTACTCAGATTCGACTTATTCTTGTCATAAGTAGAATGACTCGGGGTTTTCATAAGGAAAGCAGAGCCTTTAGTTACGGTTGGATAGCAAAAGAGACAAATCTTGATAAACGCAATGTCAGAAGATCAGTTAGCCTGCTTGTCCAGGCTAAGGTCATTATAAAGAACAAAACAGGCCGTAAAAATATGCTCGGCATAAACCAAGTTCAAACATCTTGGGAACTGTGGAAAACTCGCGGTAGTAACAGGGTGAAAATACCCCTGCATAAGGGGTAAGGTCACCCCTAGAAATAGGGTGAGTTTACCCTCTGCTAATAATTAAAGAAAATAAATAAAGAAATAGTAGTAAATAAATGAGGCTGTGAATTCTGTGTATAAGTAATGGCGGAGAGAAATGATCCAAGAGAATAACAAACGGATAGATAAATTAACTATAGATGAAGCGCAGGAGCGCTTAGATAATTTTTTTGAAATACTTCTTAGGGCTGATCTTCGCACCCTTGAACGATTACAATCTAAAAAAGAAAATGAGAACAAATTGCTTGACAATGCCTGATAATGGCCTAAAATATGAACTATGACAAATGTATTGAAAAAAGGGCATCCTGTAAAGTCTTATAATGTCATGGAAGCTGCTAGCCTCTTTGGAGTTCACGAGAGGACAGTTCGCTATTGGATTAGAAAAGGATGGATTAAAGTAAAAAGGGATTACAGGAATTTTCCTGTATTTACCCCGCTGGATATTCTTAAGATTAAAAAATGGAGATCTACCCTAAAGGATTAATTAAATGAAAGCCGCAATTTATGTAAGGGTGAGCACAGAAGAACAGGCAAGAGAAGGGTATTCTCTGGAGGTTCAAAGAGAATATTTATTAAACTATGCCAAACAAAATAGCTATGAAGTTTATGATATTTACCAGGATGATGGGATAAACGGCTGTTCCAGTGGATACACCTTAGACAGGCCGGCATTTAAAAAGTTGATGACTGATGCTAAGCATAAAGAGTTTGAGTTGGTCCTTGTTTACAAGACTGATAGGTTTAGTCGTAAGCTAAAAGACATGTTAAACGTGATTGATGAACTGGAAAGTTTAAGCATAGCATTTAAATCAGCAACCGAGCCTTTTGATACAATGACTTCAGCAGGTAAACTTATGTGCCAACAGCTGGGTAGTTTTGCTGAGTTCGAAAGAAATAGGATTATTGAGAGAGTATTTCCCGGGATGGTAAAAGGGGTTCTAAAAGGGAACTGGCAGGGAGCGTCGCAGCCACCCTACGGTTATAGTTACAAGAAAGAGAAGAAATTATTAGAAGTGGTTCCGGAGGAAGCTAAGACAGTTAAGCTCATCTACACGATGTACCTTTGCAATAAAAGTTCAATACAAATAGGAAGATATCTTTTTCAAAATGGTTATAGAAGCAGATGCGGTAATCCCTTTACCGGGCATCATATTCTTTGTATCTTAAAGAATCCTGTTTATACTGGTAAATTATTATGGAATGTGCGTCATTATTACAGAACGCCGAAAGGGTGGAGATATACTTTTAACCCGCCAGAAAAAAGAGTTCTTGGTCAAGGTAGGCATGAAGCAATGATTTTTCCCGATGATTTCGAAAAAGTTCAGGCAATGTTAAAAGAAAGAAGAAAGAATTTTAACCATCGAGTAAGCCCTAGTCCGTATAGCTTGACCGGCGTGTTGATTTGCGCAAAATGTGGCATGGGCTACACAGGTTCGTCTTATATGACTAATCATAGAACGAAGAAAAGGAAGCCGTGGTACTGTTGTTCAGGCAGGTATAAATTCAGGGATAAATGCGGCAATCCGGCAGTCAGAGCTGAAATAATCGAGGCTCAGGTTTTGGATATCATTGAGAAAATTACAAAAAAAGGAGGGAATCTTACAAGGCGTATCGATAACGTCATCAAGTCCCAGGTTGAACCAAATGAGGCAATCAAGCAGCAGATAGAGTTAGTCAAAAAAGAATTAGAAAGGTTATTAATAAAACAGAGTAGGCTTACGGATGTTTATTTAGATAACGAGATAGGGATACAGATATATAAGAGCAAAAATACGCTATTAAAAGAAGAGGAGCAGAATTTAAAAAAACAGTTAAATTTGTTAGAAAGAAAATTGATAGAAAAAGAGCGTTCCCGGGATTATCTTGTATCTCTCCAGGATGTGATAAGCAACTTTAAAGAAACAAAATGCAGCTTGGAAACTCAGGATAAAAAAGATTTGGTAAGATTGATATTCAAATGGATAAAGATTGATGATTTTAAGATCGTGGATTACGAGCTTTATGAGCCTTTTAAAGGCTATTTAGAAGAAATGAAGAAAGGGTGGGATAAGTGCCAACTCGAGGAAATTCAAATAGTTCCGAGAAAAAGAAGCCAGTCCTGTATATCAGAACCTTTGGTTGTCAGATGAATGTGCGGGATTCTGAGATAATCTGCGGATTATTGAAGGATGCCGGCTATAAAATTTGCGCTTCCGATAAAGAGGCGGATGTGATTATATTTAATACTTGTTCTGTGCGCCAGCATGCCGAAGACCGGGTGTGGAGTTTGATCGGCAGCTACAAAGGTTCTAAATTAATCGGCTTAGTA